>JAAUYB010172206.1_pt1 | contig 10269 bp, 8 predicted proteins | sample 7278071 | NCBI WGS metagenome assembly JAAUYB01 (sample SAMN14350121, study PRJNA611818) | marine sediment metagenome | isolation source: surface marine sediment (1.8m) | place: French Polynesia: Moorea | collected 2018-08 | reverse complement strand
CGGGAATCTTGATCTTGCCGTCCCGGAGCAGTTCGTAGAAAAATTCGATCGAGTGGGACACCTCCACCGGCGGCATGCGCCAGCCCAGTGCCCGGTTGCCCACGTCGTAGATGGAGCGGAAGGCGTGGCCGCACTCGCCCATGACGACCCGCTTGACCTTGAGCCGCATGGCCGTCTCGAAGTGTATGCGCTTGATGCGGGCCATGATTTCGTTATCGCCGGTGTACATGGCCATGTCGCTGTTGTCCCAGCCGGGTGTGGCTGGCATGGTCCAATTCAGCCCGGCGGCATTGAAAATCACGGCGGCCTGGTAGATCAGCTGGGCCCGGAACTTGGGCTCCGGCCCGATGACCGAGTAAAAAATATCGGCCCCCTCCTTTTCCACGGGGATGCGCAGGTTTTCGATCTCCTCCTGGGCTTCCTCCTCCTGCCACTGAAGGCTGTCAATCCATTCGTCGCCTTTGACCCACATCTGGTTGCCGGTGACTGAATGGCTGTGGGCCGTATCCTGGATATAGTGAGGTGAAATACCCAGCTTGTGGCACAGACGACGGACAAACAGCATCACGAAGGCCACGTCGAGGCCGAAGGGGCAGTACTGGGCACAACGTTTGCACAGATTGCACTCGGTGCTGGCGATCTCGGAGATTTTCTTCATGGATTCCACACTGACCGCCCCTTTTTTCTTCATCAGGGCGGCCATGGTCTGCCGGACTTTGCCTGCCGGCGAAAAGCGCGGATCCTTGTCGTACGAAAGGTAAAAGTGGCAGGCCTCGCTGCAAAGCCCACAGCTGACGCAGTTTTCTACATAGGTCTTCAAACGGGCACCGGCTTCGGCATTCATCATCTGCGTATAGACTTGTTTGATTTTTTCCGGTGTCAGCTTGGCCGCGCCCTCTTCGATGCCTTTGTCATAGATTTCTTTGGTTTCAACCACAGTTGCATCATTCATCGTTGACTTCCTTTTTAAGGTGGTCCTGAAAAGGCGATTACCAATCCCGCGCGAACCGCACCCCGCCGAACTCCGAGCCCATGTACCCGCGTGTGAAGAAAAACAGGAACATGTGGTTGAGTTTGGTAAAGGGGATGGCGACCAGCAATACCTCGGCCGAGAACATGTGCAGAATCGTCATGAATTCGTTGCCCGGCCACTGGTGATAGGCCCAATAGCCCGTCACGAAGGGTGCCGCCACCAGGCCCAGGAGGATGAAATCCGTCGGTGTGGAGAGGTATTTGACATCCGGTTGGATCAGGCGGCGAATCAGGAAGAAAACGCAGGCGCCGATCACAACGAGCGTCAGGATATCGGCCACGCCATCGGGCATAAACCACCAGCTGATCCCTGTTGCCTCATAGATCAGGCTGACGTGGGCAAAAAGAAAAAGGGGCGCAATGAAGATGCAGAGATGAAAGACAAAGGTCACGATCGTGAGCACCGGTCGGTTACGGCTGTTGGTGCTGGCAAACGGAAAAATCCAGTGCAGGATCGATCGCAGGGCGTAAAAAAAGCTCCAGTATTCATAGACATAAGGGTCCTTTTTTTTGGCTAGGATGGCCCGGCTGATCAACTGGTAGAGAATGCCCCCGAAAAAGAGGATGAAGGCGACCCAGGCCAAAGGACCGGAGACAAAATTATAGATGGCATGCATGTTTGTGCTCCTTTCAGCCCAGTATTTCGGTTAAGGGGATTACGGCTCGGGTGTAGACGGCATCGGTGCCTTGGCCCTCGAGCGCCCGTACCATGATGTGGCGACTGTCCGGGCTGAACACCGGATCCCATACCCGGTTAAATGCTTCTTTGAGCGGTTGGCCGTCCACGACAATGGAAAACTGCCCATCCTTTTCGACCCTGGCGGCCACATGCTGGCTGTCCGGGCTGAAGACCGGCTGCCATGCCATGTCGAAGCCGTCCGCCCAGGTTTGACCGTCGACGACGATCCGGTGCTGCTTGTTTTCGACGCCGATGCAGGCCAGACGCTGCCCGTCCGGGCTGAAAACGGCCTCGTCGACGAAATCGCCGAACGTCGCCGACCAGGGCTGATCGTCGATGGCCATGGTCCAGCGGCCGAACTTGGGGGCGGCGATGGCGGCAATTTTACTGCCATCCGGGCTGTACATGTGATGCCAGAGTTGGGCGTACTTCCTAGTCCACAGGGGTTGGCCGTCGCAGGCCAGGATCCAGGCGCCCGCCGATTTGACCGGCGCCGTGACGGTCGTGTCCCGGGGATTGAAAACCGGCTTCCACACCGATGGATAAGTGGCGTTCCAGGTCTGGCCGTCCACGGCGATGGTATAGTCGTAGAGCGAGAGCCGAACCTCGGTGGCCACGTGTTGGTTGTTGGCCGAAAAGCTGGTTTCCCAGGCGTTGACGAAATTGCGGTCCCAGACATGTCCGTTCACCGCCACGGAATAGCAGCCTTCCTGAAATTTAAAGATGTCGCCTTCGCTGAATTCTTGGGTCTGAACCACGGCTGCCAGGCGGCTGCCGTCCGGACTGACTGCCGTGTGGCCGATGTTGGCGAAAACCGATTCCCCCCAGGGCGCCCCGTTTTTAACCAGCAGGTACCTCATGCCCTGCTGGGCCGCACAGACGATCGTCTGCCCGTCCGGCGTGAACCGAGTATCCCAGATGTAGTCGAAGGTTTCCTCCCAGGCTGTGCCGTCGATCGCCAGGGTCCACGCGCCCGTGTCGGAAACAATCGCTGTCAGCCGTCCGTCGGGGGCGAACCGCGTGTACCAGACCTTGTCGAAGGTGTTTTCCCAGGCACTGCCGTTTACGCAGACGCTGAATTCCATTTCCCCGGTCTTGACGACGGCTGCGATTTTGTCGCCGTCCGGGCTGACGTAGGGTTCTTCGACCCAGTCAAACTTGTCCTCCCATTTCCCGAATTCGGCAATGATGCGTTTGCCGGTGTTCCAATTCCAGTTGTTTGACATATCCATGCCTTTCTCCTTTAACTGTTCCTGCCCCGGTCTATAGGTGCCAATCCCATGCGGGGCGGGCATATCATCGCGCCCCCAAGCTGCCCGACTTCGGGACGTTATTAAAGTGGCGCTGTGCCTCCTTTCTTGACGTTATGCAATGAACTGAGATGTCATTCCTGGCATATTGCTTTCCATATAGGTTCAGGCCGTGTGTAAAAACAGCCGGCCTAATCTTTCCCAGTCAATGGGCCAGGGGGGGCCTGGTACTTCGTTGTTGCCCGTGGCGCCATCGGAAGGAGGTTCGCCGATTGATGCGACCTCATGGTTCAGGCGGTCGATTTCGCGATTCAGCCAGTCCACCGATTCACTGCCGATGGTAAGGTTTTTGAGATCTTGCCTGAGATTGCTGGTTTGCACCTTGAACAACCACCCACTGGCATAAGGATCATCGATAACCAGTGCGCTTTTTTCTTTGGCGGCCAGGTTTATGGCCGACACGATGCCGCTAACGGGCATCTGCAGGGCCATCTTCTGGTTGCGGCGGTAGACATGAAATACATCCTGACCTTGTTGGATTTCATGACCGACGAACGGCAGTTCAAAACCGTCTATCGAACCTATGAGGCGCAGGGCAAAATCATCGATGCCGACGCAGACTTCGGCTTTCTCCTCGATGCGTACCCAGGTATGCCCCAAGTGGTAATAGTATCCCTGGGGCAGGCGGAATCCGCGGATATTCATGATGTCCAGGGGGCGGACGACGGCATGCACCTGGTACTGTTCGGTGAAATAACGATCAAATTCACAGAAGACGCACTCATAGTTGCTGCAGCAAAGTTTGTAGTCGATCAGGCCATTGGCGTAGAGCAGGCAGGGGCGCTCACCATCCGGCAGCATTTTGAGGCGCTCGCGGGTGTAGGCGATGCGACCGTTCGGGGTCAGCGGGATTTTACCCTGACGGCGGGCGGTGCGGTTTTTTTCGGCAGCATCCTTGAGGGCGCTGTCCAGGGGGCATTCATCACAACGGTGGCTCTTGTCACAGAGCTTGTTCATATCCAGCCGGCCCTGAGACCAGACACATGATTGGGGTTTAAAAGGATGAAATGGCCTTAACGCTTTTTCGGTCGGACTGGTTTCATTTTGCGGGGAGTTTTCCGCAGGCGGATCCGATTTTTTATTTTTGTGATGCTCACTCAATACGGATTTCCAGTCGTTGATGTGTTTCGTTTCCATCTGGTTTGAGCAAGACAGATGCCAAGAGCCTTTTGAACCACGACGCCAACTGCCTGAAAATATTGTCGTAAATTGCGATAGCAAAAAATTTAATTTGTCGATAATTGCAACAAAATGCTTAAATTTGCAACATAAAATTATGGGATATATACAAGAATAAATAATATATAATAAATTAAGTTATATAGGGATGATTTGAAGGGTGTAGGAATATGCGACAACAGTGTTGTGAATTGCAACACTTGCCTTATTCTTATCCTCGGTCAGCCATTTTGAAGGTGTCGAAAAAATACGGATATGGCCGGTAGGGCCGAAGAAATTGACAGGCTTGAAAAGGATCTTTAGTAAAGATGAATCATTGGTGGCTATCCGACGGTCAGGAGGAATCTACGTCTGCTTGGAGAGGGGACGTAAAAGCAAGCGATTGTCCATTGGTTTATCCATCCGGTTGCCCGATGCGAGGTGTGCCATGCCCCGAATATTATTCACCCATAGCATTCTGATGCTTGTCTTGGTTGTTGGCCTGTACCCGGTTTCCGGGTTCGGCCAAAATGCGATTCCCGATCTTGTCCAGCAGGTCCGCCAGTCGGCGCCCGTCGACTTCTGCGGGGAGAAAGTTCCGCTAGAGGAGGCGTCCGTACGTGAGCGTTTTGAAAAGGAGATGCTGCTGTCATTATGGGACCGGGATCAGGCTATATTGTGGCTCAAACGCTCGACCCGTTATCTGCCGGTCATTGAAGGCATGCTTAAAGAGGCTGGACTGCCCGATGACCTGAAATACGTTGCGGTGGCCGAGAGTGCCCTCAGGCCCCATGTCGGATCACCCAAAGGGGCGGTCGGTTTCTGGCAGTTTCTGGCCGATACCGGCCGCAAATACGACCTGAGAATTGACGCCCGCATCGATGAGCGTCGAAATCTGAAAGCCTCGACACGCGCGGCGATTAAGTATTTAAGCCGTTTGCATGATGATCTTGGTTCCTGGACGCTGGCTGTGGCGGCGTTCAACATGGGAGAAGAGGGGCTCAAGGCCGAGATTCTGGCGCAAGGTGTATCGGATTTCTACAGATTGTATTTACCGCTCGAAACCCAGCGTTATTTATTTCGCATCCTCTCGGCCAAATTGATCCTGAACCACCCCGAGCAGTACGATTTTAACCTGACGACCCAGGATTATTACCGGCCTTTGGATACGGCCGAGGTCGAATTGACATGCTGGGAGGAAACCAGCCTGGCCGTCGTTGCCGAGGCGGGTCGCACGGATTTCAAACAGATAAAGGACTTGAATCCTGAAATCCGTGGCCATTATCTGGCAGCGGGAAGCTATCGGCTGAATCTGCCCGCCGATGGTGTCGACGGTTTCCAGGCCCGATTTGAAGCAGGCTTCGAGGCCTGGAAGGCGCTTCAGGCAGAACGCATCTATATTGTCAAAGAGGGCGACAACTTGTCGAGTATCGCGGAACAGTTCCGGGTCCCCTTGCCAGCGCTGCTGATCTGGAATCGGCTCGATATCCGCCGCCCAATTCATCCCGGCGATCGATTAATCATTCATCCCCAGGAAAAGGACGCCCCCTGACCAACCGGGCATGCGCGGATGAACCGATCCCGAGGACCTATGGGGGCGGTAATTTGATTTTGCGTTTGCCGGAGATCCTTGATGGGCGGTAGAGGATGGCCACGTGGCCGATAATGCCGGCGATATCGGATGATGTTGCCCGACAGAGTTTGTCGGTCAAATCCTTTTTCTGGTCTTTGTTTTCGATAAATTTTATTTTGATCAATTCGTGATCGTCAAATGCAATGTCGGCCGCCTTAATAATTTCGGTCGAGACGCCCCCCTTGCCGATGTAGATCACAGGCTTCAAGTTGTGCGCCAAGCCCTTCAGATACTTCCTTTGCCGACTGTTCACGCGAACCTTCCTTAATCTATGGTTACCATCAGGCGCATGGTCAAACTTCCATCAGATGCAATACGGCTGTCGGATAGAATCTGACGATTGACCTCGCGGTGCCCGCCCAGAAGACCACCGATATCTACCCAGGTGTCGAGGGGGGCAAACAATGTCGTAGCAGCTTGGGCAAAGAGGATTTTCTGATCGCGCCCACGATTGTCAAAATAGTTGATGCGGGGGATAATCTCGATTTGGACTTGGTCCCCCATCAAAACTGGCCGTACATCGTAGCCGGATGCAACCCGCTGAAATACGACCGAATCGGGTATGTAGCCGTAGCGGTGGCTCAGCTCTTGCCAGCGTTTCCGGGCGGGTACATCATAGCCGGATTCGATGAAGGCGATGCTGCCCGAACGCACCCTAATGATGTACTCACTCTGGCGGTGGATACGATCGTGGGATGCTTCCAAATCAGCTTCAATCCCCGTTTCATCAGGGCGGTCTTTGCCGACCGCGACCGTGGTGTCACCTGTTTTTGCCTCGAGTGAAGCCCCGGCCCCGCGCGACCGGTCTGAATCCGCATTTTCATAGCGAACGCGGATTTTCAGCAGCGGGACTTCCTGATCTAGTTCTTCAACCAGACGTCGGATGTTGGCAATCGCCACCGGATTGTCAATGACGATCAGCGAGTTTGAGCGCTGGTCGGCAGAGATAAACCCTTTTGAACTGACCAAAGGTTTGGCCATGGGCAGAATTTCACCGACTTGACGGTTATTTAATCGAATTTGAACGACCTCTTCCTGACCCAAGGCAAAGGCGGCGGGACTGCTGAGCCAGCATAGCAGCGTTATTGCCGCGGCCAGCATTTGACAATGTCTGTCGATCAATATTTTGCGCTTATAATTCCCCACAACCAAATCTCATCTGAGCAGCGAGTCCCAATTCGAAGGAAAGATCAGCATAGGCCCAATCTTTTGTCAACTACGTGTCGAATGTGCGTAAAAAACTAAAATAAGATTCGTTATTATGACCAGTAGTCAAATTAGGGATCGAAAGACGAAATATTCCCATAACTGACTGTTTCGATGAGGTTTAAATTAAATTGAAAAAATTGCGGGCAACAGACAGGATGAGGGGCACTAGCGGCTTGTGGGAAAAAGTAAAGCGGGCGCGCCGAAGCGGCGCGCCCGCCAGTTGGATAACACCTTTGAATGTTTAGGTATGACGCCGTCTTCGGTGCACGAAGACCAGTCCAGCAAGGCCGCTGCCTAAGAGAACTGCAGCCGGGGGAACGGGATTCGGAATCGTTTGACTGGCGATATCATTGATGTCGGCCAGCAACAGGGCGGAATTGTCATAGGTTACACCGGCCAGCATGCCAGTATAGTAGCTGCTCGTGCCCAATTGCTCCGACGGCGAATTGCCCACCAGGGTCCAGCCGTTTACGGCCCCAAGCGCATTGGCGCCGCTATGATTGGGGATGGTACTGAAACCGGTGGACACGCTCTGAACTTGGTTACCGTCAAAAAAGAGCGAAAACTGTCCCTGGTCGAACACATAGGCCACGTGGTGCCATTGATTCGTGGTGATCGTTTGAGACAGCCATTGGCCGGCACGATTGGCCCAGGCACCGACTTTAACCTGGCCTTGATCGATGAAAATATTCAATCCGTTGATGCGGCCGCCTTCTTCATAAAGCATCTGAAGGGATGCCGCGTCGGCGGCATTGAACCAGAAAGCACCTGAGCGGGTACTCAACTGTGTATCGAAAACAGAAGCGTTGAGGTTGATGCTCGTGGCGCCGTCAAAATTGTAGATTGCGGTATCATCGAGCATGGGAACGGTTATCGGGGCTGCCGTCGCGCCACTGGCCATAAAAACCCACAGGCAGATAACAACAAATATATGAAAGTGTTTTCGCATGGTTCTTCTACCTTATTTATATAATCACAAGGATCGTCTGGCCTGCCATCTATAACGCAATTTAGATGCCAATTCCCCGGTGTGGCCCAGCAATATGCAAAATTAGTCCTATGCCATTGAAATCATATGTAAAAACTATTGGGGTGGAATGGGGAAGAAAACATGCACCCCACGTCCTAAAAAAGCGGATGACAATATTTGTCATCCGCTTTGACAAAATTGGGCCCCGATCGAAAGTCGGATTCGCTACCGCAGCGCACCCTTGATGCGCTCAATGGCAGCTTCAACATTCTCATGGCTGTTGAAGGCACTGATGCGAATATGACCTTCTCCACAGCGGCCAAAACCGGGACCCGGTGTCGTCACCACCCCCGCCTTGGTGAGTAGGAGATCAAAAAATGACCAGGCATCCTCACCCGTGTCGACCCAGATGTAAGGTGAATTTTCCCCTCCGACGAGTTGATAGCCCAAGGTTCCAATTTCATTGCGGATCGTAGCGGCATTTTTCAGATAATAATCAACGAGTTCGCGGGTTTGGGCCTGCCCCTCTTGAGAATAAACCGCTGCGGCCGCACACTGGACGGGATAGGACACACCGTTGAATTTTGTGGTGTGACGGCGGGTCCAAAGGGGGTGAACCATATGCTGCTGACCCTCTGCATCGAAAGCGCGACAGCTCTTGGGAACCACCGTATAGGCACAGCGCGTACCTGTAAAACCAGCTGTTTTGGAAAAACTGCGAAACTCGATGGCCACCTCACGGGCGCCGTCAATCTCGAAAATCGATCGCGGCAACTGTTCATTACGCACAAACGCTTCATAGGCGGCATCAAATAGAATCAAAGCTTTGTTATCATGCGCAAAATCAACCCAGGTCTTCAGGCCGGCCGTTGTAATGGTGGCTCCGGTGGGGTTGTTGGGAAAACAAAGATAAATGAGATCCACCGGTTCTTCGGGAAAAGCAGGTAAATAATCATTGGCAGGATCGCTATCCATATAGACAAGACCACCGTAGCGTCCATCCTTGAAAACACCCGTACGTCCGGCCATGACATTGGTATCGAGATAAACCGGGTAAACCGGATCCGGAATGGCCACCTTGATATCGGTGGCAAAAAGCTCCTGGATGTTGCCGGTATCGCATTTGGCCCCGTCGCTGATAAATATCTCATCCGGGCTTATGTCAGCATTGCGGTTCTGAAAATCGTTGACGGCAATGGCTTCCCTCAGAAAAGGATAACCCTGTTCAGGGCCGTAGCCCCTGAAAGTGCTGGATTCCGCCATGGCCTCGACCCCTTGGTGAAAGGCTTTAACGCACGCTGGTGGCAGTGGGCTGGTTACATCGCCGATGCCGAGCTTGATAATATCGGTTTCCGGGTTCGATTTCTGATAACTTGCCACCCTTGTGGCGATTTCGCTGAAAAGATAGGAGGACTGAAGTTTGAGGTAGTTTTCATTTATTCTGATCATAAGAAAACCTTCCGTTGACATACAGATTTTAGGATTGGTTAAGTCCGCAACGTTAATAGCATAGGGGCATAATAGGCTCAAGGGGTATGCCTAATATCAAGAGAAAACAGGGTTGCGATCACCAGAGTGCATAATAAATCCCAAGCAATTGAAAATTTATTGAAAATTAAAGAAACAACAAAAGTTGTTGATTTATATTGTACCGGATTAAGTGGTAACTGATTTGAGGTATACAATATGTAGAATGCCGTGATTTAACGCAAATCGTTGCAGGGAGAATGAAGTGAATTGCAATAAATCTTGATAGAAATTTTAATAAATTATTGAATATATATATTATTTTATATCCTACATATTTTGTAGACTTTTTTCTAAGCACTTTATGCAGAGGGGATGATTTAAAACGGTATACCCCCCCGTCCGATTTATTTCTCTGGTGGTTCATAAACACTGGGGGGACACTATGCGTCTGACAGGTCTGAAAGCTTGTTCGTGCAGGGGGGTGCCAATATGGCAAGGTGGGGTGTCTAAACATTTCCCCGTTGACCTACCCCCTGCCATAAGCCGGTTGGCCGGGTGATCAGAAGGCTGCAATATAAGGATATCTTGGGGTAATAGGGCATAAATTTAAATAAATTTGATGGTTTATTGGTGAGGCGGCAATTATCGGCGTATTTGGAGGGCAAACTTTGGAATAGGGTCCTCTCAAGAACCCTTCAACGCTGTGGGGGAGGGAAGCCACAATTGAGGCCGGGGCGACCAGATGGCCACGCAACACAAAGCCTTAAAAAAGGGGGGGCAATCCCATTTAAACGAGACCGCCTTCCGG
>JAAUYB010063344.1_pt1 | contig 10272 bp, 5 predicted proteins | sample 7278071 | NCBI WGS metagenome assembly JAAUYB01 (sample SAMN14350121, study PRJNA611818) | marine sediment metagenome | isolation source: surface marine sediment (1.8m) | place: French Polynesia: Moorea | collected 2018-08 | reverse complement strand
TACATTAGCGATCGCTTCTTGCCTGACAAGGCCATCGATTGGATCGATGAAGCCGCCGCTAAATTAAAAATGGAGATTACCTCCAAACCTGTTGAGTTAGAGACCATAGACCGACGACTGCGGCAGCTGGAAATGGAGAAGCTCTCTCTGCAGGGGGAGGAATCCACCTCCCGGACGTCGAAACAGCGATTGACGCGGATTAGTAAAGAGATCGAAAAACTCTCGGTTAAACAACAGAAATTTACGGCCCAATGGCAGGCTGAGAAACAGGCCCTGGATGCGATCAAAGCCCTCAAGCAAGAAGAAGACCAGTTGCGGGTGCAGGTGGAGCAGGCCGAGCGGGCCTATGATCTCAACCGCGCTGCCCAGATTAAATACGGACGCTTAGAAGCCGTACAACAAGAGCTGGAGATTTTAGACGGTCAGCTGCAGGAGATGCAGGCCAAGGGGTCCACCCTGTTGCGGGAGCAGGTCAGTGAGGCGGATATTGCCGAGATTGTTGCCAATTGGACAGGGATTCCGGTGAATCGGCTGATGGAAACCGAGCGGCAGAAGCTACTACAGCTAGAGGGCTATTTACACCAGCGAGTGGTGGGTCAAAGTGAGGCGGTAACGGCGGTGGCCGCTGCCATTCGTCGAGCCCGGGCCGGAATGAAAGATCCCGGTAGACCCATTGGCTCATTTCTGTTTATGGGCCCCACTGGGGTGGGTAAAACCGAGCTGGCCAGAGCTCTGGCCGACTGTTTGTTTGATACGGAAGAGGCCCTGGTGCGGGTGGACATGTCAGAGTATATGGAAAAACATTCCGTCGCTCGACTGATCGGTGCACCGCCGGGCTATGTGGGCTATGAAGAAGGGGGACAGCTTTCTGAGGCCGTACGTCGCCACCCCTATTCGGTAGTGTTGTTGGACGAGGTGGAAAAGGCCCACCCCGATGTCTTTAATATTTTGCTGCAGGTCCTGGATGATGGCCGCATTACCGATTCCCAGGGGCGCACCGTGGACTTCCGCAATACGGTGATTGTCATGACCAGTAACATCGGCAGCGATCACATTCTCGATGTATCGGGGGATGAATCCCAGTTTGAAGAAATGCAGGAGCGGGTATTGGGTGCCCTGCGGGGACATTTTCGTCCCGAGTTTCTCAACCGAGTGGATGATTTGATTATCTTCCATCCGCTTAGTAAGGAAGAGCTGCGGTCCATTGTGGCGATTCAGCTCAAGCGCCTATATAAGCTACTGGCAGACCAAAAGATTGCGCTCCATGTATCGGAGTCTGCCATCGACTATGTGGCGGATAAGGGCTACGACCCTGTCTATGGTGCCAGACCGCTAAAGCGGGCCATCCAGCGGGAGCTAGAAAACCCGATTGCCACCAAAATTTTGGAGAACACCTTTGTTGAAGGGAGTAAGGTGGTGATTGATTATATGGAAGACCGCCTCAAGTTTCAGGTGAAAAAAGCCGAGGCGGTAGATGATAAGGCTGCCTAAAGGTTAAAACGGCTGCCCTCAAGAACAGGGACATTGATAGCACCCTGCACCTCAGACTTGGTGGCTTCACCGATGCGAGCCAGCATAGTCAGTAAAAACCCTTGGGGAGGCAGGTGACTGGGGCGCTTAGCCTTCATCGTAAGGGCTTTGATAATGGCATCTTCTAAATTGCCGCCTTCTAAAATCGTGCTTATTATCCACATTTGATGTGCGTTTGGGAACGTTGTTCACATAATCTTTGTATAAGGAGTAAAATACATCGGCAATTTTAACTAGATGTTCATCCGGAAAAATACTGACGTACTTCTTAAATGTGTACATTGCCGTTTGACTAAGGCCCAGGTTAGGGAAACGGGTTTGTCAGGCAACCGTTGATATACAGGGGTTTCTATCTATACGGTTAGCGATTTTAAACGTTGAAAATGCTATAGCTTACGAGGTTTAAGACGGTATTTGCCCAAATAACTAACCGGTAAACTACATAAAATTGTTGGCTTTTTCCAGTCATGAGCAGCGTCTGCGATCGCAAATTTTGATCAGGAATAGTATGTGCCAGTTATTTAACCTGTTATCAAGTGTCCGCATAGCCAGGAGAGCAATGATAACCAGCGGGCCCACCCTCAGAATTACTTTGAATCAAGGGTGTATGGAGATTGTCAGTGTATAGGCATAGATAAAATCTAGTCATAACTGTGAAGCTGATGTGAATCTGCCCAGTGTGCCAATAAGCGAACATCCCCAAATTGGCCACTGATGACGGTGGGGGTTGATAGATTGGCAATGCGATCGCAACCTACGACAAATGGCTGAACTTTTAGGAATTTTCCTGACCTCAGCACTGTCATGCATCGCAGGCTTATCTACAGAGATCCAGGTTCCACACACAAGGAATTTCACACAAATGCTAACCACAGTATCTTCAGCCTTAAGCCACGATCAAATGCTTATTATGGCCGATGAGGTCAAGCTTCAGAAGACCCCGAGTCCTTGGCGACAGTGGGTGGTTAGGGTGGTTTTACAGCCATTTCTCTGGGCGGCTTGGGTCCGCTCAAAGGTAATTCTTCGCGAGGATTGGTAGCGGGCCACATCGTCTCTCACCTCATACCAAATCCGAATTCGATAGATCCGGTTCAAAACAGTAAATCCTGTAGGGGCGGGTCTTGTACCTGCCCTAGACACCTGATGCTACCAGTCAGGAGCTAGCATCAGGTGTAAATAAGGCGATAGGTTTGAGGCTGAAAATGCCTGAGCCGATTGGCTGAAGGTATTAAAATGGTGGCGATGCATCTACCCCACCTATTGCATGAGAGATCGCTATCATCCCCGTCGCTGGGCGTCTGTACTGCTTGAGGAACGTAGCAGACTGCCACAGACATCGGGGATATATGCGGTGATTAAGTATCGAAAAATTTATTACATTGGCATTTCGTCTAACCTGAACCGACGATGGTCTGGCAAGGGTCACCATCGGTTTGCCCAGGCGGATAAGCTGAGACGTCCCAGACTGCATTATCTGTTGCTACCCAGACAGGAGGCTCAAACTGTCGAGAAGTTGCTAATTGCTAAGTACAGCCCACCCTGGAACTATTCTAAGGTGCCCGTTGTGCATAAGTTGCATTGGGTGCAGCGGTTTTTAATGGCAGCGACGTTTATATTGGTGTTGTTTATTTTGAGGCGAAGTTTACTGTTGGGGCTGATTGCAGCAGTGCTTGCGATCGCGCTCTTTCAATGATTAGTCTCATAGGTCTAAAGTCCTAGATACATTAGGGCCTTTAGCCTCAAGAGAGGGAGCACTTTTATCCATCATGTAGCCATAGCCTATGGATGAAAGCTTAACTACTCTGCGGGTGAACGAAAGCCTTACTCTCTCAATTTGTGGAAAAAGATAGTAGCGGTCTACGACCGGGGTGACATCTCCCAGCATTAGCTAGCCCAACAATTTAGTACTGCTAAAAGCTTTATTCAAAAGCTCCTTAAACACCGTTGAGCAACGGGCTCGATTACGCCAACGGTGCGAAGGCAGCAAACGCCCCCCAATTTAATGCCGAGCATCAAGCGATTCTGAGAGAGCTGGTTGAAGCTCACCATGACGCCCACCCTCACTTGGGTGTGGGCGTCATGCCCCTTTAAAACAAACACCTTCAAGACACTGGAACTGACCCTTGAAAGAACGCTGTAGCTAAAAACAGATCATTCTATTTCAGAGAACGTTCTCTCTTAGAAAGCGTTCGATGGTTCTAAAAAACTTACCTAATTGAACCCCTTAAAGAACATCCATGTTAATTTCACCAGAAGTTTTACAAGATGGGCAAAGTCTTACCGCTGATGTTTCGATCGTCGGTGCAGGCCCTGCTGGTATTGTGCTAGCGCTTGAGTTGGAAAAAGCCGGATACACAATTGCACTGATTGAAAGTGGCCAGTTAGCCTTTAATCAAGCTGCTCAAAACTTAGGAGATGCAGCAGAGTTTGATCTAAACTTTCATGCCCCAATGGCAGACTGTACCCGTCGCCAAGTAGGAGGCACTTCGACAATTTGGGGAGGACGCTGTGTTCCTTATGATCCGGTTGATTTTGACACACGCGACTACATCCCAGGCTCAGACTGGCCGGTCACGTATCAGGAAATCTCGACTTACTTTCAACGCGCCTGTGACTATTTTTTCTGCGGGGATTCAGAGTTCGATATTCACAATATTCCTGGTGTTGAGCAAACCTCAATGGTACCTGGACTCCCCGATGGCCATGTCTTAACCTCAACCTTAGAACGCTGGTCGCTGCCGACTAACTTTGGTAAGGAGTACTTCACTGCCCTGAAAACCTCAAAAAGTATCAAGCTGTTTTATGGCCTCACCTGCACCAAGATCGAAGTGGCAGAGGCGGGTGGCCATATCTCTGGTCTTGAAGCTAAAACCCTGGAAGGAAGAACACTACTCATTTCCGCCAGGCAATATATCTTGGCCGGGGGGGCGCTTAACACAACCCGTTTAATGCTGACTTCAGACGAATCCTGTCCTGGAGGGATTGGTAATCACAGTGGTATGCTTGGGCGCTTTTACATGGGCCACTTGTCTGGAGATATTGCTGCAATTAACTTCACGACTCCGCCTGAGAAGACCATTTTTGGCTTTGACCGGGATGCATCCAACATTTATGTGCGGCGACGGTTCTCCTTTAGTAAAGCGTTCATGCACGAGAAACGACTCACTAATATAGTTGGATGGTTGGGCACGCCTCAGTTTGGCGATCCTAACCATGGGAATGGAGTGTTATCCCTTGCTTATCTGGCCTTAACCGCACCCGTTATCAGTAAATATTTAGCAGCTAAAGCCATTCGAGAAACTGCAATTGGTCAAGACCGTAAAGAGTTATTTTGGTCCCATGCCAGAAATGTAGTGCGTGATTTAGGCAACACTCTAACCTTTGCCCCCACCTTTGCCTTTCAGCGATATGTGGCTAAGCGTAAGGTGCCCGCACTGTTTGTTTACAACGCATCTAATCAATATCCGTTGCATTATCATGCAGAGCAGGTACCCAATTTCGATAGTTGTGTAACCCTCTCTAGAGAGATTGATGCACTAGGTATGCGCCGCCTCAATATTGATCTGCACTATTCTGACCAGGATGTAGATAGTGTGGTGCGAGCCCACCAATATTGGGATGAGTATCTGAGACAGCATAACTGTGGATATCTACAGTATTTTACGGATGATCCGGCTGCAAGTGTATGGGCACAGGCGAGAGATGGCTATCACCAAGTTGGCACGACGCGGATGTCGCAAGATCCCAGGGATGGGGTTGTCAGTCCCAATTGCAATGTTCATGGGTTTGACAACTTGTATGTTGCCAGCAGCTCGATCTTGGTTACCTCAGGGCAGGCCAACTCGACATTCATGATTATTGCCTTTGCCTTGCGCTTAGCCGACTTCCTGAAAGATGCGTTAAAGCAGTCACAATCTTCAGTATGAAAAGATAGCCGACGTTAGATGACCTGAGTTTCCTCGACAGACCGTTGCAAACGATACCATCTGAATCCGTAAAAACCCTTATGAATAGAGACTAGAATCACCTTCACGCTCTACGAGTAAGGTAACTCAATGTCTATATCTACAGAAGAACCTAAAGTTATAGAAGCCTCGGTGGCTGAGGACTACCCGCTGAGTCCGGTTCCCCAAACAGGGCGAAAACCTTTCTGGTCGCTGTGCCTGTTGCTGATGGGGTTTGCCCTGACATCAACCACTCTGTTTGCAGGCGGTGCCCTGGGGCCTGCCTTTAGTGTGCCGCAGCTGATGACCATCATTATCATTGGCAACCTGATCCTTGGCTGCTACTGTGCAGCCCTGGGCTACATCGCCTCCCAGAGTGGCCTGACGACCGTACTTATGGCCCGCTTTAGCTTTGGCAATGTGGGCTCACGCTGGGTGGACTTTATTATGGGCTTTACCCAGATTGGCTGGTATGCCTTTACCACCGCCATTGTGGTGCAGGTGCTGCTAGAGCTGTTGGGCATCCCTAGCCAGGGATTTTTATATGTAGCGCTGGTGCTGTTTTTTAACTACGCCTTTTGCGCCACTGCCTATATTGGCTATCGGGCGATTGATTGGCTCAGCCGGTTGGCCGTACCCGCCATGCTGATTTTGGTGGCGATTAGTTTAACCCTGGCTTTTAGGGACTTTAATGGTGTCTTACCTGAACCCACTGGAGAAATGACCATGGGGGCCGCCCTGGCAGTAGTGATTGGCACATTTATTTCTGGCGGTACCCAGGCAACTAACTGGAGCCGTTTTGCTAACTCGGGTAAAAGTGCTGTCATTTCCACCCTGAGTGCCTTTATGTTGGTCAATGGCATTCTGGTATTTGCTGGGGCGTTTTGTACCCTGATCTATGGCTCAGAAGATCTAATCCAGGCCCTGGCTACCCAGGGAATTTTGGCCGGAGGCATCATCCTGCTGATCCTTAATGTGTGGACCACCCAAGACAACACAATTTATGCCTTCTCCGTAGCCGGGGCTAATATGTTTCGCACCCACAAACGTCATGCGTTTGTACTGGGTGGAGCCACGCTAGCGCTGGTGTTTACCCTGTCCGGTATTTACGAGCTGCTACCCCAGTATTTGATTTTCTTGGGCACTGTGATTCCTCCGGTAGGCGGTATTATCATGGTGGACTTTTGGCTACGCCATGAGGGCCGCTTTCCTAAGTTGTCATCGCGTCTGCCCGCGTTTAATTGGGCCGGTGTGATTGCCTATGTGGTCGGTTCTGTTATTGCCTATGTAACTGGAAGCTTTGGCCTGGGTATTGGCCCTGTGAATGGGATTATTACTGCAGCTGTTATCTACGGTATTTTCTGTCGCATATTTCGATAGACCGTAAAGAGACGATCTCGTAGGGGCAGATCTTGTACCTGCCCTTGATTATTAGTTGCCTTGCGAGATGCCGCAGCAATATGTTGCGGCATCTCGCAAAAGAGAGCCTTAACAGCAGAACGGTAGAAGATTCTACTTCGAGAAGAAGCTATCCTTCTTGCGTACAAACAGATCCGTAAAGAACGAAATCACCGTACGTTTTTCTGTCTTGATGTTTGCGTTCATCGACATGCCGGACCGCAGCGTGTAGGTTTCACCGCGCGATTCTAGCACCTGGGACTGTAGCTGAATCTCTGCCGGAAACCGATAGAACGGATAGATTTCATCGGGGGGCAGGGCGTCGTCACCAATATGGACCAGGTGGCCGTCGATATCGCCGTACTCACTGTAGGTAAAGGCATCAATCCGCACATCTACCTGCTTACACTCAGCCGCAATACCCTCTTGATTTTCAGCCTGTACCGCCGCACGACAATCGTCCGTCAACTGTACAAAACCAATGTCTTTGTTGGGAATAAAGACACGGGCGATGAGATTCTCCTGGGGGACAATCTCAAGAATAGGTTCGGTAGAGTTAGCAGCGTAGCCCGGTTGGTTAGCCTTGAGGTTAAATACGGCCCCGCTCACAGGAGCCCTCAGCTCACGAAACTCAAGCTGTTCTTGTAGCTGAGCAATGCGGCTATCGAGCTCTTGGCTCTGGGTCTCATTTTGCAGAACTGTCTGACCCAGGTCGCTATCAATGGCGGAGATGCGCTCACGATTGTTACGAATTTGATCGCGGCGGGTGCGCTCAAATTCAAACTCGGACCGTTTAATTTCTGCCTGGGCCTGGTTAATTTGGGCGTCGAGTCGGCTGATCTCATCCTTTAAGGTATTTACCCGGGTGATCCGGGTGCTGACCTCTTGCTCTTGCTGGAGCCGGCTCAGTTCTGCTACAGCGCCTTCCTTCTCTAGCCACTGTAGTCGCTCCAAAATCTCTTGGTTAGTGTCCAAGTCATTTTCAGCATTTTGCAATTCGGACCGGGCCTGGCTCAAACGACCTTCCAGGTCTCTAATTTGCTCACGGTTTTGCACCTGGCGCTCCTGCGCTTCTCTTCTAGCGGCGAGCACATCCGCTGCAGCTGTATCGGATAGTCCGGTCGTATCGCCATTGATTTGGGCCTGATAGATCCGATTGCTGGCTTCTAACTCTCTTTTTTCTTCTAGACGCTGTTCCAGGTCTTCTGTCGCGTTGAGAGGAATGACCACATCACCGCCGCTGGCGTTTTGAGCGCGGTAAAAGTCATTTTGATTGGTAAGCTGTTCGCGAATCTTGCGGAGGGCCCGAAGCTCTGCCTGGGCTGCTTCCTGGTTAAAGGTAATCAGCAAATCACCTTTTTCTACCAGGTCACCTTCTCGGACATGAACTTTGTCAATCACACCACCGCTGGGGGTTTGGACCGGTTGCACAATACCTACGGGCTCCAGCTTGCCCTGGGCTGGAATGGTTTCTTCTACTTTGGCAAGAAATGCCCACAGAACGCTGACGCTGGTCACACCAAGAATGGCCCACACAATCGCCCGCGACCACACGGGAGACTGCCGTAAGATAACGGGCTGGTCAAAGGGTTTGTCCTGACTGCGAGGCGCATTCGGGACACCACCGTTTTGGAGTTGTTGAGATGTCATGGACTAACCGTTCCCTTGTTGCTGGTTTAGACAGTAGTAACGCCCTTTGAGGGTCAAGAGTTCCTCGTGGGTACCTTCTTCGACGATAGAGCCCTGGTCCATCACGATAATTTTATCGGCTGTGCGTAAGGCCCCCAGTCGGTGAGTGATAAAGAAGACTGTGCGGCCCCTAGACCACTTCATAAGATTGGCAGATACTTGAGCTTCGGTGTCGTAGTCGAGGGCGCTGGTGGCCTCGTCTAAGATTAGGAGACGGGGATTTTGCAAAATGGTGCGGGCAATGGCAATCCGCTGACGCTGGCCTCCTGACAAGGAGGACCCCCGCTCGCCCACGCGCGTGTTGTAACCCACCGGCAATCCCATAATAAATTCATGACAGCAGGCAATCTTGGCGGCCTGAATCACTTCCTCAGTAGTGGCATCAGGATGGGTCAAGGCAATATTTTCTTGGATAGTGCCTTCAAACAGCAGACTGTCCTGGGGCACAATCCCCACCTGTCGACGTAGGGAATATAGCTCAACCTTGTTGATATCGTAGTTATCAATCAGGATTCGACCCGAGTTGGGCTCATATAGCCGGGGCAGCAGTTTCATCATGGTACTTTTACCCGAGCCGCTCAGACCGACCAGACCAACAAACTGACCCGCGGCAAATTCAGCATTGATGTTAGAGAGCTGCAGTGGACCCGATGCCCCAAATCGGAAGGAGAGGTTCTCGTAGCGCACATGACCTTTGATATCTGGCATGGGAATCTGGCTACGCTGCTCTTCTTCCTGCTCCTGGGGATGGTCGATGATATCGCTCAGACGCTCCAGGGACAGAGCCGTTTCCTGGAAGTTCTGCCACAGCTGGGTTAGCCGGAGGAGCGGCTGAGTCACGTAGCCCGCAATAATCCGGAAGGCAATTAGCTCACCCAGGGTGAGATCGCCTTCGAGCACCAAAAAGGCTCCAAACCACAGCACCAGCAAACCCGAAAGCTTGTTCAAGAAATTACTGGCGGAACTGGCTGTGGTAGAGGTTAGTACGGTCTTAAAGCCATCGCTGATGTAGCGACTGTAGCGATCCTGCCACTTCCAACGGGTGTTGAGCTCGATATTCTGGGCTTTAACGGTTTGAATACCGGAGAGGGCCTCTACTAGGAATGACTGTGTTCTGGCATTTTGCTCCGCCTTAGCTCGCAGCTGACGGCGCACAATTGGTGACACAAAAAAGGTGAGCCCCAAAAACAGGGGAATGGTTGCCAGGGATACCACCGTCAGTTTGACGCTGTAGATCAGCATGACAATGATATAGACCACTGAAAAGACAGCATCTAGCACCACGGTCAGGGCGGTACCGGTGAGAAACTGACGAATGTTCTCCAACTCGTTGACCCGGCTAGAGAGTTCACCCACCGGGCGGCGGTCAAAGTACTTGAGCGGTAGCCGCAGCAAGTGGTCGATCGTTTGGGAGGCCAGGGTCATGTCGATCCGGTTGGTGGTATCGACAAACAGATAGGTGCGCAGACTGCCAAGAATCGCTTCAAAGACGGCCACAATCACCAGAAAAATACCGAGTACATGCAGGGTATCCACACTCTGCTGTACGATTACCCGGTCAATGATCACCTGAATCATCAGGGGATTGGCCAATCCAAAAATTTGGTAGAAGAACGAAGCGGCCAATACCTCCACCAAAACCCACTTGTACTTCTGTAGGGAAGGTACAAACCAAGACAGTCCAAACCGCTGTTGGGGCGTTTGCGATGTG
>JAAUYB010041004.1_pt1 | contig 10276 bp, 11 predicted proteins | sample 7278071 | NCBI WGS metagenome assembly JAAUYB01 (sample SAMN14350121, study PRJNA611818) | marine sediment metagenome | isolation source: surface marine sediment (1.8m) | place: French Polynesia: Moorea | collected 2018-08 | reverse complement strand
ATTCGTCCTTAAGGTTCTGGACATCTCCCTTGACCCCGAGCGCACCTTCTTTGGCGTCTTCCCGCGACCAGTGTTCAAGGACAAGGGGTCATACGAGGAGTCGGGAACGAAGGAGTTTGACCGCATGGCGTTCAAGTACCTCGGCACAGCGCTCTTTCCCCTCGCCGTATGCTACTGCGTCTATTCAGTCATTTACAACGAGCACAAGGTGGGTATAGGTGACCAGTGTGTGACCAGCATGTAACATATTTATTTTTTGGCTCTAGAAGCACAAAATTATATTGCCCAAGAATTTTTTTAAAATTATAACTTTTTGTAAAATCGCACAAAAGCCAATTAGCTAGCAGTAGCGCCAAAGTGCATGCAGCTAATTTATTTCGATTTTTTTTTACACAACCCGGTGCTCGGCTCTCAGCGCGCACTGTCCCACATGGCCCCTTTCGGGGGGAAGGGACCCTGGACACAGCATTGCAACTTGGAGGTGGGGTTGGTTGGTTTCCTAGCTGTCCGGGGGGGGGGGGGGGTTATGGGCTTCAAACTGGGTTGGCTGCCGGGGTTATCAATCAAAACAGTGAAATTAAAGTTTTGTACAAATATTTTGGAGAGTGTCTTGTGTAGTTCTCCCCCTAAGGTCTTGTGTCCTTGTTCCTCGTCTAGGGTTGGTACTCCTTCGCGCTTTCCTCCTGCTACGGCTTCCTCCTTACCTTCGGTTTCATCATGATGACGCCCCAGCTATTCATAAACTACAAACTTAAGTCGGTGGCACACCTGCCATGGAGGATGATGACATACAAGGTGAGAGTGGATCGAAAAATAGCCGTGCATTTTGTTCTTCTTTCTACTTGTATGTGTGGAGCAAGCTTTAGGTTGAAAGTCGCCAAAATGAAAAAAAAACCCGCTATTTCTGGAAACGCTCATGCCTTACCACAGGATAGAAGCAAAGTCCTGTTCTTATCAACACTTCCTTCCCCCTTCAAAACTATAAAACGACAAATCGCCGCTCCTGGTCACAAACTGTGCTAATTTTTTTCTGGTCGCAGGCCCTGAACACGTTCATCGACGACATCTTCGCCTTTGTCATCAAGATGCCAACCATGTACCGCATAGGATGCTTCAGGGACGACATTGTATTCTTCATATTCCTCTACCAGAGGTACATCTACCGTGTGGACAAGTCGAGGGTCAACGAGTTCGGATTCTCCGGGGAGATGCTGGACGAGGCTGAGGGAAAGACAAACAAAACTCCAGCCGCCATCACTGATGGACAAGAATCCGCCGAGAAGACCGCAAAGGAGAAGAAGACAGACTAAGTCGAAGAGCCAAGTCATAATGATTAAGCGACAGAACAAGTAGTTAATTTTTCTTCGCCCCCCCTCAATGTCATTTTGTTATAAAAGAACGTTTCGCGTCGGCGGTTAAACCAACAGGGTGAGCGCGGGCCAGTAAAACATTTGATCCGAACAGAGTTATGTCCAAAAAATGTGCTTAAGCTGATCCGAACGGAAATGGGTCAAAAATAAAAGATGCAAGAAATGCCGTTTTCAAGATCCTGGACGTGACCCGCCCACCCCTAGTGTAAACCAAAACCCCGAGGCAACAACATTAATACGCATTAAGAGTGTCTTTGCGTCGTCACTTATAATGGGAAATCCCGCGGTGTAAAAGTGCAACTATTCGTTTTTCTGCTTTTTTACTCCGGTCGCGTTATGCAGTACAATAAAAACTTACTGTCCTAAAAACGCATTCGAAAACTTCCGAATTCGGAAAGATTCGTTTATTATTTCTCGTATAAAACAATTCGAGATACTACATTGTAGAGTGGGGGTATGGGTGGGGAGGGAGAGGGTACCAAAAGCCAACTTGTAAAATTGATGAACAATGCGCCGAAACTTGGGGAAGTGTGATGCTTCTTGCATGTCGTGTAGAGTAAAAAGAAAGGCTAAAAGATTTCATATCTATATGAAAAGAAAAGTGGGAAATAATTTGTCTGACACTTGGTGTGCATAGAAATGGGGTGGGTGGGATTTCTAAGTTCTGCTCTTTGAGATTGCTTGCCCGTGTCTTTTTCAAAATTCGAATTGCTGTAGTGTGTGCTCTTCTTTTCAATTTTTTATGCTTTTCTTCCTCGGTTCCTCAACGACCATCGAACTACTAGCACTTCAGTTCCGGAATCACTAGCTGATCCATCGAACTATTAGCACTCAGCTCCCGAATTACTAATGTGTGCATAGATCTGGTATCAGGTCCTCCTGTACGGGTGGTAGGGCGAAGGTTGGGTGCCGTAGGCCGCGCCGCGCTGCGGACCGAGGCTGTTGTCGCCGCTCCCGCCGCCGCCGGCAGCCGCCGCGGCAGCCGCGGCTGCTGCAGCTGCTGCAGTGACAGGCGCGGTAGGAGTGCCGGAGGCAGTTGCTGCCGTAGTAGCTGCCGCCGTTGCCGCGTTGTTGTATTCGAACCCTATTCCGCCGTAGGGCTTGCCCTGCTGTTGCTGTTGATGCTGCTGCGGGGGAGGAGGGTAGTAGGCAGCAGCAGCAGGGTATCCGGGCGAAGAGACAGGAGCTGGAGGGCTGGTGGGCGAAGGGCCGCCGGAGGAGGAAGGAGGTGGTGGATAATGCTGCTGCTGGTAATCCACCTTGGGTACACCTGGATGGGGGTTAGAAGAAGCCACGGCTGCTTGAGGGGGAGGAGGGGCGGACGGCTGCTGTGACGCCGCGGTGGCCGCGGCCAGGTTGGCGGCCGCGACGGCGGCCACGGCGGCGTACGGGTCCACGGGAGGGCCGGCCGCCGCTGTCGCGGGCTGGGGCGAGGCGTAGTAGGCGGCCGCTGCGGCGGCCGCGGCCGCCGCGGCTGCCTGCTGCTGTTGCTGCGGCGTAGTTGGCGGCGGAGGGTAAACCGTGGCGGCCGTGGCGGCGTACTGCGGCGTAGTTGGGTGTGAGGGCGGTGGCTGACTGGAGGGAGGAGGGGCTGCGCCGCTCGCTGGAGTAGGCGGCGGAGACGTGAAGCCCTGCGGCGTCCATTGCGGCGGAGGGTGGTGGGCCGCCGCGGCCGCCGGAGGAGACTGTGCGGCGTGCGGCGGCGGGGGAGGCATTGCTGTCACGGCCGCCCCCGGAGGAGGAACCCATTGCAAGTGGGGCGGCGGCGGCGCTCCGCTTACAGGCGTCGCCGCGGCGGTTGCCGGGTGGCCGTACTGGGGATTGGCCGGGTATGCCGCTGGATGCGTCACCGCTGCATGCGTTGGCGGCGGCGGCGGACCCGTCGCAGGGTGGTGAGAAGGAGGAGGATGGTGGTGAGAGTGATGAGAGGGAGCGCCCGCCGCCGGTGCCGCCGCCCAGGTCGGGGGAGGGGCGGCGGCGGCAACAGCAGCGGGAGACGGAGGGTACCCTGCTGTCGCATGAGGCGGCGGCGGCCCTGCTGGATGGTGCGGCGCCTGAGGCTGGTGGGTCAGATGCGGCGGCGGCTGGTGAGGATGGTGGTGTGGCGGCGGCGGAGGGTGGTTCTGGCCCTGATGGGGCGGCGGCGGCGGCGGCATCTGAGAGGGTACGGGCTGTTGGTGGTGGTGGCCGTTCCAGTGCTCCACCATTGAGGGATGTTGTTGCTGCTGCTGCTGCAGGTGCTGTGGCTGCTGTTGCTGCAGGAGGTGCTGGTTCTCCTTGCCGACGTCACCTGCCCCGTTGTTGAGCTGCTGCTGTTGCTGCTGGTTGTTATTGGTTCTCGGCTCTGCCCTCTTGATCTCGACCTGGGGAAAAACACTTGGCGTAACACAAAGACGAAATGCAAAACTGCTGGAAGTGGTAGTTACCTGTTTGTTCTGTATGTTCACAAAGTGTTCTGCTACCGCCGCCGCGCACGCCGCCTCCTCAGCAAAGGAGAGGAAGCCGAAGCCCCGGCTCTTCTTCTTCTCCTGGTCGTACATTATGACAACCTGAAAATCGAACAAATTCACATTTTTGTGTCAATTTAAGGTATTGTGTCCTTTTGCCCACCTCTGCCACCTCTCCGTAGCGGGAGAAGAAGGAGCGGAGATCCGTCTCCGTGATGGAGGAGGGGAGGCCGCCAAGGAACACCTGAAATACCGTGTATCGCATCATTATTAGCCCCAATCGATTTTGCGCAAATTGGCTAAAGCGAATTTTTTTTGCGCAGTCTTTGGATTTTTTAATCTTGCGCAAAAACGAGCAAACTAGCAAAAATGCTGAACACATCTCTTTGCAACACATCCAGCGTTCTTCCCTCATCTTTGGGGTTTTTACGCGCAGAACGCAAAACTTAGCAAAATGTCTTCCTCTCACCTTTGGGAACATCTGCGCCGTTGCGGCTGACTTTTTCGGCTTTTGCATTGACCTGGGGTTGCATGCCTTCGGGTCAATGGTCCTCCCGTCGAGGTTGTGAGGGCCGCTCGCCAAAACGGCCTCGATGTTCGAGGGGTCGCTGAAGGTCACGAAACTGGAGGAAAATGAAGATTAGACTTGTAAAGATTTTATCCAAGCGATGTTGTTCTAAGCTTAAAGATCTACAGTACATTATCATTTAGCATAACTTTGACAAAAACCGCAACACCAACTGGGATCAACACTTGACATATGTCCACTTATGCCTCAGGTATCAGTAGGTGACGCACTTTCTAATGCAAGGTTAGGCTTGGAAACAATTTAAGTTGCAAAAGTTGCCGCGGAATCAGCAGAGCATATCAGTCAGACTCACCCGAACCCCCTTGACCTTCCCGTCTCAGCGTTCTTCATGACGACGCAGTCGATGACCTCCCCGAAGCGACCAAAGTAGCGGAGGAGGCTGTCCTGGGTAGTGTCCCAGCTGGAAATAAGAGGAGGGAAATGTCCAATTGAAGTTTGCGATCAAATATACGAGCTAGACACACAGACATTTTGATAAAATTAAAGGAAAAAAACAATGCAAATTTCCATTACTGTACTACAGCGATACCCGAAATGGCCTTATTGTGCCCTATTTGCTGGTGCATTTTGGTTAGTAAAAACTCCCAAATGTTTGTCAATGTAGCACGTAAACGCAAGTAAGATATGGGAGTATATTAGAAAACAACAAGTAATTCAATATCTTGTACAGTTTAGGAGTAGTGTTGCAAAAATGTCACATTTTCTTAAATTTCCTTCCAAAAAGGGTGGCTTTTAAACTTTCCAACACTACTCCTCCTAAACCATACAAGAAACAAAAAATACTATTTAGCAAAAAAACCTGGCCAGAACTTCAAAGTGTCTACGTCAAGAAATTAGAACATTCTATTAACATCTTCAAGATGAAAAACAACTAAGTTTAAACCCAGAATGGCGTTCTGAACACCCGGTTATGTGACAAGCACTGTGATAAATTATGTCAAAATGCAATTTAGTAAGTGAAAAAGATGCTTTTTTATTATTGCAACTTCCGAACAAATTCAGTTCTCCAAACCTGAGTCCTCCCACGAAAAGTTTTCCCTGCTCTTCGTCGTCGTGGCTACGGGGCTTCCTCCCGCCAGGTTTCAGGCCCCCTCCTCCGCCCATCTGGTGCTGTTGCGGCGGCCCCGGCATGTGGTGCGGCGGCAGCGCCCCCGGCATGACGGCACCTGACGGCACCTGAGGCGGCGGCACTTGAGGCGGCGGTACCGCCACCCCGCCGCCGTTGCTGACGTTGGCGGCAGCCATCTGCTGCCGGGAGATGGCAGCGACGACCCTGCGGTGAAGGTCCCTGGAAACGGCAGCAGCGGTGGCGCTGGAATGATGAAAGCAAGAAATATTATTCTCGAGAAAACTCAAATATCTCAAGTGAATATTTTCCTCGCTCTTATGAAGTAGGGGGCTTTTGGTAGCGTGCGAAGTACGGTACGTAGTATGGACGACAAAGAAGAAAAAACTAAATCTATGAAAGGTCAAGAAGAAAAAGAAAAAGGAGCATGCCAATGTTTTTGTCGCCGCCGCCGCCTTAGGATTCTAGGTTTCTTAAGAATGTAAACAAGACTTGGCGAATCTCGAGTGCTTTTTGGTGGCAATTTTTCGAACGAATCAAGGAAAGGAGTGACAAAAATAATGCTCTAGTTCGTTTAAGTCTGAGCAATATGCGGTGACAAAAAGTACAAGAACAGAAGACTGTTCAAAGACCTGTGGAATAGGAACAAACTTCCCAGGTGGTTTTAGATCCTACCCCTACGTGAATTTATGATATTCACATGAACGACAAGAACAACTTTTAACAGTTCTTAGACCTGCGTTCCGCCGGTAATAAAAATAAAGAACACGCTCGTGATCTAAGAAATAAAACCATAAAAATCAACACTTACCCCAACTCTTAGAGGTTAAGGGAACGAACCACCTTATCCTAAAGATCTTAGAATCTTAGCAGACGACCGCGGAGGAGGCTTCTTTTTAGAGCTGTATCCGTCACATTGGTGGCATCTAGAGGAGAGAACGAACGGAGGGCCGTCGCTTAGAATTAGGGCCTTAAATGCTAGGACAAATGAGTGAATGTTGTTTTTGTTGTTCTGTCTGCTCTGATTAATGAAGAAATCCACTTGATTACAGGGGGGTCCAATGGGATTGACACACTCTCAAACGACAATAAATACGTTTCAAAACATTTGAAATATTTTGAATATTTCTTTCTTTTTTTGCCTAAAAATGAGGTCATTTAGGAAGCCTGCTCAATAAAAACAAGGGGGCTATTAGAAACCCCTTTTTTGTCATCCCGGGTGCTCGGCTTTCAGCTTGCACCATCCCACATGGCTCCTTTCGGGGAGGGGGGGGGGGGGGGTCCTTGACGCATCATTGCGATGCGACCTAGAAACCCCTTATTGTCCGAATTCTAGTCAAAGGATTGGTCTAAAATTTGGACTATATGAGGTCCCAAAATAGTCCCCTAGTTTTGGAGAAGCAGGCTTCCAAAAACAGTGTGTCAATTCGTGTGGGATCACCGTGTATGCTGAGTAATGAAAATAGTAAATAGTACTTGGAGCAACAGAGAGAAAAGAATGAATCCATGAACAAGTCACAGACATTCAAAAAAACTTACACAATACGGTTAGTACAACAGTAGAAAAAGGTACCGAAAAAACATACACGTGAGGGTTTTTCTTTTTTGCTTATTACTACAGTACTATACGCTGAATTGAAATTTATATGTATGAGAGGAAAGGTCAATTAAAAATACTAAATATTATACGTCCTCAAGAAACCTTACTTAGCAAAATCAACAGCAGCAGCAACAACGTAACCCATAATCAGACTCCCCAATAAAGGACCCATTTTGGCAAAAAAAAGAGAGAGAAAGGCTTTACTTACCCCTACATACGGAATTACAGGAAACTTGTGTACAATTATTTGCAACCGAAGAAGGTATATTTTTGGGGACAACTTTGGTCCCCAAAATCCTTCAACAAGGGCTTGATGACAGAAATAACACTTTGGAGCTTTGCAAGAAAGGTTTCTCTTTGAAAATCCGGAACTTTGGTAATTACTTTGGCGGGCACCTTCCAAAATTGGATTGCTGGTGGCAGAAGACCTCTGGTGACAAAAACAAGGCAGGAAAATTTGTCCAAGTCCAAGTGATTCTACATGCTTTCATCTCACAACGGGAGCTCCAAATCACAACGATATGTCCAGCCAAGACTGCTGTATCTTGCCATGCAAGGACTCCGGGAAAATGAAAGCTAAACAGGTCTACTTCATCAGAAATACACAGTTTGTGAAAAAATTGTTAAGGCCCCGATGTGGGCCCGTGAATAAACTCAACTCAACTTGGTGATTACTAAGTCCAAGCAAGACTATAAAAGAATCCCCAGGGAACTGGCAAAATTACCCAGCTAGCCTCTAAAATAGTGATCATATCCCAAGTCCTAGGTCCATAAGCCTAGAAGTACACATTCAGTAACATTCAGACAAAGTAGGGCAGCAATCTCCCAAAAAATCGATCAAAAAAGGAATGACCCCAAAAAGAGCTAAACTCTGACCCTCGAGCTCACCAGCGGCATGGCGATGGGCTTCCTGGAGGCAGGATTGGTCCACCAGGTGCAGTTAGTACAGTAGGTCCAGCTCCTGTTTTTCGTCGCAAACAGCAGCAGGTTCAACGGCACCTGCGGATACTTGAGGAGTAGTCCTGCTGTCTGAACTCTGAACTTTGTCAGTTTGTCTTCTGCTTTTTAGCTTGTTTTCTCGGATTTCCTTTTTCCTTTCCTCTGCTCTCTCTCTCTTAGGCACAGCTGAAATTCCTCCCTTGGTCACACAGTACTGATACTTCGATTTTCTAAACTAGCCCTTGGGCGGTATTTCCGACCATGCGCCACCTGGCGTCATGGGGAGGGAGAACAAAATAAACTCAAAATATGAGAAAAATGTGCTAAATATGAAACATTGCCAATCATCATAGTTTGTGTCGTTATGACGATTGGCAATGTTCAGTTTTTCATTTATTTTATACTTTTTTCGAGTTTATGGTAGTACCCCCCTTCCTTGATCATATAATAGTATTCCTCCCGGACGGCAGGTGGCGCACGGTCGATTCTATAGCATAAAAACGTCAACAAAGTCGAAGGGGCGCTATACCATGTTCTCCTTTATGGCTATACGTACGATCCTTACTATGTGCCACGGTCCGCCCTGCCCTTTCAGCCCTGGTTGTGACAGCAGCCATTTGCTTGCGGCTCAGAACGGCGGAAAATATGAAAGTTCCAAAGGAAGGTCCCGATAGGTGATCTAAGAACTTTCCATCCATAAGGTGGGAGGGGCAACAGTTGAAATAGGGTCTGGGAAAGTTGAAGATGAACTGTGAACACTTCTTATTATTTCGTATAGCATGCGCAGAGAGTATCAAGTGCCGAATATTTGTGGTAATATTAGAATCTCCAGATATACTTAATAAGAGGGAAATGGATTTTTCAAAAATAGTTTTTATTCCCTGTTAGTGTTTCTGCTAAGCGTTTAGCTTGTTCATTTCCTCTACGATGACGTCATAGACGAGCTCCCTTGCCGAGATGGCCATGGCGAAGTCGTTATGGCGCCACCCGGGGAAGGGGACCTAAAGGGAAATGATAAGAGTTGTAACTTTTTTGCTTACGAGTTACGACTGTGGAAATTGACATCGTTTTGCTCTTGCTGCTCTTTCTTCTTTTACTATTGCCCCTATTGCTGTTGCTGTTGATGCTGCTGCTGCTGCACTTGTTGCTGCTACTGCTGCTCCTCTTGCTGCTGCTGCTATTGTCTTTGTTGCCGCTGCCATTGTTGTTGTTTTACTTGCTGTTTCTATAGCTATTGCTCCTGTTGCTTTTTTCTATTACTACTGATGAAGTTAATCCTGCTGTTCCTGCTACAGTTGCTTGTTTTTTATAAAAAAATTACGCTGTTGCCTTTTTTGCTGACATTATTAATATCATTATTATTTTTGCTAGGTCGGCCGCGATAGCCGTGCGTGCTAAGGGGCGACTCCTTCCTTCCTACCCTTCTTACAAGAAGAGAGGAGGAGGTTGGATCAAGCCCGGGCTCGAAGAGGCAAAGAGCACACTTTTGAAATAAGAGTGATAAGACCATACACAACCCTGCAGTGGGTGGGATTCCTGAATAAGGAAAGTCCCCCGAGGCGCCATCTTGCAGCCAAAACCAGAAGGAAAACTGGTCAAATCTACTTCGGCCAGTTTGGAGCCTTTAATCCAGTCCCCCAGATGGAAAACTGGGAACCCCCCCCCCCCTTCCAGGTCGCTAATGACAGCGTCAAGGGTTCCTCCCCCCGAAAGGGGCCATGAGTGATGGTGCAGGCAGAAGAGCTGAGCACCCGTGATGGCAAAAAAATATTATTATTGCTGCATCAGCTGCTGCTATTGTTTTTGTTTCTGCTGCTGCTTCTGTAGTCGTTATTGCTCTTGTTGTGACTACTATTGCCAATATACTGCTATTGTTGTTCCTGCTGCTGCTGCTGCCACAGCTTCAGATTGTTGTTTCTGTCTCCGTTGATGTTGCATGCTCTTGCTGTTCTTGTTGCTGCTGCTGGAGTTGCCATTGCTTCTATTGGCGCTACGGATATTGATATAGGGGAGAGTTTTCCGCTTTTTGATCACGAGAGGTTGCTCTTTTTTGGTCCAAAAAACAACAAAAATTAACAGTAGGAGGAGGGGGCTTATTCTATAAAATTTTGTACGTGTAAGAAAGGTCAATGAAAATTAGCCATGGCCATGAAGAAAAAATGTAGAACAATTCTTATTTACTTTTGGTATGTGTAAAATTAATAGTAACTGAGAAATTAATGTTTTAATGTTTCTCTACATAAGCTTTCCTCTCTTCCTAGCCCT
>JAAUYB010038854.1_pt1 | contig 10279 bp, 3 predicted proteins | sample 7278071 | NCBI WGS metagenome assembly JAAUYB01 (sample SAMN14350121, study PRJNA611818) | marine sediment metagenome | isolation source: surface marine sediment (1.8m) | place: French Polynesia: Moorea | collected 2018-08 | reverse complement strand
TCTCCCTCCCTCCAAAGTCCTCTGCTCTTCCTTTGTTCCTCTTCCTCTTCCTCATAGGGACTCCAATCTTCTTATCTTGTAGATGTTCCTCTCGTTCTCCCGTCCGGTCACTCCCTCGGTCGGGTACACCTTGGTGCCGTCGTAGGTGTGGCCGAAAATTCAATTACGGAAAGAACGGGGCTCGACCCACGAAACCTCGAAGAGAATCTTCCATGCGGGCCAGACGGAACGGAAGGCAGTGCACTTGATCACAGAGGACCTAGTGTCTAGACGGGTCTGAGTTAAAAGCAAACAGTTATATTTTTGGGCGACGAAAAAACATGCAAATACAAGTTACAATTGAACGTATAAAGCGGCGAACGATGCGTAATTATAAAATGCGGGCGTTGCGTTTTTACTGGCGTTAAATATTGAGACATGTGCGTAAAGTAAATTTGAAAAGGGCGGGTATATTTAATAATCGTAAATCATTTGGGGGGGGGCGTCACGCGTAGGGAGGGAATCAGCTGTCGTCGTCAGCGCAGCGTTTTCGGGGCAGGCAGACAGGGCGGGCGACGGCGCGTAAATCTTTGTTATTGTTCGTCTTCATCTTCATTCTTCGTTCTTCTCTTCGGGACTTCGCGGCGACCCGGAGGGACCTGACCCGGCGCACCCGGACCCCGAGAGGCGGGCCTACTTCCTTCCACGTGAGAAACCCTTGACCTTGCCTAGGAACTTGACGTCTGGGCTGCGGCGGCGACTGCGGCCTCGCGACCCCGATGCGGGCGGAGCGGCGGAGGCCGACTGAGAGCGGCTTTGGGACCTGGTACCGGAGGCTGGGGTATCCCCCGAGCGGCGACGGTCCGTGGATGACGCAGCAGACGGTCTTGCGGGTATGGGCTCTACTGACCTTGGCGGCTGACCTAGGCGGGCCATGACTGGACGTCCAACAGCCCCACCGGGGCCTTGAGCGGGCGTGGGCGGTGTGGGTCCTCCAGCCGAGACTGCCACCCCAGGCCGCTGAGCAGCCAGGGCTTTGTCGGCGTCTTCCACCTGTAGTTGCAGAAGATCCTTGTACGCCAGTGGGTAGGGAAAGGGTGTGCCCGACTTGGCAGCCCACCAGCCCCAGCGCTCGTCGTGGTGACGGCTCGTGGTGTACATGCCCTGGGAGGCGGCGTCTTCAAAGTCGTGTTTGGCCACCGTCCACTGGAGCTTGTTCCAACGTGCGCAGCCGGCGTACCGGTCATGGCCCCTGTGAAGGCAGAGAGGACAGATTTGATGCAAGGCTTCGCATACCTTTGTAGTGTGTCCTTCTTTGGAGCAGCGGCGGTAGCCGCAGATCAGCCACTCCTGGTCCTTGACGGAAGGGCACATGATGTTGCCAGCCTTATCCTTGATCGCGTGTTTGCCGAGGCCACAGGCCTCGCAATGCTTGCCCCAGGCTGGGTACCTCGCGTAGGGGTTTTTTCGGTCCACCTCCCAATCCCAACGAACCGTGTACGCCGGCATCCCAGGGATCCTGTAGTCCGCATGGCGAAGCTTCTTGTTGGGCGGCTCCTTCAGTTCGGGCTTGGCCTTTGCGCCCTCATCGTCATCGACGATCTCTCCCTCGGAAAGGTCTTCATGTGCAGCCAGCGAAAGTGTGTCGGAGCCTTCAGTAGAGGCTGCAGAAGACGAGACGGAGATGGGCTCTTGCAGAGTGACTGTCCTGTCAGCAGGTCGCTTTGCCGGCGGCGCTCTACCCTGATCCTGTTGGACCTGGGCCTTGGCCTGTGGCGTGGCGACCTTGCTCGCTTCCTGTGACGTTCCAGGTGTAGGAGAGGGAAAGCCAAGATCTCTGATCACCTGGGGCACTGGTCGACGATCTAGTACCGGTTGGATAACGGCGTGTATGGCGTCCGCCACCGAGCAAGAGCCCCCCACGACGATGCCCGGGCCCGCTGCCATGTCGAGGAAGATCGTTCCAATGGTGGACTGAGGTTGGCAGCAATCGTGGAAGTTGTAAAAGATGGCCGGCTGCGTGATGTGGCCCGTGTCGTCCCTCTTCCATTTATAGATGGTCCAATGCTTGAAGTCCGGCCACATCCTGGCTCCCCGCTGCGTCTTGTAGCCCGGGTCTCCGTAGAGGGCGACGTGCTTGTGCCTGGCCATCGGCTTGAAGTCGACGCCCTTGCTGTAGAACGCCTGGATGCCCAAGCCGGTCTTGCTCGTCTTGCCGATGTCAATGATGGGCTTGCCCTCATATTTGAGCTCCCTGTAGTAGGCAAACACGTCCCTCATGTCGACCATGCGCTTGATATTGATGCCCGTTTTTTGCTCGTCTCTTCTGATGTCAGATCCAGCCGTGTAGATGTCCGGTGAGCGCAGCCAGTACTTGAAGGCCTGTGGGACATCGCGCAGAGCGTCCTCCTCAGGTGCGTAGCGACCAGAAGCCATAAGCTCCAGGTCAAAGAGCACCCCCTTGCCCGACGCCGTCCCCATGTGGGCCAACACCACCCTGTCCCTGTTCAGCTCCTCATCCCTCCGCGCCTCCAGATCGAACGAAATGAAGCGGTACCTTTCAACCTCTGCGGCGAAAACCTGCGCGAATGGCTCCTTCTCCCACTGTCCCTGCTTGGTGACTTGGAGGAAGTTCTCCCGCTGCCACGGGGAAAGGGTCTGGCGGTAGATCGGTCTGATGAGCATGTTCGTGCGGCCCTCGCAGAAGAACTTGACCAGGTCCGTCATGGGACCAGGGTCGGAGTTGTCCATGACGTACTGGAGCGCGGCGCCATTGGCTGCATTGACCCCGGCGTGGTAAAGGACCTGGCGCTGGCCGTCGTCGGAGGAGCCCGACGTGTTGGCCGGGTTTGGCCCCACCATCTTCGTCGGTGGCGGAGGTGTTGTCGGATTCTTGTCCAAGTCCGATGTCTTCTTTCTTCGCCTTCTTCGTCGCCCCTGTTTCCCGTACAATGCCCCTCCCTCCTTTGTGTGGCACCCCCTTTTATAGTTTCGGGTCCATCGTCGGGGAGAAGTTCCCGCCAAAAGGGGATGTTACCAGGCTATTAAAAAGCCAGATAAACGCGCATCCCATATATTCTTTTCTTTTGGTGTTTCCAGAGGCATTTTTTCTTTTTTGTCCTCGGGAAATGCCGGTTTGTTTGCCATTTGGCCTAGCTGAATTTTGGAGACATAGAATTCCAGCGGCGGCGTCTGGATTTTCGAATGACTAGTATGTAAACTTCTTCTTTTCTCTTTCAGGTCGTCCTGGGTATCCTGTCTATGGCCGCCCCACTACACCCCCACCGGCGGGGGAGGGAGTGGAAGTTGGTCAGCTGGAAGTAGCACGGCCACCTGTTGTATGGGGCGGACGTAGACCGAGCCCCCAACCAGCACGTGGACTCGGCGGACCTGTCCATCTTTACTGGGTTCCACCTGGACGATCCTCCCCAGAGGCCATTTTCCCCTCCTCTTCTCGTCCAAGAACGCCACGACATCGTCTGGTCTGAGGCTCCTCTCCTGCTTTGTCCAGGTGGACAGCGCTTGCAGGTGAGGCCTAACCTCTAAACACCACCTGCGCCATAATTTGTCCAGTCTTTCTTGTGTATGATGCCAGACTCTTCGAATATTCCAGTTTCCTGCCGGTAGCGTCGGGAGCGAGTGGAAGGGCGAGGTCCCCAGGAAATCGGCCGGGGTGAGCGGCGCCGGGTCCGCCGGGTCCGATCCTATATACGCCAGGGGTCTCGTGTTGAGTATCCCTTCCACTACCGTCAGTGTGGTGAAGAACAGTTCCCAAGGAACGACGTGATCTGGCGTGAAGGTGTGGTAGAGGGCGTTTTTTACTGAACGAATGAGTCTTTCATAGATGCCGCCGAAATGGGGACCTCTTGGGGGGGTGAACTCCCAGACGATGTTTTCGTATTTCTGTTGAACTGTTGTTTTCTTTGTTCTGTTCCAGAGCCTGCGCAATTCGTTCCTTCCCCCGATGAAGTTGGAGCCGTGATCGGACAACACGGACAATGGGTCCCCTCGTCGAGCAGTGAACCGCTGAAAGGCCTGAAGGAACGAGTCAGTGCTCATGTCTGCCAGGGGTTCCAAGTGGACCGCTCGATATACCAGGCAGGTGAGTAACAGAAAGTAGACCTTGTTGTCTCCCCCTTCTTTGTTGTATCTCACTCTAAATGGTCCTGCCATGTCTAGGGCGGTGTGTGCGAAAGGATTCACCCTATCTTGTGGCACTCTCTCCCGGGGAAGTGGGGCCATCTCTTGCACCGACGGTTGAGCCCGGAGTCGACGGCAGGAGACGCAGGAGGAGAGGACGGAGCGCACCAAAGAGCGTCCTCGAACAATCCAGTAGCGGCGCAGGGTATGTGAGAGAACATGCTGCACTCCTCCATGTTGTAGAATTGGCCCATGTATGTGTTGTAGGAGCAGGCGCACCAACCAGTGATCCTTTGGGAGGATAATCTGATGCCTGACTTCGTATGGCAGGTGGAGGAGGAGCCGCAGACGGGCGTTGGTTCGTAGAAGTCCATCAGGGGCGATGAAAGGTCGCAGGTTTGTCAACGTACTGAAAGACGAGAGTTTATCCTTTTCTTGCAGGTCTTTAAACGTGCGGGCAAAGCAGCAGTTCTGGACCTGCTTCCATATGTGCTCCTCCGCCTCCTTGAGCTCCTTTCCCGTAAGACTTGTTCCCTTGTTCTTGTTCTTCCAGCGCAAACACCAGGCCGTTACACGCAAAGTGTCCCGCCAGGTTCCTCTTTTGATGGGCCATACATCTCGTGCGAGATTGTACCCGTCTCTGATGTGCCCCACATTTCTAGCTGGCTGTTGTTGGGTATTGTCCCTCCTTCCGTCGTCTTCCTGCGCGAGGAAGGAGAAAGCGTCCCCTTTCTTCACTTCTTTTAGGGTCTCCTCCGTGGGACGTAGTTGGTCTGGTTGTTGAGGCCACCTGTGGCACCCGTGGCGAAGAAACTGGGGTCCGTGCCACCAGAGGGTGGAATCCCCCAGGTCCTTTACGGTGGCTCCCCTCGAAGGGATGTCCGCTGGATTTTGGTCAGTCGGTACCCAGTGCCAGTGCTCTTTGGGCGTGGTAGTCTGGATCCTGGCGATCTTGTGCCCTACAAAGGTATGGAGGGACTTTGAAGGAGCCCTCAGCCAGCAGAGCACATTTGTGCTGTCTGTCCACAGCCACACATTTGCCAACGAGACGGGAAGGGCCTGTACAATGAGTTCCACTACGTCCAGGGCCAGTTGAGTTGCCAGCAATTCCAGCCGTGGGATGGAAAGCTGATGTAGTGGAGCCATTTTCGCCCTCGAGACTGCCAGCCTGGAGAAACGGACTGATCCCCGCGTGGTGACCCAGTACGCCACGGCCGCGTAGGCCGTGGCCGAGGCGTCGCAAAACACGTGTAACTCCTCCTCATTTGGGGCCCCGTTGGGAATATTGTGCAGACAGCGGGGAATTCTCAGCTTGCTGAGGAGTGGGAGATGCTCTAACCACTTTTGTCACCTCTGTAAGATGCCAGCAGGGAGCGGGTCGTCCCAGCCCAGGTCCGCCCTCCACATGTCCTGTATCAGAGCTCTAGCCAGCACAATGTAGGGAGAGACCAGTCCGTGAGGGTCGTAAAGTTGCGCTTCGTAGCTGAGGACTGCTCTTTTTGTCCAGGTAGTGACTGTTGGAGCCTGCATGTGGAAAGTAAAGACATCTTCCTCGCTGATGTAAATGACCCCAAGTGTCTTCACCAGAGGTAGTGTGAGATCTTTGGTACAAATTTCAGCCATGTTGAGCGACGGCGAACGTTCAATCTCACTGAACTGCTCCCACACCTCGCTGGAGTTGGACACTACCTTGCGAAGTTCCATGCCAGCTGCTGCGTACAGTTGCTTCAATTGACGAGCCAGCTCCTTTGCTTCCTCTACCGTGTCCGCCGAGTCGAGATTGTCGTCCACCAATGTGCTTTTCATTACCGTCTCGGCTGCTTGTGGAAACTCCTCCTTATGCCTTCTTGCGTGCTCTTTGATCGTGAACATTGCTATGCAGGGGCTGGCCGCGCTGCCGAACGGGTGAACTTTCCATCTGAAAATTCGAGGCTCCTCGGGGCCTGGCCACAGGAAGCGGTGCCAATCCCTGTCTTCTGGTGCGAGTCGGATTTGATAGAACATTTTACGCACGTCCGCCCCTATGGTGATGCTCTTGTGTCTGAAGCGGAGGAAGACGAGGTTCAGTTCGTTGATGAGTTTCGGTCCTTTGTGCAGGCAGTCGTTGAGAGCGACACCGGTGGCCCCTCGTGCCTTTCCGTCCATGACTGGGCGAACCGAGCTGGAAAGCTTGTTTTGATTTACCACTGCGAAATGTGGCAAGTAATTTGCTTTGTCAGTCGCTGGTGTGAGCGAGTACACTTCCTCGACTTGGTCCTCCTGCAACCAGGCCTGCATGTTGGCCAGGTATTCTTTTTTGATGGTGTCATCTTTGAAGTACTTGCCCTCTTCCAGCGAGCGGAGTCTCCTTTTGGCGAAAGTGAAGTTGTTAGGTAACTTGGGCTCCCCTGCTTTCCATAGCGTCGGTAACTGATATTTCCCTTGTACAAACTTCATTTCTGCTCTTAATTTCCCCAGGATGGCGTCATCCAGGGGGGAGTCGGGGCGGGGTTTCAACGACGTGTCCACCTCCCACATCCGCGCGACCATGGCTCCCAGCTCGGCTTCCGCCATCCTGGTGAGTTTCCCCATGTCCCTGGCATCCGGCTCACTCTGTAGTAAAACTTGTTCCGACCTCTGCTGTGTTTTCTTCATCTTCCAGGTGTTCCATGGTCCAGAATGCTCCTGAGGCGGCGCCATGAGGTGGCCGGTGAAGAAGGCCAGCTGGGCGTCCTGCTCGGTGGTGCGCTCCCCCGTAGGGCCGCCCACTACCCATCCAAGGCGCGTGAGGCGGGCCACCGGTTCCTCCGAACTCCGTCCCCCAATGTCTGGCCGAAGAGAGGTGAGCAAGTGGAGGGCCGACATTCCCAGCAGGACGTCAACTTTTCTCGCTGGAATCGGCGGAGGAATGGGCAGGTGAGCCAGGTGTGGGAAATTTTCCTTTCGTACGCTCCAGTCATGTGGTGTGTAGGAGGCAGCCGGATTGTCTGTGACCTGAAATTCCACCCAGTGGCGTTTGCCATTTTTGGCGGATGCGGCTGCTACCTGCAGCTTGACCACCGTTACCAGGATTTCTTTCTTGAGTCCTCCGAAACCTGTGATTTCCGTTTTTAGTGTATGGCCTGTTGCCCCCAATTCTTCCGCGGCTTGACGGCTGAGGAAGGCTCCAGTGGCGCCGGGGTCCATGAGAAGGTTCAGCGCCACCTTCTTCCTGCCTTCCGGATTGAACACTAACACCGGCGCCGTCTGCAAGGAGACTCCCCTTTTTGACGCCTGCGACGTGAAACAAGCGTCCGCCACCACCGAGCTGGCGTCCGACCAACAGTCGTCCTCCTCTTCCTCATGAGAGAAGTGTATCCGTTCTCTGCGTCGTCTTCGCTGGAACCGGACATCGTGGAGGAGGGTATGATGGTTTTTTGTACATTTTGCACATTTGATGCCGGCGCTGCACTCGTTTATCCTGTGTCCAGGCTGGAGACAAGAGTAGCACCTCTGCCAATCGTTCATCCACTTCCTCTTCTCCTCAGGATCTGCCCTCTTGAACTTGTCGCACATGGCCAGGCCGTGGGAGATGTCGCAGAGTGGGCAGAGGATGCGCGGGGTCTTTTCCATCGGCGTGGCGGCACCCCTATACTCCTGGCGGCCAGCGGAAGCCTGGGAGTGTCCACCATCGTCCCTGGCGAGGAAGCCCACCTGGGCAGTTTTCTTCTCCCCAGGGCGGGAGGCCTCCCTGAGTCCAGCCAGGTATTCGTTTAACCAGGCCATGATGGATAGGATATCCCTGCAAGGCGCGTAGCGTTTCTGCCATTCCAGGTAGCAGCGACGAAGTGTTTTGTCCATCCGTCCGAGGTTCTCCTCGTACAAGGCCGTCGCCACGAGATCCGCCGTCCTGCCCATGGACTTGGCGGTGCGGCAGTAGTGTTGGAGGCGTAGAAACCATATTTCTGCTTCCTCGAGCTGTTCGAAATGTACCGTTGGTACTCGGTGGAGTTCTTGCAACCGCGCCGCCAGCAGCCCTTCCGGGTGGCCATACCAGCGGTCGAGGTGTTCGATGGCCTGAGCGTAGTCATCCCTGGAGGTGCCCATGCCCTTTACGAGCTCCCTGAGCTTGGTGTCCTTAGTGCCGTCGATGCACTCCTTCAAGCAGGTGGCCTTGAAACCGACGGTGGCGTTTGCCCTGTGTATATTAGCTAGGAAACTGTGGGCCCATGGGGCGTAATCCGGGAGTTCTCCTGAGAACTTGGGGCAGACGGAACGAAGGCGTTTAATCTGTGTGATGAATTCAGCCTCCGCGTTTGGTGGTTCGTCCCATGGATAGGGGAAGTTCTCCTGGTACCACTCTGGCGGTTCGTCGGCTCCTGCTAGGTTGAACGGTTGACGGACGGGTGCCGCCCCATAATTGGGAATGTCAGCGGCGTATCGTTGGATCAGCTCTGGAAGGGGGCCTGCCGTGGCGGCCGCCGAGGACAGAGTGCGTCGTGGCGGACCGTTTGTGATCCTGGAGTTGTTCCCCGTGGGTGGCGGCGGCGGAGGGGCCAGAATCTCAGAATGTGACTGCGCTCCTCCGGCCCAACGGACATCCCCTCCAGCTTGGGGGGTGGAGACTCTGGGGTTGTGGTTGCGGCGCGTGGGCGTGGCGTCCGGTGCACGAGGACGTTCCGTGTCTCGTGGACGATCCTGGCCTTGCTGTTGGGCTCGTAGCAGTCGCGTGATCTCCTCCAACTGCTGTTGGGACTGGCGTCTGGCTTGATCGAGAGCGTCGAATTGCTGCTGGGCCTGGCGGCGAGCTTGCTCCCATCCTTGTTCCATTTGCCGGCCCAATTCGGCCTCAAGACGCATGTTAGATTCGCGAAAAAGTTCGTTTACTCGTTGTTGTACATTATTTGTTATTCTTCTTTCTAGAGTGTTATCTGCTCCCTCGGGTCTGGCGTCGACGGGGGGGTCAGGAGGACGATGGAGACGGCGCTGAGGGTGGCCTGGAGCGTCACGTCGATCTGCCGGGTCCCTACGATCGGCGGTGAGGAAGTGGAGCACAGGACCTAAACCGCCCAGTGCCAAATCACGCTCCCGCTGACGGCGGCGGTCCTGCGCCGCGCGAGCTGGGGGCGGTGGAGCAGCGGCGGCTCCCCCGGGTGTTCGAACCCCTCCCCCGGGTGCGACTGCAGGGGCCGGGAGGCGGCCCCGTCCGGTTCCCAATGTCGTTGGCGGAACTGTGGTGGGAAAAGCATCATCTGCTGCGGGTACCCCAGCTACGAGATCCCCTCCCAAGACGCCGTCCCCGCCCCCTGCTGGAGCCGTCGCCCCACCCTCGGCCCCAGGCGGAACGCCAGGGGCAGCCCTATTAGGTGTACGAAGGGGTCCCTGTCGTGCGCCGCCCTCGTGGCCGCCCGCAACCACCGGATTGACGTGGGCGACCGCCCTCCCCGAGTGTGTATCCGCCGGATTGTCTGGCGGGGCATGTGCCATGGAGTCAAACGCCGCAACGACTGGACGGAGAGGGGTGTCTCCCGCGTCGGTAGGAGACTGAACGACAACCCGCGGAACCGTACCTGTGGCGGCCGCCGCCGTGGAGGCCACCTGGAGCTGGTGGAGGTAAGAAGCGATTTTATACATTTGATCGTCGATTTGGGCCCAAATGCGTGCCGCCTGTTCGCGGGCTTGCATCCGTCGTCGACGGCGGCAGTCGGCCTCCACCTCTTGCCAGGCGGAGATGAGTTCCGTTCTCGTGCGGCGAGCCTCGCGCAAGAGGGCCGCGAGGCGGCCGTCGTCATCGTCTTCTGCCCCCTGGAATTCGCCCACGTCCCGGGCGAGTGTTTCTACGCGATCCGCCGCGGCGCGCAGCCACGCCCGCTCGTCGTTGTTGCACCGGGCGGCATCCTCGATGACAATGGGGGTGAAAGCTTCGAGAGCTGGTACCGCCGACGCGGGCGGCGCTGCGGCGGCGGATGCCATGGCTCCTGCCGTTCGTGCGGCTGGAACATCGTCGCCGTCCCGCCGCGGTGTGAAAGTGTTCCCCATCAAGGAGTTCATCCACCCCGACAGCCTACCCCGAGGCCGTTGCCCCTGGGTGTCCTGTGGGGTGCGGAACATCGTTCCTCCTTGTTAGAAGTCCGCGTTTACGCGGTTCCCCCTGGTTCCAACGAACCTGGAGGCCTCAGCAACGTTGGGGCGCCATGAAATG
>JAAUYB010217040.1_pt1 | contig 10281 bp, 12 predicted proteins | sample 7278071 | NCBI WGS metagenome assembly JAAUYB01 (sample SAMN14350121, study PRJNA611818) | marine sediment metagenome | isolation source: surface marine sediment (1.8m) | place: French Polynesia: Moorea | collected 2018-08 | reverse complement strand
CGGCTAGGGACAGGGCCGCCGCTCTCAACAGGCTGGCCGACCTCATGGAGGAGCACAAGGAGGAGCTGGTGAGCTTTAATTATTTCTTTGTAGTTATGGGAGAGGTGTGTAGTACGTAGATCAGTTTGCCCTCTCAGCCGAAGGTGATAAGTATTCTAGAAGTTCAAGCGGTATGCCCGCCAGATGGCTCTACCGCAGTTTTTGTATACAGTAGTTTCAAGAAAAAATCATTACAATACTTCCATGACAACCATTATTACAATAAGACATGTTTCCGTGGACGTGATTTAGAGCTGCAAAATAAGTTTTTGTAATGATTGGCTTTTTTTCGGACAAAGGTGATAAAAAATCGTATTCGAGACAAGGTAAAGTGAAGTTGAAATGGGGATCTTTAACTGCCCTCCCTCCTAGGATTCATATCTGGAACGCGGCCTTCCTCGTGCAGGTACAGGAATGCTACCAATATCTATATGATTAGACATGACGGCGTGTAGCGTCTAAATGTCTGTAGACGTTTGGTACTCACGACATTGTTGATGACGGCCTCTTGCTGGAGGCTTTTCGTATACGGCGTTTTGACTACGGCGTTACGATGCCCTTCCGTTTAGACTAGGTGCCTTTCAAAGTTGAGACATGTATAATCTATATATAAAAAAGAGGCCTGTCTGTTTGTTGGTTCGGATTTGGAGCTCAAACTACTGGATGGATCTCAGCCAAATTTGGCATGGACCTCCCCCTGGACCCTGTGGGTAACCTCATAATACTTTTTTTGGGTTGATCCCCTCAGGGGGCGTATAATTTTGGAAAAACTCAAAAAATACAAAACTTTCCCCATATGGCCCTGGACAGAGGGCGGAATCCTTTTGCGGCACATTTTGCGCAGTTTTTAAATATATTTTTAAAAACTTGGATACTTTTTAATGAGCTGAGCGGAGCGAGGCCAGTCAACGGGTTGTCAACGGGTTGGTTTTGTAGGGCCGCGAAGCGGCCCGCACCCAGCACCGTACAGAAAGGGATGGGATAAATGGAAGCCACTCCCAAGCAGACTCGCGCTTGCTATTAAAATGTTGCACGATTTAAGAAAACATTTGCATTACTCAAACGCCGCCGGGACCGCATTTTTAAAAAAGAAATCACAATTTTTGGATGACGCTACATCAATAGCATTTGAAAGACTGGGGCTAAGAAAGATTAGAAAAGGAGGAGCGGGTGAAAATTTTTGATTTTTTTGATTGTTTGTTATTTGTGGGAAATCAAGGCGTACTCTGTATCCTAGTTTATAGAACAGTGGGACCAGTTAGCCACATGTCCAAGATTCCAGTTCCCGAGGCCTTAATGCACTTGAAAAAAAAATAAATAAACCGTCCTTTGAACATGGTAGCTTATTTTTGCGTACGCTAGGTGTCGTCTCAGGCGCAGCAGGAACTACTTATACCGTACTGTGTCCGTCTTTCTCAAAAAAGGCTCCCAATTTTGAAAACGCTTTTTCCCCAAAAAATGATTTTTTTCACTTTGTCATCTACTTTGACCATTTTCTTTAGTTGCTTAACACAATTCTCATCCTCCTTCTGGGTAGAAGTGGCATATTTCCCCGAACTTTACTGGGGGCCATCGCAATTTATTTTTCTCTTTGCCGGACAAGTGTTGCGGGTGCTTTCCACGGTACAAAGTGTTGCGATATTGACATTATAAAAATTTTTGAGGCAAAACAATAGTTGCGCCTTGCCCTTCCACTCAGTTGCATGTATGTAGGTACTGCATAGACGGACACGGATTTCCCGTTGCTTGTATAGAGCCACCCCCCCCCTCTCCACATAGTCTGCTATGAAGACTGGGGAATAGGGATGGGTTCAAAATCAATATTAGGCGAAACGATTATTCGAAGTGCTAGTGATAGTCGAAATTGCCGTCGGGCGCACTGCAAATTCCAGCCAAGAAAGTAATCAGGGGAATTACGAGGTTGAGAGTAGGCCTCTAATATTTTATTTGCGTGAATTTGACCGCCAGGGTCGCTGCAAGAAGGGTGGCGATGAAAAAGAAAACAAAAACAGACGACAAAACAGGTTGAGGTGGAGCACATGTACAGTACGAGTAATTTTCATGTGTAAGAAGACTTTCTGCTCTTTCCCCTCGCAATACGTGACACGAAAAGTGCAACATGAGTGACTCCGTCTACAGGCACATGAGTGTGCCACAATTGCAAAGTGAACTTCGTCTTCGAGGAGCACGAATTTCAGGAAGAAAAGCTGACCTGTTGGAGCGACTCATCGCACTGGATCGTGTTCAGGATGTCTGCACAACAACTTCAGCAATCATTCCACCATCCCCTCCCAACATTCAGTGGCCTCCTGCTTCCCGTTTCAAGTCTCTCCTTCCATCCCATCGCTCCGAGATTCCAACGGTGACGAAAGATCAGATAGAACAATATGTGCTCTTCCGGCAAGTGAATGATAAAGAAGCAAATCAAGACATCAGTGCAATGACGGAAGGGGCAAAAATGGCCAAAGAAAATGTCCTTGGGCTCAGCTTCGCGGTCGACAACCACACTTTTTTTTCTGGCTCGGTGGAAGCTTCAATGAAGAAAGTGGTGTACGCCATCCGACTGATTCTGAAGTCTTCTGGTGACGTCCTCTTCTCTGCCTGTGACTGTCCTGCTGGAGCCGGCCCCACAGCCACGTGCAAGCACCTAGTCGCAGGTTTGACTTTGTTTTATTGGTTTTGATACTGCACAAGTGTCGTTATTTCCTCTTCTTTTTTCTCATTTCTTAATGTGGGCGGCTGGGCGCACTAGCCCTACGGCGTCACAAAGAAAAAGATTTTTTTGTAGATCGGCCTTTTCACTGCCATTCTCTGCCACTCTCTTCTGTACAATACAGTAAAAATATATTTGTTTTCAGGCCTCCTTGTGTTGACATCTCTTCTTGAGGAAGGAACCCTTCTCGTTGCGCATTCATGCACTGAGGAACTTCAACAATTCCACAAGCCAAAGAAGCACAAGGCATCTCCAGTGAAAGCAAGCTCTCTTGGGCGTGGCGTTTCAGACCAGCTAGACCCAAGGCCAGAGAATATGAGAAATCGCCCTGGATACCAAATGGAGGTCAACATGAGGACAGTCAACTATTGCAACTACACAGGCCGAGATTCCATGTGGAGATTCAAGTTCGGAAAAGCAGACGTTCAGACTGCTGCTACTGATCACAGGTACGAGAGGCTCCCCATGACCGAAAATTAGGTGGATGCTGGAAACAAAATTAGTAGCGAGGATGCAACAAGCCTGGAGCAGAAAACGAGAGACCAAAACAAGTCAAAATTGTGGATGCAAGAAAGAAAATTCCGCGTGACAGCATCTAATTTTGGTGAAATCTGTAAAGCAACAGAGAAGAAAGACCTGCAAAGTCTTAGTGAAAGATTGTACAACCCACCACGTCTCCACACCCCTGCTATCATGCACGGAAGAGCATGTGAATCAAAGGCCATTCAGAAATTCGCGGAAAAAAATTGTGTGCAAGTCTTGCCAGCTGGGCTTTTTGTCGACCCGGAAAAACCTTTCCTAGGAGCTTCCCCAGACGGTGTAGTTGATGAAGTTTCTTTGCTTGAAGTGAAATGTCCCTATTCAGCCCGAAACGAGAAAATATCTGCTGAAACTGTGCATTTTTTGTGCCCTGTTGGAACGTCACTCTCCCTGAAAAGAAATCACAATTACTACTACCAAGTTCAAGGCCAACTTGCTCTTGCAAAAAGAAAATTTTGTTTCTTTGTTGTCTACACCTTCCAGGATATTTTCGTGGAAAAAATTCCTTTTGACTTAGATTTCTTTTCGTCCCAGATGCTGCCAAACTTGACCAAGTTTTACGAAGATTTTTACCGCCCATATGTCGCATCACAGTTCTAATCTTGCTTCCAGTGTTCACAAAATACATACAGTCTGTCATGAGCTTGAATTTGTTAAGTCTCGGCGTTATTTAGGTGAAATTATTTTCCGCGGCGGCGGCGGCGGCGGCGACCACCACGCGGTTTAAGGATAGGAGGAAGGGGACGCTCACGGAGGAGGAAGACGACGACCGCAGGGAGGGGGGATCAGTACCGGCAGAAGGAAGCCGCTGTGCGAAGTAGGAGGAGGGGGAAGTACTTGCGGAGTAGAAGTGCGAGGAGGGGAGGAGGAGTCCGCACGGAGTAGAAGTACGAGGAGGGGTGCGCGAAGAAGAATGGAGCGGAGTAGAAGTAGGAGGAGGGGCACACGGAGTAGAAATAGAAGTAGAAAAGGCTTGTGGAGCCACAATTGCGTGATTGAAGTTTCTATTTTTTGAAAAACATAGGCAAAAGAAAAATGTTTGTTGCAGCCTATGACGACGAACAAGATGACGACGACAATGGGAGAGGAAGGAGGAGAGGCAAAGAGCGTAGTTGAAACATGGTTAAATTTATGCATGTGAATCTATTATTCCAGATTTGAAATTGGTCAGGGCAAAGCAAACATACAGTAGTCGCCCTCCAAGGGGGACATAACTATGGTCCAGCTCATCAGTCAATATGCGAAATACTTTTCCCAGGCCTATTATGCGCTCAACATGTACTCTTTTCGACGCAATTCTGCGATCTCTTATTACTTTTTCAGCTGGCAGTTGTGTAAGTCCTCTCATAACAGTAGGTGTGTTCACTTGAACATGTTTTAGACAGAACAAATCTTGGACGATAAAACCGCGGTCGGCCATTATAGAGTCACCTTCTTCAACTAAATCTTTTTCGAGAAGTTCACTTCTTTCCACTATTTGGCGGTCACTGGCCGATCCTCCATATGCATCAGACACATGGGTCACATCCCCCCTCGGAGAAATCCCTATCATGACTTTCAGGGTGTTTTTGTTTTTGTAACTACTCCACGTACAGCTTTGTTCCTTGGCATTTGAAGGTTTTTCTATGGGGATTTCTGTCCCGTCCACAATACATCTTGTTGAGGGGTACTTTGCTTTGAAATCCGCAGGCATGTATTCTTGGATTTGTTCTTTTGGCGTCCACAAGTTCAGTTCCTTTAGTTGAAAATAGAGGAAATTCAACCACGTCTTGAAAACATATCCAACTGTTGCAGGACTGATTCCAAAGAAAAATCCCAACTCTTTGTCATCTTTGTTCAAACGGAGTTTTATCAGCAGCAGAAGAAATTCGTCTTCCGGTTTCAGCTTTTTGCACTGGTAGCGAAGATTGTAAGCAGCAGGACCAAGGCAGCCAAACACATATTTGAAATGCTCATAGTCACTGAAAGATGTGTAATACTGGAAGCCCCCAGGCAGAACACTCAAAGTCTCAACACTGAAATTCCCAAATGTTGGAGGAGAACCCTTTTCTTCTACGGAGGCGACCGTGTTCTCTTCTTCGTTTTGCACTTCGGAAATGTCACTGGAGTGACTAGACACTTCAAGCTCGAGCACAACCTCCGGTATTTCTTCTTCCCACAGGATTTCTACTGCATTTTTTTCTCTCTCCTCCGCTTCGCCCTCCTTTTCTGCTGCTGCTGCGTCGGTGGCCCCTGAATCGTCTCCATCGTTTTCCCAATCATCTGTGTGAGCGGCAGTTGAATCGTCGTCGGCAAACTCCACCTGATGCGCTTCTGCCAGGTCGTGCTCCAAATCATTGGGATGGACCTGCAAAGTGTCAGCAAAATGTGATCCTCATAAAAAGCGGATTTCAAGCAAAAGAAGGCCTACAGATATTGCACGAACAGTAATATGTTGTAGTAAGAAACCTTTGCTCACCTCTGCTGGATGTAGCCTCCTCCTCTTTGCTCTCTCTGACCGAGCAGATGCACCTGTCGTGGACTCAGCAGGTGATCCAGTCTTGAGCGGAATCGCTGTTGCAGTAAGCGCACGCCACACTCTGCTGGAGTTAACTGCCTTCTTTGTCACGATGTCTTCCTTCTTGAAGTGTTTGTAGCAAACCCGATGAAAATACTGCGGCTTCCACAGACTTTTCTTTGGCCCCTCTCGGGAAACTTGGGCAATCCACTTTTTCCTCCTCTCGGGATCTTCGGGGAACGGAAATCCTCCGCTGGTGGTGCATCCTGGTACACAGCAGGTGGAGGGCATGGTGACGGAAGGTGCACCTGCTTTGCTGCTATTCTATTTGCCTCGGTCGTTTTTTCTGTTCTGTTTGTTTATTTTCCAATGAACACCCTTCTTGGGGCGACCTCTGGTGACAGAAACAGGGGGCGCAACAACCTCGAAACCTCGTAATTCCCATGATTGCATGAGAAGCACAATATACATTTTAGACTACTGCTTCTTCCATTTCATACGCCTGTGCCCCTTTAAATGCTTGACAAATGGGAGTTTTTACCGCGCACCAGAACAGGTCTTTGAACGTCCTTTTCCCCCCCTTTTCTAAACGCAGGCCACCATCGAGTCGATCGACTCCGGCGCCGTCTACACCCTTGCCCTCAAGACCCACGTTGGGATGAGCATCGACACCTGGAGGTACTTTGCGGGGTGGTGCGACAAGATAGAGGGGTCGACCATACCCATATCGCACGCAAGGTGAAATATCCTAAATATGTTTTTTTAAATAGAAAAAATGATTGATTAGAATCATCAAGTTTTTCTTTCCATTTTAAGAGTTTTTCTTTTTTCCAGAAGAGAGAAAAAAAATTTTCTTATTGGAAACCGCAATCTAACGACGCAAACAGTTTAGCAAATTGTTCTTGTTGCTTCAGCTTAAAAATATTTTTGAATGTTTTTATTTGTGAAATCGTGCATTTCTCCAGGCCCAACCGCAACTTCACCGTGACTCGCAAGGAGCCTATCGGCGTTGTCGGCCTCGTCACCCCGTGGAACTACCCGCTCATGATGCTCAGCTGGAAGGCGAGTACAGAAATGAACTATTCTTTTTTGTGAAATGTCGTCCATTTTTTTCCCAAAGTGCAAAAACTGCTGCCAAGAACTCAGCCAAAGTCTCGATCCCTTAAGGCAAAACGGCATCAAATTTTTCAGTGAAAAAAAGTTTTGTAAACAGTTATTATTTTGTAGTTTACATTGATGAGAACTTGCTGATGAAGGCACAAATTTCACTTGTTGTAAGCAAACAAAGAAGTTAATTCTTTATTCTCCCCAGATGGCTGCGTGCCTCGCCGCCGGCAACACCGTGGTGATCAAGCCCGCCCAGGTGAGCCCGCTGACGGCGCTCAAGTTCGCGGAGCTCACCAGCAAGGCGGGGATCCCCCCGGGCGTCGTAAACGTGCTGCCCGGGTCAGGGTCAGTGTGCGGGCAGGTGAGGAGAAGGTTTTTTTAAACTTTTTACTTGTTTTTTTGCTCGCCATTGTCCGTAAGAATCAATCAAGAAAGACGTGAAAGCGGCGGAGAAAAAACAAACAACATTTTCAGAAGGCAAAATAAAAACCATCCAATACGTATGGTTGGTACTTCTTTAGCTCCTCTGCGTTATTCTTTAAGAAAATGTTCTTACTTAGCTTTCCCATTAAAAAATATTTCGTAGGCCATCGCCGACCACCCCCGCATCCGCAAGCTCGGCTTCACCGGGAGCACCGAGATCGGCCACGTCATCATGAGGTCATGCGCGGACTCCAACCTGAAAAAGGTCTCGCTCGAGCTGGGGGGGAAGAGCCCGCTGGTGAGAAATGCGAAATTGTTTTTATATAGAAAAAAATATTCTTAAAAACAAAAAATGCGCAATATACCATCCAATTACAGATGGTAAAGACAAGTCTGAAAATGACAGAAAGTGCTAAATTGATAAACAAAGTACACAATTCACACAATACATTTACTATTTAAACAATCTTTCTGCCTTTTTAGTTTCGAAAATATTTGAACAATAAAAACTTTTCTAATTTATTGGTGTTTCTCTCCAGATCATCTTCGCGGACTGCGACCTTGACAAGGCCGTGAAGAACTCCCTCGGGGGCGTCTTCTTCAACAAGGGGGAGAACTGCATCGCCGCGGGGAGGATCTTCGTGGAGGAGCCCATCTACGAAGAGTTCCTCAAAAGGGCGGTCGGTGGGTCCATTATATATATTTGTAAAACCATTTCTCTTAACTGTAAGAAAATGCGTGTCTTTAAATTTGTAATGCTAAACTTTGCGATTTCGGCGGTTGAGAAACTCTTGCTTTGTGGGCAATGGGGGTACAAAGGCCAAACCTGCGTGTAGTACACACGCAAAAAAGTTTTTTTTTCGACCGAGCTTGAGCACGCGCTTTGTCTTTTGATAAGCTACACACCCAACTCATGTTTTAGTAGATATCTAGGAGCCACTACGCTGTTTACATCATTATTTTGAACTAGCTCTCCATTTCCCGTGACTTGGGAGTTGGGAGGGACTTGGAGCAAATTAATACCCTCCATAACGCAACGCGTGTCACGGTGTCAGGTTCCAGTCGAATAACCAAATTTTTTATAGCTTCTCAAAAGTTTTCAAAAGTATTCGTTCGATGACAGAACAATATCGTCTACTTAGATTTTTAAAATGGCCAAACAATCGAAATTTCTTATTTCTCCAAAGTACTGAGCAGGGGAGTAGGAGTGGGAGGGGGGTTGGGGGGGGAGCAGAACTTTTTTAATATCTAGTAGTTGTTTCGACACGTAAACACCTACGTAGGAAAATTTCCGAATGCACTTTAGAGACCCCTGATTTCAAAACACCAGGCAAAAAGCCTTATATTGTGGACACAGGGCACAAACCAGCCCCCCGTTCGTCATGATATTTTTTTTAAAAAAAAACTCTTGTTCCCCCTAACAGAGGAGACCAAGAAGATGAGCATCGGGAACCCGCTCGACAGGGGCACCGCCCACGGCCCGCAGAACCACAGGGCGCACCTCGAGAAGCTGCTAGAGTACTGCAAGACGGGAGAGAAGGAGGGGGCAAAGTGAGTCGAATCCGTTCCGCACATAAAATGTTGAAAAAAATATATTGGTAATTTATTTTTCTCAATAAATATTTTTGAAGCCTAGCTGAGTCCCTTTTTTAAACATTTTTACACATTTGCAATTTTATTTCAGGTTGCTTCTCGGAGGCAAGCAGTGCGATCGTCCAGGTACTATCTTCTTCAATTTCCCACTTTTTCTGTATCAAAAAATATAAAAAACATTCAAAAAACAGGCCTCTACATGGAGCCCACCGTGTTCTCTGACGTGGAGGACCACATGTTCATCGCCAAGGAGGAGTCATTCGGGCCGGTCATGATCGTCTCAAAGTATGGAGACAACATACTAATTCCCTTAAAATATAAATTTAGTTAATTGTTTTTGTAATTAATAGATTCCACGACATGGAGGAGGTCCTAAGACGCGCCAATGCCACGGAGTTCGGCCTGGCATCTGGAGTATTCACCAAGGATCTGGTACGATTTTTTAAATGTCTTACCATTTTTATGGGGAATGACTTTTTTTATAAAAATTTGTAGAACAAGGCGCTGGTGGTCTCTGAGCGCATCGAGGCCGGCACCTGCTTCGTCAACACCTACAACAAGACGGACGTTGCGGCGCCGTTCGGGGGGTTCAAGCGATCGGGTAAAATATTTCCCCACATTAATAAGTAAATATATTTTTTTAGAGTTGAAAAATGAAAGTGAACATAATTAGATGTTTCTGAAAATTAGCTGAATGGCGGGATCTTTAAACCAAAAGATGTGCTGGTGGCAGAAGACCTCTGGAAAGAAAAAGAACCCAGGAACAGTGTTCAAGTCGACACAATCATCTCCAAGCTACACATGTGCTGAAGTATCAAGGATGAGTCAAGCCTGCGGTCCAAGCTGTCAGTCATGGGAACGATATGGTGCACATGCGCATTTGTGCTTTTTTACCATGTTGTTTTTCATGAACATGTATTAAAACCTGACCAAACCAAACCAATACTTATTTTTTTTGAAAGGCTTCGGCAAGGACCTCGGGAGGGAGGCGCTGAACGAGTACCTGCGCACCAAGACAATCACCTTCGAGTACAGCTAATTTCCTCTTCAAAAAAAAAAGGTTTTTCGAGACATCAAATGTCTTATGTACAGAGTATTTTTATACGTAACTTCCTACATGTTTTAAAACGAAAGTTTTTTTAGATCATGGAACAAAATAAATAAGTGCTTGCTTGACCTTCGTTTTGTTTTTAATTGCATGGTATTTCCAAGCAGTTTTTCCAAGCTGTCAATGAAAATGGACATAATTACATACGCCAAAGTTTCCTGTTTCTACGCACCGCATACCTAATTATTGAGCAAACACCTTTGACCAGCTCGAATCGGTTTGGCTAGCAATGCATATCATATCTGTTTGTCAATTTTCGCG
>JAAUYB010228528.1_pt1 | contig 10283 bp, 9 predicted proteins | sample 7278071 | NCBI WGS metagenome assembly JAAUYB01 (sample SAMN14350121, study PRJNA611818) | marine sediment metagenome | isolation source: surface marine sediment (1.8m) | place: French Polynesia: Moorea | collected 2018-08 | reverse complement strand
CTGAGACCACAATGTTTTTTGAGCGACTCAACATCCTCTTTCCGACTCAGGTGTTGATTATGGCTCTCACCCTGACACCTCCTTAAAAAACTCACTTAAAAAGCTGCGGGTAATACCATCGTGTCTATGAAGAATGTTGGTGTTTAAAACACTGCGCCGACCAAAGCAGATGGCACATACTCCAATCGGTTCCTTTTTAAGAAGCTTGGTGTACTTCCTTGTGCCTATTGCCATAATAACATCAACCTTAGAAAAATGTTGGGATCTCTTTACAAAACTTTAAGATTGGACCGTCATGGACTTGCTTGGGACAAACACCCCTAAACTTTGAGGAATGACGCGAAAAATAGCAGGGGTATGGGTGACAATTTCCCCATCGGTATTAATATCTTGAGTCTTACGGGTATAAATCTCGAGATATTCCCCTTCCAAGGTTCTCACCCAGGGCAAATATCCATGTTGCCCTTGGGGAAGTCGCCACAAAAGGGGGAAAATCTGCCACCAATATTGCAATTCTAAACTGTATAAATCCAATCGTTGGTCATCAATGGTCGCATCTTCGGCTACCGCCATCCCTCCCCCATAAAATCGTCCATTTCCCACCGCGATTTGAATGGTTTTCACTTCAATGGTTTCCCCATGGATCTTAATTTGGGCGTGAAAGGGACGAGTTTGACTCATCACCTGGAACGCAGTAAACGCATAGGCCAACACTCCCCAGCGACGTTTGGCCCCTCTGGATAATTTTTCGGTGATATCCACACTTAACCCCAAACTGGATACATTAAAAAAGTGTTTCCCATTCACCCAACCGAGATCAACATATTTCAGATGTCCCTCTGCAATCACTTGACACGCTTGAGGAATACCAAAAGGGATGTTGAGAGTACGGGCCAGATCATTGGCCGTTCCTAGGGGTAAAATCCCCAAGGGAAGGTGCATATCCATTAAACTATCCACCACCCCATTAAGGGTTCCGTCCCCTCCTCCCACAATCACCAGATCAACTTTGGGTCCGTGTTGTCGAACCAGTTGGGGTAATTCTTCAGAGGATTTGATGGGGACAACGATCAACTCAAAACCCAAGTCGTTGAGAATATCCACCGCTTGGGCAAAACTCTGTTGACCTTTACGAGAGTGACGGTTAACTAAAAGAAGGGCCCGCTTTGTCATATCGGATTGATTGATGACCGCTTATTACTCGTTAGCTTAGCGTGTTTGCCACATTTTTTCCCACAATTTCCTGATTTAATTTACCACTGCGATATCCTTCTAAATCCAGGGTGACATAAATAAAGCCTAATGCTTGCAGTTTAGCCACTAACTGGTTTAAATCTGTGGTGGCTACGAATTCTTTAATCTGTTCGGGGGGTAACTCAATCCTGGCCGTGTCTCCCTGCGATCGCACTCTTAAGTTATGATAGCCTAAGTTTCGTAGGTAAATTTCGGCCCGTCCCACTCGTTGCAATTTTTCAATAGTAATCTCTTCTCCATAGGGAAAACGAGAACTTAAGCAGGGTTGGGCGGGTTTGTCCCACCAGGGTAAGCCCAATGCTTGGGACAGTTGACGGACTTCTAATTTAGTGATCCCCACTTCTGCTAAAGGCGATCGCGCCCCTCTTTCTTTGGCTGCTTGAATCCCAGGCCGATAGTCTTGTAAGTCGTCGGCGTTAACCCCATCTACAACGTAGGGATAACCCCGTTTTAAGGCTAAGGGTTTGAGGGTGTCATGGAGTTCGCTTTTACAAAAATAACAGCGATTGACGGGGTTTGAGGTGTAGTTGGGGTTATCCATTTCGTGGGTATTAACCAACTCGTGGGGAATACCAAGGGTGGCCGCTTGGATTTTTGCGTCTTCTAATTCTTCGGGGAGTAAGGAAGGGGAAACAGCCGTTACGGCTAAGGCGCGATCGCCTAGAACATCATAAGCGACTTTCGCCACCAAGGTACTGTCAATTCCCCCAGAATAGGCAATTAACGCCCTTTCCATTTCTGTAAATATTGTTTTTAATTGGGTTAATTTATCCGTCAGCATTTTGTGATAAGACAATTTTTTAATCTCTTTGGCTCATTTTACCAAATCAAGGTCAACAGCCGTTGACCCCTACTATCTATATGACAACAAGTGTTATACCTGCCAGAGATATTTATTAATAACTGTCATTAATTCAGTTTCATCACAAGGTTTAGGTAAAAAATCATTGGCAACATTTTCTTTAGTTTTCACTTCGTTTATTTTTTCATGATCCGAACTCATCATAATAATGGGAAGGTGTTTAAATACACTGCTGGTTTTGAGGATTTTGGAAAATTGATAACCGTTGATTCCTGATAGGTTAATATCAACTAAGAGTAAATCAGGTTTAATCTCAAACAACTGATTTAAAGCAAGTTTGGGATCAGATACCAGATATAAGTGAGTCTCATCTGAGTTTAAATAAGCTTTGACTGTGTTTAAAGTCGTTTCGTTGTCATCAATACAAACAATTTTTTTACATTTATTACTGTTGTTAATTCCTTGAGTTTTGATAATTTTGTTAGAAGGTTGAATGGGATGACACAAGGAATCAGATGGTGCAAAAGGAGGAAGTTTATTAAAGGGAGGTAACGGTGACTCTAGTTGTAAAACCCCTGATTGTAAATAAGGATAAATGACTGTTGCTACTTCCCAATCTTCTAGGTTCAGTAATTGACTGAGTTTTCGGATGCTGATTTTTTCCTCGATCTGAATATTTTTTGCTGATAAATGACTAAATTTTGCAGAAATTAATTTGTTTAAATGTTGTAAATTTGAACAATAAATACGTTGATGGGGGGACAAGATAAGAGAATTAAACTGTTGCCATTTTTTCTGCTTCTCTTCCCAATATTCTAAGATGTATTTAGACTCAAATCCCTGTTTTAAAGGGAAATAATACTTTTTTTCTTCACAAATATAGTGATCAACAGTTTTAATGGAAAAGAAGGATTCTAAGGTATCTTTTGTGAGTTCGTTAATTAAATCTATTTGTTGAGAAGAGCTAAGATTTTCTTGTCTAATCAACCCTTCCATTAACTCTTCAATGATTTTATTGCCTTTCTTTTTATCTAAACCATTTTTAACAATTTTTTCGATGATTTTAGCTATTTTTTCACCATACCCCAACCCATATAAACAAAGTTCTAAATTTTTAATCGACTGTAAAGAATGAGAAGCAGATTTTATTTTAGTTTGCTCTAAATCGATTCTCCATATAATATCATTGCTAGTGATAATTAACTGTCCAGTATAGTTAAAACTTGACATTCTTTCTATCTGTTTAAAGGGATTAAAAGATCGTTGCATAGAGATTTGGTTTGCTATTTTGAAATTGGGTTATTATTAATCAGTAATCATATATTAAGTTTGTTACAATTGACGATGTTATTTATTCCCAATAATCAATTTTAAAGATTCAATAAAGTAGTGTTTATGCGGAAATTTTAGACTCTATCATCAAAAATTTTCTTATTATTGTAAAGTGAAATAACGAAAAGATTAAAATTATTGATATCTATTATTAAATTAAGTAAACTATAGGATAAATTCAATGGTAGCAATTCATTTTTTGGGATACAAATGGATTTATTTTTGAAGAGGTAATGCTAGGGTAAAACAACTCCCTTGGCCATATTCTGATCTTAAGGTAAGGTTTCCTTGATGAAGTTGTGCTAATTTTCGTGATAAAGCTAATCCTAACCCTGTCCCTTTATGTTTGCGACTGAGGTTACTATGAATTTGTTGGAAGGGTTGAAAGAGTTTCTTTTGATCTTCCTCTTTAATACCAATTCCTGTATCTATAACAGAAAACGTCAGTAAATTGTCAACTTTCTCAACTTGTAACGTCACTGAACCTTTTTCTGTAAATTTGATAGCATTAGATAGTAAGTTAATCAAGATTTGTTTTATTTTTCGTTGATCAACCGTACAAAAATCCACTTGATCACTTAAGTTTAAAATAAGGTCTAACTTTTGCTCGTTTGCTTTGGGTTGAACAATAGATATTGCTGCTAAACAAATATCTTCAACTGCAACGGTTTCCAAGAATAATTCTTCTTTATTCGCTTCGATTTTGGAGAGATCCAAGAAATCATTAACTAAAGCTAATAAATGTTCACCTGATACTCTAATTCCATTAACATACTCTTTTTGTTTTTCATTTAGAGTTCCATAAATTTCTTGTTTTAACATTTTAGAGAATCCTAAAATACCAGAAAGAGGGGTTCTTAATTCATGACTGACGTGGGATAAATAATCACTTTTATGATCGCTAGAAGATTGTAATTTTTTATTTTCTAATTCAATTAACTTTATTTTTTCTATCCATTGAATTTGCTGAATAGCGATAGTAATTTGATAATTAACTATTTCTAAACCATCTATTTCTTCTTGATTAAAAACTCGCTCAGCTTGCTCAGTTTCTAGAATCAAGTAGCCAAAAAATTGTTGATTTAGATACAACGGAAGACTTAAAATACAACAGTTAAATTGACCTTTAGGTTTAACCTTTTGAGCAGGGATAATTTCACGAGAGTTAGTCAGAATAGCATCCCCTTGACAAAATTGATAAACTTGATGTTGTTTGATGCAATTAATTAGAGGAAAGCATTGCTGATAAACAAAATTTTCCAGCCACTTTTGATCCCTTACTCCCCAACTATTATAAATTTGACAAACCGATGATTCTATCCTTAATAAGACGATATTATCAAGGTTATAAGCTTCCCCCATCATAGCTAAAATTTGAGCAATTTTTTCTTGAGGATGAATGTCAGAGTTTAATAGACAATAAAATTGCCGAATTAATGATTGTGACCAATTTTGATGGTATAAAGGGTTAGGCATTTTTGTCTCTTGCTGGAAAATCTCTAAACATTGATGCTTCACAGTATTCATAAGTATGTTTACTTTACTCCATAGTGGGATTAACTTACCGTTAACTGTGAGGTCGAATACAGGGGACTCTTCTCAAGAAAGTTAATATTTTGTAATAATTTCTAACACAGAAAGGGCGATTAATCATTAATTACGTAGTTGTCACCAGCTACTTTATATTAATTATACAGGTGAATTTGCTTGGATGAGATTCTAGATGAAAATTGTTCAATGAAGAGAACATCCCTTTGTCAATAAATAAGGGATGTCCCTAAATCTGATTTAAAATTGTCGACGGGAAAAAATGAAACTGGAAACTGTCAACAATAGAACTATATAAATGATGCCATAAACCGCATCGATAAATAACTCTGAACTACTGGGAAGAATTCCATACACGGCTGTATTTTTGAGGTTGAATCTTTCCAGGTTAGGAACCACTAAATAGATGCTTTCGGTTAAGGCGGTGATCTGAGGATTTTCGCTTAACTTTGCCAACTCTAGTAAGTCACTACTTAGATGTCCAATCACATAAATTCCAAAGCTTAAAAGGGTAGCCAAAATTGAACTGGTAAACACCCCAAAGGTTATAGCAACAGCTATTAACACGGCTAATTCTAATAATAGATAAACTTGAGAAACTATTAAACTGAAAGGAGAAAAGGTGATTTTTGCCCAGGTTAATGCCCCTAAATAAAGCGCGGTCATAATAGTAATAACAACCGTCAAGACACCACATAAACCGAGATGTTTTCCCACAATTAATTCTGCCCGACTAATGGGTTTAGGAATTAAAATTAAAACGGTTCTTTTCTCAATTTCTTTGTTGATTAAAGCCGTCCCGACGAAAATAGCAACGATCGCCCCCAAAAAGGAAGTTAACCCTAAGCCAACATCCAGGAAAATTTTACCATCTGCTCCCACTGAAATTTCAGGAAGTAAGCGTAAAGATAGGGCTAAAACAACGGCAAAAAATCCAATCACATAGAGAATGCGATCGCGGATAACTTCTCGAAATCCATTACTAGCAATGATCCAGATTCTGATTAAATTCATGGTTGTTAGAGTATCTTTCTTACTGCTGTTAACTTTCTTATTATTCCCCAGTATTGCCTAACTGTTATCATAAGCTTACAGGAACTTCATACTCCTTAAGGAATAATTGTCATGAAAAGATACAAAATAAAGCCTTGGATCATTTTACCCATCTTAAGTTTAATCACAGCCATTTGCCTAGTGGGATGGCAGACTCAGGGTTGACGAAGTCAGAAATCAGAAGTCAGAAGTCAGGAAAATTTTCAAGCTTTAAACTATCAATTGTTATATTAATTAATCGAGAAATGAATCAAATCCCTTTTCTGGAGAAAATTATTATTTATCCCATTAAATCCCTAGATGGTTTATCAATTTCACAAGCAACTTTGCTTAAAAGTGGTGCATTAAAACACGACAGACAATGGGCAATTTATGATGAAAATCAGAGATTAATTAATGGTAAAAGTAACCACAAAATCTATAGATTAAGAGCAACTTATAATAATACCTTCAATCAAGTTACCTTAAAAAATGAGGATAATGGTTCACAAAAAATATTTGATTTAAGAGAAGATATCAAAGAAATAGAATCATTTTTAAGTGAATATTTTGGTTGTTTGGTTTATTTAAAAGAAAATAGAATAACTGGTTTTCCTGATGATACCTATGCCTCTGGACCAACGATTATTAGTCAAGCAACCTTAGAAACCATTGCTCAGTGGTTTCCTCATCTAACAATAGCAGAAATCAGAAGAAGATTTCGAGCCAATTTAGAAATCAATGGAGTTCCCGCTTTTTGGGAAGATCAATTATTTGCCAATAAGAATCAATGGGTTAACTTTCGTATTGGTAAGATTAATTTTCAAGGGATTAATCCTTGTCAAAGATGTATTGTACCCACAAAAAACTCCTACACCGGAGAAATAACAGACAACTTTCAAAAACAATTTATAACGAAAAGAAAAGAAACGTTACCCAGTTGGGTAAATGCAAGTCAATTTAACCACTTTTATCGTGTCAGTGTGAATACAAGAGTAAACAACTTGGAAAAAGAAACTGATTTACAAGTTGGAAATGAGGTCAAAATAATTGATAATTGAACAAGACAAAACTGCTAACTAAAACATGACCTTTTCCTTTCAATTACAAAAAAAATGTTGTCATACCCAAGCCAGGGCCGGAACTTGGTCAACCCCTCATGGAATCGTAGAAACCCCTAGATTTATGCCCGTGGGAACCCTGGCAACAGTCAAAGGGTTAACCCCCGCGCAACTGGAAACCACCGGCGCACAGATGATTTTAGCCAATACTTACCACCTCCATCTACAACCGGGGGAGAAGATTGTCGAAGCAGCCGGAGGACTCCATTGCTTTATGGGGTGGAAAGGGCCGATTTTAACCGATTCTGGAGGCTTTCAAGTGTTTAGCCTCAGTGAACTGCGAAAAATCAGAGAAATCGGTGTTACCTTTCGTTCTCCGAGGGATGGCAGTATCATTGAGTTGACCCCAGAACGGTCGATCCATATTCAAAATGCGTTGGGTGCAGACGTGATCATGGCCTTTGATGAATGTCCCCCTGGAAACGCTGATTATGACGCTGTGGCAGCCGCAACGGATCGGACGTATCGCTGGTTAGAAAGGTGCATCAAAGCCCATCAAAGACCCCAAGACCAGGCGTTATTTGGCATTGTTCAAGGGGGAACCCATCCTCAGTTGCGATCGGATGCAGTTTCGGCTTTGGTTCCTTTAGATTTACCTGGGTATGCCATCGGTGGGGTGAGTGTGGGGGAAGAACCGGCTTTAGTGCGCGATATTGTGAAATTTACCACCCCTTTACTTCCTGAGTCCAAACCCCGTTATTTGATGGGGGTGGGAACCTATCAAGAAATGGTGATGGCCATCGCCTCTGGGATCGATTTATTCGACTGTGTGATTCCCACTCGTTTTGGTCGTCACGGGACGGCATTGGTAAGAGGAGAACGCTGGAACCTCAAAAATGCCCAATTTCGAGAAGATTTTACCCCTTTAGACTCGGAATGTCCTTGTTATACTTGCAAAACGTTTTCACGGGCCTATTTGAATCATTTAGTGCGATCGCGGGAAATGTTAGGTTATATTCTTTTATCGTTGCACAATGTGACAGAATTAGTGAGGTTTACTCAACGCATTCGAGAAAGCATTTTAAAGGATACTTTTACCCAAGAGTTTGCTGTTTGGTTAGAAGACAAATCCGTTTAATCTTTAAATCCTAGAAACTTGTACTATCTTTAATTTGTTTACGCCATTGGGTAATCGCTTCTAAGGGATCGTTTATCGTTACATATTGTGCCATTAAATTGAGATCAAGATTCGGTAATAATTGACTGTTAGATTTGGTCTGATAACTATCATTTTCTAGACAGTAAATTGTAAACGTTTGATTTTGCCAAAACCAGACTTCTATCACACCCAAACGTCGATAAATTTCTAGGGTATCTACACCACCACTACTATAAACAACTTCAATCGCTAAATCAGGAATCTCTTTATCTGTCCCAATACAATAACATTCATCTGGTTCTTTTCCTGCTTGTTTATCTTGACTCTTAATCGTCATTGAACCTAAACCCCAGAAACGAATCCGGTTTTCTTCTAGATAGACTTCTAATAATCTGCCAATGTTTTTTTTGTCTAATTCATGACTGCGACTAGGAGACATAATTTGTAAGGTTTCTAAAAGATAAGCGACACGATAACAAGAACTATTACCTAAGGATATTAGCAATGATTCATACCCTTGCCAAGTTACACCAGAGGTAATGAATTTTTCTTCATGATCACCTTCTTCTAATTGAAGGGGAAAATAGTCATTTAATAATACTGAATTCATATTGATATACCGCTTAGCTGTTACTTATATTATAGAAGCTGGACATAACTTTAGCAAAATTGTCTAACAGTTTTCCTAGCTGTTTGATGATAAATGGTTTTTGTCAGCAGCAGACAAATTAATTATTCAAAGGCACTTGATACCATTTCAATGTTAAACACTTGTGCAAAAACTTTCATAATTTGTGTTTGTATTTCTTCTACAGTAATCTCAGGGATAAATTGCTTTAAACTCCCCACTGATTTATCTTTAATCCCACAAGGAATAATGTTTTTAAATCCTTGTAAATCGGGACAAACATTAATGGAAAATCCGTGCATAGTAATCCAACGTTTAACTTTAATACCAATCGCTGCTACCTTACAACTATCAACCCAAACCCCCGTTAATCCTGGTATTCTTTTTCCTGGGAGTTGATAACCGTTTAAAACCTGAATAATCACCTCTTCTAGTTGTCTTAAATACCAGTGTAAATCCTGTTGATAGTAACGTAAATTAAGAATCGGATAACCCACTAATTGACCCGGACAATGATAGGTGACTTCTCCCCCCCTTTCTATGCGATAGACGGGGATAGGACTGTGTTGAGGATCAAACTTCATAAACTGGGTATTGGCCCCTGTTCCCAAGGTATAAACGGGAGGATGTTCTAATAATAATAGGGTATCCTCTAAGTTAGGGTGGTCTAACCGTTGCTGAACAAGCGATCGCTGCATTTCCCAAGCCACAGCATAGGGAACCGTTCCTAAATTTTGCAGTATACACCGTCGGGGTTGGGATAAGATTGAAGTTGACATGACCATTTACAAAGTTTCATAAGGGAATATTGAAGAAATATGAAGAGATGCAAAGGAACATAAAAAGAAGACAAAGACCTATGTTTAGAACAATACAAAGTGCTAGGCTAAAGGTATACAGAGTTTATCTCGGAGAAAAGGATTGAAAGAAACGCCACCACAAAGGGTTTGTTCTCACCAATTCTTTCCCTAGCAACGAAGAAATCGTTTAGGGTCAAGATTGGGAACTGGGGTCACGCAGAGGTGATCAATCAGTAGGGAGAGAAATAAGAAGATTCAAAAACTGAGCGAAGCCGAAGTTTTAAGCTAGTGTTAAACTCTCACCCTTCTATCATTAGAATATCTTAATCTAGGATAACTTAAGGAATCAATTAGCCCCGATTAAGATGATTAAAAAGAGGTCAAGGAATTTATGAATCAGCCAAGATATCCCACTCCATTGTTATTGAGTTAATCCGATAATCGGGGTTAGTCTGTCTCAGGAAAGAAGCTAGAAACTATCCTAACTTTTCTCTTTTAATGCTACAACAATGAAACAAAACATGGAGTATTGAGTATGAAGCTTTTAATTCAAGGCAATAATATTGATGTAACCGAATCCATCAATGATTACGTCAAACAAAAACTAGAAAAAGCAGTGAAACATTATCAAACTTTTACCACAAAAGTTGATGTTCACTTATCGGTG
>JAAUYB010221018.1_pt1 | contig 10284 bp, 12 predicted proteins | sample 7278071 | NCBI WGS metagenome assembly JAAUYB01 (sample SAMN14350121, study PRJNA611818) | marine sediment metagenome | isolation source: surface marine sediment (1.8m) | place: French Polynesia: Moorea | collected 2018-08 | reverse complement strand
GGCATGGGTGGGCGCGTGGGGGCTGGCACTGTAGCTTTGGGGGCTGTGGGAACGGCAGCCGGAGGTTGTGGCTCTGTCATGATGGGTGAAGCGGGCATAAACTGGGTGGATGCTTCTTCTCCTGATGCTTCTGCCATCTCCATCATGTCCATGTCTTCCAACTCGTTCACTGGAGGCATGGGAGGAGGGGGTAACGGGGGTAAGGAAGGACGTTGAGATTGGGTCATAATCTTTGAAATTAAATGGGCTGTCAGGTCATCTTCTCTGGTTAGTATTCCCAAAATTTCTGAAAAAACTTAGGTAAGGGCTGTTTTTTGGCTTTAGGGTTCTTTTCTTTCTGAGAAAATTAGGGTGGAAGTTTAAGAAATATTAATATTTTGACCTAATTGAATCATTGAAAACCAAAAATGAGGGTTGTAGTCAATGCTACATTTTTTTAAATCTTGATGAATATTACAAAAGATTACATTAAATCCTATAAGGATCGGCTTGATCCCCGATGATTTCGTTGAGTTCAAAATTGTTTGCAACATTTTGCAATCTTTAACCCATAAAGTTGCCTTTGAATGTAAATTTTTTTTTCAAAATACTCATTTTTTCTGGGAAATTATCTATACTGATTGACACAGCGTTATCTAAAAAATAGATAAAGTTACTGGTTTGCTCTGGAGGAAGATATGGAATTTGCACAAAAGACTGGATTAGAGAAAGTTGACTCTTTAACCTTGGTTAAAAGCTTTTTAGTTTGGAGTTTTACGTTAATTGTTTGTTTATTGGTTGTGGGGTTTCCCCTGGTTGTTTTAATGGCAACCTTTGGGGCTTTAGCATCAATTGTTTTACAATCTGTTTTACCGGTGAGTGCTGTTTTATTGGTGGTTGGTTCTTTGATTGGTGTTAATTTATTAGTGATTTTCTTAGGGGCAGCACTACTCACGGTGAAAGGAGTTCATCCCCAAGATGTTCATTGGTTGAGATGGCTGCACGGCGAAGCAACTCCCTCTCACACTTCTATTTATGCTGCTTGTCCGTTGACTTGTAATTTAGCTCAATAGGCACTAAGTAGCCCTATCTGTTAGATAGTGATTTCGTTTTTTATCAACACAAGCTAGTGCAGCCCGGTTATCCGCCGGGTTTTTTCATCATGAAAAAACAAGCCCAGATTAAGAGCGGCTTGTTCGTATCAACCGATATTTTAAATGGTTCACTAGGGATTATTTCTTTTTAGTGACTAAAATCATAGAGAGTCCGATAACAATAATACCAATGACATTAGAAGATTCAGGAATTTCTGCCTCAAATTCTTGACTCGTTAATTGGGCGCCGGCGTAGGAAGTAACAACACCAGTACCAGAGGGAAAGTCGTCTGTCTCAGTCTCCCAAATATTGTTATCGTTGTTTCTGCCTTGACGGGAGATAATTACATCAACTCCATTAAAATCTTTAGGAATATAGTAAAAGTTGGAGTTGACGGTAGGAACGGGAAGGAAATCCGGTGGGGGAGGGTCGATTACGGTACCGACAACGTTTAAAGGAAAGGTCGGAAGGGCATTGAACGCATCATTCATCTGATTGATAACAAATTCTGCTTGGGGGTCATTCTGCCAAAAACACAACTTGTTACTCTCCCCTAAATCACAAGACGTATCAAAGTCAGGTTGATTCGGGTCCCCGAAGATGTCGTTAAAAGTACCATATAAAAAGTCTATTCGATAGGTATTGGTGACGGTGAAGAGAAAGTCACTGTCCGGCAGTTGAACACCAGTTTCAACGATTTGTATGTCTTCAACACTGGTGACATTGCCATCAATATCCCTGTTAACGGTAATGGCTTCGGCTGAAGTCACTGGGACTGAACTGAATAAGGTGGCCATCAAGGGGATGACCCGTTTACATTGAAGCATTTTTTTTAACATTTGTTTACGTTTATTCTTAAAATGATAACTTCATTGATACTAATATTACACTTTAACGAATTGTATTAAAACTTAGTTAACTGGGAAAAATATGGTTAAAAATACGTTAGCGTTACAGGAGGACTTATCAATATTTGGAAGGATACTATGACTGTTGACCAACTACTGTTACTTATTGCGTTATTAAGCCCAGGAATTTTATTATCCGCTTTAGTGATGGGAAGCTTCGCCAAAGGGGGTTAAACCGAGGCTAGAAACGCCGAAGGGACAAGAAAGGGATGGGTAATAATGCCTTGACTTGTTCCCTCGGGGTGGCCAGTTCTCACCCTTAATCCTTGTCTTTTCGGTCATGGGATTGATTGGGGGAGATAGAATCAACATTTGATAGGTTGGCTTCCAGGTTTTTCCGTTGTTCCATGCGACTGAGGAAATATCCAGTCATCATGGCCGAGGCCAGAAGATTGGCTAAGTTTTCTCGGTCGGTGGTAACTTGAATGTTAAAATCGCCAGAGGGCAGCATTCCCACTAATCCCTGTACATTCTGCGTAATAATTTGTTGAATTTCAGGACTGGCTGATTGAGCAATACGAGAGAGGGTGTCAGGATGTTGTTGTTGTAAGTATTGAATCAGGGTGTTCGGGTTTTGTTCTTCTGGTTCAGAAGGGAAAAAATCGAAATTGAATACCATTAGAACTCCAAAATTGGGGTTGACTTATGTTCCACTGTGTATATCCCCACTATAAACCCTACTGGAAAAAATCGCTAAAAGTTAACCTGTAGATTGGGGAAATTGGTCGATCTCAAAATATTGATGGAATTTTGTGGTAACTTCTAGAAGATAGGAGCGGCCACTTTCTTGACGACGTTTACGCACAAAACCCATCTCGACTAATTCTTGAACGTGCTGATAGGCGGTGCTACCTCTAAGTTCGATTAAATCAGTTTGCACGATGGGGTTTTTTAGGGCAATAGCTGCTAGGGTTCTGAGGACACCTTTCCCTAGTTCTGCGGGGATGATATCATCAGTAAGTTCATCAAAAATTGAGCGTAATTGTAGGCTATAACCTGCCTCCGTTTCTACCACTTCTAAAGCACTATCCCGATAAGCATAATCGGAGATTAATTCCATCATTGCTTCTTGCGCTGTATCCACTTCGCAGTGGGCCCATTGAGCAATATCCATTAAGCTTAGAGGTTGACCTTTAAGATAGAGAATTGCCTCAATTTTTGTTGCTAGTTTCATCATGTTCTATTCTACCTCCCATCAGAGAAAATATCAATTTCAGCAGGATTTAGGTTGAGTTTTATGGAGTGACCATAGTCAACCCCATTAAGGGATTGGGTTAAAATTTCTAGGGTTGAATCATCTTGAAAATGAGCCGGTTTTGTTTCAGGATGGGGATAGTAAATGAATCCCGTATATTCGAGGTTTCTGTAGAGAATTTGACAATAAGAAAAGGAAAAAGTTTCGGCTGGTGAGTGAGGGTTCCATTGGACAGTTTTAAAGGTATATTGAGGATTGTACAGTTTAAACTTGTAAGGACGAATATTAATGTTTAAGGTTCCTGGAAAAAATAGGGAAATATCTAACCCTAGTTTTTTGAAGAAAGGGGTTTGCATTTCAATGGTTCCTTGAGGATAAGGACTATCTTTGGCCATCCCTGAAGCAACTTGATGACCTTTGGTGATAATTCCTATAACCGTTATCCAATCCTTAATCATATTTTATTCATGGATATTAGAACTTGTGAAATTAATTTAAACCATTGGTATGTGGTGGCACAAAGTACAGAAATTACCACAAAACCCCTAGAAGTTCAGCTATGGTACCATTCCATTCTACTTTATCGAGATAGTCAAGGAAAGATTCATGGATTAGAAAATCGTTGTCCTCATCGCCAAGTTAAACTGAGTGAGGGTCAAGTGGTTGAAAATTCTTTAGAATGTGCTTATCATGGTTGGCAGTTTAATCAGGAGGGAATCTGTACTTTTATCCCCTATTTATCAGAGAAGCAAGCTTTACCTAAGTGTAAAATTGATAGTTATACCGTGCAAGAAGGGAATGGCTTTATTTGGATATTTTTGGGAGATAAACAACGGTTACAATCAGGAACAGTTCAACTCATGAGTATTCCTGAATGGGAACAGCTTAATTATATTGGAACGGTTGCGGTGATTGATTGTCAAGCGCATTTTTCCTTTCTTATTGAAAACTTAATGGATATGTATCATGGTCATCTTCATAATGATTATCAAGCTTGGACAGAAGCAAAATTAAAAGAATTAATTACTACCGAAAATGAAGTGAAGGGATTATATGAAGCCAAAAGTTACTATAAAATTGATAAAATTTGGTCGATTTCTCAATTGTTTTTTCCTCGCTTTCGTGTTTTGCATCCTGAATCTTTAATGGTCAGTTATTGTTATCCCCATTGGCGTTCAACTTTAGGGGAAGATTTTACCATTTATTGTTTATTTTGTCCCATTAGCCGAACCCATACTAAGGCTTATTTGATTCATTTTACCTCGTTAAATGCCTTTCACCGATTACACAAATTACCACAATGGTTTCGACAGTTTATTAAAGATAACCTTTTTGGAACAGCACAAACCATGCTCGATGGATTAGTCAAACAAGATATTATGATGATAGAACAAGAACAAAAAGCTTATGAGCAACAATTGAACAAACCAACTTATGAGATCAATCCCACCATTGCTGCAGTTCAAAAAATGATTAAAAAACAATTAGAATCAAGATAGATAAAAATGTACGTGAGGAGCAAAACAAGACAAATAAAAATGGTAGGATGAAAGAATAGTAACCAATTTCAAATAAGATTTAACGATGGAAAACATCACTCCTAGTTTTATTTCTCCTCAATTATCTAGCGAAGACTTGAAACTAGAAACCCCATTAAAATTAGGGGTATTAGCATCGGGCAGTGGAACCAATTTTGAAGCGATCGCCAAAGCCATCAATCAACAACAATTAAATGCCACAATCCCCCTCTTAATTTATAATAATCCTCAAGCGACAGTTAAAGAAAAAGCAGCCGCCTTAAACATTGAATCAAAGCTACTCAATCATCGAGAATTTAAGCGTCGAGAAGAACTAGATCGAGCCATTGTAGACTTGTTTAAATCTTATCAGGTTAATTGGGTCATTATGGCAGGTTGGATGAGAATTGTGACCCCCGTTTTATTAGAAGCTTTTCCTAATCATGTTATCAATATTCATCCCAGTTTATTACCCAGTTTTAAAGGAATAAAAGCCATTGAACAGGCCTTAAAAGCGGGGGTTAAAATCACCGGCTGTACGGTGCATCTTGCCAGTTTAGAAGTGGATAGTGGACCGATTTTATTACAAGCTGCTGTTCCTATTTTAGCCGATGATACCCCAGAAACCTTACACAGAAGAATCCAAATACAAGAGCATAAAATTTTTCCCCTGGCCATTGCCTTAGCTGCTAAATTATACCCCGAAAAATAACGAAATCAACTATGAATGATCTGCCTGAACTGCTCCTTTTTGCTCAACATGGATGGGCTGACAGCAATGAAGAAATCAGTCAATTAGCGACCAAATTAGGCAACGATAAAACCATGATTATTAGTCCCAATTTGGGATGGGTGAAAACTTGGTTGAGTATAGATCCATTGATTGAAATGGTCAGCCAAAAAGCCGAAGAAATCAGCCAAAAATATCCCCAAACCCCTTGGCGAATTATCGGTCATTCTCTGGGGGGATTAATTTGGCTAGAAGTGCTGGATAAACATCCTCAATGGTGGCAAAAAATACACTCTTTAGTCTTAATTGCTTGTCCCGTTGGCGGGGCAGATTTAGCCCGAATTATCGATCCCTTATCCATTGGGGTTGGTATGGCTTCAGACTTAGGAAAAAGTCGGCGGTTAAAAGCCGATCGCATCACCAAAATTGTGCCAACCTTAGTGATTGCTGGTAACATTGATAACGGCAGTGATGGCACCATTTCCATTTCCTCAACCAAATTATTTTATAGTCATTTTGTTTGTTTACCGAATCTGTCCCATAGTCAATTAAAAAATCATCCTATTTTAGTGGATGTCATCCAAAAATTTTGGAAAACATCCCCAACTCCCGCCCTATTTGAGAAAGATTTTCCCACCGTTTTAATCGAAAGACTGCAACTCATTCCTGGGATGACTGACGGTCATTCTAAAGATGTGGAAAAAGCCAAATCTTACCTACAGTTTGAAAGAGGCATTTCGATTAAAGTCTGGAAAAATCCCTTAAATATTCTTCATGTCTTTGTGGTCAATGAACAACAAGAATGTTTATATACCGGGTTTGTGGGATGGGTCCATTCAGAAGGATTATATCAAGCTTTAGAGGCCATCCATCAAGACTATTATGAGTTAGTGATCCACGGACTGGATTAATTGTCTAAGCGCACAGCATAGACTTTTATGCTAACTTCTTATAGAGGAGTTTTATTCTTCTTTGTGTTTATCTATCGACAGACCCTTGCAAACGCGACTATCAATTTGTATTTGTAGCAGTGATAAAGATTTCACTCAGTTATTGACCCATCATCTGAGTGGCGATCGCTATCGTCTACACATTATCGATCAAGTCAACCACTTAATCCCTTTCCTACGAGATCATAGCGAAACCATAGATTGTTTAATGGTTAGGGAGGAAGCCAAGATCCTTCCCTTATTTAACCAACTCTATGAACAAGGAACCCTATTACCGGTGATTATTTTCCAGGGAGAAGAGGATCATTCCCCAACGGAGACGAATATCGAATCACCGACTTTTTTGTATCATAGTGCCGAGTTCCGTCATCAAATAACGGAATTGGATGAAATTCAGGTCATGATCGATCGCGCCATTACGAAATTTTTGCACTTGGGACCGAGTTGTTTTCTGGCGGATCGATCGCTTGCTTCTCAAGGGGACAGGGACACAGAAAATAATCAGAGTTTTCTACTTTTACAACAACGTCGTTTAGCAGAAAAACTTAAAGAGAGATTAGGGTATTTAGGGGTTTATTATAAGCGAAATCCTAAATATTTTTATCGGAATCTTTCCCCCGAAGATAAACAGGTTTTACTGAAAGAATTAATGGCCAGTTATCGAGAGATTATTTTAAACTATTTTGATGATGAGCCAGATATTAATCAAGCCATTGATCAATTTGTTAATCAAGCTTTCTTTGCTGATATTTCTGTCTCTCGTGTTTTAGAAATCCATATGGAACTGATGGACGAGTTTTCCCAGCAACTCAAATTAGAAGGACGCAGCGAGGAAATTTTATTAGATTATCGCTTAACCATTATTGACATTTTAGCTCATTTAGGAGAAATGTATCGCCGTTGTATTCCCAGAGGAGATTTACTTTTTGATTTATTGAATCAAATCGATTAAAGTAGTTAAAGATTATAAAATACTACTAAGGTAAATTTTATTGTTCTGTCAACCCTAGAAACTTTTCTAATAATTTTTATTGATATTTGGCCATGATTGACTTTAAAAAAACCTATGTCTTGAAACTATACGTCGCTGGTAACACCCCCAACTCTGTGCGAGCTTTAAAAACCTTAAAAAACATTCTCGAAGACGAATTTAAAGGAGTTTATGCTTTGAAGGTAATTGATGTCTTAAAAAATCCCCAATTGGCCGAAGAGGATAAAATCTTAGCCACTCCCACTTTGTCTAAGATTCTACCCCCTCCTGTGCGTAAGATTATTGGGGATCTTTCTGATCGAGAAAAAGTCTTAATTGGTTTGGATCTTCTCTACGAAGAAATTAGAGAACGAGATAACGATCTCTAACTAATGATTTCCATTCGATTCAAGGTTTCGCTTTCAATTTTTCATAATCCATCCTAATTTTTAACTATAAAACGAAGATAAAGCAGTCATGAATCAACCGCTTCCCCGTGAAAATCAACCACAAACATTAGCTCCTAAAGGGGTCCGTAAAATTCGGACAATGATCGAAGGATTAGATGAGATTACCCATGGCGGTTTGCCCTTAGGAAGAACCACTTTAGCTAGTGGGACATCGGGGACAGGAAAAACCCTTTTAGCGGTGCAGTTTTTGTATCATGGCATTAAATACTTTGATTATCCTGGACTCTTTGTTACCTTCGAGGAATCTCCCCACGATATTATTGAAAACGCCTATAGTTTTGGCTGGGATTTACAGAAATTGATCGATGAAGGTCAACTGTTTATTTTAGATGCTTCTCCTGATCCCGAAGGGCAAGAAGTGGTAGGAAGTTTTGATTTATCGGCTTTAATTGAACGCATACAATATGCCATCGATAAATATAAAGCAAAATTAGTGTCTATCGATTCGGTTACGGCGGTGTTTCAACAGTACGATGCTGCCTCTGTGGTAAGACGAGAAATTTTTCGCTTAGTTGCCCGTTTAAAACTGTTAGGCGTTACTTCTATTTTAACCACCGAACGAGTGGAAGAGTATGGACAAATTGCTCGGTTTGGGGTAGAAGAATTTGTTTCGGATAATGTTATTATTGTTCGCAATGTTTTAGAAGGGGAACGCCGTCGCCGTACCATTGAAATTCTCAAGTTACGGGGGACAACCCACATGAAAGGAGAATATCCTTTTACCATTACCAATGACGGTATTAATATCTTCCCCTTGGGGGCCATGAGATTGACACAACGATCATCCAATGCGCGAATTTCTTCCGGTGTGGAAACCTTAGACGAAATGTGTGGGGGTGGGTTCTTTAAAGACTCTATTATTCTCGCTACGGGGGCAACCGGAACCGGTAAAACTTTATTAGTGAGTAAATTTTTAGAAGAGGGTTGTCGTCAAGGAGAAAGGGCGATTTTATTTGCCTACGAAGAGTCTCGGGCCCAGTTATCTCGCAACGCCTTTTCTTGGGGCATTGATTTTGAAGAAATGGAAGAGAGAGGACTCTTAAAACTGTTATGTACCTATCCCGAATCGGCGGGTTTAGAAGACCATTTACAAATTATTAAATCAGAAATTTCTGAATTTAAACCTTCGAGAATTGCCATTGATTCTTTATCGGCCTTAGCTAGAGGGGTAACCAATAATGCCTTTCGTCAGTTTGTGATTGGAGTCACAGGGTACGCCAAACAAGAAGAAATTACCGGTTTCTTTACCAACACCACCGATCAATTTATGGGGGCCCACTCTATCACCGAGTCCCATATTTCTACGATCACCGACACCATTTTAATGCTGCAATATGTAGAAATTCGCGGAGAAATGTCACGGGCTATTAATGTGTTTAAGATGAGAGGATCATGGCACGATAAAGGCATCCGAGAATACATGATCAATCAAGATGGTCCCATTATTCAAGACTCCTTCCGTAACTATGAACGGATTATTAGTGGTTCTCCCAGTCGGATTACGGTGGATGAGAAAAGCGAATTATCTCGTATTGTGCGGGGGGTGAAAGATAAAACAGAAGAATGATTTAGGGCTTAAAACGTCTCATCACAGTTGCGGGACAGCGACGGATTTACACCGAACTTTCCCCGTTACCTCTAATGGCTGATCTCCACCAGAACCGATATTCTTGGCATTGTAGCATACAATCGCCAATAAATATTTTTCTTGAGTAGGTTTTTTGGGATGGTTAAGTTTGACAATCTGTCTGTGGAATGACTGAAATAATTTTGCTAGAACCATAGAGTCAACCGATAAGACAATTTCAGGGAATAAGTGACCAATGAAGCAAAAAAGTATTGGTTTGTTTGCAGCAACTTTCTTAAGTTTAGGCTTAGTTTCTGCTGGTTCGGCAGAAGCGATTACTTTTAATTTACATTGGACTGGACAAACTTTAGGCTATCAAGTGAAGGGAAGTTTTAGTTACGATGAAAACGCAGTTCCTGGGGATGGAATTATCCGAGAAAATGATTTAACTTCTTTTGATGTTGCGTTTATTGATCCTGATGGTAATGTTTTTCAGGAATTTCTTGATAATCATCTCACATCTTCCGATTTTAACTTCAATTTTGATACTAATACTCAGGAAATTTTACAAACAGGAGCGTATGATGCTGACGATGGTATTAGTATTGGTGGAGAAAGGGAACTAGGGGTGAATTTCTTTTCAGCACCCGATTCTATGGCTGACTTATTCCCTGATGATGATGCCAGTCCCCATGTACACTTAACAGACTGGGCAAATGACTTTCCTGACTTACCTAGAGGGTTTACAAGAGGGGTAATAGATCACTTAGATATTGCCTTTTTTACCCGTACCAGGGCAGAAGTTCTCGATGATCCTAATGCTGGTGAGGAACTGGGACAATTTTTAATGGCAACTCCAGTGCCGGAACCCACAGGAATTTTAGGGTTAGGGATGTTAGGATT
>JAAUYB010125878.1_pt1 | contig 10285 bp, 11 predicted proteins | sample 7278071 | NCBI WGS metagenome assembly JAAUYB01 (sample SAMN14350121, study PRJNA611818) | marine sediment metagenome | isolation source: surface marine sediment (1.8m) | place: French Polynesia: Moorea | collected 2018-08 | reverse complement strand
CGGCGTCCGCGGCGACCAGGACTGCTGCTTCGTCCAGGCCGGCGACCTCTTTAACGGCCTCGACGTCACCCAAGACCTCTTCCATCAATTGTCCCCTCACCGCGATCCCTTGAGGCCTCAGCATGAACAGGAGGAAGAGAGGATACGATCAAGAAGGTGAGAAATTACCCGATTTCTTTGGTTCCCTAACGTGTCCATGTTGTCCATGTTCTTACAGATGGCGGCGGTGGCGGGTACCGCTCCAAGAAGCGCCGCACCAATGAGACCGCGGAGATCGAGGACAGGCTGGAGTCCCTCATTCTCAGGGTCGGAGAAAAGGTGAGAGAAATAAGTGTTTTGAGCTTAATTAGGGAAATACCGTTTGCCTGTTTGATTTGCCAGAGTACCTCCTCCCTGGAGAGCAACCTCGAGGGCCTGGCCTCCGTCTTGGAGGCAGACCTCTCCACCTACAAGGGCAAGATCCTCAAGATCCTGGTGGACTGCGCCCTCAAGCTACCGGACAAGTGCACCATCTACACCACCCTGATTGGCCTCCTCAACACCAAGAACTACAACTTTGGCGGCGAGTGCGTGGAGATGCTGGTCAAGTCCATGAAGGACTGCCTCAAGGGCGGCCGCTGGGAGGCGGCCAGGTACGCCCTCCGCTTCGTGGCCGACCTGGTCAACTGCCATGTCATCTCTGCCGGGTCGCTCCTGCAGCTGATGGACAACCTGGTGGACGCGGCGCTGGAGGAGGGAGTCCCGCAGGTGCGCAGGGACTGGTTCGCATACGCAGTCCTCTCCTCCCTCCCATGGGTGGGCAGGGAGCTGTACGAGAAGAAGGAGTCGGAGCTGGACCGAATGCTTGGCTCGCTGGAGGGCTACATCAAGAGGCGGTCCAAGTCCCACCACGCGGCGCTGAGGGCCTTCCGATCGGACGCCCCGCACCCGCAGGAGGAGTACCTGGACTGCCTCTGGCAGCAGGTGAAACGGCTGCGCTCAGAGATGTGGATCGAGAGGCACATCATCCGGCCCTACCTGGCCTTCGACTCTGTGCTGTGCGAGGCGCTGCAGCACAACCTGCCGCAGATGGTTCCGCCGCCGCACCATCCCAGCACCACCTACCCAATCCCGCAGGTAGTCTTCAGGATGTTCGACTACACCGACTGCCCCGAGGGGCCCATCCTGCCCGGCCAGCACTCCATCGAGAGGTACCTCATCGAGGAGCAGCTCAGGCACCTCCTGCAGACATACCACACGGAGAGGAAGGACTGGTGAGAGATGCGCAACTCCCTAGTTTTCACGGAGATATAAATTTCAGTTCTTTCCAGTGCCGCGCAACTACTGAGCTACCCGCTGAAGAACAAGATCCCCCTAGAGTACATGATCGTCGAGGTCATGTTCGGTGAGATCTTTCGCCTCCCAAACCCCGAGTTCATAGAGATCTGCTATGGAAGTGTCCTCATCGAGCTGTGCAAGCTGCAGCCCAGCACCATGCCGCAGGTTGGAACTTCCTCCTCATTTTTTCAAGAGATATTTTAAGCCAAGTTCCCTCCCCCCATTCAGGTGCTTGCCCAAGCCACCGAGCTTTTGTACGAGCGCCTGGACACCATGAGCGTCACCTGCTTCGACAGATTCGTCGCGTGGTTCTCGTACCACCTCTCCAACTTCCAGTTCCGGTGGTCCTGGGAGGACTGGGAGGAGGTCGTCGGGATGGACCCTGAGCAGCCAAAGGCCAAGTTTGTCCGCGAGGTCCTCTTGAAGTGTCTTCGGTAAACTGACAGATAAAAACAAATTGGAGCATTTTACGAAAATATTCTCTTTCCTTTTTAGCCTGTCTTACCACCAGCGTATCTTGGACGTTGTCCCGGAGAACTTCAGGCCGATGTGCCCGGAGAAGCCTGAGGTCAAGTTCAAGTACAAGGGGGAGGCCGGCGACGCAGAGAACCCCGAGAATGCAGAGGCAAACAACCTGGCTGCAAAAGTGGAGGCAGCCATCAAGGCCAAGGCGCCGCAGGAGGAGATTCAGAACATCCTCAAGGAAGCCGCGGACGAGGAGCAGAACGAGCAGTTCAGTCCCTTGAAGGTGGGAGCGAATAGTAATATGGGTTATTATATAATTGTAATATTTTTTTCTCCTCCTGTTGCAGATCTCCGTGTTCGTCCAGACCCTGATGAACCTGGGCAGCAAGAGCTTCTCTCACTCCTTCGCCGCCATAGCCAAGTTCCACCCGACCCTGAAGGCTCTGAGCGGGAGCGAAGAGGCCCAGATCTGCGTCCTGCGCGGCGTCGGCGACCTCTGGAGATCGCACCACCAGATGATGGTGGTGCTTGTGGACAAGCTGCTCAAGACGCAGGTGGTGGAGTGCGCCGCAGTCGCCAACTGGATCTTCTCCAAAGAGATGGTGGACGACTTCACCAAGCTGTACGTCTGGGAGATCCTGCACCTCACCGTCAGGAAGATGAACAAGCACGTCAACCGCCTCAACAGGGAGGCCAACGACGCGCGAAAGATGATCGAGGACTCGGACAACTCCGACCAGTCCGACGACTCGGACGAGGACACCAAGATGGTATTTAAAATTGTACGACTTTTTATGTTCACGCTTTTTGCAGCATCCTCTATTGTCTCAGGACATAACGAAGAAGAACGGCGGCGCTGGTGACATCAAGGTGGAGAAGCCCGACAAGCCGGAGAAGCCCGAGAAGACCTCGCTCTCCTCTTCTCTGCTGGGGCCAGGAGGAGAGAAGCCCACGGAGGAACAGGTGGAGAAGCTGGAGGAGAAGCTTGAATCGGCTCAGGGGGACCAGAAGAACCTTTTCCTCATCATCTTCCAGGTAGGACTATTTTCTACGTTCGGCTCCCTAATTAATAATGTATCTAGAACACGATAAGCCGCTCTTACGTAAAGTGCAAAAAGCAAAATTTAAACGGGATTTTCCTTTCCTTTTCCACCACACACTCACAATACCATCTCCTCCTCCGGTGATCAGCGCTTCATCATGATCCTGTCGGAGCACCTTGTGCGCTGCGACACGGACGGCGTCGACTTCAAGACGCCCTGGTACAACTGGACGATCGGGCGACTCCAGCAGATCTTCCTGATGCACCACGAGCAGGTGGAGAAGTACAGCACCACCCTGGAGACGCTTCTCTTCACCCAGGACCTGGACCCAAACATCCTGGACGCCTTCCAGCAGTTCCTCGCTCTAAGGATGTGATGCTGCTTGGCCGTCCGGGGCGATGTCTCCAAATTTATTGTTGAAGTACTACGTCGCCGGCTCCCCTTTTCTTTACCCACATTATATATTCCCTCTATACATTTCCTCCCCTCTACTGCACATCTTTGGCTCCTTTTTGGTTGAAAGCTGTAAATATCTAATTCCTTGTGCAGTGTGCTTGTGCAGAATACAATCCCTTAAAATACAAGACTTAATCGAGCAGTTCAACGAATTCAAAAGAAACCTCTGTAGAAAGTCGAGTGAGACAAACTTCTGCTAAGTTTTTCCTCCCCTCCCTATTTCGACTGCAGTTTTACTGCAACGGGCGCCCCTAATCGTCGCCATTGCCTCCGCTGCGACCGCAACCACCTTCCCCCCTCCCCCCTCCTCGAAATAGCCCCCCGCATGGCCCTCCCCCCTCCCCCCCTGACCGGAGTCGCGTCGACACCGCATTGTGTCTCCAGCAAAACCATCCTCCATCAGCATTGCGCGCCGCGTTGGGATGGGGGTTTGGCCTCTCCCCCCTCGAGGCTGTGTGGCACACACACCGCAGTCACTCTATCAGCGCAGGGGAAAAAGGTAGATGGGAGGGAGCTAGACGATGCGACGCATCGCTCTTCTTCTCCCCTCTCTCCCTCCCTCCTTTTTTCTTTGGCGTTATAGCCCTGGCGGTATACGTCAAAGAGAATTGCCCTCCTTCCCTCCCCTTTGTGGGCTGCGGAAGAGAGTTGGGCCCTCCCTCCGTCCCTCTCTCCTTCCGCCCCGCCACAAAAATGTCCGTTTTGCCGACGACGACGACGTCAAGGGAAAGACCGCCGCCGCGTTCATGTGAGTGTTGTACGCATTGCACCAGCGCTACCGGCTCAAGGGAGGGAAAGAAAGGGGGAGGGGGAGGAAAGGGCTATCTAACGCTGATCCCTCTCCCTCCCCAAAGCCCCTCTTTTTGGACCAGGGGGAGGGCAAAAGAAAAAGAGGAAGTGGTGCATGCCTGCCAGCCAACTCAGGAGAGGATCTAAAACCAGCGAAAGAGGGGGAGGAGGGGTGGGTGGGATAGGCGGGAAACACGCACAGGAAGGAAGGAAGGATAGGGCGCAACTTTGGCGCTGCGTCCGTTTTCGTCCGTCCGTCCGTCCGTCCACCCTCACCCCCCCTTACGGCTCTCTCGCCAAGTAGTGGTAGTAGTAGCCAGTAGCAGAATGCAGGTGATACATATGAGGATTGCGGCGAATTGCAGTCTCTCTGCGGTATCTCCCACAACGGCGGAGGCGGCAGCGGCGGAGGCGCCTTTTTCAGTGGCGGCGGCGGCACAAACCAACAGGGCGAGAGGGGCGGAGTGGGACGGACAAGGAAGAAAAAAGTGGGGGATAAGCCATATCTACCCCTACCTTTTCCTCCCTCCTAGAAAAATACTTTTCTCCCCTCTCAATTGGTAGGAGCCGCCGCCACCTTTCCCTTTCCAGGAAAAGCGTAGGGTGAAAAAGGAGAAGCGATTGAGTTATCTGCGAACATTCACTTGGCTCCCTCTCCCTCCCTTCCTCTCCGCCGGCATTCATTACCTCGGGCTATCCGTCTGTTGTGCCTCCATGCCCCGAGGCGACGCTCGGATCCCTCCCACCGGAAGTCGCACGTCAGCCCCCCGCTGACCAAAAAGCGACCGACCACGCCCACCGACCCATTATTTTTTGGGTCCCCCCAAAACAACCCCCCACTGAGAAGATGAGCGCCCCCTCTCTCTTATCTGATGGAAACTCCGTCACGCTCCGCTGAGCACCTGACCGACCCACCCACCCACCGCCCAATTTTACAACCCCCTCGGGGATATTCCCTTTTTTCCCTCCCCGCGAATAAGCGAAAGAGGAGAGGGGAGAAAGGGAATGGACTCTCCCTGCTTCCCCGCGGAAGGAAAGCTCTCCTCCCTCCTCCCCTCCTTTCTTCCCCTTAGCTCAAAAGTAGACTCGCCCGTTTTGTTCCCCGCCCCGTTTGTCCGTTCCCTCCATCTCTCTCTCCTCACCCTCAGTCGATGTTGAGGCGGCGACTGCGGCGGAACTAACGCGGCGGCACAAATCGGCCTGCTCATTCTGCAGTGGAAAAACTTGTTTCTTTATTTAATCACAGCTCCACGTTTCACGGTCTTAGTGCGACACTCTTTTAGATCGAGCTTTGATGGGCCTGTAGGCCCCTCCTCCATTCGGGCACCGCCCGACTAGTCAAAGAGTCTACGTCAGTGCTGCTATATCCTCCGCTGTTGCCGCCGCCGAACATGGAGTTTCCTCCGCTCCTTTTGCTGGTCCTCACAAGCCGGCCAAAGTCCCTTTCTGCCACCACCAGAGGCTTCCTCGAAGGCAGTTCAAGACCACCAGACCCAACTTTTTTCTCTGCCGCCCTTTTTTTGTTTTGCAGCCACTTCGCCACCGTCTCCTCCGCCCTCTCCCTTCGAAGGATCTCCTGAGCCCTCGACATTTCTCTTTTCAACTTAAAGTCGATCGGCGATAGCTCCTCGCCCAAGGAATTAGTAGTTTCTTTTCTAGTTTCGCCGTTATGGAATGAATTTGACCTACCCCTTGCGTTTTCCCTCCTCCTCGTCATGTCCCTCTCCTCCCTCCTCATCGCCTCCCTGGCCTTCTCCAGCACCCTCCCCGCGCTCTTCAGGTCCCTTTTGATTGCCTCCATCTCTCTCCACTCCCGCACCTCCTCCTTCTTGCGCTCCCTCTCCTTCTCTCCCATAAATACATTTGGCGACTTTTTTTCGGATTCGACTTCAATCTTCTTCGCCCTCTCCCTCTCCTCCTGGTCCCTCCTCACCCTCTCCTCCCTCCACCTCCTCACCCTCACTCTCGCCTTTCCCCTCCGCTCCTCCTCCAGCTCCCACTCCCCCACCGCCGCCTCCACCGCCTCCCTGCTGTACACCTGGCCCGAAGTGGACGACCACACGGCCTCCACCAGATCCTCCCTCCCCTTCCCCCTCAGCGACTGCCTCGTCCTCCACCTCGTGACCTCCCGCAAGAAAACCCTGCTATCCTCATCAGACCACCCCGATAGTGTGTTCTTTCTCGGATGCCTCTTTACTCCTCCTTTTTCCATGCTCTTTCTCTTCCCTTCCCCTTTTTCGTCGAAGTCGTCCGTCTCCCTCCTCCTCCGCGCTCTGGGTGGCCTCTCGTCATCTGTTTCCCCTCCTCCTCCTTCCTCCTCGCCAATATTGTTCGCCTCCTCCCTTTCCCGGTCTGCCTCGGTGGTCCGTCGCTGGGAGGAGGATGGGGAGGAGGGCCTGTGGCAGGAAGGGGAGGAGACGTCATTACCTTTAATTCCGGTTGTCTGCTCCTTTCCCCTCTCACGGGGGTCCTCCGGCGGCAGCGGCGGCGGGGCGGTCTTCTTTGGGGGGCGAGAGGGAAGACTAGCTTGATCGACTTCACTCGTCGCCACATGGGTGGCTGTGCCGTTGGATGGGGAGCCCACCTTCGTAGTCGACGGAATGACTTCACCACCGGAACGAAACGTCAATCCCCCCTCCGCCACATTTTCTTTCCGTCGATCCCCCACCACGAAGGAGAGCGCCTCCTCCAAAGCCTCCGCCAACGCCTTCTCCTCCTGCTGCAACGATTCCAGCCTCTCTGACTCCTTGGCCCTCAATCTCTTTCTCAGCCTCTCCCTCTTCTCGCCCCCCTCGCCTCCTGCCCTGATGATCCCCCTGATCCCTGCGGCCGTCCGGGCGACGTCCCGCACGTGATCCGACCTCAGCCGCAGGAGGAGCCGCCGCGCGCCGACGTCTCCCTGGCACGGGTCATGCAGGCGGCGCAAGATTGACTCCAGCTCCTCCTCTGATATGGGGCTCATTATTGCCGCCTCTTCCTTTTCTCTTTTCCCGGCGTTGCTGCCGAAGTGAACTGGGCCGTGAATAAAATATTCCTTCCCTCCCTCCCCCTATGACGCCGACTGATCCATTCCCTCGCCCTATGCACCCCGTTCGTTGCCCCTCCACCCTCCCATCGGCGGCGGCGTGTTCGAATCGAAAGCAGTATTGAACACTCGCTCCGCTTTCGAAAACGGAGGAGGAGGAGGGGTGGGGTAGCAACGGGGGTGCGGCATGTGTCGGCAACATTCGCGTTGTCCCGACCGTGCGTGGCGCACACATGGAGGGTGTGTCTGTGCATGTGCGCGGCCGCCGGTGTTTGCAGGCGGCAGCTGCACCTACTACAGGGCAGAGGTCGGACGACTGAGGCGGCGGCTGCGGCGGCGATGTTATGCGACGACGCCCGCCAGGTGCCGCGCAGCTGCGGACCGCTCCAGGCATGTTTTTGGCATGGAGAGGAGTGAAAAACATGTGCTTTGCCTCTAGCCGCCGTCTGCGCCGCCGCTCGGCATCTGTGACGATTCCGCACGTTCATACGTATCCTCTTTCCCCCCTTCCACTTCCGCGGAGTGGAATTCGGAACCTTGACACTCCCCGTTTTTCTGGTCGAATGAATCGGGGGCAGCTGCTGGGCTTTGGCCTCGATGCTATCTGTGACCCCGGCCGAGGGACGGATGGCCGACGGTGCATCACCGGTCGACGAATGAATGGATTGAATGAGTCATTCATTGGATCGCAACATGATTCATGGCTTCTTCCATTGTTTGCGGAAAGAGAGAGGAGATGCTCCCATGGGAATTACTCAGCTCCCAATAGGGGAAAGGGGTTGATGGAAGCTTGATCGATATCTGACATACGTTCGACTCGAGTGGGTTTTTGGAATGATTCACTAAATCAATATTATCGAGCGTCTTCTGCTCTGTTTGTGCTCTCGTTGAGTAAACTCCAAGAAAGTGAGTCAACCCCATCCGGCATTTGTCACCCAGTTTGAAATTATCCCTCCTCTCCTCTCTCTTTTAGCACCCCATTCATCTCTCAAACATAAAGTGTATCGCCTGGATGGAGCGCGTTTGCTGCCGTTGCTTCTCTCCCCCTCTGCCCCACTTCAAGTACGGTACATTTTTGGCGCCCAGTTTTTTTTTCTGGGTCGCCATTGATCGAGAGGTAAAGAGGAGGGGGAAATAAGTCGGTCACGGTTTCCTGCCGCCGAAATCGGACGCCCAGAAATCATCTGAGAAGGACTCATCGCGGCTCCACCCCCTCGCAACAACCCCCTACCGCTACGGTATATTCAGGACACGGCCGCAGACGCGAACGGAGCGGGGGGAGAGGCGCATTCTGACCCACAATTGAAATCCCGGCCAAGGTCGACAGACAATAACGAAAACGGAGGAGGCGAAAAAGAGAGGGAATAGGGAGGATGAGGATCGACGAGGGCTGTTGTTGGAAGAGGAGGAGGAGGAAGATGAGTTGTCGCCACTCCGCCCTTCTCCGTCACTGCTGCTACGTTGCAGTCCATGCAGGTCCAACTTTTTCCGTTGGTGGTGGTCGAGGAAGGGGTGTCCACCGCCGCCCCTCCCCGCCCGTGAATGCATTGAAAGTGCATCCAGACTGCAACTGCACCGACCAAAGCGCGTCGTGTCCCCTTTTTACGCGGGACTTCTCCTCCCCCTTATCCTTCTTTTCCCGCTTCAACCGCCTTCGCCGCCGCCGTTCGCCGCTAACGGCGCCCCACTGCTCCGTTGCCGCCGCCGCCGTCTCGTCCTCTCTCCTTTTCTTTGTGCTCCTCTGTCCTCGCCCTCCTTTTACCCTCTGCTTCTGTCCTGATTCTCTCCCCTCCTCCGTTGCCGCCGCCGCGAAGCCGCCGCCTGCCGCGGAGAGCCGCCCCCCAAAAAATCCTCCGCCGCCGCCGGAGCAAGGACGGCGAGCGCGGCGGAGGATCGAGGGGGGAAAGGGAAAGGAAGCTCCGTTGCCTCCCGCCGCCGTCCCTTATAACGATGGGGGAGGTCGGGCGAGTCCATTTGGATAAAAAGTAACGCCTTTTACGTTTGAAAAGGATATTATTTTTAGGAAAGTATATTTTCCGTTATGATGATAGTGTTCCTTTGAGGCTGAATTTGAAGTTTCCTTCCCCGAGGATGTTTCGTTGAGTTACTTTCCCCCTTCCTCCCCCATTTCCTGTTTGGTGGACTCTCCCACCGCTCTCTCTCCGCCGTTGTCCCCACCCCTCCTCACTCTTTGAAAGAGCGAGTGCGGTACTTGATACTTGAGTTTTGTCGCAAATGTCCTCTTTACAAGTGTCTGTGTCACATAGAATGCAAGGATGAATTGCGCAGCTTTTACTCTGACCTTATAGAAGATGGTTTGACGTTGCAAACAGTCCATTTCCATCGATTTTCCTAGCCTAGTTCGAGATCTACCTGGGGGTAAAAGCGACAGCGACAAGGAGGGCGGCTGCGGAAGAGTAGGGGGGGAAGGTGAGGGCAGGTAGACACAGGAGACTCCTCTTTCCTCTTTTCCTCTCCCCCTCCTTCCAGTTCAGTCGGTCATTGCTCTCAATTCGTCCGGCTGAGTCGGTCGGTGACCGCGGACGAACGCCGCCACGCTACCCCAGTTTTGCCGCAAAGAGATTTCTCCTCCTCCCTCGCCGTTCCCAGCAGATAGAAATGGGGCGGATGAATTTTCTCTTTCTCCCCTACCCCTACCCCGAGCGCAGTACATCGTTTTCGCTGGTCGCATCCTCCCTTCCTCGCCCCTTTTTTCCAGAGAAGTCGGAGTGAAAGGGGTTTCTTTCGCACGCATGGAAGAAGAATGCAACCAACTTCGTGAGGGAAAAGGGAGCGGAGGGATTCAGGTCAGGAGGAATTGGAAAATGGGTGCTGCGCGAATCACGGGCAGGTTCGGACGGACGATAGCACAGTACGAATGCTGCAAATTCTTTTGGGGTTTTTCTATATATCTAAAACGTTATGGAATTGGAACCTAAACTTAATCTGCCTTTTTTCTTCAAGACATACAAATGAAAATAAGCCTAGACCTTTTCGATCTCTGCATCCATCCACAGATTTTTTTTCCTACGCTGTACGTGTTGTTTCCCGACTCGACTGTTTCTAACGTACGGAAATGCTTACGCCAAGCGAAGGCAGCACTGAAAAGGCCAAAAAAAGGAGGCCACCTAGGCCCATTCCGTACTACTAATAGTACGCATGCCAAGAGAGAGGAGGAGGAGGAGAGAGG
>JAAUYB010078745.1_pt1 | contig 10285 bp, 15 predicted proteins | sample 7278071 | NCBI WGS metagenome assembly JAAUYB01 (sample SAMN14350121, study PRJNA611818) | marine sediment metagenome | isolation source: surface marine sediment (1.8m) | place: French Polynesia: Moorea | collected 2018-08 | reverse complement strand
CTTACAACTCCCACTTTTCGCCAGGGGAGGTTGACTTCCAAGAAAGGAGTGTCCAGTTGTTCAACGTCTACAGGATGGCAGATCACGTATTCTTCATCTTCAGATATTACAGCGCGGAATCCTTGTCGATTCACTACTAAGTTGTCAGCAACCCGGCTTCTGTTGGGGGCTGCAGGAGCAACCACCAGACTCCTTCTAGAGCGGCAGCGATGGTGGGACCTGTAAAATTAATGTATAATATTCGACACGGAATCCGTACGGAAATTACATTGATTTTCTTACATGTCACGCAGGTAAAAGTTTTCCAGCGCTTGCTTCGAAGGGTTTGTTGTTCCCACTTGGTAGCATCTCCTCATCACACTGTACAGGCTTTCAAAGTCTTCCGCGCTGAATCTCCACAGTGGCCCTGTTCTTCGACGTTGTTGCTCCAGGTGCCGGAAGGTATGCACGTTGATGAACGGTTTCTCCCCGGGTTTCGTACAGAAACCCCGCTGATACTCCTCGTAAAAGCGGCGATGTAGATCCTCCAGACTTGAGCCTTCTCCTTCCAGTTCTTGTCTGACGCAGTCAAGGGTGCAGTCCTCATAGTTGTACAGCCTCGTCAAGAAGACCATGTAGAGGATGGCTCGCTTTCTGTGAAACCTACAAAGAAATGGTAAGGAAACACCGCGGAAACTTTATAATTTTTTAATACCAATTGCTCTCCTCCGGGACATCCTTCAAGATTTGTACGCAAAAGGGAATTAGTACGGAAAGGGCAAGGACGCCGTACTCATTCCCTTTTAAAGATGACAGTTGAAGCGGTCGTGCTGCCCGTGGAATTTCAGAAAAGACCCTGGTGCCGCGGTACATGTCTGATAGAGCACGGTGAAATCTCCTGGCTTCAATGGTTTTTCTGTTAGAAAACATTCTTTTCAGCATTTCTTTCACTATCCCCTCGAAGATTAAGTGAAACTGGTCCACAGGCAGGCCCCACACAATGTCGAATGGGGATTGGAGGTCAAACAGTGGGGAAAAAAGGACGATTCCTTGACGCTCCTCTGGGTCTGGTTGTAGAACTCCAAGGCCAAGCCTGCAAACGATCAGAATTTACAAAGTCTGATAGGTTTGTCACGGAAACCGTACGGAATACCTTGCTATTCCTTCCATTGTGTCGTGGTCGCGCAATGGGCAGTCCCAGTACTTGGGATACGGCCATGAGATCCCTCCTCCTGTCTCTCCCTTGCCAGTGCAGAACTCACAGGACCAGCGCCCGTTGATAGTGGTGAGGCCTCGCAGGGTGTGCCGTTCCGGCATATCTGCCACTATATAGGTCACAGCGATGTCTGGATCCTGGTTCAGTTCTTGAACGATGGGACTGAAATGATACGGAAACAATGCAGATTACCTTTACCTTCAGCTGTTTTTACAACAAATAAGTAGGACATTTTTTTTAAAAAAGTGAACTAAAAGATGTCGTGGCAGGACGGAAACCTCACGGATTCTTACCCTAAAATAGTATGTGTACTGATCTTTGCGGCGTCGTGGCCCATGACGTAGTCGTAAATTTTGAAAGGGTAGATGCATTCGCCGATCTTGATGGATGCCACATGGAACTTCTTTTGCCCTGATTTGGACTCCTCCACCCCGTCAAGGCTTAGCATACAGTTTCCGTACTGTTTCCTTATTGTTTCTAGGCTCATCCCCTGTTGAACATGTATCTTCTCGTGATGTGCTTTTATTTGGGGAAGACTCACTGAGGATTCCTCACGGATTATGCGCATTTGTCCTCGGTTATGCAGACTCCGGTACTCTTCGGGGATGGCCTTCAGTCCTTCCACTCGGTGGTACTCCACCCCACCGGCTGGGGTCTTCTCCTCCAAAAGTAGGTCCGTCGTCACAACAGGGGCGTACTTCAAAGCAATACGCCGGAGGAACTTGCTGTAGGTTTTTTTGCCTTTTCTCCTCAGATTCCGTACGGTTTCCATGTGCTTGAAGACGGCGTCGAATACCTTGTCAATTGAAGAATCAGATGCCCGGCTAGAGCCTCGAACCCCGGCGACGTCGATGGCTAGCCTCTGAATGTCTGTACGGTTTTGGAACTGTCTGCGAATAATGGCCTCTTCTTGGGCAAAGTTCTCTAGCGGATTCCGTGGTGTTTCTGTGTTGTTGTCGGTGTTGTTTCCATCTTCCCCTGAGTCACTGTTTCGTTCCTGGGGGGAAGTAGCATGGCTTCCCTGCGAGGCCGACTGATAACTTCCATCGGAATTTCTCTCTTCCGGTGAGGTTTCCGTGTTGCTTCCATTAAAGTTGTCTTCGGGCTCCTCGTTGCTTTCGCTTCTCCCGCTGGAGACCTCTCCATCCTGCATTGCACTGTCTTGTACATTGTTCCTTGGTGTTTCCGTGCTGTTCCTGCTTCTTTCTCTTGCGCCCGTGGGCCCTTCGGCTTCTGCATGGTTCTGGTCATCCTCGCTACTGCTGCAAGAAGGAGGCTGCACACTGGTAAACTTACGGAAACCTTGAGGAATTGGTCTTCCTGCAGCAACAACTTTCTGTTCAAGTCGTCTTAGGGCTTCGGCATTGTACATGTACAATTTTTCTGTGCGATTCCCCACAGTTTCCTCACCGAAGTTGCATTCCGAAGATGAGGAAGAATTTGCTGCCACCTGCCTTGCAAGAGGTGGCAGAGCAGCTCTTTTTCGTTTCTTTCGAACTCTCCACTTCATGCGCCTTTCCTCCAAGCTTTCCCTCTTACGTTTGCGAGTACCGGAGGTCCCGGGGTTCCCCGGGGATTCCGTGTCGTTGCTGTCCATGTTTTCGTTCTTGAAGAACTCTTCCCACGTTTCTCTTGCCGTTCGCTTTTTTGTTGACACCAAAATACGAGGTTTCGGTGTAGAAACGGTGTTGATTTGTTGCTCTTTTTCTTTTGTTTACTATTTGCTCGAGATTCGTGTTTACTTTTTCGCCGCTCTTCCTTTTCCGACCACGTCTCAAAAAAGAAACATAAAGGAAAGAAACGGTGCGGAAACAGCAAAGAAAAGCCGGCACATCATGTCCTCGGCCGCGGAGGCCAGGGCGAAGGAGAGGTCCCGGGTGAAGGGCGGGGTCATGAACGGGCTTGGCCGCCTCATCCTGTACAGGGACAAGCCACAAGAGGATGAGGCGGATCCCTCGGCAGAGCCCACGCACTGGTCTCAGGTGGCCTTTAAGACGCTCGAGTACGTGCCGCCGGGCATCGAGGCGGGCATCAGGCTCACCAAGGCCCTCCGCAAGTCCAGGGTCTTGATCAAGGAGAAGGGCCGCACACCCATCAAGGCGTTTGTCTTTGCCCGCGTAGAGGAAGGTAAAAAGTTACCGTATTGTTTCCGTATCGTTTCGGTTTCATTTTACGTTTCGGTTTTGTTTGCCTCATCACATTGGAATGCTTACATTACAACTTTCAAACAACACTGTTTCTTTAAGGAATCACCACCTCCGACCTGCAACATGTGTTCGCCAACCAGATCGCGACCAGCTACACCGCCGAGCTGGAGGGCAAGCAGAACAGCTCAGCCAATCGCAGCAAGGCATACTGCCACCTGGTCAAGAGGTACCCAGAGGGACTGTTCAAGGGCTTCTCTTACCCGGATCTGAGCAAGAACGAGGATTACCAGCTACAGGTTCTGTCCGGAAAGCGTGGGGAAGCCGCATCGATCAGTGTTGCTGAGAGCGACAACCAGAACTAGGACGAGGAGGAGTTGGATCTTGGCTCTGACGTGGGAGGCGACGAGGACCCAGTGGAGGAGGGTGACGACAGCCAGGTAAATTCGTTAAGGTTTCCTTGCGGATTCCTTAACGAACCTTTGGTAAATATTTATTCTTTCTATTTTCAGAGCCTCATCCCGTCTTCCCAAGCCGTGTCGGGAGAGAAACGCCAGGGAAGCATTGAGTCAACCCCGCGCAAAAAGAAGACTGCCAGTGCCCCCGCTAGCAAGTCCGGCGCCGTCACCTCTACCGCCATCATGGCCGGCATTGAGGTGGAAGGGGGCAGCTTGTTCGGTGCCGATACATCACAAATTCCGTGCGGAAACAACAAGTCGCCGTCGCCGCAAGCTTCCATCACACCCCGGTCCTCCAAGAGTCCCAAGAGGCCGGCTCTACGCCTGAACACGCCCACCCCGCCCATCCCGCCGGGCGCATTGGAAGCAGTGGCTAAGATCTACGGTCCCCCCCCTACTGCCAAGGAACCCGCACAGAATCCAGGGCCGTCCACCGCCGAACTGATGAGAGACCCCTTCATTGGTGTAAAGCCCGGTCTGCCGTTTTCGAAGAAGAAGCTTCCTGCAAAGGTACATAGTTTCCGCAAAGATTCCGTTCTGTTTCCCCGCAAGAAAAAAAAACTCGTTGCAGCGCTCCCTAACTTCCTCCATGGCTAACGAGGGGAGGAAGTCCTCGAAGACCAAAAGGGTTCAGAAAGGGCAGCGAGTCAACGTAGAGGTGAGTGAGTTTCCGCATTGAATCCGTGTCCTTCCAGCCATTTTTATTTCCTTCCAGGAGGGCGACCCCGACATGCTGATCAGGCTGGAAGACGTTGGAGACAGCAGCGACGAATTTGTCCATGTAAATCAAAACAATACAGTTGATTCCATGAAGTTTCCATGACGTTTCCGTTGCAGGAAGAAGACAGCGACTCATCCCCAGCAAAGAAGAGGAAGCGCCCTGAGCTTACCATGGACGACATGAGTGGAGCCAAGAAGGTACTTGACCTTCCTACGCCTATCCAGTGCGGAATCTGTATGGTTTCCCCTCTTATTCCAGAGAAAGCATCGCTGCTCCGATGACTGCGATTGCGTTCAGCTGGACCGCGGGACTCTGAGGCGAAGACTCAGCAGCACCCCAGAAAACCACATGAGGGAGAACCTGAGATGTAAGTTTCTTATTATGCGGAAACGACAGTGAAACAATGCGGATAAAGGGTTATTTCCAGACATGGACTTCCGCCAAATCCTGAAAGCGTTCACGACAGTTCGCCACCAGCTCAACAGGATCGAGGCCAAGCAGGACAAGATGGACAACAAAAACGACGCTGTCAACGAACTGGCAGAGGTTCGTAGATTCTCTTGGGTTTCCCTGTTGTTTATGTGCCACGTTAAGGAAAAATTTCATTTCTCCTTAGAAAGTCGCTGGGGCCAAGGAGACCGACGCCGTCATGAAGGACGATCGTGCAGACATTGGCGCGCCTTGGGGCACGGTACAAGCCATCGAGGAAGCCCTGGAAGACCCGGAGAACGAGCAGGTAAAGACTATTAGGTAGTTTATCAATGGGAACCGCAATGTTTCAGTATCAATTCCGCAGATTGCATACCGCCTTCTCGGGACGGTTTCCCAGGACCAGCTGCACTTCCCCAGAGAAGCGGTTCGCCTGCTCCTTCGAAACAACCTTCGCCACCGCGTATACATGCAACACCCAAACAAGTAAGACACTGTACAGTTTCCGTACGAACTCCGTGAAAAAATATATTCCTTTTAGGGAAGGAGGTCCCATCATTCGATATGGTCAAGAATACGTGGTGTATCCGCAGTGTTTCAACGAACTGATGATCAACTACATGTCAGAGAAGGTGACAGGCTTAAAGGGTATTCCCAAGGCAGAGGCAAAGTGGTCCAGCCACTTCAATGACACCCGCAAGAAGGCTACTAGGGAGCAGGAGGTACGGAAACATTACGGAATCTAATAAGATTCCCCATTGAATGTACTTTATCTCTTTGGTTTAGGCTCTTTTCAAGAAGAAGGAGAATCGCAAGAACCAGCTGTACGCTCTCTGTTACAAGGACACCAAAGCTAAACTGTACTGTATCACTGAGGCTGCTCCTCTCAAGCCGCCCCGTGACGAGGCTAAGCTCCCCGAGTACGAGGCAGAGAAGGCCGCGTACATTGCCCGCTGGAAGCCCATCGTCGATGCCGCGTACGAGAAAGCCACCAAAAAGGTAAAAAAAATACTCAGTTCCCGTGAGGTTTCCGTATCATTTCCTTGTTATTTTTAGGGCCGCGAGGACTTGGAATTCGAGTGAGGCGGCGGAGCCGTTGGTGGGGACCGAGATATTAATACGAAGATGTTGAGTTTATGTATTTGCGTGTAATGTTGCTACTTCCGTTAAGTTTCCATGACATTTCTTTGTTATTTATGAGGTTTTTTTTGTCATTATTTATATTTGTTGGAAGAAGTCATTGACTGCACAGGGTGCACAGTGTTCGTAGTGTAATATTCTATGTTTGAGAAGGACATGTCCGCCTAGGACGAAAGAAAGAAATAAAGTCCCCACCAACTTTTAAATAACATGCCAAGCAATCTGTCTTTTTTCCGTACGGTTTCCAATAATAAAGGTTGGGTGATTTATATGAGAAAAGAACGTGCCACAAAACTTTCCCTTCGTCTTCTACGCATGCGCTGACAAGTTTCGGCACGGTTTCGCTGCTGTAACAATAGAAATCAGCTGAAATAAACAAACATTCTCCCCCTTCCTTTTCCGGTCTCGAAAGACAAAGTTTGCCGGCAGCAGAAGTTAAAAGGCGGGAAAGTGTTTCTAGGTGCCACAAGTCAAAGGGAACATTGCAAAATGTGCTACGGCTTCCACACCGGAACCTCGGAGTTCCCCGGCGTGGGCCTGGACAGGTTTGTGAGCGTGAAGTGTGCGCGCAAGACCGGCCTTGCGCCGGTGCTGAACTTTGGCAAGGTGGACATTTCTGCCAGTTTCGCCGCCCTTTCGGCGGTTTTCCCGTGCCAGGAGGCCGGGGACAGGGGTTCCAGGGTGCCGTGCGCGGAGGGAGGGGCGACCTGTGACGCCGTGCGGGAGATCGCCGAGATCAAGGTGGATCCGAACAACGTAAGTTCTTTGCCGAATCTGTTAAGTTTCCTTGTCATTTCAATGCAAGTTTAAAAACTTTCTTTGCCGACGACGTGCTTGTGTTGATGGAATACTCGGCGATTAGAACCTTTTTAAAAATCCTTGAAACCGTGAAGTTTCATTATGGTTTCCGTGACAATTTCAGGAGACCGACTACGGCAAGCAGTGCCCGAAGGGCAAGAGCGCCGCCAAGGGCGGATCTGGCGGAGGGGCCAAGAGCGGAGGAGGGGGGACCGGAGGTGCGTCTGCAGGAGGTTCCGCGGTGTCTCCAAGCAGCAGCAGCAGCAGCAGCTCCGCTGGTGCAGGTGCGCCTGGCGGAGGCCGCCCGCCTGGAAAGAGTCCAAGCAAGACCCCATCTCCGGTAAGGAATCAGTACGGAAAAAGCACGGTTTCTTGTTAATTTAGGTGATCTAATTAATCCCCAGGCCATGGGAACCCCCAAGAAGAGGCCCCGCCGCTCCACCCGCCGCTCCACCACGACGGCCGCCACCTCGGACGAGGCTGCGGCCCCTGCAGCCAATGAGACAGCAGACGAGGCAGCGGCGGCTCTTGCTGCAATCGAGGTGAATCCATACGGAAACTGTACCGATTCTTTTGGATACATTTCTTTCTTATTTAGAGCGCCCCAAGCACCAGCACGTCGACCCTGCTCACCTCCCGCCAGGTGCGGGCTGCTGCGGCCAAGGCTAGAAAGGAGAAGCGAGAGGAGCTCAAGAAAAAGGTAAAAAGCAACAAAACCTCTAAGATTCCGTGAAGAAACTGCATTGTTTCCGTAGGCTCAAGAAGAAGCTGCTGCCGCCGCCAAGGCTGCAGCTGACGCCGCAGCTGCAGGGAAACCGGCTCCGGCTCGCCATTCAAAGCCTTCGGTAATAATAATTTTTGCAAAGATTTTGCACGGTTTCCTTAAGGAATCTTTGGTTTTCAGGCTTCTGCTATCGCAAAGGCCGCCACAAAGGCTGTCAGCACCACAGCAGCAGCGGCAGCCACACCTCCCACTGCGTCGGTAAGACAGTTTTGACACCGGAAATGCACAGTTTCTGAATTTTTCATTCGCAGGGTTTCCCTCAATACAAGTGCTGCGCCTCCTGCGAGTGCAACAACTTCACCAGGGAGAAGCTGAGGGAGAAGGAGAGTACGGAGGGGAGTGAAAGGGAGCACTGCCGTGAGAACCTCAGCTGTAAGTGTTTTCAAACAATTTCTGTGCAAATACTGTTTGATATATTTATGTGATGAGTCAAACCGTTTAAGGCATTGTTAAAGAAACGTCACGGAATCTTAACCGTTTCCTTGCAGTCATGCGCTGGGTTCAGCTTCGCCGCGACAACCTGGAAATCAAGGAGCTCCTGAGAGAGAACAAGACGCTGCTGACCTCACAGAATGAGTTGCTGCAGGAGGTCCTGGGGGCTTCAAAGGTAAAACTTTGAATAGGATTCCCCATAGTTTCCTTGTCAATTCCGTGATATATTTAGGAGGCTGCGACCATCCGTGCCAGCGAGGATCTCGCAGCGGATGACAAGGGGGAGCTTCTGATGCCATGGACCGACATGGACCAGTCAGTGGCGGCATTCTCAACCATGCCGAAGCGTCAGGTATGTTTCTGTACATATTCCGCATTGTTTCCGTGTTACATTTGTAATTATCCCGTAGATGTTGTACCGAATCCTCCATCGGATCGTATGCAAGCTCTGCCATTTCCCCCGCATGGCCATGCGAGAGATGTTCGCCCCCCCTCTGCAGCAGCGGGTGTACCCCATCGCCAAGCCCAACAGGTGAGTTTCTGTGGGGTTTCTAAATGTTTTCTGTGGAAAAAATGGGTAGATAAAACCATTGTTGACAGCAAACGGCTTGTTTTAAGTTTCCGTGTAGTTTCCGTGTCTTTTCAAGCCAATTTTTTTAAAAAAAAATCGTTGGCGATCTTAAAGGGGAGAAAAAAAGTTATATTTAAACAGTATATCTTTACTGATTCTGTGCTTTTTCTGTGTCTTTCCAGTCACAGCAGGAGGTCCTCCGCCTGGAGGTACGGCTACAAATACCACATCCTCCCCAAAGTCACCCTGGACTTCATCGCGTTCGTCATGAGCAAAAAGTACGTCGGCATGACCTCCGAGCTGGCCATCCAGGAAGTGAAGGACCACCTCAACGATGCGCGCGAGACCGCAAAGGATGCGGATAAGGTAAGATTCTGTACGGTTTCCTTGATGATTCGGCATTAATTGTTTTAAAAAAAGTAGTCGGTGCCAACATTTGAAAGTATGAGAAATTTTTTCTACAGTTTCCGTGTTCTTTCTTTATTGTTTCCAGACAACGTTCTACGGCAAGCTGGACCAGCCTGTCTACCTGCTGGTCTGGCGTGACAGTGAGGCCAAGACATTCGTCATTGAGGAGACCCCGCCCTACGACGGAGACGAGGAGGCGAAGGAAGCCTTCATGGCCAGGTGGGAGGAGGCCGTGAACGACGAAATCGCCGAAAAACACCCCAACGTAAGTTTTTCTGTGCAGAATCCGTACAATTTCCGCAATTTAATATTTTTTTTCCGTAGGGCTTCATCCACAAGAACCCTCCCGCCCCCTAGGCCGGAGGAACGTCAGAAGAAGAGTCAAGATAGAAAACGGAAAGGACAAAGAATCTACAAGGAAGAAAAAGGCTGTGCATGCCATGAAGAAGAAGAAAATCGTTGTTGTTAACTAAAGGAAAATTAATTGTTTCCGTGCGCTTTCCGTACCGTTTCCGTGTGTCAGAAGAAGAAAATCACGCTTTTAATACTTTTTAACAATCCCCCTTTTTGTGAATTAGTGTTGCGTACCCCCCCCCCCCCCCTAAAAAACTTCCAGGTAAAATCAAGAAGAGTACGACATAATTTTTGTCAAGTTTCCGTACAGTTTCCATGCCAAACCTTTGTTACCGTTTAAGAAAATGTCCAGAAACAGTAGTATAAAAGAATAAGGAACCTTTTACATTTCCAAGGAGTTTCCGCGTTTAATTTAAGGTGCACCATCCACATCGCTTTACTAGGAAGTGTTTAGATTCCGTGCGGATTCCGTATCGATATTAATAGTCGTTGCAGGAACCACTGCAACCCTTCCCTTTTTTAGTTTGACGAGAAATTGGTGTTTCTGTAAGGATTCCTCATAAATTCCGTGGAACGCGTGAAAAAAAGTCCATTCTTAAGTAGGGCGGGAAGCAACGGATTATAATGGGAATCCAACAAATTGGGCCTTGCCAAACACAACAGGTGGGAAACCTAGCGATCTGTAACGGACACCATTGTCACGGATTCTGCGCGGAAAGTAGTGGGAATGTCCCCAGTTAAGAAGCCTTGTGAAAGTACATTCCTTATACTTTCCGTAAGGAAAATTACATTGTGTCCTTTTTGATTCGCCATTGTATCCGCTTACTTTCCGTGACATTTGGGTCGTCGGG
>JAAUYB010164296.1_pt1 | contig 10286 bp, 9 predicted proteins | sample 7278071 | NCBI WGS metagenome assembly JAAUYB01 (sample SAMN14350121, study PRJNA611818) | marine sediment metagenome | isolation source: surface marine sediment (1.8m) | place: French Polynesia: Moorea | collected 2018-08 | reverse complement strand
TTTTCGCCCCCCCCCCCCTAAAACTCCCACAAACAGTGGAACAAAAATGTAATTTCCCCCTTCCATGGTGCAGAAAAGGTCCCATCTGGAATGCCAATGTGACATCGGCCGACTCAGCATTGGCACAAGGTGTGGGGGGGGGGGGGTGGAAGGTCTAGAATTTTCGAAAAAAAAATTCCAAATTCTACAATTTCTTTCACATCTCTTACATTGACATGTTCTCTGGGTGGTTTTTTTTTTCAGATCTGACAATCCAAAAGGGGATTCTCTTCGATCCTATCCACGATGCCTCCTCTGCTGCTGCTGACACTCTTAGTGGTGAGACTGTATATCATTTCCCTTTTTATTATTTGTGGGATTGTTTGTTATTTTTTTAAAAAAAAACTTTTAAAGGCGCTGGCTGCCCCCCAGCTCTGCTCTGCTGCCCCTCCCCACGCCGGGATGGAGTTCCACGAGGTGTCCCCGGCGGAGGAGGAGGAGATCAGGGGTGAGTGTTGGGGAAAATTAAATCATATTCTAGAATCTAATCATGACTTCGGGAAACCCGAAGCCGTTCTAAAAAAATTCACTTTGCAAGAACGAATAGTATCAAACCTTTTTTTCTTCCTAAAAAAGCCACAGCAAGAACACATGCTTCAGAGCATTTTATTAAATTCCCTGCTTGAAGCAACAACGGATTCCCAAACAAAACACATTTTTTTCCAGAGCTAAGCGAGCGCTCCCCCCAGCTGAGCGCGCGCGACCTCCTCCGCGCATTGGAGTACGAGGCTGCCCAGGAGATGCTCATGCAGAGGGCGGAAGCGGAGGCCGAGGCCGAGGCCGAAGCACAGCAGCAGCAAGAGGAGGAGGAGGAGCAAGGTTCTATCGATAAATAATTGTGATAGTTAATGGGAAATGGGTTACTGGGCGGCGGGAAATATTTTTATGCTCTTATGTCTTGTGCTGGCTTTTTTAAACTATCGTTGCCGGTTTCGAAAGATCAAAAAGAGCAAAACACATGCGTTTTTTTAAAAAAAGGTTAGGGTGGGGAAAATGATTGTTTTCAAAATTTTTCATTTCCAGATCCTGCCTCGCTCCCCCCTCCTCCCGGCGCCGGCCTACACTCGGTGGACAAGAGATTCCGACGTAAGAGCAGACCGCTCAAGAGTTAGTAATCGAAAAACAGCATTTAAAAAACATTGAATTTCCAGGATGACAAAAAAGAAAAGCTCCGTTCCCTCCGCTCCCCCAAAGAGACGGGGGGATGGCGAGAGGGTTTTTTTAAGTTGTGTTTTTTTCCCGTCTTTTAGTGGCAAAAAGAGTTTCGTGAAAGTTTTATTGCGGGAAAATATTATTTTAAAAATTGAACAAAATATAAACTTTTCACGAATCTTAAGCCTTTTAGAGAAGCTTTGTACACTAGGAAATCAAGTTTGTCGCTGGAATAAGATGAAAATATTTCTTGGCTATTAAAAAAAGTCTATTAATTCAGGCAAAAACACATTTCTAAAGCGACAAACTGAACTTTGTACCAAAGCTACATAGGGGAGCAGTGCTAGAATAAGTCGACAGCTTTTAAAGAATTCCCTTATTCCTTGGTTCGAAAAAAAAGTTTTTTATCGTGTGCTGTTTCGGCATTCCATGAACTCTTTCTAACAATTGTTTTTAATTTTCTCCCCTTCCCTCCCTTGCATTTCCCGTGGAAAAAACCAACATTTTTTTTAGGAAGGAGATACGGCTTCTGGGTTACGGCAATCAACAAGATGGGTGAGGAAATATGAATATTTTTTTCTTTTTAAATTGCGGGAATTTAGCAGTTAGACTCCGGATACAGGGACATCCAAAAAAAATCCTGCTTTAGGTGTAGAATAAAGTACATGACACCAGTACAAAAGACAAACCAAAGTATCGACCTCGGATATAAGAATGATAGTTTTGCAAACTTAGCATGTTAAAATAATAAAGATATTTTTTCGAATGCGTATATCCGGAGTCTACTGTACTTACACATTACGGTTCCGTCTTTAATTCTCCGTCCCTAGAACACCCAACTTTTGATATTTGAAAAATGCAATGTAAAAACCACAGTTTTCCTTTAGAGCCATTTGCCATCTAGTTGTTTCCCATATACAACAATTGATCTTTTTGGCAAATCTATCATGGGGAAGTGATTTTAAAAGGGAAACCATTCGCTCCTCTTCTTTTTTTGTTCCAGACAATGGGCACCTTAGGAGTTTCCTGGGAAACCATAGAAACATCTACAATGTTTATAAGCGGTCCCGCCAGGTAGACATAAAAAACGCTTTCGACAAAAATAGTCAGAAACCCAGAGAAAACGGGACTGAAAAAATTCTCTCAGCTTCTGCCATCCCCCACCCCCTCCCATTTCCCCACTCAACAGTGAGAAAAATATATAAAATATATTTTAAAAAATCAAATTGGAAATATTTTTCTCAATGTTGAAATCAGTAGACGCTTTTCCCGGATACAATGCATGAGAAAAAATTCTTTGGTTTTTTTTAAATCGAGCTTCCTAGCTACCCCACCCACAAACTACCCTACTACCCAAGCAAGGTTGTTGTAGCATATGCGACTTGATGGGGGAATTTGCCCATTTTTGGACAATTTCGGACAAAAATTGGCAAAGTCCCGCGAGTGTAGAAGTAGAGAGTGTTGAGTGTAAATCAATTGACGTGCAACACACATTTTCCCTCGAGATGATCCAAGACAGGTGAGACGAAAAAGGCGACAAAAGACTATAATTGACGATTTTTTATGAAACTTGTCTGAGAGTTTTTCTCTTCTGGGAACTCATGTTTGTTTTTGCACTTTCCCCAAAAAATCCAGGTAATGTGAAGAAGCGCAGCAACTCCCTCGCAAAGGCCAGGTAATACTTGAAATTTTTATAAAAATATTTCAAAAATGCCTAAATTTCGTTTATTTGAGTTAGGTTCATCCCCGTCCTCGGCGAGCCTGTCATGAGGAGGAACTTCAACAAAAGTATTATTATTTTTTGTGGTAATACGAGAGTTGTATTTTATATGTTATTTTTTCTAGGGTTTTTCACGGGCAACCTCCGCCCCAGGAACTTCAAGGGCTAAAAAAAAGAAAAAAACATCATCCAAAAAAATTGGTCGAGAAGCTACGTAGGTTTAAGAAACTTTGTGTTTCCCGATTGTTATTTCGAAGAAGAAAAATCAAGCCCGCGATGCAACATCAACATCTCGAAAAATAACTTTCAAAAAAATCATGTTGTGGGGGGGAGGAAAAAAAACCCAAGCTGTTCGAAGTTTTCGCGCCGAATCATGACGTTAAAAAAGCTTTCAATTTCAATTACTCCCCGCAAAGTAGCGTATTTCCCCTCCAAAAGAAACAATTTCAAAAACCAAGTCTTCCAAGCCAGTCAGTATGCCAAAATCGTTGTTAAATCATCTATATAAATATTCGACGTACATAGTCAAACCTGCGTGTGTGCCAAAAAACCAAAAACCCTCGTCTTCCAAAAAATAACTTGTCTCTCAACAAGACAGAAACCCAAGAATCCATGTTCTTCCAAAACTAGCCCCCCACCCCATCAAAAAAACAATGCTCCAAAGAATCCATGTTCTTCCATGTGTACCTATAGTCGCCGTCAAAAGTTTTTTGAAAAAAGCGTAACTGTTAAAAGTCTTTAAAAAGTCTGTTCGGTATCAAGGAATAAACGGGAACCGTTTTCTAAAAAAGATATTGACAAAGCGCGCGATCCGAAATCTTAATTCTTCTTTCTTCTCAGCCAATGTTATCTGGAAAGCGATTGAAGAAAATCAAAAAAGGAGGAGTGTGGGGGGTCAAAAATGTCGCCTTTTGTGGGAAGGTGGGAGGTCACAGCAAGGCGAAAATACTCCTGTGGTACGTCCGAAGCATAGCTTCGAGACGAAATTAAAGATTCGTCCCCCATAAGTCCAAGAAAAAATGTCTACGCTCTCGTTTTCCGTCTCTTTGGGCCTCATTTTTGGGCTCCTGTTTTTGACCCTAGGCTGGTGGAGTAGGTGGAAAAAGGTGAGAGAAAAAACAGCATATTTTTTTAAAAAAATCAAACTTTTTCACCGAACTGGCGAATTGTCAAAGTTACCAATGTTTTTTGCAGAGGAAAACGTCAAGCTCCTCATTACACCGCGGCAAACATGCTCGTTTTTTACCCCCCAAAAAATGGCGAATTCGTTTTCCAATCAATTTGTGCGAAAACCCTATCATCTGTATAGGCTCGCTCGCTAGGCCTCCCTACCCCAGCCTGGCCTCCCCTCCCCTTCGTGGGGCAGTCCTACGTGTTCCTGTTCCCCAACTCCAAGAGAGGAGAGACGCCGCTGGACAGAATCAGGAGGATGTCGAAAAGGCGAGATTTTATGCAGTTGCCCAGGCTTAATTAGGCATGAGTTTTTCTGTTGTTGTTGCTGCTGCTGCCACGGCTGCTGCTTCTGCTGCTGCTGCTGCTGCTGCTGCTGCTGCAGGTGCTGCTGCCAGTGCTGTTGCTGTGCCTGCAGATGTTGCTGTGATGGTTGCTATACGCAATAAAAAAACACCATATCCTTTAGAAAAATATATTGGGGAAATTTTGATTTTTTTCTCTATTTTTTGTAAAACAATTCTTTTTTAGATACGGTCCCCTGTACCAGCTTGACATCGGCCCCCTGCCCACCATGGTGGTGGCATCGCCAGAACTGGTTGTTCAAAATTTTCTTTTTGATTAAATCCTGATAAATATTTAGCGCCTGGCCGCATTTCCCCAGGTTTCTGAGGCCCTGGCCCACCCGGCCATGCAGGGGAGGCCCTACAACCAGCAGGGGTCTTTCAGGGTACGACTATAAAGTTAATTTATGTTTATTTTACAAATTTGACATATTCAGATCATGATGAGGGGCGAGGGAGTGGAGGGATCTCTTCCAGGATTCGCGGGATCACAAGGTTTTGTAAAAAAAATAGTTTTTACACATTTTGAATTTCGTCCGTGGGAAATTGTTGGTTTTTTTGTTCAGGCAGAAACTGGAGGGAGCAGAGGAATTTCTTTGTGGGCCAGCTGAGGAGGAACTCCCGGCACAAGATGAGTTTCGTAAAGGCGAGTTTCTATTCCGAAATGCAGAAGACAGGGGAAAATTAGGTCGGCAATTTTTATTCTACTTTTAGGACACCAATGGCGGATTCCACTTTGTGGATCAGGAATCCGCTGCTGCTGCTGCTGCTGCTGCTGCTGCTGCTGCAAGGGCGGACGAGGAGGAAGCTTATTCAATCGCCGCCAAACAACAGCAGATCCAGAGCAAAAGCGTAGGTAAGGGAGATGATACACTGGACCAACGTTTAACACTTTAGCCGTCGGCGCATTTGGAAAGCTACAATAATGCTCTTGAAAAGGTGCTGCTATCGGGAAACCAAGAATTGTTGTTTGTTGTCAGCCGGCCAGGTGCTTTGCTTTCTGAATACATCATCCCCCTCTTTAAACCCATATGGCTTGGGAGGAGGACCCTTGGCACATCATTCTGACTTGGAGGTGGGGGGTTTGTTTGCCTCACCCGCCCAGTCTTCCTTCTGGAAGAGGTTTAGGGTTTTCCTTCCCTCCCACCCACTGCAGGGTTATGTACGGTCAGGTATGTGATAGTGTGCTCTCTGCCAGGAGATCCTGCGATCTGCGCCTTAGCACGCACGGCCATCGCGGCCGCCTGAAACCGAGAATTTTTTCTCTCGAAATGTAGAAATATAACTTTCTCCCCCCTCACCGTTCCAAGACCGCGATGCCGGCTTCGGCGGGGCCCACACGGTGGAGGAGGTGGACGCGGTGGTGGCGGAGGAGGCGGAGGCCTTGGCAGACAGGTGAAAAAATGTTGGTTTCTCTCTGGATCGAAATAACAAAATATATCCCTGATTTTTGTAACAGCTGCTTTTTTTAAAAAAAAATTCCAGGCTTGGCCAGGAGGTTGACCGGCAGGGGGAGAAACGTAAGGTTTTTGCCACCACAATGCTTCCTTTTAAAAAATGAATATATTTTCAGACGGTGTCATGGGAGTAGGTCGTATCAATTTCCATCAGGTAAATAAAATACGTAAAATACTCCATTGGAAAAGTTTTTTGACCACTTTTGTCTTGCAGTTCTTCATGGGGGCCACCGTCAACATCATATGGAGGCTGAGCACTGGACAAAAGGCAAGAACTGGAACAAAGAGTCATAAATAATACTTTTAAAAAAGGAAAAAATTCCTTCCAGCTTCGCTACGATGACCCCAAGCTACTGGACGTCAGCGAAAAGATCTACCAGGTCAAGATCGGGAAAAATAAATTTATTCGCAGACGACGTTAGTGTCATTAATTTTGACATTTCTAGTTTTTCAAGTTCCTCCGCCCTGGCCCAATGTCCTTCCTGCAACTCCAGGTATGGAATCGATGGATGAGCCTTTTTTGAGACCAATTCTGACCTATACGCGGTGATCCACACAGCACATGGATTGGTACACTTTTGACTTTGCCAACTCCTTTCTTAATACTAACCTCCTTTAGGCACCCCTTTATGCTTGATTTATAGGCTTTAGGTCTTTAGTCAATCATCGATCTAATATGAAAGGGCTCTAAATAGGCTCCTATCAAGAAAGGATTTTAAAATTTCCAAAGGTCCTTTTTGCAAAAATATTTTTTTGAAAAAAATAAAAATTTCACAATTGAAATGGTACTAGAAGGTGATTGAGAGGGATTTCATACGTTTTTGGGATGTACCAATCCTGTTGGACCTCCCTATATATATCTTCTCCCCTCCCAAGTTCCCCTGGTTCATGCGCCTGTGCGGCCTCCTCGGCCTCCGCACCGGCCTCAACACCTACGGGAGGCTGGTGGAGCTCTTCCACAGGGAGGTCGACAGGCCCCACATGTGCGCGGTGAGAAAAAAAAAATGCATAAATCCTGGGAAAACTGAACATTTCCACCCCGTTTAAAATTGTGTTGTTTTGTTGTCTAATGGACATTGCTGTCTAGATTGACAAAAGATTGTTTCTTGAGACTGTAAAAAATTATAAAAAATAGACTTTGAAACACAGTTGACTGATCAAATTTTAGCAAGCCGTTTTCTGGGATAATATTTGTATCTGCGGTGAATAATGGTCCCAGAAAACCACCAAAATTATTTTAATCTCAAATTTACGTTCTAAATGTGCTCAGACAATTTTTTAAAACTGACAATTTCGGGCACCTTTAAATTATGTCGGGCCGATCAGGTCAAAGTTCAGTTTTGAGGTCATCTTGAGCCCAAAAAGGTCATAAACGCAAATCGCTAAAAATTGGTAGGTTTTTTGCCAAAGTCCTTTTACACTTTGCCAATCTTTGAAATTATTCTGTAAATCATCGCCGCAGGTCGTGGAACTTGGTCTGTTCTTGTTTTATTCCAGGGCACCAAGAACACTTTTGTTTCCCGTTACCTAGCCGCGTCGGCCTCCTCCCCGCCAGAGTCATCCATGCACGGAAAGGTTATAATATGTAGATTTCCCCGATTTGTAACTTCCCTCATTTGTAAATAGTTTTTATTTCAGGTGGGGATAGTGAATCTCGCCGCCACGCTGGCGGATGTCTTCATGGGAGGTGGGAAGAAAAATAGTTTCCCTCAAATATGTACAAATCCTTTTTAAAAATTAAAATAGGAGCTGACACTACCAACAACCAGCACGAGTGGATATTCCTGTGCCTGGCCAGGTTCCCTCAGTGGCAGGTCAGAAAAAAAAATCCCTTTCGTTTTCTGTAAGTAGGGTATTAAATACATTTTTTTTTCATATCTGATATTCGCTTATTTCACTCTCAGAATATCGTTCTCAAATACTCTGTCAAAAAAAACAGGGAAAAGGGAGCATGTTAAAATCTATATTATTCTTTCAGGACCGTCTCCGCGATGAGGTGGTGCGTCAGTTCTCCCCCTCCCCCTCCTCCCCGGTATCGCTGCAGGACCTGGAGAGGGCGCCATACACGGAGGCATTCCTCCTGGAGGTAGGAAAAGGATTAGGGGCATTGGCAGCATATCGTTTTTGGGAAATATGTTTGCTTTTTTGGCAAAAACGGGAGGGGGCTTGGTTGGTTGGTTATTGAGTGAAAAAAGTGTGACAAGGGAAAAAATACGGACTTGAAATTGAGATCCCTGCTTCAAAGAATGCTATTAAAAAAAACTTTCGGGCTATGCTATTGTCATTGCGATATAAATTGCATCAAAAGACGGAATGATGTGCTACTAAGACCACATCCCATTGCCTGACAGATAAAACCACAAACTCAGTTTAATTCATGTGGCCTTCACAAGCTCTGTGAATCTTACGTGAAGCAAATGACACATGTAGTATTGGTGACTTAATTCATTCTTGAGTACTCTCAATACTGTCAAATACTAACGTGAATTTGTCCACCTTCCACGTAATGCTTCATTCTTTCCCCAGAATCCTAGAGTATTTCCAAAAACACCCATTGCTGACATGGAAACACATCCAACTGTGGTAAATTTGGAAGTTCAAATTTTACAGTACAATGCAGGAATTTCCCAAGAGCTTACCTGTGCAAGGGGGTACCAATAGAATGACTTTTTCTCGAATTAGAACCCTTCCCTAAGTTCGTTTTCAAACCACCCAATGGGAGGATTTGAGAGAGAAAAATAATCCCCTCTCAAAAAAATGCAATATTTATGTTTTTTGTAATATTAAAAAATTCTCAAAAAACGATTTTGAAGAGTTTCGAAAGCAGACTGACTATATTTCTATCGTATTCATTCATACGAGCGCGCACGCGGGCGCGCTCGTTCTAGTGTCTCTACAGATTTATTAACTCTTTTTGTGATTTGTTTGAAAAAATTCGCGAAAGGTTTGAAAAATCGCCGAAATATGCCCAAAATTCTACTTTTCCTTCATTTTTCCCCCGAAAGTTTCTCCTCCGTTTCATTTTTTATTTCCCCATTCCCCAGGAGGTCCCTACTACGACGTATGCCCAAGAACAATTCAATCATTTCGTGCGTGACTAATGCTTTAACCATGTTACGTCCTAAATTGCCAGACTTTTTATCCTAAAATCTTTTTTTAAAAAAAACTTTTCAAATCATTGTCAGGTCCAGCGCCTGCGTCCGATCGCCCCCCTCTCCCTGCCGCGTATGACGACGGAGGAGGAGGGGTGTCACTTCGAGGGAAGGAGGATACCAAAGGTGACGAGAAGAGAAAATAAACCGATTTTTTTCTTCTTCAAAATTTTCTCTGATTTTCAAGAAAAAAAGATTTTCTGGGTCAGGGGCGCCCCGCGGTCTTTTCTACGTACTTAGGGAGCATTTTAGTCCCTCGCATTGACCAAGATCTGGGGCGATTTTAATAAATTAAGCCTTTATGACTACCGCAGAAAAACATTTAATACTGAAATAAAATGTGAATGTGAGCATTACAAAGAGAATTTTTCGCTCCATTTGCATGTTTTTCCCGAATCGAATAATTTTTTTTAAAAAAAAACATATTTGTAGCTACGTAGCTATCGCGGTAGCCACAAAGAGGATTTATGAAAATAGCTCGCCCCTGGTTGCACTTAATTTACTTGCGGTATATTTAGGCAGGTTTCCTAATATAACTTTCGCCGCAGGTGTTTGAGCAAGGCCCGTTCTTGTTTCCAGAACACCCAGGTCCTGGTCGACCTCACCTGCGTGCTGAGGGACCCGGAGGTCTTTGTGGAGCCGGACAAGTTCAGCCCGCAGAGGTTGTTGATGACAACCGTTTCGAAAACATTTCATTATTTTTTTTTTCTGGGAAGTCGCAGGTTTCTCTCTGCCGCGGGGACTGTCTGCCCTGAGCTGAGGGCCAAGGTGGCCAGAAACTTCGGGGCGGGGAGGAGGAGGTGCCCGGGGGAGAAGGTCGCCAGGTATTTTACGGCAACAATAGTCCCAAATGTAGATTCACGCGCCAAAAAAAAATGCGCTTAAGTTTTTTTTTAAAAAAAAAACCAGGGCTGAGCTCTTCGTCTTTCTCGCCGCTGCAATCAGGAGATTCAGGTGATTCTGGACAAGCTAGCTTTTTTTAAAAAAAATCTATGTAATTTTTGACTTCTTGCAGATTCGACGAGATTGAATTCGTAGAGGACAAGGGGTAAAAAAATCAAAATGAAATATTACCCGCGGCATTTCCCATAAAATATATTTCAGAAAACCGTCGCCGCTGGAACCTTTGGACAGGGGACTTTTTGGTCTGAACCACGTACCGGAGCCATTCACACTGAGGTTTGACGCAAAAAAATATATAAATAAAGTTTGAGCAGTTTGAATCCTCCGAAATTTTCAGGGTCTCGAGGCT
>JAAUYB010047195.1_pt1 | contig 10286 bp, 3 predicted proteins | sample 7278071 | NCBI WGS metagenome assembly JAAUYB01 (sample SAMN14350121, study PRJNA611818) | marine sediment metagenome | isolation source: surface marine sediment (1.8m) | place: French Polynesia: Moorea | collected 2018-08 | reverse complement strand
CCTTCCAGCTCGAGGCTGACGGAATTGACCGACGTCTGGACAATTTCCATCGAGGGGTCTCGGTCCAGATAAACCAGCGGACTGTCAAATGTCACCAGCGTATCGCCGCCCCTTGAAACACTGAACCAGACGCCGGTAATAAAAATCACGGAAAAGAGGGCTGCCGCCGCAACCATCAGCTTTTCCTTGAGCAGTTCGCGTCCCTTTTTAATCGAAACCCCCCGGTGCTCCCGTAAAATTTGCTCCAGTTTGCGCTTTTGCTTGACAACCCGCAGCTGTCCATCCTTGGCAACAACGATATCGCCCCGCTCCTCTGACACGGCCACCACCAATGCATCCGTGGCTTCAGCCAATCCCAGTGCCGCCCGGTGGCGGGTGCCGTAGTAGGTCGGCAAATCATCCCGCCGGGAGAGGGGCAGAATCGCCCCGACCTCGACAATCTGATCCCCCTGGATAATTGCCGCGCCGTCGTGAACCGGATTGTCGGGAAAAAAGACGCTCAAAATCATCTCTTTCGAAATTTCCCCTCTCCAGGAGATGCCACTCTGAACGACTTCTTCCACATCATCCTTGCCCGGAAACACCATCAGGGCACCGCATTTACGGAGCCCCATGTCGTAAATGCCCTGGACGATGATCTCGATCGTGCTGATAATCGCTTTGGATGAAACATCCCACAGTATTGCCCTTAGCTGACTGGCCTGTAATACGCTGCGAATCTCGTTGCGGAAAATGACAATAATGATAAATGCCCCCAGCCCGACAATTCCCTGAACCACCCAGCTGGTTACGATTAAGCCCATTGATACCGCAACCTGCTGAAAAAACCACAGAATGGTCATGCCAATCAAAACTCGAAAGGCATTGGTTCCCCTGAACAGGACGTAGAACCGGAACAGAATGTAACTTACCAGAAGGATGTCAATAGTATCCTGCCAGCGAAGGCTCGATATTAGAAAAAAAAGCTTTTCCATGTCGTTTATTCCGTGATGCTGAACCTCAATATCCGAAAAATGCGCCCCTTGGCATCGGTGACTTCAACCCGCCAGGGTCCAAGGTCTTCGGCACGAAGTTGAATGCTGCTGTATGTCGACCAGCGCGGCGGTTGAAGGGCTAGTTTTATTCTGGCACTACGCCGGTCCCGGTGAAACCAGTGATGATAGATTTCGGTTTCGAACGGCACCGGGTCAAATGATGTGAAGCAGACCGCTTTCCGACGTTCTATGGAAAATACTGTTGTCGTATTTTGTGGCGTCAGCTCCTGTATGTCCTCACACATCTCTGCCTGTACCAATACGATATCGGTAACAATATCGGTCGCGGCGGCGTCATCCGTATCGGATGGTGATTGAGCCCGGAGCGGCTGACACAACAACATCAAAAGCGAGAGCGACAACGTCAATACGGTGTGATATTTCATAGCTATTCACCTGCCCTGAATGACTAAATTTATAGATTAATATCTTATACTTATAAAATTGTCATTTATCAAGGATAAACCAGTCGGATTTTTCACCTTTCCGATATATGGGAAGGGTGAACAGTTGATTAGTTAAAGACCAGTAAGTATAGTATCCTCATTGGGATACGGAACCGTCACTTATAAATCTTATTAGTCGGACACCCCCTTCAGCTTATACCGGATCACATAAAATGGAACAGACCCTTCACCTGACCCAGGAACCGGCACCGGGCAATCGCCTGGTCAGGTTCTGCGGAGATACGATCAACTTCAAGCTTCAATTGAATGTTGCCCGGAACGGAACCGCCTGGATACGCACCAATCTTGGTCAATCAAAAATCGTCCGAAGGGAGATTATTCGGCAGGTTGATGCGGGGGAATCTCCGCTGGGTAGAGCCTGGTTTGACATCCCGATGCGGCGCGTCGACTCGCTGACCTTTGAAGCGCGTCTGCCCCTTTACGAAACCGGTCACTTCGAAGCCAAATGTTTTTTCATACCCCATGATGAGAAAACTCCCCTCTGGCCCCGGGGGTCCAACACCGTTCTCAATGTGGACGCTGCCGATTCCAGTTGCGGCAACATCATTTACAATGCTTTCGTTCGCCAATTCGGCTCCAATAAAGCGGTCAGCGCAACATTAACCGACGCCCAGAAGACCCTTGTCGAGCAACTTGACCAGCAGGGCTACGCCGTCATACCGCCGTCGGGCACATTTCGTGATTTAATCGCCGAGCTCGATTTTATTCTGGGCGACCTGGGGTGCCGAATCCTGATGCTTCTGCCGATTCATCCCACCCCGACAACCTATGGACGCATGGGTCGTTTCGGAAGCCCTTATGCCGCCTTGAGCTTCACTGCCGTCGATCCGGCTCTGGCAGAGTTCGATCATCACGCCACGCCGCTGGAGCAGTTCATTGAGCTCGTGGATGAGGTTCATGGGCGCAATGCGAGAATTATCATCGATATTGCCATTAATCACACCGGCTGGGCGGCCGGACTTCATGAATCCCATCCCCGGTGGCTGGTACGGGGTCCGCAGGGTAAAATTGAAATTCCGGGTGCCTGGGGCGTTGACTGGGAGGATCTCACTAAACTGGACTACAGCCACCAGGATCTCTGGCAGTATATGGCGGAGGTGTTTCTAACCTGGTGCAAGCGCGGAGTAGACGGATTTCGATGCGATGCCGGTTATATGATTCCCGCTGCGGCCTGGAAATATATCGTCGCCAGGGTCCGGGACCAGTTTCCGGACACGGTGTTTTTGCTGGAAGGCCTCGGCGGAAAGATCTCCGTGACCCGGGACCTGCTGAACAGCGCCAACCTGAATTGGGCTTATTCAGAATTGTTTCAAAACTATGACCGCAGTCAGGTCGAAAACTATCTGCCCGAAGCCTTTGAAATTTCTGCCAGCGACGGTCTTGCCGTCCATTTTGCCGAAACCCATGACAATCTCAGACTGGCCTCGCGCTCACCCGTCTACGCCCGCATGCGTACGGCTTTATGCGCGCTGTGCTCCCAGCGCGGCGCCTTTGGTTTTGCCAACGGTGTGGAGTGGTATGCCACGGAAAAAATAAACGTCCACAACGCCCCCTCATTGAACTGGGGGGCTGAAACCAACCAGGTCGACCAAATCCGCCGCTTGAATGATTTGCTCAAAAGGCATCCGGCTTTCCTGGGTAATACCGAACTGAAAATGATTCAACACGAAGGGCAGGGCAACTATATCTGCCTGTCGCGGCGCCATATCCCGACCGGCAAACGGCTCCTGGTTGTGGCGAATCTGGACGATAAAAACCCGACAACGGCTCGATGGCGGCTCCCGCCTGGGGAGTCGGAAGCCGGCGGATTCGTCGATCTTCTGACCGGAGCGCCGGCAACTGTATCCGAGCCGGAAGGCGGGGCTCACATCTTTCTGGATCCCGCTCAGGTGATGTGCCTGAGCCGAAACCATGAAGATTTGGATCTGCTTCAACAGTCACCTGATTTATCCTGCGGGCTGCCGCGCCAGATAGAAATCCAACGCTTGCGGGCCAAGGTGCTGGATGCGCGCTCTCATTATCGGGGAACCGAGGATCTGGCTGATTTCGATATCGATCAGGCCGCCCGGCGGCTAAAAGAGCATCCGCTGGGATTCTTGCAAGAGCTCAATCCCGACGGAGTCGAAACCCGTGTAATCACCTGGGCTTGGCCCCGGGACCGGAATCGCGAAGTCATGATACCTCCCGGACATTTTATCCATGTGAAAACCGAATATTCGTTCCGCATACGCTTAGTTGTAGATCAAAGCACAGTGGCCGTAGAATCAAGTTTCGAACATACCGACGGTTCCTTTTTCGCCCTGTTTAAACCCATTGATCCGCCCGCCACAGCACAATCCGCACAGTTGATACTGTCGCTTGCCGCCTCTGACGGCGGACGGCATGAGGAAGCCCACCTGTTGCTGCTGCCCCGGCCGGCGGCGATCGAAATTTCGCAGGCATATCCGCAATCTACGCTGATCGGTCAAAACCGAACTTTCCTGGCAACCAACGGACGGGGTGCCATGCTCAGGGTTCCCCTCCGCTGGGGTGAATTGAAGAGCCGCTACGACTGTCTGCTGGCCGCCAACATGAGCCGACGCTTTCCTGAAGATCGCTGGGTCATGTTTTCCCGCTGCCGGTCGTGGCTGGTTTACCAGGGATACTCCCAGGAATTAAACACGGACTGTCTCGAAAAATTTGAAACCGACGACAACGGTGGGGGATATTGGCACTTTCACGTTCCGACCGGTCAGGGGGAAAATATCCGACTAACGATTGGCTTGCGTATGGCGATGGAAGAAAATGCCGTACAAATGCGGCTGTATCGCCACCCGGCCCAAGACAGCGGCCATCACCTGGAAGACGGTAAAGCGGTAACGCTTATTCTACGCCCGGATATCGAGAATCGCAGTTTCCACGACACGACCAAAGCATACACCGGACCCGAAAACGATTGGCCCGGGAGCGTCAGTTCTGTGCCCCAAGGGTTTGAGTTTGCGCCGGATGAGCGACATCTTCTGCAAATTAGCCTGACAGACGGCAAATTCGTACCGGAGCCGGAATGGCAGTACATGATTCACCGCTCCATGGACGCGGAACGCGGTCAGGACCCTGACTCCGACCTGTTCAGCCCCGGATATTTCTCGGTTTCTGTGCAGGGCAACCAGCAGGTTTTTCTGACTGCCGGAGTCAAAAATCCGGAAGCGGATCATCGGGTCCCTGCATTTTCCGTCGACCCGGCAACGGCTCCATCCCTCGGGCGGGCGCATCAAACCAGATCTCTGCAGGAGATGTTGACCCGCGCCCTGGATAACTTTGTGGTGCAGCGGGGTGAGCATCAATCGGTGATTGCCGGGTATCCCTGGTTTCTGGACTGGGGTCGGGATGCCTTGATTTTTGCACGCGGATTAATTGCAGCCCGGCGGTTCACATCGGCCCGCGCCGTACTTGAACAATTCGGACAATTTGAACAACACGGGACCCTGCCGAACATGATACGGGGGGACCGTGCGGATAACCGGGATACCTCCGATGCCCCCCTCTGGCTCATTCTGGCCTGTGAAGAACTGGTCTCTGCCGAAGATAGCCCCGGCTTCCTGGAGATAAACTGCGCCGGTCGTTCAATGCGCGATATTATCCTGTCGATCGTTAACGGGTTCATGGCCGGCACACCGAATGGAATTAAAATGGATCCGGAATCCGGTCTGGTGTTCAGCCCGGTCCATTTTACGTGGATGGACACCAACCACCCCGCCGGCACACCCAGACAGGGGTTTCCGATAGAGATTCAGGCGCTCTGGTATGCCGCCCTGCGTTTTTTAAGCCGTGTCGATCAGGTCGAGAAACGGCAACAATGGAAACGGTTATCCGAAACCGTCCGCTCATCCATCACAGATCTGTTCTGGCAGAGTCATTTGGGATATCTTTCAGACTGCCTTCACTGCAGTGCTGATCAGACCGCAATGCAGGCGACCCCGGACGATGCCCTGCGACCTAATCAACTTCTCGCCATAACCCTGGGTGCAATTGATGACGACCGGCTTTGCCGCCGCATCCTCACAGCCTGTCAAACCCTGCTGGTGCCGGGGGCCATTCGCAGCCTGGCGGACAGCCCCGTGACCCACCCGATTGAAGTCATGCACCGGGGCCAGCCGATGAACGACCCATATCATCCTTACCGGGGAACATATATCGGTGACGAAGATACTCAGCGTAAACCGGCCTACCACAACGGAACCGCCTGGACCTGGCCTTTTCCATCGTTTTGTGAAGCCTGGACTCAGACCTACGGACGGGAGAGCCGTCAAACCGCCCAGGCCTGGCTTGCCAGCAGCTTGGAGCTGTTGACCCGGGGCTGTGTCGGTCATATCCCGGAGATCCTGGACGGCGACTTTCCCCACACTCAGCGCGGGTGCGATGCCCAGGCATGGGGAGCAAGTGAATTTCTACGGGTCTGGATTAAGCTGCAGGGAAAGTAAAGATCCGGTCCCAGAGAACCCGGCTTTGGTTTCACCCCTAAACCCATTATTCCAACACTCCAGTATTCCATCATTCCGCTATGTGGGGTTACGGCACAGCCGATTGTTTAAGACCTGGCCCATAGGACCAGGTTTCGACATTGGAATAATGGCAAAAACCATTGTATTGATTTTTCAACAATCTGCTCCTATCTTTGAACTTTAAAACCAACATACAAAATTTCTAAAATATCAGCCCGCGACAATTATCTCGCGGTCTGTTCATTTATAACCTGCTGTTTCAAGGATACTTTATTATGAAAAATTTTCAAACTTTCCAGGTGCATCCCAATATTCCGTCGAATCTCGCATTTCTTGAAGCGCTCTCTCGCAATATGTGGTGGTGCTGGAAAAAAGACGCCATCGAGCTGTTTCGCCGGATTGATCCGCCGCGCTGGGTGGAGTCCGGTCGCAACCCGATCGCTTTTCTGGCCAAGATTCCCCAGAGGCGCTTTGAACAACTGGCCCGGGACGACGGCTATCTGTCCCACATTGAGCGCGTTAAAGACGAGTTTCAAAACTGGGTTCTGAATCCAACCAACGGCCAGCAGCGCCCGTTCAATGAAAACGAAACCGTCGCCTACTTTTCGATGGAATTCGGCCTGCACGAGAGTCTGCCGCTGTTTGCGGGGGGCCTTGGCATCCTCGCCGGCGATCATCTTAAAGCAGCCTCCAATCTGGCGCTGCCGCTGACCGGCATTGGCCTCATGTACCGTGAAGGCTATTTCCGTCAGTATCTGAACCAGGAGGGATGGCAGCAGGAAGAATATCCACGGACGGATATCTTCAGCCTTCCGGCAGATCGGGTTCAGGGTGCCGACGGAAACGATCTGACAGTGTCCATCGAAGGGCCGGACGGACCGATTCGTGCTATCGTCTGGAAAATCACGGTCGGTCGCATCGCCCTTTACCTGTTGGACACCAACTTAGCCGAAAACTCGTCCAGCGCACGTGAAATCACGGCGCGATTGTACGCCGGAGACAACAAAGTCCGTCTGGCTCAGGAAATGCTTCTGGGCCTGGGCGGTATGCAGGCGCTGGCGGCGATGGGAATCAACGTCAAAGTGTTGCATATGAACGAAGGTCACTCGGCTTTCGCAAGTTTGCAGCGTCTGGCTCAAATCATGGCTGGTTACCAGGTTGATCTAAAAACAGCGCTCGAAATCATTCCACGCACCACGGTGTTTACCACCCACACACCGGTGGCAGCGGGTCACGATGAGTTTCCGCTGGATATGGTCAAGCCCTATTTAAAGCCGCTGGAGGAGAAGTTGAAGGTCACGACCGAGGAAATTTTATCCTGGGGCCAGCCGGAAGGGTCCAACAACGATGCACCGCTGTCGATGTTCATTCTGGCGTTGCAGATGTCGGCCTACTGCAACGGGGTGAGTAAACTGCACGGCACCGTGGCACGGCGGATGTGGTCCTTTGTGTGGCCCCAGAGACCCGAGGAGGAAGTGCCGATCTCCTATGTCACCAATGGAATTCATGTTCCGACATTCGTATCCCAGGAATTGGCCTATTTGTTTGATCGCTACCTGGGGCCGGAGTGGCATTTAAGTTCGCGCAAGTCGGAAAATATCACCCGCGTTGGCGAGATATACGACGAAGAATTGTGGCGCAGCCACGAAATGAATCGCTCGCGTCTGGTTCGTACCTGTCGCAAGCAACTGGTAAAGCAGTATGAGAGGCGCAACGCGCCCCGCAATGTGCTCGAAGCCGTCGAATCTGCTCTCGACCCGGACACGTTAACCGTTGCTTTTGCCCGCCGCTTTGCAACCTATAAACGGGCCAATTTGCTGCTGCGTGATGAAGAACGCCTGGAGTCGATCATCAACAATAAAGACTATCCGGTTCAATTTATTTTCGCCGGCAAAGCACATCCCAAAGATGATGAGGGCAAAGAGTTGATCAAAAAACTGTTCCAGTTTGCAAGTCGAGCCAGTGTCCGCGACAGAATCGTCTTTCTGGAAGACTACGATATGCACCTGGCCCGCCATCTCCTGCAGGGCGCGGATGTATGGCTCAATACCCCCCGGCGACCCTTTGAAGCCTGCGGCACTTCAGGCATGAAAGCGGCAATTAACGGTGTGCTGAATGTCAGTATCCTCGATGGTTGGTGGTGTGAGGGCTACTCCGAGGAAAGGGGATGGCGCATCGGTAACGGCGAGGAATATGAAGACCACAGCTACCAGGATGCCGTCGAGAGTCAGGCCTTCTACAATGTCCTGGAAAATGAAGTCATACCGTGTTTCTACGATCGCAAAAACGGTGACCTGCCCGCCTGCTGGCTTAAAAAAATGAAGGAATCAATGAAAATGGCCATGAAATCATTTTGCAGCCTGCGGATGGTGACGGACTACGAAAAGCGCTACTACAACCCATCGGCCGAGCGCTGGGACCTGCTGCTGGCCGACAGCGCAGCCGAAGCCAGCAAATTGACGGATCAGCTCGAGCGGTTGCGCACCCACTGGAAAGAGATTCAGATCAAGCAGCCGGTAAGGCAGGCCCAGGAGCCATACCATGTCGGCGATGCGTTTCAGGTAACGGCGGAAGTTCAGCTGGGGGAACTGACGCCGGACGAGGTCGATGTGGAGCTTTTCTACGGCAACCTGAAATCTCTGGAGGAGCTTACCGCCAGCCATGTCAAACCGATGGCAGTTCAGCAGGAACTGGGTGACGGCGGCTACGTGTACGGCTGCGTCCTGAATTGCGAGGTATCGGGTAGATTTGGCTTCACGGTCAGGATATCACCCCGCGGGGACGAACGAATCAAATCCATCCCCCGGCTGATGACGTGGGCTTGAAACAGGTAAAAAAAGTTTTGCTTATATTTGAATTTAATGTAAAAAAGACTGTATATTCACGCAAAAAAACTGAAAGGCAAAGGCTATGGCCGAAATGCCCTGCAATCCCCGGATCCTGGTCGTAACCCCGGAGGTCACCTATTTGCCCCATCGTATGGGGGGATTAGCCTCTTTTTATACGGCCAAAGCCGGAGGTCTGGCTGATGTGTCGGCCGCATTAATCAGCAGTCTGTTCAAACAGGGGGCCGATGTCCATATGGCCATGCCGGACTATCGCTCTTTATTTCGGGATAAACTCGCCCCGGTTCTAAAAAAAGAAATCAACCGGGTTCAACGCAAAATGCCTGACGACCGGGTACATCTGGCTGAAGATCGTGCGTTTTACTATACCAATCGGGTCTACTCCCTGTATGGAGAGGAAAACATCAAGCTGTCACTGGCCTTCCAGCGGGAAGTCATCAATAATATCGTGCCGCGGGTCCAACCGGACCTGATCCACTGCAACGATTGGATGACGGGGCTTATCCCGGCCATGGCCCGGGAGCTGGATATCCCCTGTCTCTTCACCATCCACAATGTTCACACGGTTAAAACGTCCCTGGCGGCAATTGAAGACAGGGGCATCGACGGTGCATCGTTCTGGCAGAATTTATATTTTGACAACATGGCGACTAACTATGAACAGAGCCGCGACCACAATCCGGTGGATCTGTTGACCAGTGGAATATTCGCTGCTCACTTTGTCAACGTCGTCAGCCCGACATTTTTGACTGAAATCGTAAACGGCGTACACCCGTTTATTGAAGCGCCGATCCGCCGGGAGTTGACCCATAAGGTCGACGCCGATTGTGCAGCCGGAATCCTGAACGCTCCCGACCCATCCTTTGACCCCCAAAATGACAAAGATCTGGTCAGAGAATACGGCCCGGACGACCATATTAACGGAAAAAAAGAAAACAAACGCTACCTCCAGCAGAAGCTGGGGTTGATCCAGGATGATCGCGCACCGGTCTTCTTCTGGCCTTCCCGCCTGGATCCCGTTCAGAAGGGGTGCCAGCTGCTGGCTGATATTTTCTACGATGTCATTTCCAATTACTGGCAGCAGAACCTGCAGGTCGTGTTTGTTGCCAACGGCGATTACAAAATGGTGTTCAGGGATATCGTCAACCACCACGGCTTTCACCAGCGCGTGGCGATATGCGACTTCAGCAACGAACTTGAACATCTCTGCTACGGTGCATCGGACTTTATGCTGATGCCATCCCGCTTTGAACCCTGCGGGTTGCCGCAAATGATTGCGCCCATCTACGGTTCCCTCCCGATCGCCCATGATACCGGCGGTATCCATGACACAATTGTGCACCTGAATGCGGAGCAGAACACCGGAAACGGTTTTCTATTTAAGACCTTCGACGCCAACGGTCTGAAATGGGCCATCAACCAGGCCATGGCCTTTTACAATATGCCCGGAAAACCAGG
>JAAUYB010195114.1_pt1 | contig 10290 bp, 13 predicted proteins | sample 7278071 | NCBI WGS metagenome assembly JAAUYB01 (sample SAMN14350121, study PRJNA611818) | marine sediment metagenome | isolation source: surface marine sediment (1.8m) | place: French Polynesia: Moorea | collected 2018-08 | reverse complement strand
TTTGCCACTCGGTATGTGAGATGGCGCCACATGACTCTCCGAAGAGAGACAACAACAACAGGTTTGGAGAGTTTTCCTTCTCTCTGCGCCCGGTATATGGGCGGTTTTTTTTACCCAGGTTTTCCTTCTAGCGGGCGCCGGGCCGGGAGTTGAACCCGGGACCTTCGGATTAGAAATCCGATGCTCCATCACTGAGCCATACCGGTCACCCTGTCTTGTCTTGTGTACCCGGCTACCCCATCCCCTGTCAATGCATTGAGATGTCAATCCCTCATTGGTGCATCGAGTTAGCCCAACTTTCTTCTGAGAGTTGTTGTTGTTGTTGTTCTGAGGAGGTCCAGTCCAGAGCCTTAAAAGGACTAAGAACTGAACATGGCCGGTCCGTTTCCGATCCATTATGCCTTCACCTTAAGGGATGTATACCCGAGTAACCAACGTTACATATTTCTTGATCTTGCAGAGAGCTGAAATTCATTTCTCGAAGGAACTCAGCAAGCTGTGTCGACCAGTGCAGCTTACCTTGGAGAACCGTAGTACCAAGGACTCTCAGTTGTATAGCTGCAAAGGCAGGACATTCAGCTACAACATGGTGGTAGGTCTCCTCGTCCTCACCACAGCTACTGCACAAGGGGTCAACATCCTCTTGGACGATCAACTTGTGTCTTTGTAGGAAGTTATGGCCTGTAATTAACTGTACCTCTTCACTACATTCCTTCCTGTCCTCCCGAAGAAGTTTGAACTTTTTCCAAATGGTAGGGAACCATTGCTTAGTCTGACGACAGTCCATGCGGGTTTGCCAGTATTCAATCTACCTGTGTTCAAGTCCCTCACGATGGAGGGACTTGATGATGCTGGGTAGGAATTTTGGAATTTGTGCCTCTTCTCGAAGGAAGTCAGAAGCCCCTCCTTTCGCAGGTACATCTCCTTGCTCATTGCCGATAATGCCGCAATGACCTTTTACCCATATCATGTGGATAACGTTCCGTGCTGCCTGGTTAAGGTCAGCGACGGTGTCAAGCACTAGCTTAGACTTCACAAAATATTGTCTGGCTGCTTGTAAAGCAGCCTGACAGTCTGAATAGAGTGTGATTACTTGGTTTTCGAGTCACCTAAGTTGAATTAACTCAGAGGCACTTTTAATTGCCAAAATTTCCGGCTGATATGCACTGGAATATCACTACCGCAGCCCCAGCACTTGTGCCGTTGAAAGCCCTGTTAGTGCAGAAATCTAAGTCAACAGTTTTCATTGGTTTCCCTTTAGTAAAGCTGTTATCTATTATTGAGAAACAGCGATTCCAGACCATAGTGGTTGGGATTTCGTCCGTCTCCTCTTCAGCCATCCCCAGCTTCGAAAGATACCCCCGTCAAAGAAATCAGTAGCCTCCCTTGCTGAGGGTGGTAGTTTTCAGCTCGGAATCTGTAAGTCTAAGGTGACCCTGGATGGGATTGCGTCGATTCCCCTAAAAATACAGTGTTTTTTTCCCCCACGTCTATTCCCCCACACAAATATGATAGCAGTCATTTCCCCCACAATATAGTTGTTGTTTCCCCCACAACAAATACCTAAGTTGTCATTTCCCCCACACCAAGTTGTCAATTCCCCCACACCATGTTGTCACTTCCCCCACACCATGTTGTCGATTCCCCCACACTATCATTTCACAAAAACGGAGCAGAAAAAAAGAATAGGAACAGAGCGTGGTAGTACTACACAATATATTTGAGTAAAAAATGTAAAAAACAATTAAAAACTGTGACTAAAGTTTGGTCAAAAACATTAAGAAATTATTCCCTGTTTGACAGAGGTAGAGAGTTCTCCTCTATCAGGGAACTCGTTTTTTCATTTTAAAAGGAACTCCCCTGCAGCTAGCCTTATTCGGAGAGATAGTCTAGCGTAACCTAGACTTCTTCCTGGCATAGCTTTAGCAGAAGGTGGTTCAAAGAAAAGCACGGACTCTGTTGGATATTGCAGTGCGGCATACTGCACATGTATCTCCTCTAATGATGAGTGCTTGGCTGCAACTGTCACAGAAGAAGTGGCCACAGGGCACCAGGACATATGTAGTGTTGCAAGTTCCTCTGCAGATGGGGCATCTTCTTGTTTCTTGGGTGTTCTCTGGGCTGGCCTCCTCGTCGCTTGACTCATCATCAGATTCACCAGGCTTGATCTTCTGGAAAAGAGCAGAGTCAAAAGTGTAAGAGATTGCTGAGAGGTATTTCATGGGAGTGTACGTTCCATTTGTCAACTTTTGTTTGCACTCTGCCCTTGCTTCAATGGCTTGCAAGGAGCTTGGGCTTGCCTTTTGAGAAATGTTAAGTCCATTTTCCAGCCACTCAATGTCCAAGAAGATGTCAGAAATGAGATTGTTAAGATGGCCAAGGAAAGACCACGGGTTAGGCTGGTGAGTTTTTATCCTTGCTTTGAGTTGTGCATGAAAGGATTCCAGGTCATTGTTAGTACCCCTGGGCAAGTCAAAGACAGAGAGTTTTTCTGGTGTTATGGTTCCCAGCCAGAACCTTCGAATGTATTCGGTTAGTTTTCTGTTTTGAGACTGCAAGTGTGTGCTTAGTTCAAATGTGGAGGCAAAGAGCTGGTCAGCAGCAAGGGAGATCTCAGTAGAAGGAAGACAAGGCAAGCTCATAAGTTTTTTGATGTATTTTTTGTAGTCTACATTGCTTTGGTACAGCTTGCTCAGTCCCAACTTCTGAATCTTTTTCCACAAATTTTGGCTGTAGTGGAACTGGCAGCCGCTAAAAGAGGCGGCTGGAAATGCCAGTTCCATGGAGTTGCGGGAAGCTAATTCAAAGTCACCCATCAGAGAATGAGGAAGAAGTTCTGGACACAGGTCTTTCAAGGTCTGGATAGCAGCAGTGTACAAGAGTTGTGTCTTTGAGCTCATGAGAATGAAGAAGCAGGGAAAGCTGTGGCCTTGAACGACACACATGATGGTGAAGAGTTGATAGAAAATTTTTGGGACAGTGAAGAAGGTTCCATCAAAGGAAAGATCTTTCAGTCTTGGCAGAAGAGGGAAGAGAAGAGCTGAGAAGAAGATCAAGGCAATGTCACCTGACTCATCCTGTACTACTTCCCTGAAGTTCATGTTGAAGTTCTCCGCAGTGGGAAGGACCTGTGCGAAGTCTTCTGGCGTCTGTGTGATTTTTGGCTGGCTTCTTCTCCCTGCTCGGTACAGGGCACTCTCCATGGAACTGCAAAAATGATAATTAAATTAATGCACTTCTTTATGCTACGATATACCAGCAGTACCTGTATGACAGTCTTGCTGCATCCTCATGCCCTCTCACAGTGTTTCGGAAGATGTCGGATCTTCTCTTGTTGGTAAGGTTCTCCTGGCATCTCTTCTTGACCTCCTTTTTCAACTCCAGTTCCAGGGAGTAGTCTTCAGGGGAGTGATTGTGTGACTGCCCCTCTTTCATCTCGTCTGCATCTGTGTCCAGCCTGGCAGTACCCCGGCACGCAGTCTTGTCCGAGGAAGTCTTCTGGCACTTCATGTAGACTTTGCTGCCCCTCTTTGAACTGACCACGTAGAGGAATTCCTGGTGCTTGTAGATCTTGGCCCTCAGATGCTTGTTCCCGGTGATGATCTCATAGTTTGGGCTGTCCATGTTGCAGTTTCCGGTAACGTGGCGTTGTCCCTTCTTGTTGCTTTTTTCGCGTCTTGGTCGTTGCAGACTTGTGCCCGTTTTCCGTGCTTCTTGTTGCTTTTTTCGCGTTTTGGTTTCGAGAGCAAGAAAGGAAAGGAAGAAGGTGACGGTGAGGACTAGGGGCGGAACCGAGTCTGGACTCGGACTCGAAGACTCGAAGACTCGGCCTTTTTTTGAAGACTCGGACTTGACTCGAATAAAAAAAGACTCTAAAATGTTGGGCTCAATCCGGCCCTAGTGAGGACGAGAAATATCCGTGATTGTGTTCACCAACTCATCTCGTCCAGTTTGACATTGTGGGGGAAATGCAATCATGATTTAGGGGAATTGCAATGTTAGTGTAGGGGAAATGACAACTAGCCCATAAATGTGTGGGGGAAATGACATGTATAGTGTAGGGGAATCGACAATCATATATTATTTGTGGGGGAAAAGACATCTCGAGTGTGGGGGAAATGACAACTCCCTTGCCAACACTTTTTGTGGGGGAATCGAACCCCACCCCCCTGGATCCGTCTAAATTTCATCGCCGCTTCACTTTCTATTAATAGATGGAGGGGTGGTATGTACAAGATAACTTCCAACCCCGCAGTCTGGGTTTTAGTTTCCCATTAGCATTAGAGCAAGCCTGTTAACTCTCACCAAAAAGGACACTATGCTCTTATATGTTATTGACCTTGACCACACATGACAACCATATAGGAGAGCAGGTCTTATTATTGAGGAGTAAGCCCACCAAGTTATTTTCGGCAAAGGTCCCCATAACTTCCCTATTGCATGGCGTACATACATAAGCTTAAATTTAGCAATCTTGACCTTTTCGAGAACATGTCTCTTCCAGGAGAACTTGCTGTCAAGTTCCACACTTAAATATCGTACGTGAATTGAGTACTCCCCACCCTTTAGAGGTGGTGGAGTCCTGAAGACCCTTCCGTGTGTAAATAGGACCGCCACTGTTTTGGGGCCACTAAATTGGAGTCCTCTTTAAAGCTTTCTCTTCCCCTAGCAAGTGAATTAGGATACAAAGAAGGGGGGAATCACTCCCGTTGTGATGCAATGCCACATATCTTCACTTGGCTTTTTGAGAAAGTCTGTAATAGAAGGGATATTTGCAGGTCCCACGAGGGCTCGACCCAGACCCAGGACAAAATCCAGAACAAGGGGGTGCATAGAGTGGGTAAGAGAGGAGGTTGTGGCAGAGAGTCACGCTACAAGCAGCAGCATGGCAAGACTGGAGACGGCAGCGGCGATGGCGGATAAGGAGCTGGCAGTCGCAGAGCGGCGGTGATGGAAAGGGGGACACCATCAAGTGTGGCAACTGCGGGTGGCATCACGCGGACGAAGCATGCAGGGCCAAGGACAGAGAGTGCTGGAAGTGCTCAAAGAAGGGCCACATCTCAAAAATGTGCCGGAGAACAAGTTAGTAAAACAATGTGGTTTTCATGGTCTCTTCCGTTACCTAGGAGGAACCACTTCTTGAGCTCCAGACAGTCATTGGCGGCAAGGCGAAAACAGTGACATGGCTCGGGGATACTTGTGCACAGGTGCCCATCATTGGGTCACAGCATGTGTAGCGCTTTGGAATGATCATGCTTAAGCCGTCTAAGGTCAGGATCACCATGGGAACAGCAGCAAGGCGAAGGTCATGGGGTAGATGGAGGTCACCGTGCACAGAGGCAAGAGGCCCCACAAGTTGCAGGATGTCGTGGTGAAGGCCTATAAGAGGCACATCCACATGCTAGACTTCAAGAGTCTAAATGTGCTGAAGTTCATTGAGGAGGGATGGCCCAGAGTACACGCAAGCTCCCAGGACGAGGATACAGTCTCCACAGTCACCAACAAAGAACTCAAGGGGGATGAGGAGTTGGTGAAGCCAGTCAGGGAGTTCTCCATCTGAGTGGTGCAAAAGGTCGACCAGTCTGCAGGGCAGGTCGTTGCCAAGACGGAGGACCAGCCAGACCAGCAAGAGAAGACGGAACCAACCAGACCAGTTGAGGTAATTGCAGTGGATGAACTCAACGTCGAGGGCCGGCATTACCTCGTGGTGACGGACAAGTTCAGCGGCTGGCCAGAGTTATACAAGCTCACTAGAGTCAAGTCAGGCAAGGATGGGGCCTGGGCGAAGCAGTCATAGAATACCAAGATGGGGACGCCGAGCAGGTTAGAAAGAAAAGACGGTATCAGGCTCATGGGTCAGAAGTTTGAGCACTTCTACAAGAGCTTGAGATAGAAGAGGACCTGACACCACATTGCCACAAGGCAGCCAAGTACCTGAAGAGGGAGCTGGTTAAGCTCGGCCGTTTCCCGAGGATCAAAAAGGAATGGCTCTTCGAAACAGTTGAGGAGTACAGGAATATCCTGAGAGAGAACAGGCTCAGCCAGGCGCAGAAGCTGCTCGCTCGGGAGACCAGAGGACAAGGACGACAACTATAAACGGGCCGGGTCGGACACCGACAAAGAGAACAAGGCAAGAGAGGTCGTCATCAGCCAGATCGGAGCAAGATCAGATCGCGGAGCCTTTCCCGAGGTCAAGGCTTCCCCGTGGGGGCATGGAGGATGGATCATGAGCGATCTTGGTGAAAAGAAAGGATAATCATGATGTGAAGAAAAGTGTACTTTCTTGTGAGGAGCAGAAGAAGGAGATTTGTTGTCCAAACCAGTTTGGGCAGCAAATTATAGTCGTTGCAAAAGTAGTAGAAGGTGATTTCTCAAAAAGTTGTTATTTTTCCCAATTTTTTTGTTAATTTAAAAAGTCATTGGAAAAGCAGTTATTGACAAAAGTCGTTGGTGGAGCAGTTATTGACAAAAGTCGTTGGTGGAGCAGTTATTTTCAATCCAAAAAGTCATTGGAAAAGCAGTTATTGAGAAAAGTCGTTGGTGGAGCAGTTATTTTTGAATACAAAAAGCCATTGGAAAAACAGGTATTGACAAAAGTCGTTGGGGGTGCAGTTATGTTATTTTTGATGTCAAAAACACTTAAAAATGCTGTTCTTGACAAAAGTCATTGGTGGAGCAGTTATTTTCAATAAAAAAAAACCTAAAACATTTTGGGCCTTGGCCCAAGAGCCCGGAGGCCCAAAGCATTTTTTCTCAGCCCGGCCCGAGCCCGACTTTTTCCTGCCCGACCCATCACAAGAGAAAAGTCTTTGGTGGGGCAGGGAATTAAATGCAAAGATTTATCGTTTATTTTCACCCTTTCACAATGTGTAAAATTTAATAGATTAAACTTAAACAATGAACACAAATATAATTTTAAATATAAAAAAATGACATTTAAGTACTACCAATAAATTGTTTTTTTTGTGTAACTGCAGTGTTAGGCTAAAAACAAAGTGAAAAGTCTCGCTAGATAGTGAATGTGACCAACAACAGCCACTACAAGTTCTATGGCGTCATGGGCAGCCACAACAAGTTCTACGGCGTCATGGCCTGCCACTAAAGGTTCTACGGCCTCATGGGCAGCCATGTTCACCAATAACTTGGCCAACTGCAGCAAGAACATTGAGAGGGAGGCAAACTGCAGCAAGGGCAAGATGGTTGACACCAACTGCATCAAAAACATGGAGAGGAAGTATTCCTAAAAATCCTGCAGTATTCCTAACACTTTTACGGACGTCAAAACTCTTAAAGAAAAAAATGGAGTCCTGCATCATTCCTTAATTTTTTTATCAGGCATTATTCCTAACAAAGGAGCCAGTATGTGTCAATATTTCTAAACCCAAAAAAAGCAGAATTTTTTTTCCGAAATCATTTATTTGTGTACCAGTCAAGGTGTAGGCAAAGTTCCGCCAGATTGGTCTTTTTGAGCCTCCCTTCAAAGTTCCGACAGAGGGACCAGGCAATTTTATCACAGCTATTCTTGAGCAGTCAAATCTCCGACATCGATGCATATACATTCCTGAAGTTAGTGGGGGGGGATGAATGGAGGGTACCATTTGTGGTTTGCTGTCACATCGTCGATTTTTTTTTTGGGTAGCTACAGTAGTCACATCGTTGAATGTAGAGGCTGTCACATCGTCAAAAATTTTTGCCACCCCAGTCACATCGGCAAAAAAAACCCAATTAAACTGTCAATTGTCACCCAAGTGTCACACAGACTCAAACTTGAAAAACACACTAAAGTGTCAGTTTGTGACGCTGTGAGTGTCCAAAGTGTCACACTTGACAGTCTATACTAAAGATATTGCTCAAGTATCCAAATTAAGAAAAGTTAATAAGCCCATTAAGGAACACTTAAAACAGACACTTGAAGTGCCACTTGGTGACGCTGTGAGTGTCTTCCAAGTGTCACACTTGGCTATTCTATGCAAAACCGGCATTTTCTACCCCCAAGTGTGTTAAAAAGTAATGGAATTAGCAAATTATTCTGGTAGGGAAAGCTAAAAAGAAACACATAAGGATTTCTTTGGGATTACTTCTCAGTGCACACATGGGCGGGGGCCGGTGGAATAAGGGGATACCCTTCTCTTAAGGGCCTAGTATCTCTAGTTCTCCTTTCCTAACATTAACTTTGCAATCTTAGCATTAGCACAGCCTGCGAGAAAACAGTTTTACGCCCATGTGGCAATTGGACCTGAGTCACACAATGACATTAGAAATTCGGCTAAAATAACCAAGAATTGAAATAACTTTCTTTTTTTGTTCTTCAATGATGACAGCTGTCCCCCCTCTCCTCCCCTGTCCAATCCCACAACCACCTGGAGAATGGAGTTTTAAAAAAAATTTCGCCTTTGTGACTGCCCCTGCAAACAAATTTCGCCGATGTGACATCTTGTGTTTTTTTCGCCAATGTGACTATTCGGCGATATGTCTGGGGTTGCTTTCGACGATGTGACTCGCCCCCCCATTTGTAGGATGTGTGTACCCAGCCATTTCGGAACGCCAAGTTATTACTATTGTCATTTTTGTCGTGATGACGGCATGCTGCAAATCCACCACCATTTTTATTTACTCTTGACTCCACTTTCTGTTACGCCGTCATGTACACCGCCGTTGCCGTCACATGCAGTCATGCAGTCACATGCAGTCATGCAGTCACAGTGCCCCCGTGCCCATGTATACAAGTAAATATAAGAGATGCTGACAACATTGTCATGACGGCTACGGCGGTATACACGCCGGCGTAACGGAAAGTGGAGTCAAAAAAGGAAAAAATGGCCCCACAAGGGCGTCGGCTGCCGTCTGCAGCGGTGACGGCAAATGACGAGACAACATCGACACAGTAAATAAGGTGTCGTCACGTTTTGGTTGGGTTGGTGTACCAATATAAATATATATCATGAGGGTGGGTACTTCTTTTTGTTTTAACATAACTAGGTACAGACTTTTCATGTACAATCTCACCCCATAAGTGAGGAGACCCATCCGACCAAGAGCACCCAAAAATATACTTAGGCCCATCCAACAGTCACATTTTTTATCCCCCCCTTCTTTGAAACTTCCTAAAAGATCCAAAAAGACACCCACACACCAGGGCGATCCCCCACACATACACTAGGACAAAGTCCCATCCTCCTTCACCAGTGAAGTGAATTCGCCCTATCTCATTCCACTATCTCCCCTTCTCTCTCTCTTTATCTCTCGGTTTGCGCTTAGTGCGAACGACGGTAAGCAAAACAGACAAATGACCTTAATTAGTTTTTTCTCTTTTATTCAAACAACTCTTTCTCTTCACTTGGATAAACTGGCCTCTCGATTTCATGTTTCTTCTCCTTTTATAGACTTATTTACCCCGTTGCCTCTGGTGGTGGCGTGCCCTTATTCTCCTCTTCTTCCATGGTCGACTGGAGTGCGAAAGGGCGTCGTCGCTTGACCCCGTTCTCGCAGTTCGCAAGTCTTCCTCCTTCCTAAGGGCGGCAGTGGTCGATTGGTACTGCATATGAGTTGCTTCGCTCGGGCAAGGATCATTTAGGGACCCGCTGTCTTCTCTTCGTCCCCTTTTTTGTTTCTCCTCCGGCGGTAGCTCGTCGTGAGTCTTAATGGAGCTAGGTTGTTATCTATACAAGTGGGCGGAGGATTTTCGTCGCTGGCCCAATACTCCGAATCGATGTGGGATGTTCCTAACCTGCATACAACCCTTTCTTTCTTCTTCTCTGTCTCTAAACCAATGTCATCCTGCGTCGGGTATACATGTTATTTTTCTTTTCGTTTCTAGACGAAGTTTTGTTTTGCGAAGAATATCCTCCTCTTTTTATCTTTCATTCGATCGTTCGTTCCCACCACCTCATCCGCCCCTCCTAGGCAAAGCCGGTATATCTACGAACGATGGTTGTCTTGTCATTTATTCTGGTAATCAAATTTGGTTCGACTTGGATTGTTAGTTATCCTCCTCTTTCTTCTTTGGGGTCGCTGACGGCTTTTGGAAAGTGCCAGGTTTTCCTCCAACGTCCTTTGTAGTTGCAGTACGGGTCAGGGTGGCGATCGCGGCGGTCAGGGGGAGGGGCCGAAGCCCGGTAGGGTTAGGTTGTACTATGGAGATTTGGTTCCCATCGGTTGACGGTGCACTGGTGACGGTTACTCGAGCGGTCTCATTGGACTTTGAAGTGGGGTTAGCAGCGGCGGCGGTGGACTGGATTACGGTCGTCGTTGGGACGACGGGTGGAGGGGGAATGTAGGCCTCGGGAATGG
>JAAUYB010033306.1_pt1 | contig 10291 bp, 10 predicted proteins | sample 7278071 | NCBI WGS metagenome assembly JAAUYB01 (sample SAMN14350121, study PRJNA611818) | marine sediment metagenome | isolation source: surface marine sediment (1.8m) | place: French Polynesia: Moorea | collected 2018-08 | reverse complement strand
GATCTTACTAGCATTACCAGCAGTCCAGAATTGCTGATAACGATCAGAACAAACTTGTTTCATATACTTCATGGAAGGCTTCATGAAGTGGCGAGGGTCAAAGTTGGCAGGATCTTTAACCGCAGCTTCACGAATAGCAGCAGTGATGGCTAAACGGTTGTCGGTATCGATATTAACTTTACGAACCCCACTCTTAATACCTTTTTGAATTTCTTCAACAGGTACACCGTAGGTTTCAGGAATTTGACCACCGTATTCGTTGATCATATCTAACCATTCTTGGGGTACGGAAGAAGAACCGTGCATTACCAAGTGGGTGTTAGGGAGACGGCTATGAATTTCTTCAATACGACTAATAGCGAGAATTTCACCAGTAGGTTTGCGGGTGAATTTATAAGCACCGTGACTGGTACCAATAGCGATCGCTAAAGCGTCAACTTGAGTGCGTTCTACAAATTCCACTGCTTCATCGGGATCGGTGAGAAGTTGGTCTTTGCTGAGGGTTCCTTCAAACCCGTGGCCGTCTTCTTTGTCTCCTTTTCCGGTTTCCAAAGAACCTAAACAACCTAATTCACCTTCTACACTAGCACCCACAGCGTGAGCTACTTTAACGACTTCAGCAGTAACGTTAACGTTGTAATCAAAGCTGGCAGGGGTTTTAGCATCTTCTTCTAAAGAACCATCCATCATCACACTGGTGAAACCATTACGGATAGCACTGTAGCAGGTTGCAGGGCTGTTACCATGGTCTTGGTGCATGGCAATGGGAATATGAGGATAACTTTCCACTGCACCTAGAATTAAATGACGCAGGAAGTTCTCTCCAGCATATTTACGCGCACCACGAGAAGCTTGTAAGATGACGGGACTATCTGTTTCGTCTGCTGCCTGCATAATCGCTAGGATTTGCTCCAGGTTGTTAACGTTAAATGCAGGAATACCATAACCGTTTTCTGCTGCGTGGTCTAAGAGCAGTCGCATAGGTACGAGCGCCATAGATGTCCTCCTAGTCTATTTCTTTTATTTTGTGAACAAGTTATCAAGAAAATTAATTCTCTTATTCGTTAATCTTAAGATAGATTTCACTATTTGACTAATCCTTTTTTATTTTTTTTGTGTGCATATTTTTGCCGATTTGTCAAGTCTTTTTTCAATTACAATAATCCTCGATATCGGATAAAAATTAAAATCACCGCCCAAGACCCCAAAGAAACTTTAATCGCGACTAAAATATTCAAGATGGGAATAATTCCACCACTGAGTAGGGTTCCCATTGTGCCATAGGGTAATTCTAGACCAATTAAAGTAATAACCGCCAGAACAATGAAAATGAGGACGGAAATTTTTTCCCAAGTGGCCGCTTGCCAACGCTGATAAATTTTTTGCATCCATTCAGAGGGGGACGTAATAGCAATCAGGCCAATGGCAGTCCCTCCAGCTACTCCCGCAGCAAACCCTCCTCCTGGGCTAAGATGTCCCCTAATGGCTAATTCTATACTAACTAACGCTGCAATAGTTGCCCCCAACCGTGCTAAAACAATAGAGGGCTGATCGTTGAATTGATAGATGACTGTTAAAGGTTGTTCATTGGACATCAAAAAACGAACCCCCATCACAGCAAGGGTAAAGACAACCACTTCAAAGATTGTGTCATAAAGACGGTTTCGGAAAATAATTCCTGATACGGCGTTGGGAACCCCACTATCTTGTACGACGCTTTCAATGATAGAAAAATCTATCATTTCAGCCATCGGGTTAGGCATGACTAACATTTTGACATACAGTGCGATTCCTGCAATCAGATAAACCCATTTCATGGCTGTTTCTCCTTGGTATCTAAAGGGTTAAAATAAGTGATTAAGGATGAAGATAGTTCCGGTTTCAGAATTTCATAAATTCGTTGAATTCTCGTGACTGTGTGATAAGAATAATTATTATCTAAGTTTGTCTCACAAGTTCCATGAATTTCTTGTTCTTTCAACGCCTGATGTAGTTCTTTTTCGTCTTCATAAGAAATCAGTTCTAACCGTAGATGATATTTATTCAAAATTGTTTTTATTTTATCTATTAATTGTTTAAACTGATCTTGTTTTTTGCTTTCATTAGCTATGATTCCTAAACGCATTACCAGGGATGAACGAACCGCTACCCCATAAAGGGTAATGGCTAACATTGTCCCCACTAATGCCTCGGTTAACGCTACGTCTGCAGCCCCAAACATGGCATAAACTAAGGCCGCAACTGCTCCTAAAATGCCTCGAATCACTAGGGCGTGGTAAGGGTTCACTTGTAAAACAGTTAAAGCGGCAGATAGGGGTAATAAGGCTGTAATGATATAGAGATAAAGGTCATTCATTTTCTAAAAAATAAGGGTTATTGATTGTCTTCACTGCTGGAACAGTAAGCTAAAACATAACCTAATACTGTGTTCCAAATGGCAAGCGAAATAATAGCCAAAATGAGTAAAGGCCATTCATTAGGTATCTTTAAAAAGAGTCCAAAAATGATACTCATTGAGCCTAATGTATCAGCAACAGAAAGGCTATGGAGTTTATATAAAACCGAGCGATCACCGACTAGCGGGAAGGTTCCCCAAAACCAGAAGACCAAACCAACAAGAATACAAAAATAACTTAAGTAATTAATCATAGTTTTACTATATTATCATAGTGTCTGTTAATTTTCTGCGATTTTAATTCGTTTTAAAATCTGTGCCAATAACATTAAGGAAGCATTCCCTAAACTCAAAATAAGAACCCCTACAACTCCGATCATCCAATCATCTCGCAAGACAGAAATGACCAAAATCATCACTGATGTTTTAGTGGCGATACTCGCAAAAGCTAACATTTTTTGCCAAATGTCGTTATCCTGCCAAGCCTCATACATAGGGATTAATAAAGCTAAAATCATAATAATGAGAACCGTATTCATGACTTTTTACCCCGTTTAATGCGATGAACTTCATATAATCCTTCTTCATGATATTTTAGCACAATTGTTTTTGGAGTAAAGGTGATAATAAAAATGTCTAAAAAAATTAATCCTGGTGTTCTTCTAGGTTTGACCTGTTCCATTTTTATTCCTTCTCTTTTATGGGGGAATAACATGATTTCTATGGCTTCAAAATAAGCTTGGGGAATAGCAATTAAAACCTCTATTAATGCTCGAAACCAGTCTTTTATTTTTCCTGGAGAAGTGAGTCGGCGAGGCAACAATACACAAATAACAAAGCCAATCACAATATTAGGTAAACTCAGATCAGAGGTTAATAGGAACCAGATAGTTAATTTTAACAGTAAGTCTAAATAAGAGATCATAATAGTCAATACACATTTATGGGTCAAAACCTTTTCATTGGTTATCTATTTTATCCTATCACTCCCCTAATACCTGGAGATAATACGAGGGTGAATAGAAACATTAACACTAAAATCATAGCACCAACTAAATGCTCAAATTCTTCAGGGGAACGGGATAATTTTATACTTATTTTCTGGAAAACAAAAAGATAAGCTAACCATCCCAAGAAAATCGTAATTAAAGGTTTAATAATATTATTAAGGCTATAAGCTTCATAATAAATGCCATTAGCAATAATTAACCCACCGAGTAAGAGAATCATAGCACCCCAAAACCCTAACTTGACTTTACCATCTCCTGTTTTTGCGTGGGGTAAAAAGATAAATTTAGCAAAAGAGATGGCTGTTCCCAAAGCAGCAATATTCATGGCAATCACTTGCCAAGGTAAAAGACTTTTCATGGTCAAAACTTTTGCGCCGAACCCTGATAGTAAAGGAAACCCCGAAATAGAAAAACTAGCCATTACTAAAGCGATCCAAATAGTTGTATTAATGGGTAGATGTTTTAATTCTTTAAAGTTACGACTAGGTAACACTCCAGCTATTAGAAATAAAGCAGACTTGACTAACCCATGGGTTAAAGCATAAAATCCTCCTACCTCTGGGGCTGCTAAAATAAAGCCTATCTGGGAAACAGTATGAAAGGCTAACATCCGTTTACTGTCTTTCTCAAACACAGCGTAACTCACCCCTAATAACGCTGTCCCCACCCCAAAAAAGCGAACAACGGGATCAACTTCACTTACCATCAAAGCGCAGCGAATGAGTGGATAAACCCCCGCTTTGACAACAACCCCCGATAACATAGCAGAAACAGGGGTTTCTGACTCAGAATGGGTTAAAGGTAGCCACAAACCTGATACAAATATACCGCCTTTGGCTAAGAGTCCCAGAAAAATAAGGGCGATCGCTTCTGGGGGTGATCCTTTCAACCCAGCAAAGCCAAAGGAATGATGAGACTGATAGACTAATACGGCTCCCACCAAGTAAAATAACATGGCGATGTTACTGACGAATAGGTAACGCAACCCCACCCAAATAGAGCGATCGCTTCTCGAATAGGAAATGAGTAGAAATGCAGCAATACTAATCACTTCTAAAGCGACATATAAACTGATAAAGTCAGCACAAATAAAAGCAGCATTAACGCTTCCGTGTAGGATAATGATTTGCGTATAAAAAAAGGCAGTTTTGTCAGTTTGCCAGCAATAGAAAAGTACAGCTAAAGTAACTAAAGCATTGGTAAGAATAAAAAAGCTACTTAAATCATCAATTAATAGAATAACACCAAAACTATCCAGTAAATTAAGCTCTAAAGATGAGTCTAAATTAAATACTGTTAGTGCATAACCCAAAGAAAAAATAGAGACTCCTAAGGCAAGGTAGCGAGCTATTTTTGGCAGTAGGTAAATACTAAACCCGATGAATAAAGGTAAGGCGATCCAAATAATTGTCAGAGCTTTCATGAGGCATTATTGTTAAAATATAAAGATAAAATTGGTGATTACTACTAATTTTTAGCAGGACTATTGTTTTTTTCTATTTCTTTAGTTTCCAAAGTGGGATTATTTTGGGCTAACTTCATCGCCCCTACTAGCATTAAAGCTTGAATAGAAAAACCGATAACAATAGCGGTTAAAATGACGGCTTGAGGAACAGGATCGGCATAATTATTCTTGGTGGTATCGTTTAAAATAGGAGTAACTAGACCATTTCTGGATGAAACAATTACATAATAAGCAATCACCCCTGTACTCATCACATCCATAGCAATAATTTTCATCATTAAATTTTCTTTGAAAATGATGCCAAAAAAACCAAATAAAATTGTTGCAAAAATAAAGGCTTCTAACATAATAGTAATATTGAGGACTATGGATTTTTTAGTTAGATTTATGATTAATAAAACGAATAATAGCATAACTCGCTGCTAAAGCTAGACAAGCAAAAGCGAGGGCAATTAAATCATTTTTAGCATATTTTGAAGGGTCAAAAATAATAATTTTTCTGGCTACTGCGATTAATGCAGTCACCACAACTAATTCAACTTGAACAATATGTTTTCTCAGATAAGCTGTGATATTCTCTAAAAGCTCTAAGGCAATTAATATGTTCAAAAATAGACCAAAAATTTCGATTAAAGTCTTATTAAAAAAACCCACCGGCTCAGCAGAAAATAAATCTCGTGCCAACACTAAAGATAAATCAAATAAAGAAACACCAATGACAATCACTAAAGCAATAGATAAAACCTTAGAAACCGCATTCTCAACGAAATGAATACCGACCATAAAATTATCATCCTTTAATAATTTTATGGCCTTGACTACGAGATTTTTAAACCTGTTTTTTGACGGGTTTCTTTTTACCATTTTTAGTGCTTTTACCATGATTACTTTTGAGCCTTTGGAGTGGTGAAAAGGGACAAAACTAAAACTGTCTTATCTTTTGTCCCTTTTCTAGCTTTAGTTAGCTACATCTGCATTCGGCAATTTTTCGGCTGTTTCTGCCGATTCTTTAAAGGCAAACCGTAATAAAGGAGGTGCCAGAAAAGTTGTGAGAATTACCATCACAATGATTGCTGCTTCTAAAGATTGACTCAATACACCACTGGCTGAACCAATACCAGCAAAGACTAAGCCAACTTCACCCCGAGGAATCATACCAAATCCAATGGCTAAACGGTTGATTTTTTCTTGTCCTGTAATCGTCCATCCAGTAATTAATTTACCGATAATAGCGACAATAATTAAAAAGGTAGCAATGATTAAACCTTCTCTATTTTCAGCTACAAAGGGATTCAGTACCCCTAAATTCACTTTGGCTCCGACACTGACGAAGAAAACGGGAACCAAAATGTCAGCAATGGGAATCACTTGTTGATCCAATTCTTTGCGTTTATCGGTTTCATCTAAAACTAAACCAGCAGCAAACGCCCCTAAAATGGCTTCTAGCTGAATCACATTAGCTAAAAATGCCATGAAGAAAGCAAAAATCAAAGCAGGAATCACTAACTTCCCACGGGTTTGTAATAATTCAGAAATGGCAACAAAAGACTTATTAAAGAATTTTCCTAAGAAAATAGAACCCAGTAAAAAGACGGTAGCACTAACAATCAAATAGATGACATTAACCACATCAACGGTTCCAGTTTTGGCTAAACTCGCCACTACCGCTAAAACGATAATTCCTAACACATCATCAATAACCGCAGCACCGACGATGATTTGTCCTTCTTTTGATTTCAAATAGCCTAACTCTGACAAGACTTTGGAAGTGATCCCGATACTGGTGGCTGTTAAAGCTGCACCGGCAAAAATAGCAGGAATCGTCGGCACATTAAACAATAACATCAAGCCTACTGTACCAGCCGTAAAGGGAGCAACTACACCCACAACCGCTACAATAGCAGCTTGATAACCCACTTCCTTTAACTCTCTAATGTCTGATTCTAGACCAATTTCAAACAGTAGGATGATCACCCCAATTTCTGCTAAAACAGAAATAACCTCACTTTGGGTACTAAACACTTCTGGTAGGGCTTCAGGGGTCAAACCACCCACCAATTGTAAGGCACTCATTAACACCGAGTCACTAGCAGTGGCACCACTTTCGGGGAAGACTAATAAGTGTAGGGCAGAAGCACCCACAACCACACCGCCGACTAACTCCCCTAAAACGGGAGGTAAGTTAAGAGAACGCGAGATTTCCCCGCCTAATTTACTGGCGAGATAAATAACAATTAAACTCAGTAAAACACCGGCTAAAATCATTGGGCCAAGATTGGCCGTTGTTTCTGTTGCTAACAGTGGAATGGGTGGACTAAGAATCATAATTTTTGACTAAATGGACAAACTTTTTAGGAAAGAGTGGGAGAGGGGGAGGCCGTTAGATGTATTGACTCGCACCTCCTACCGTCTCCACTTAAGAAAGGCGATCGCTGTAAGTAACCCCGTTCGATGGGTTACTTTTATCTTCGGGGAAATGAGCGTCATTAACACTCATTTCTTTTCTAAACTGCTCAATGGTGTATCCGTTGAGACTGGCAACCGCTAACTGTAACGCTGCAACACGGGTTTTAACACGGTTTTGGTGGGGAACCCGGTCTAAAATATTGAATTTTTGCAGTCTTTCCTTGATTTTTCCTTCCCCACCGACGATAAATACCTCTAAGCCTTTGGCATAAGCATCGTCAATGGTTTTTTCAAGGGCTAAAGTAGCGGTTACACCCAATAAAGGAACATGGGTTAAGTCGATCACCAACATTTTGTAGTTATCTACGATATTCTGACGTTGGGTAATGGCTTTAGACGCACCAAAACTCATCGGACCGGCTAAGTCAAGTAATAGGATACGTCCCTTGGCTTCTTTCATCAAGTGCTTGGCTTCTTGGGTAGCGAGGCGATCGTCTTCGGGATGGTCAATGGCCTTAACCCGATCGGCTTGAATATTGGCTAATTTTTGAATGGTTAAAACATTAGCAACAAATACTCCTAACCCAACAGCAGTAATTAAGTCGTAGAATACCGTCAGCAACATTACGCCGTACATGATGGCTGCTGCTTTCCAAGACAGGGTATGAGCGCGTCTGAGAAATTTCCAGTCAATAATATCGATACCGACCTTAAAAGCAATACCGGCTAACACCGCTAGAGGGATATTTTGGGTTAAAGGAGCAGCCCAAAGCACCACAACTAACAAGATTAACGCACGAGATAAACCGGATACGGCAGTGCGCCCCCCAGCTTGAATATTGACGACGGTTCCCATAGTCGCACCCGCACCCGGTAAACCACCGCATAAACCAGACACTACGTTACCAATCCCTTGACCGATTAATTCCTTATCAGAATTATGTTGGGTTTGGGTTAAACTGTCGGCGATCACTGCGGTTAATAATGCGTCGATGCAGCCTAACATCCCTAACACTAGACCATCCACAATCATGAGTTGAACTTGGTCTAAGCTAAAGGTGGGCATGACCAAAGAAGGCAGTCCGGCACTAAATTCAGGGATGGTTTTAATATCAGCGTTGGCAAAGAAAAAGACTGAGATTAAAGTACAACCGATTAAAGCCACTAACTGAGGAGGAACGACTTTCTTTAGTTTTGAGGGCATTAAGAACAATACGGCTACGGCTAACAACCCTAAAATGGCTTCTCCCATGTTTAGATTGAGGTTACTCAATACATTGGGGGCATTTTGTAAGGCAGCAATCACTCCACCTTTGGGGTTAGCTGTTCCCAGCAGAGGCCCAAATTGTAGAATGATCAGAATTAGCCCAATACCCGACATAAAGCCAGAAATGACGGTATAAGGCATTAAGGTAATGTATTTACCCAGTTTCAGCGAACCAAGGATAATTTGGAAGATTCCGGCGATCATAACCACGGTAAACGCCATGGCCAGTCCGTTTTCAGGGTTGTCGGCTGTCAATTTAGTAACAACCGCCGTCATTACCACTGTCATTGGTCCAGTGGGTTCAGAAATGAGGGTGGGGGTTCCTCCAAACAAAGCAGCAAAAAAGCCGATTAAGACAGCACCCCATAAACCCGCAGCAGGACCTGCACCAGAAGCAACCCCAAAGGCTAAGGCCATGGGAAGGGCGATCACTGCTGCGGTTACCCCGCCGAAAATATCACCCCTAATATTTCTAAAATGAATTTGATTTGTTATTTGCATGACTAACTGTTAAGTTTTATTTAAGGTTTTCTCATCCTTGTATAGTATAAGGGCAATGCCTTGGGCTGAGACATCTCCGTAAATTTACAGGCAACAGTGGTTTAATAAGTTAGAGGGTAAAGGGTCAAGACTCTGGTGAATCCTACGCTTCGACCCCCAATATGGCTAGAAGTCCGTTGCTGAAATCGTTATAGACTAACTTCTATTGGTTTTATTAAAAGCATAGTCTAATTACTATAGAACAGTACAACAAATCTTAAGGATTCGTCAAGACCCTAATTGTAAATTTTGTTAAGGATTCAGAAAAGTCTCTTATCGTTGGGTATGGGGAGTGTGGGAAGTAGGAGAATTAGCTGTCCGCCGCGAGAAGCCCTGCACTGAATTTCTCAATTAACAAAAATTAACCAGAAATTAGTGCAGGATGAATTGCGGACAGACTTATTGAGCTTAAAAGTGATATCATAATGTCTTAATTTAAACTGCTATTTACTAAAGAATGATTGATGACGAAATTAGAAAACTCACTTCAGATTAGTAATCCAATTTATCATGAGCTTTCCTATCAACAAAAATCTCTGTGGTTTTTGGAAAAGCTAAATCCAGGAACCAGTCATAATAATATTTTTATAGCATTTCTCGGACTCATGAGGTACAGTAGCAGCAATGAGCAAACCAGTTACGAATGTCTTGTTGAGTAACTTGAGCCATAGCATCAAAAATCCCCTCAATTAAATCTTTATAAGTTCTTGCTTTAAGTTTTTTTAAGATAGCTTTTACCTTTGACCAGAAATTTTCTATGGGAGAAAATTCAGGAGAATAGGGAGATAAATAAATAAGTTTGCCTCCTTTTTGTTCAATAGCTTCTCTGACCATTTCTCCCAGATGAATCCGAGCATTATCAAGAACGACACAGGCGTTCTCCCAAAGTTCTGGGACTAACTTTGTAACAATAAAAGCTTCAAATGTTGTGCCATCTACTGAACCGTAAATATTGCTGGAGGCCAAGACTTTTTCAAGAGATAATGCAGTGATTATTGAGATATTTTTGCCTCGTTTTTGTGGTTTTTTTCCTCTAGCTCTTGTTCCCTTTAAGGCCCTAGCATAGAGTCTGAGCATAGCTAAATTAACCCCTGATTCATCAATAAAGATTAAATCTTCAACTTTAATATCTCGAATCTTTTGCCAAAATTCTGCTCTTTTTAGCTGGACTTCTTCACTTTCTTTCTCGGCTGCATGGAGAGTTTTGT
>JAAUYB010011781.1_pt1 | contig 10291 bp, 12 predicted proteins | sample 7278071 | NCBI WGS metagenome assembly JAAUYB01 (sample SAMN14350121, study PRJNA611818) | marine sediment metagenome | isolation source: surface marine sediment (1.8m) | place: French Polynesia: Moorea | collected 2018-08 | reverse complement strand
CCCTTCCAGCTTGCCTAAGATTGGCGTCGTCGTTGATTTGGTGGAGAAAATTCCTCCCCTTGCTGCTGCACAGGCAGACCAACGTTTCAAATCCACGGATACACGGGGTACTATACTCTCCTCCTCTTTGTTCACAGCCGGCGGCGGCATGTGTTGAAACTACTGTTGGTGGAGCAGTATATATCGAAGTATTGGTCTTCAGAGGAGAGGGGGACGAGGATTTGACAAATAACCAAGTTAAAAATATAAAAAAATCGTGCAAAATCAGAATGTTTATGAGAAATCACGGCATGTTTCAGAAGCTTTTTTTAAAAAAATTGTTGATTTCTATTTCCGCGAACTGTAGGGTAGTGTGGGACAACAGATGACTAATGCGATTTGGAACGGGGAGAGGAGAGGAGAGGAGGAGTCAGGAGTCCTCAGGACTGGGAGTGCAGAAATAAGAAAGCCTCTCCTTCCATCTCTATATACCCAGGGGACTTTCATAATATCGGAGACTGGCAGCGGATTAGGTAGTGGCGAAAAAAAGAATAAATCTTATTATTTGCGGGAGTGCAAGCGTTCACGCTCTGCTGAATTCTTCTTCCTTCCTCCCTTCGCTTTCCCATAAGTGGGTGGGCGTCACACGAAATTTGAAAATGTGTAGAATCTGCTCCTGTATTTTTTCCGAATAGGGATTAATTGATTTTTTTTTATTTCGTGTATACTGTACTAGATGGGGAAACGCGGGAGGTCGTAGGTCGTCAAATTCTTCGTTTTCTTTCTGTCTCTCTTTTTTGTCGCATATTGGGTCATGGGTGGCGCGGCTTCGCCATGTTGAGTGACAGACAGGCGGGGGGGGGATGTTGATCGAGAGAGCGGACTGGAAAAAAAATAATAATCCGCTCACAGATCGAGACGCAAGCGCTCTCCCATAAATATACAAAAAAGAAAACTGCAGCAAAAAAAAATATTTGAATTCAAAGAGTAGCATTTTTATATCGAAGCTCGCTCTCTGTTTTCGCTTCCTTCAATATATTTTTCTTTTCTTTCCCAGATAAACAAGTAGAGATAAAAACTGCTGGATTGCTTCCCGACGAACTTTTTCACATGTACTTGGCTTGTAATTTATTCTATGACATCTAAAAAATACATGCCTTAAAATGCTAAGTGAACCGTCACCCTCTTGTGTTTTACTCGCGTGTAATATGCAATTTATACATGTCAACACACATGCTATACTCCTGACATGTAAATGGCATGAATCAAATAAATGTAAGTTGCAAGTAAATTGCAGGTATGTATTGCATGTAATTGTCATGTCACACTTGTGTAACGAAATGTAACGTGGAATGAGGTGAGGTATAATAAGAAAACAAAGTACAGTTGACGTCATACGACTTGCCAACTAATCCCCATTTGGCATGTAGAAATGACTTTCTATATACTAGTTGCATGTGAAATGCACGTCTTTGTTTCCCCAAAGGTTCCGAAGGGGGTTCCACGTTTTTAGATCCTGTGAGTAAATTACTTGTCAATTACATGTTTTTCATTACACGCGTTCCGCATTTAATTAAATTCGATCGCATGTAAAAGACATGTCACTCGTGTAGTAATTTGTATTCCAATTTTTCTCTTTGTCCTTATGGGACGTCGCATAAATAATACATGAGATATACGTACTGCACCAATTAATTTTCTATAAATAGTGGCATGTAAATGGCAAGTATCATGTGACATGAAATTTATATTCTAAAAGTATTTGAATCCTCAGCTCCGCCTAATTCAGGGCCCCCTTGTAGTTCAGGTGTCGTATCTCGTTCTCCTTCTCCTGCGCCAAAGGCTCCGCCTCCGACTTGGTCCTCGGGCGGGGCTGGGGGGGAATTTTTTTTAGTGACATGACATGTAAATGACAAGTTATATGTCTCACCGGCTTCTTCCCTGTCGCCCTGATGTACTCCCTCTCGATGGGGCCCTGGTGGCCGTCGATGAAGGCCTTTTTCTCATCCGGCGTGTTTTCCCCTCGGAAAGGTGCGGTACACTGGATGATTGACATCTCCAGCTCCTCATGAAGGAGGCACAGGTAGGCGACCTTGTCCTTGTGCTCGCGCCGGTAGCAGGTGGCCTGGAATGAGTTTTTTTTTGCATGTTACTTGCAAATTACATGTATTAAATGGTGGAAATGCTCACCAGCACCATCTTTCCCTGGTCCGTTCGGCGCCCCTGAAGGTACACGCGGATGGAGTTCTCGGCGTCCTTGTCGGACGGGGCCCCCATCTCCAGGAGCCTTGTGACGAGGGCGTCGGCGAGAATGGAGGGGAGGACAAAATTTTGCTCGCAGTAGTTGATGAGCATGGTCCCAGGAGTGTAACTGGAATGACAAGTAAATGACATGTCACAACTGAAAAAAAATTCCTTTATATAAAAAATACCCGCGCGGCCAGCGGTGGTAGACCACCCCGATGAGCCTGGGCCCAAGCAGCCTCTTGAACACGCGGCGGATGAAGTCCTCCCTGTCGCACTTCACGCCCCAGATGACCTCCCGGACCATTGACATCCTGTCCTGGTCGTTGCAGGCGTACACGCACTCGTGGATGTTCTGCCACGGCAGGTTCAGCTCCCTCTTGGCGTCGGCGACTATTTTCGAGTGCCTCTTCCCCTCCGCCGCAGTCTGAAATGTAAAATGACATTTTTTTTGCAAGTTGCATGTCAAATACTTTTCAACCGTATTTATAATACGAACCTCAGCAAAGTCAGCGATGATTTTGGACTGCTTCTCAAGTGCCTTGATCCTGAGGTCCTGCTTCTTCATCCTCTGCTTGATCCCCCGGAGCTGGTCCGCCTGGGCCTTTATGACCCTCTCCTGGTAAACCATGAGCATGTGCACGTCGGAGTTGCTGGCCCTATTCCTCATTGTGACCCTGTCCAGTGTCTCGCAGTCGCAGGAGTCCCCACAGCGAGCACCGCAATCCTCCTGCTGCGTGGGCTTGGGATCGGGATCGGGTTCCGGCTCACTGTCGACCTTGTCGTCCTCCTCCTCTTTGTCGGAGCCGTCCTCCTTGTCCGAGGAACTCCTCCTCCTCTGGCGCTTCTTGGTCCCGCCACTCTTCTTGACTCCCTGCAATGACTATTTTTTTGCAAGTGACTTGTCAATTACATGTGTTTTTTTACCTTCTGACGGCCGCCCTTGCGGCGTTTCCCAATGGCCGGCCTGTCCTCCGTCCTCATCGTCTCCAAGGAGTCGGTGCTCACGATGCTGCCGGAGGGACCACTGGTGGAGGGGGCGCTTGTGGAGGGGGCGGCGGCAGAGGTGGCGGCGGCGGAGGGGGCGGCGGCGGAGGGGGCGGCGGCGGAGGGGGCGGCGGCGGAGGGGGCGGCCTTCCTGAGCCTCTTCGCCGTGGTGCTGCCATTTTTAGGAGGTGGCGGCGGCGGCGGCATGGACTTCCTCTTCCCCTTCTTCAGCACAACCTTGGATTTCCCCTTGGGAAATGGGGGGTGAGCAGCAGTTGTGTCCTGAAATGACGTTTTTTTTGCAAGAGACATGTAAAAAACATGCAAAATTAAAATTTTTTACATCGTCTGTGTCTGAAGCACCGCTGGACGAGTCGCTGCTGGTGACGTGGTGGCCGGGCTCGTACGTGGGGTTGCCGACGCTGTCGTCGTCGGAGGACAGATCGGAGTCCTTCTTCTCCTGCACCACCTTGCCCTTCCTCTTTCTTTTCTTTGGTGGGCTTGTAGTCTGCAGAAAGTATGCAAAATTAGCAAGTGACATGTGTTTTACATGTAATTAATTATACCGCATCCGCCGGAGTCTTTTTCGGTGGCTTGCCCGGGGGTTTCTTGCCCCCTCCCCCCCCTCCCGAGGAAGCAGGAACAGGAGCAGCTCCTCCCTGTCCTCCTCCGCCTTGTGCGGCTCCTCCTGCAGCACCTTGTCCTGCGCCCTCCTTCCCACCCCCGCCAGGGTTTGGCCCAGACTGGGAGCGAGTACGAGCGCACTGCATGACGGAATGACATGTAAATCACAAGTAACTTGTGAAATACTTTAAAATTTATTACCTGAGTTAGCTCCGGCACATTGTTGTTGGGATCTCCAGCCCCCTTCTCGCCCTGGGTCCTCAAGGCGAAGGAGAAGTTGGCCTCCGGACCAGTCAGCAGGTGCGGCGCAAGAGGATCATGGCTTGAGACGATCTTGGGGTCCACGGCCACCATCTCCAGGTCCTCCTCGTCGACGCCGACGACCTCGGGGCCGTTCTCCTCGTCGGAACCTTCGTCCTCCTCGTCGGCCGAGTCCGAGAAGGGGCCCTCTTCTCCCTCTGTCGCCGTGAGCTCCAGTGCATACGCCCTCCCACTTGCGGGCAACTGGAGTAGGGAGTACTTGTTCGGCCTCTGGAATGAAAGTTTATTTGCGAGTTACATGTCTTGTACATGTCTTTTACTATTACCTTGGGGTACGAGTAGTTTTTGAAGACGGCATCGTGGAAACGGCGGACGGTCTTGTGGTACGCCTGGGTGGCCGTGTACCCCTTGCCCACGTAGTTCTCGTAGTACCGGAGGGGAGCAGCAAGGGCGCTTTCGAGATCCTCCTCCGTCAGGTCTGTGAGAAATCAGTACGGAATGACACTTTCCTTCCAAGTTACATGTCTTTTACATGTCTTACCTTTCTCGCCCCGGGCGAAGATGCACGAAGACCAGGCCTTTCCGTCCCTGTACTGCAGCGTGCGCTGCTCCGTCCTCCCGAGGGCATCCAGCTTGGTGTAGTGCACCAGCCCCGCCGGCAGGTACTTAAGGTCCTTGGTGGGGACGAAGGACCAGGGACTGGGCTCGGACGCATGGCGAATGGGGGAGAACAGGATGAGCCAGCCCATCCCCTGCAGGTTCCCTGCGCGGATCCTCTCCCGCTCCGTGGTGGAGGAGCCCGGGGCCATGGAGGTCACGTCGAGGTCGGGCTCGGCCAGCCCCGCCGCCAGGTCGGGGTCCATCTTGAGCGCCGCCAACTCCTTGCTCCGTCCGGCGGTGCTTTCACCTCGAATATTTTTCTTCAACTGACGTATTTTTCCCAAAGGAATCTAAACGTTTTCTTTTTGGCGGGAAAAATGAAGGGGAAAGTTTCGACATGTTATTGGCATGTAACATGCAATAAACGTAGCACTATTGCTATAAGTGCGTTTCATTTGCAAAATTATGAAAAAAAATGAAAACGGCAAAAGGGAAAAAAAGGTTTAAATTTAAAACCGTTCTATATCTAACGATGGCGAACAACATGGCGGACAAGAAGAAGGGGAACGCCTCCCCCACCGCCCTCAATGTCATCAGTGAGACCTGCGACTCCACGTCTGAAGACGAGGTTCCCAACAGCCTTGTTGCCACACCCGCCAGTAACAGCCTCACAAGATGCCCAAAGTTAAAAAAGAAGAGTCCACGTCTCCCAAGGGAGATGTGGGGTACTGAGGCAGCCAGGGAGAGGGAAAGGGCCCTTCATAGAGCACGCCAGCAGAAGTACCGTGCTAGGAGAAGAGCAGAAGTGCTGAGAGAGGCACGAGGAGGCCACACATCAGAAGAAGAGAGCGAGGAGGAGCTTCCAGTGCCGTTGCCAGCCACCGTGGTGCCAGACACTGCCAATGCTGGGTACTCCTCCAGCTCGGAGGATCAAGCAAAGGAACATGCACAAGTACAAGAGAAAAAACCGACGGCATGTAAAATGCTTGTGGAAGACATGCCACAGCCCTTCTGCGGCTCATCCGCCAGCACGGCCGACGAGGACCTGGACAAGTTGGCTGAGCTCTTCGCAAAGGTGAAGTGCTCCAGCAACGTGAGTGACAGTGCCATGAACAAGCTATTCTCAACCTTCGTCAACCACAACGACAAGATCATGAGGCTCATCGGCGACAAGACAATCGGGCCAAGCTACTCCAAAAGCGTCAGACCGATTGTTGTTTCCAAGCTACTTCCCATCTACACGTCACTTTACCTGATGGAGAAAAATCCTCGAGGAAACAAGTTCCACAGGATAGATGGGCTGAAAAAAATCCCCAAAAAATACCTACAACTTCCGGAGACCAAGAAGTGGAAGCTCCTCCGCACTGAGGCACACGTGAAGCTCAAGGACGTGAGGGAGCAGTACATTTTGCAACACGGGGACACAGAGGAGACAAGGAGGAACCTACTGAACACCCAACTGTCGGTAGACGGCGTGAGCGAGAGCAGGAAGGGCGCAAGGACATTCATCATTGTATCCATGAGGATTGGGAGCTGCTTGTTCCTCCTGCACTCCTTCAACCCCCTGGTTGGCGTTGACGAAAGCAAGCCAACGGCGCGTGAATTGCTTGAGTAGGTGAATCCAAGTATTAAGATTGTTACATGTCATTTACATTCCATGTTACACAGGCCGGTGGTCCAACAGTTGGAGACAATCCCTGACATGAAGGTGACCTCGATAGTGGCGGACATGGTGGAGCGCCACTACCTTAGGGGAATGGTTGGGATTGGTGGAAAATGGGCCTGCGAGATTTGCAAGGCGGGGGCAGAGACAAAGGGAGGCATCTCCTGGACGTACCCCCAGTGCGCGTCGGGCTCGTTCCGCACGGAGGAGGAGAGCGTATTCTATGCTAGGTAATATTTGACATGTTTTTTGCATGCAACAAGTCATTAAATTCTCATTTTAGAATTGGACGAACAGCACCCCCCCCCCCGAAAAGAAGGGGATCTTGCAAGACTCAGCCGTTTACGACCTGCCGCACGTGGACTACATTTGGGGCCTCCCCCTCGACGTCTTCCACCTGTGTTACGAGGGAATTACAAAGTTGATGCTCACCAGACTTTTTGTCAAGAGGACCACCAAGCAGGCGAAGCGCTACTTGACCAGACTGAACTACTTCTACACTCAGATGAGGGTTTTTTCCGAAACACCCAGGAGGACAAGAGCACTCGGCATCAAGAACCTGAAGGGGAACGAGCTGGGAGTAATAACACTCTCGGTACTGCCTGTACTTGCCCTCAACGTCATCGACGACAAGAAGCCTCACTGGTAAAAGAAGACATGTTTTTCACATGCAACATGATAAAAAAACCTCATTTTCAGGCGTGCGATGTCCCTTTCCATGCTGGTCTACTGCTTCCTAGTACGCCTATACCACTACCCGGACGAGGAGATGGAGGCAGCAAAGAGGGTCCTCTTCAGGCAGACTGGGCGAACCCTGACCGACCTCCACAGCCTCTTCTACTCCTCCTTCCAGAAGGGATTCTGCAGATTTAGGCAGGTGAAGCCGTGGCACCCCACCATCAACGTGCACTCCTTCATGCACTTGGAGGAGTCCAGAAGGAAGACTGGCCCACTTCATACCACATCTGCTGAGCCCTTTGAGGCGTTATACGCCGTCCTCAGGAGATGTTATAAGCCGGGAACCAGGAACACAAACAAGCAGATGTTTGAAAACTTCTACATGCGAGAAAAGTAATTTTTAAAAAAATAATTACAAGTAATTGGCATGCTACATTTTATACTTTTGTCACATTCACCCGTAGGTACGCCCACCGGTGCAACTTAGCTCGGCCGCTGGTGGTGAAGCCCCCGGGCAAGAGCAGCAAGATCTCTGACAGCACCGTCTTCCTCCACTCCGGGGAGTGCTTCACAATCACAGAAAAGAGGGAAAACGGCAAATTCTATGGCCACCACATGCGACTGGCAAGTCTCAAGCAGACCACAAATGACGTACGTCTTCCCTGGTCAAAGGTTGGTGTTCACAAGGTGCTGGGCGTCGAGGGGAACAACGCCCGCATCATCGACTACGCCGAGATCCGCGGCAAGGGGATGCAGTGTGGGGACATCATATCTGAATGGAGGCCGGAATGGCTCATGAGCAAAATTGACGTGTAACAATTGTATATCACAAGTAACATGCGAAGTAATTGTCATTATGTACATAACAGGTACCCTCACAAAAAAAAGAATTACACAGTTTTGAATGAAAGAATTGGACATTAAATTGGTCATTTATTCCAGCGCCGCCAATAAGTAACTCAAAAACTACATCACAAGAAAATAAATAATCTTTTTCTATTAAATGTTCCAGCAATGTTACACGCCTTCCACGAGGAAAGCGTACATCTCGTCCAATTTGCAATTTTCTGACATGTCATTTGCTTGCCATCAAAACATGTACCTAAAGTAAGACAGAGTTTTTGGCAAGTATTACTTGTATTCAATTAATGGCTCATATCATGCAAAGTATTTCACATGCAACTTGCAACAATAACAACACAGTCATTTCCTACATGTCACGCCGTTCGTCGGGTTGCTTGGATTGCGGCCTCTGACTTTTATTCCCCAAACTTGCCATGGAATATGGGGGGCTAGAATGTTTACACAGGGCTTCTATTTTTTTCGCTCCGTGCGTATGACGTATCACCGTCGAATCCCGCAAAAAAAAGAAAAAAATCTCATCCTGTTATTTTCCCGGGAAAATCCAGCGTGTTTACCTGACTTCTTTTCTCGCTTCCTTATATTCGCCAAACTGGCGTGTGCACACACCGCCTTTTCCCCTTCTTTCCAACTCCGTTTTTAGGATCACTTAAGATCACGCGGCGGAGATAAGGGGCGGAAAAGGGAAGGATCCGAGGCCAAATGTGGAAGAGAGCAATTTATCGAAAAGTGCAAAGGGGGGGGAAGCGGGGGTTGCACGATTTTTCGGATTTTTTCTTCTTTTTTCTTTGCGGGAATTGAGAAGAGTCAGCAAAAAAATCATGGTGAAAAAAGGGAGAAACCGTTTCTTCAACAAAAGATAACACGCGATTAAACATTTTGGAAGATGATACGTTCGTTGTAGGGTTTTTTTTGCTTTCCCTGGCACTCTTTTTTTCACGAAATTTGATAAAAACTCTGACTGACTAAGCTTTGGCTTGTTTTTCTGGGTTTTTATTCCCCAAGAAGTCCTTATCTCCTTTTCGCATCGATCAAAAAGAAACCCCACCATTAAAAATCGAGGTTGTTGATCAAAAGAGGGGAGGGGGGGAGAGACCCCCATGCAGCCTGCAATTAAGAAATTCAGGCCGGGACTTTCCCGAATAATATTCGTCTTTTTCGGAAAAAAAGGGTCGTCCTCCTAATTGCCTCCTATCCTCTTCCTTTTTGGGAAAGAGGAGGATGTAGTGTTTGTTTTTTCAGCTGAAGACTTCAGTCAGTCAGACACCCCTCGTCCTACTCCAGAATCCAAAATGGACATTGTTCGTCTCTCAACAGCAAGAGCTGAATATCCTGCAATAATATCGCTGAAAAAAGAAAGCCATTGGAGAATTTTCGACCTTAAGTCCAAAGCTGTAGTAATGTTCTGACTCAGCCCCCATCCTCCTCCTCATTCGTCCCATGGTGGTGGTGGTCACACACCCTTAAATATCGGTCCCAGAAGGAGGGGGCGACACTTGACTCGAATTCCGATATATCGGGTATTGTGTGTGCGATTCAGCAGAAAGAAAAAAAAATCGGGTATCGAAAAAGAAAGAGGGTGTTGAAAAGAAAAGGCAGGAAAAGAGATTTTTTTTCTTTCTGTTCGCGAAATATTGCCACGCGAAAATGCCATTGGAAGTACGTGTTTTTTCAGAACGAAAATTGCCGTGTTTTTGCGTCGAACCGTGGTGTTTTTCGACTCTTGTTTTGACTGATTGAACAATGTGGGAAACGAAACACAACAACTTTTGATGGACTTTTGGATCATCCTTGATTGCTGCTTCTCCCTTTAATTACGAAACGAACGGACGAAGGTGGAAAGAAGAGGAAAACAGAAGCAATTTCCCGTTTACCGACATACCTCACTTTCCCACAAACGGAATTGTGGTACTGCTGCAGTAATGGAATTGTTGCTTCTGCAGCGCTAATCGCCCTCTTCCTCCCTCTCCTAGCTTACCGAATGTATATATACGCTGTTCTGGTTCCGTACATTTCCGACTAAGTATCTCCCACAAAAAATAGAATGGGAAATAAAAGGTTCCGGTGGTTTTGTCTGTCCAAAAGAGTGTGGGAAACCAACAGAAACAGAATTTTCGTATTTTTCTTGGCACGTTTGGACCTAATTTATCTCCGCTGCCAAAAAAAAAAAGAAAACACAAAATCTCCCACACACAAAAAAAAAAAAGAAATAAAAACCGAATCCGACATCACCTCCTTTTCCCGCCTACCCGTTGTTAAAAAGAAGAAGGAAATAAAAAAAAGGAATAATCCCATCCCTGTCCGTTCGCCAAATAGGGTCATGTGTGTAGGAATCGACAGCAGATGTTACTTTGCTTTTGCTGCTGCAGTTGCTGCTGCTCTAAATATCGAGGG
>JAAUYB010153372.1_pt1 | contig 10295 bp, 9 predicted proteins | sample 7278071 | NCBI WGS metagenome assembly JAAUYB01 (sample SAMN14350121, study PRJNA611818) | marine sediment metagenome | isolation source: surface marine sediment (1.8m) | place: French Polynesia: Moorea | collected 2018-08 | reverse complement strand
TGGCACGGCGATGCAGGGAGGACGTGAAAACATCCACCGTCGCATGGGCCGAGCGAAGTTGGCAGAGCGGCAGGAAGGCGAAGATGGCGAAGGCGATCGCCGCCTCGACGATCTCGAAATCGCCCGGGACCGGCCCGATGCCTGCGTCGATGAGCGCCGCCGAAAAGCCAGGGGCCCCAGTCGCGATCACGTCCCAATGGGCAAAGGTGTTTCCGCCGCGGCCCAGGACGCTGACGCAGATAAGCAGAACCAACGCCGTGAGGATCAGGCCACCCAACAGGGCCATCCCGCGCGCCAATAGGGTCACGACATTCAGCATGATGCACCCAGGTGGATCGCGGCCCCACTATCATGGCAGGGCCGCGAAGGTTCGATCAGTTGGTGTACTGGTCGATCAGCGCGCGGGCTTCCTCGATCAGCGCGGCGCCGTCCAGACCCAGCTCGCCGACCTCGGCGATCCAGGAATCGACTACCGGTGCGGCGGCGGCCCGCCAGAGCTCCACCTGCTCGGAGCTCAGGGTGGTGACCTCGTTGCCGAGATCGAGCGCCTGCTCGCGGCTTGGTGCGTCATCCGCTTGCATTTGCTTGCCCGCAAAGGCCGAGAGTTCCGCGCCGGAATTGGCGTCGAGGATCTCGCGCAGATCCACCGGCATCGCGTTGTAGGCGTCCTTGTTCATCGCGAAGAGGAACGTGGTTGTATATAGCGAAGCATCACCAAATTCGAGGTGGTTGGTGACCAGCTCCGGCACCTTCAGCGCGCCCGTCACTTCCCACGGGATCACGGTGGCGTCGATCACACCCTTGGATAGCGCCTCGGGCACGGCGGGCACTGGCATGCCCACGGGCGTCGCGCCCATGCCGCCGAACATCATGTTGGTCACCCGTGTTGGCGCGCGCAGCTTGACGCCATTCAGGTCATCCGGCGTGGTGATCGGGTCGGCGGAGTGGATCAGGCCGGGCCCGTGCACCCAGGCCGCCAACAAATGAAAGTCCGAGAATTCGCCATCCACCATGTATTTCTGCGCCATGTCCCAATAGGCGCGGCTGGTGGCCTCGGCATTTGTCATCATGAAGGGCAGCTCGAACACCTCTGTATGCGGGAAGCGGCCCGGCGTGTAGCCCGATACGGTCCAGACGATGTCTGCAACGCCGTCGACGGCTTGGCCGATCAGTTCGGGCGGCTTGCCGCCGAGTTGCATCGCCGGGAAATGGTCGATCTTGATCCGCCCACCGGAGGCTTCCTGCACCTGCTCGATCCACGGAATGATGATGTTCTTGGGGACATTGGCTTGCGGTGGTAGAAACTGGTGCAGACGCAGCGTGACCTCTTGAGCCAGCGACATGGTCGCCGTTGCGCCAAGGCTCAGCGCTGCCGCCGCGGTCAATGAAAGCAGATTTCTGCGAAGCAAGGCCATGGTATCCTCCCTATGATGACCAAGACAAGATATTTATCTTTCATTATTGTTATGTTTCATATCTAAATATGTCCAGCGGAATCTGTGATGTTCGGGGAGGGGGCATGCAGTATCACTTGGAGGGTTTTCGGCCCGGTGACCCGTCGGTTGCCCCTGCGGAGGAGGTGGCCCGGAGTCGCGAGGTCGACGTTCTCATCGTCGGCTGCGGCCCGGCCGGTCTGACACTCGCTGCGCAGCTCAGCGTATTCAGCGATATCTCCGTCCGCATTCTCGAACGCAAATCCGGCCCCTTGCAGGTGGGCCAGGCCGACGGAATCGCCTGCCGCTCGATCGAGATGTTCGAGGCCTTCGGTTTTTCCGAAAAGGTGATCAAGGAAGGCTATCACGTCAACGAGGTGAGCTTCTGGCGGCCTGGGCCGGATGGGACGCGCCTCGTGCGGGCGGACCGCATTCAGGATGTCGAAGACGATCTTTCCGAGATGCCGCATGTGATCCTGAGCCAGGCACGTGTGCATGATTTCTACCTCGACCTCATGGCCAAGTCGCCGCGCCGGTTGGTTCCCGATTACCACCGCGACCTGCGCTCGGTCCGGCGGCATCCCGATGGCGATCACCCGATCGAGGCCACCTTTGCCTGCCTCGAGCGCGAGGGGGAGACCGAAACGATCCAGGCGAAATACCTTGTGGGCTGCGATGGCGCCCGCAGCACGGTCCGCTCCGAGATGGGGCACCGCCTGAAAGGCGCTTCGGCGCGCCAGCTCTGGGGTGTGATGGACGTGCTACCGCGAACCAACTTCCCCGACATCCGCCTGAAATGCGCGATTCAATCCGCCGACCAAGGCAGCCTTCTGATCATCCCGCGCGAGGGCGGTTATATGGTGCGGCTCTATATCGAGCTGGATGCCCTTGGCGAGACCGAACGCGCCGCCGACCGCGGCGTCACGCCCGAGCAACTGGTCGCTAAGGCCCGCGCTATTCTCGCGCCCTACGATCTCGAGGTGGCCGAGATCGCCTGGTCGTCGGCGTACGAGATCGGCCAGCGGGTGTGTGACGCCTTCGATGATGTCCCGGAGAATCATCGCGGCACGAGGGAGCCCCGCATCTTCATCGCCGGGGACGCCTGCCACACACACAGCCCCAAGGCTGGGCAGGGCATGAACGTTTCGATGGCCGACGCCTTCAATCTTGGCTGGAAGCTGGCCGCCGTTTTGCGTGGGCAGGCCTCGTCTGCCCTGCTCGACACCTATTCGGCGGAGCGGCGCGCCAAGGCCAAGGAACTCATTGACTTCGACCGCGACATGGCGCGGCTCTTCAGCGAGAAGCCGAAAACCAAGGAAGATGCCGCCCAGTTCCAGGCCTATTTCAAGAAGCACGGCCGTTATACTGCCGGTGTCGAAACCCGCTACGCGCCGTCGATGATCACCGGCGAAGATCGCCACCAGGCGCTGGCGACGGGTTATCCCGTCGGCAAGAGGTTTCACTCCGCCCCGGTGATCCGCCTGGCCGACGCCAAACCGATCCAGCTGGGCCACGCAATGAAAGCTGACGGCCGTTGGCGCATTGTAGCATTCGCGCCCCAACCAGACAGCGGCACTGCGGATGGTCCCGTTGCCGGTCTTTGCGATCGATTATCCCGGCCTGATGGCCTTCTGACCCGCGTCACGCCCGAAGGCGCCGATAACGACGCCGTCATCGATCTGCGCGCCATTTTCCAGCTCGGCCATCGCGACCTCGACCTCGCCGCCCTGCCGCCGCTCCTGTTGCCGCAGAAGGGCCCGCTGGGCCTCACGGATTACGAAAAGGTCTTTTGCCCGAACCCGAGGGCCGGAGACATCTTCGACCTTCGCGGCATCGACCGCCAGAAAGGAGCGGTCCTCGTTGTCCGGCCGGACCAATACGTGTCCATGCTTGTGCCATTCTCGGACACAGAGGCCATCGGGCGCTTCTTTCAAAGCTTCCTCACAGCGGCGCATTAGGCCGAGTTAGAGACTATCTTGCTGCAGCTATCGCGATAGCCTGGCCGGGCTAGGCCCGGGCTTGGGCATGCATCGGCTCAGTCCAGTAAGGCTTTGAATTGATCCGGGTTTCGGCAGGGCTGAGTTCTGGTACGTTGGCAGCCTGCCTCACGTGATCGGACAAGGTCATCATCGCGACCTGGGTTTTCCAGCCGTCGAGGCTCAAGACCGGTCCCGCCGGCTCTGCCTTGAGATCAAGCCGTGCGATCCATCGCGCCCAGATCGCGGGCACCAGTCCCAGGACGATCCTGGCCTCTGCCTCAAGCGCCGCGTCGATCATGCCGCGCATCATTGCCGCTTGCACCCTTGTTCGGCGTTTGGCCGGCACCGCATCCAAAACGAAGACGCGCGAGGACTCCCAAATCGAGGGATCGACAGGGGCCTCGAAGTCGAGAAGGTTGTCTGGAATTGTATCGACAAGGCCAAGCTGAGCATCCCGTATCATATACGAGTAGATACCGCAGCGCGCGGTTGTCGGTGTCAGCCGAATGCCCGCAAGTACCTCTCCGTCGTCATGCACGACGACCCAGCGCGACGCCGGGCTGTCGTACTGGTCGTATTCCATGCCGTCCGCTTCGGGGAGCGCCCAGTTGTTCTTTTCGATGAAAGACCGGCGCCTTGCCCGCAAGAAACTCACGAAGAGCTCTCCGTGTTCGTGGAGGTTTTCGAAGCTCAGCCTCGTTGTCTGCATGACTATCCCCTGATCACACATCTTGTTCTTGCCCCGCCGACGGCGGAGGTTGTTGCACACTGGTTCCTTGCGCCCGGAACGGACGTTCAGACCGATTGGTTTCTTGCTGGACGAGAGGTCGGATAACGAAGACCGCTTAAGCCAGTTCTTCGTGCGGTCATCCGCGCGCGGAACATCGTTACAGACGGGTTTTCGCCCCGATACCAGACTGGTTACGCTTCATCGTGCCCTGTCCAGGCCCCCAATGAGAAAAATCACACGTTGGGATAGTTATCCACAGGTTCTGCGCAATTCCTGATAATGCGTCCGCATTGTGTCGAAATTGCGCCATATCCTTCGATTTCCTTTTCGAGATATAGGCTTAGCTACAATATATAGCGGTGCGTGGAATACGAAACGCTGCAGATCTTTATCCACAGGCATTAATCTCACTCACGGTGAAAAGCAGATTTACGAATCACGCACAACGCGAGCGCTTTCTCTTCGCGAAATCCCAGAATGCTAAATTCCTGCCATCGAAAGACCACAGATCGCGGCGATTGTTCCGAAACCTGCGCCAATCTCAATCGCGGCGCCCGGCTCGGAGAAACCGAAACAGCATGACGATGCAATCAGGGCACGAGAACCCGGCATGGCTTGATGGCGGCGCGCGAAGCTCTCGATGGAAACCGCGCATCCTTCGCCGGTTCTCGCATTTATTCAAGCGGACGGTTCTTGGGCGCGGTGTCTCGAACGAGCGCCTTGCCAAGCAGATCAACGACTTCGTCACAGGAAGCCGCGCGCTCTTCTGGCAACGGCAGGGGATGTATCTGGGCGCATCCTTGCTGACGCTGTTCTACTACGACGAGACCTTGGCCTGGGTGTTCCTGTGCCTTTTGCAGATCACCGAACTCCTCGACATGGGTGTGTCTTCGGTCGCCGTGCGGGTGTCCGGCGGAAACCGCAAAAAAGCACGCCTGATGCAGACCGCGCTTTTGGTGACCTCTACCTTGAGCGCATTGACCGTGGGCGCTTTCACTTTGGCAATCGTAGCGCTTGAAGAGCCAGGTCAGCATTTCACCCCCTTGTTCTTCCTGTTCGCGGCGGGGCTTTTTGCAGCGGTCAACAATCACCAGCTTCCACGCGTTCTATTGGTGCGCCTTTTGGTCTACGGCGCAGTCTTTCTCTACGTGCCGATCAACGATCTTCTCACCCAGCGCCCAGCCTTGGAGTCGGTGCTCTGGATGCATTTTGCGACCATCCTTTTTGTTTTGTTTTTCGTCATCGAATGCGCCTGGATCTTCCTCAAGCTTTATCGAAAGAGCCTCGACAACATCCAGGAACTGCGCCTGGAGCGCGACCGGGCGCATGAAGCGCTCGAGGTCAAGTCGCAGTTCGTCGCGACGGTGAGCCATGAGTTGCGCACGCCGCTGACGTCAATTCTGGGATCGCTTGGCGTGGTGAACTCCGGGCTGTTGAAGGATCAGCCCGAAAAACTCGATGAGGCGCTGGAACTGGCCTACAAGAACAGCCAGCGGCTCTCTGATCTCATCAACGACCTTCTTGACGTGCAGAAGATCGAAGCGGGCAAGATGAGCTACACCTTCGAGACGGTCGAGATCGGCCAATTCCTGGCCGAGGCGGTGCAAATGATGCGCGCCAGTGCCGAGCAGTCCGGAATTGCAATCCGGCTCGATCGGGCTGCACCCGATCTTTGCGTGCGTGCGGACCGGATTCGCCTGAATCAGGTCCTCGCCAATCTATTGTCGAACGCAGTCAAGTTCTCGAACCGCGGGTCTACCGTGACCGCCTCGGTCACGGCCACGGACGTCAAGATCCAAGTCTCGGTCACCGATACAGGGATCGGTATTCCGCCGGGCTCGCGAGAGCTGGTCTTCGGTCAGTTCCGCCAGGTAGACGCCTCGGATAAGCGTTCATACCAGGGTACCGGGCTTGGACTGAATATCTCCGAGAAGATCATGCGCGCCCACGGCGGAACGATCTATTATGCGAGCCAAGTCGGCAAGGGCACCAGGTTCACCATGGAACTCGACCGTGTGCGGCCGGACAACTCCGCGCCGGCATAACGCCCCACAATTCCACCAATTCTCCTTATTTCTGCTCCAAACCGATACGAGAACGTTAACCAAGGCGCTCGCTGCTTGGGGAGCACGCAAGCGTCCGCCACCACTCTAGACCCAAGCAGAATGCGGGGAAAAAATGCGGGTACTTGCTGTCGACGATGATCCGTTCATCATTCAGGTTCTGGAACTAGCACTTAGCGCCATGGGCTTTGGCGCAGTCGTCACTGCACAAAGTGCGGTGGACGCAATGGACAAGATCAGGAGCTCTAGCGAGCCTTTCGACTGTTTCTTGTTGGACATTCAGATGCCCGAGGTTGACGGCATCGAGCTGTGCGAAATGATCCGCAAGCTTCCGAACCACACGCGGACGCCGATCATAATGCTCACGGCTATGTCCGACCGGCAATATATCGAGCGTGCTTTCGAGTCTGGCGCGAATGACTATATCGCCAAGCCGTTCGAAACCGTCGAACTGGCGGCGCGGATTCGCGTGGCGGAACAACTTTCGAAAGAGATCAAGTCGAAGGAGGGCATCGAACGCGAACTCGCCCTGATGACGGACGGTCTCGACTTTCAACCGGCCGTCAATTTCGAGGACGCGCTGGCCTTCGAGGACATGCCCGGCCATCTCGACCTGCCGACGCTGAAGAATTATCTTGAACGCATCAAACGCAGCAACTTCCGCTACGGCGGAGTGATGGCGTTGAAGATCAGGAACATCGCCGAGATCTACGGCAATCTCCAGGGCCGCGATTTCATCAATTTCGTGTCCGATGTCGGAGATGCGATCTCGTTCTCGCTTAGCCACGAACAACACCACTTCTCGTATGCCGGGTCGGGATACTTTCTGATCCTGTTCCTGTGCCTTCCAAAGGCCCGCTTCTCCGGCAGCGTGCGCGAGCGCATGGAGCTTGAGCTCAGCAACATGGACCTGCGCTACCCGGGCGGCGAACCGATCGGGACCTCGATCGAGGTGAGCCGGATTCAAGGCACGGAGCTTTTCGGCATGAACAGCGTCGACGTAGTCGTCGAAGCTGCCATCAACGACGTTGAGGTGGTCCTGGCCGGAAATTCGAAGATCCAGTTAAAGCTGAACGCCTCCGGCGAAGCGTCGGCGCTACGGGTTATGCACTAGGCATCGCAGCCGCTTGGACAGACGGTCAGCGGCGGCCCGATATCCGGGCGGGTTTGATTTGGCCAAACAGGTGCCGGTTGAGGGAGCAATGTGCGAGCTCCCATTGCTAGGCACACCGATTGATCCAAGGTTAGATAAATCTGGCCTTGGGCCACTTGGCGCGAAGGGGTCTTCGTTGGTCTCGTTGGCAACTGACGTTGATCCCGCCGGGTGAGTTTTAGATACCGCGCCGGCGCATCGAGGTAACGGACGGCAATTCGCCATATTTCGAGCGGTAATCCCCCGTGAACCGGTCAGGACGGCGAATCCGGCATCCATGGCCGCGTCCTTGGCGGTCAACTCACCCGGCTCTGCGGCATCGAGCCACCGCTGCCGGGCGCCTGACCTGAAGGGATGTCCCGCGCAGCGCGCGACGGCGGTCCATGAAACGAATGAAACTCGCGCGGGCCCCGATCTGCGCAGCCCTTGCGGCGATTTCTTTGCATATGACCACTGGGCTGGTACGCGACGCCGCAGGGTATGGCGCGGTCTGTCAGTTTCGCCCCGGAGATTGTGCGCCAACGCGCCGATGGAGCCGCGGCCTGGGCCATGGATATCGATCTGGCGAAACGGGCATTTGCACCGGCCCAACAGGGAGGAGTTGCCAAGGTGATACCTGTTCAAACCACCTGCAATCGGAGAGTAGCGAGAACGTGACAGGCCTTGCGATAATCCACTAGAGTCTGCTTGACGGCCTTGCGTGTGCGACGATGGGACTGTCCGAACAATCGCGGCACCAATGCCGATTGCCCATGACGTCATTGGCTGCCATTTTCGCTGGCGGCAAAGCCAACCGCGGGCCGGAGCTTCAGAGGATCCAGCGATAATGTCTCAACCCCACCACCTCTCAGCCACCTTCTTCTATTCCATCGGCGGCGCATTGATCCTGGGATACATCCTCGTGGTCGGCCAAGGAGTCATTGTTCCGGTTGTAGTATCGCTTATCGGGGTGATCGTGCTGGCGCGGGCGGTCGAGTTCTTAAGGCAGCTCGCCCTATTCAAGACCTTCCCCAGTTGGCTCCTGCACGTCTTCGTTCTGGCTTTGGCGTTGATAGCCGCCACGGCTTTCGGCTGGGTGGTCGCAGTGACGCTCGAGCAGATGATGGACCGGGCGCCAACCTACCAATCCAACCTCGAGGTAGTCATTCAAAAGGGCGCGTCGATCATCGGGCTCGAGGCGGAAGCCTCCTGGGACGACGTCAGAGGCGCCACACTGGACCGTCTGAACCTGACCTCCATTGTCGGCCAAGCAGTCGGTTCTATCGCGAGCTTCGGCGGCGCCTTGCTGCTGGTCGTCGTCTATAGCGCCTTCCTGATGGGCGAATTTGCGAAACTGCCTGCGAAGGTTCAAAGCGCATATAGCGAAGACGAAGGCGCGACGCGAATACTGGAAGTTGTCGGAGAAATCAGCCGCAAGGTCGCAGATTATCTGAGCGCGAAGACCGGCATAAACGTTCTGCTCGGCTTGATCTCATTTGTTGTGCTTTGGTTCTTCGGCGTCGATTTTGCCGTGTTCTGGGCAATCTGCATCGCGCTCTTGAACTACATTCCGTATATCGGGTCGGCCGTTGGGGTTGCGTTGCCGGTGGTCCTGTCCGTCGCCCAGTTCGGCGACCTCTGGACCTCGCTGTTTCTGACCATCTGGCTTGCCGTGGCGCAGGTGTTCGTCGGAAATGTGCTCGAGCCCCGCTGGATTGGCCGGCAACTCAATCTCTCGCCGTTCTCTATCATTCTTGCCCTGGCGGTCTGGTCGTCGCTCTGGGGAATCGCAGGTGCAATCCTTGCGATCCCGCTGACAAGTGTCCTGACGATCGTATTTCGCGAAATTCCAGGCACCCGGCCTATCGCTGTGTTTATTTCAGACGTTCCTGCGACGGGCAAATAGCCAGCCGCCCGGCTGCCCAAGGCACGGCCAGTCATGCGAAACACACGTGGTCTCCGACCCTGTGAACCGCTTGCGCCAGCGACCGGCGTTGGCAGCGCACTGTCGGGCCGATGCGAGGAAATAGCCGTGGGGCAGCGATTTTTGGGGTTGGGTGCTCGTCCATTCTTCTCTTAAGATCGAGTAAACACCTAGGAGGGCACATCTTGACTCTTTACGATCAGTGGCGCCGAAGTCAGGGAGTAGCCTTGGGGACTGTCGCCTTTGTCGGCGTATTGGCCATGGCCGTCGTCGGATTGTCGGTCGAACCGGTTTCCGCGCAGGGCTATTCCCACTCCTACTGCGATTCCTATGCCCGGGACGGGGCCCGGCGCGGCAGCAATGGTGGAGCCCAACGCGGCCTCGTGCGCGGCGCCTTTCGCGGGACTGTCATTGGCGCGATTGGCGGCGACGCGCAAAAGGGCAGACGTATCGGCGCGGGCACGGGTGTCGTCCGGGGCGTTGCGCAGTACGACTCAATCTACAACCGGCTCTACTCTGATTGTCGCGCCGGGCGCATTGGCTACTGATGAAATTCACCCCGATTTGCAGGGGCTCACGGGACAGGAGACACTTCATGAACATCAATAGTTTCACCGCAGGCGCAATCCTGGCTTTGGCAGGTACAGTCTCGCTCGCCGGCGCGGTCTCGGCGCAGGACGTCCCTGAATTCGGCGTCGCCGACATTTCGTGCCGCGAACTGCTGACGATGGGGGGCGACGAACAGGACGCGACGCTGATCTTCATGAACGGTTACGTAAGTGGCCAGGCGAGCGAAGAAACGATCAATCCATCCGCGTTCATGGAAGCCTCGGACACCGCGATTGCGAATTGTATCGACACCCCCGATGAGCCGCTGATTACGGTTCTGAAGGCCGCCCGCGGCGGATAGGCGCCACGTTTCTCCGCCCTGCTGCTGGCTGCTGCCGGAAGCATGACCTGCGCCAGGGCAACGTATTTGCCAAACGCGGCGATCCGGCACGGCGGACAGATTGACTGTGGACGCACGCGCGTAG
>JAAUYB010159122.1_pt1 | contig 10300 bp, 16 predicted proteins | sample 7278071 | NCBI WGS metagenome assembly JAAUYB01 (sample SAMN14350121, study PRJNA611818) | marine sediment metagenome | isolation source: surface marine sediment (1.8m) | place: French Polynesia: Moorea | collected 2018-08 | reverse complement strand
GTGCAATCCCTACATCCTAAAAACATCACCCAAGAACGAAATGGAAAATATACCTGCATCGCCGCCTGAATGACCTCCTCCAGCCTCCGGCACTGCTGCGATCGCCCGAGCGACTCCGCGTCCGAGGGGAAGTCCTTCTCGGCCTCCTTCAGCGCCCGGGAGTACTCGCGGTCGATGTCCAGGTCGGGGAGTTGGGCAAGCTTGGATCTGGAGGACGGGGGAGGGAAGATACCGTCAATGGCAATTTTGGGGGACAAAGCGTTGTTGCTTGTCAATGACATGCAAAAGTAGCTTTGGTTCTGGGGGAATAGAGACGTCTACATAGGGGCCTAGGCCTAGTTTAGGGGCCTAGGGATGCTTTTTTGGCAAGGTTAGGTTAGGTTAGGTTAGATTAGAGATAGTAAAAACGGGACGTCTCTATTCCCCCTGCTCCGTAGCTTTCTTAGATTGCCAGTAGAACAACAACAACAACTTCCATAGCCCTACTTAGCCACGCAAAATAATGGGGTAATAACATGAGAAATTATCTCTTCCTTACCTTGTGACGTCGATTGCCCTGCACTTTGCCTTCAGCTCTGCCTCCTGCCTGGCGTTCTCCAGCGTGAGGTCCCGGATCTTCTGCAGCTGCATGGCGCGGCCGTCCTCGGGGTTGTCAGACTCTTCGTCGTCGTCCAGGTAGAGCACGACCTTCTGCGCCGCCACGTGGTACCAGTCCGCGGCGTCTCGCAGGTTCGTCAGCTGCTGCTCCATGATGCCGTCGGGGTGACCTCGGGGTCGGGGTGACCTCGGCAAGTGACCTCGGAGCGGGAGAGGCCGGCGGCGAATCTTTTGCGTACGCGGGGGTTTGTTACGTTTTCGATGCGTTTTGGAGTTGCCAGAGATCATCTGACAGTGCCATGGTAAAAGCCTTTTAAACGATCTTTTAAAAATGTATGCGATTTTTCAATGGAAGGCTTTTTTAAGAACGCTAAAATTTACCAAGATTCCAAGAATTTACATAGCGTTCATTTTTATCCCAATATTTTGAAACGTTACCAAATTGATTGGCACATTTTTTGTGGCCGCTTTTTCACATTGCGTAAACAGTGAAAAATTTTGACTTTGACGTTTCGCCAGCGGCGGGGGGAGCCATGCCGGACTTTCGAGGTCACTCCTGGCCGGAGGTCGAGGTCAGGGTCGCTGCGTGAGGTCAGTGGGAATATAAGAATATTGGCGGTGCCGATTTCAATTATTTTTTGGCGTGACACCCACCCGCTCGTCCGTCCATCTTCCTCCTCCAAACCTTTGACTTTGGACCGGTTTGGCGATGTGAAGCAGATTTGACCTCCACCGGTTTCCCTTATCTCCAACTCTTTTATTTCCCCATCACAAATGCAAAAAAATACTACTCTCATGCGCAGTTTTCCGACGGGCAGAAATGTATTTCTTTTGACTCTCTGTGTTATTTGAACAGGAAATTCCAAGAGAACAGTTTGTATTTTTTTGCAGGTTCCCCCGAATCTACCAAGAAGACGGCACCATGTCTAGTCCTCCGAGAGATAACGGAGAAGATACCAAAGACTAGTTCAAGAGGGGGACAAGGCTGTAAAAAAACTCCCCTTCATCTCCCAGTCCGAAAAGAGTCTTCCAACCACGATGGCGTCTGCGGGCGGCAAGAGCGCTGTGTCTGGCGCGGCCGCCGCGGCCGCCGCGCTGAGGAGCGCCGCGCAGAAGGCCGCGGCCACTACAAGCGGAGGGTCCGTCGGCGGCCCTTCCTCCTCCTCCTCCCCCGTCCTCAGGCCCTTCAGGGAGATCCCGGGACCGCCAAGCTATCCGGTATATTTTTACTGTTTTTTATTCCTATGTTCTCAAAAATGCAAAAAATAAGCGCATTTCGATTTTTCCAACGAAAATGCTGCAATATTATGTCTGATCTGTTCATTTATTTCTCTTTCTTTCGAAACAGCTGGTTGGCAGCCTCCTCCAGTACTCCCGTTGGGGCCCCTACGACCGGCTGCGATACCACCTCGCCTTGGTCTCCATGCACCGGCAGTACGGCCCCCTCGTCAGGGAGAGGATCGGGTGGGGGCAGCACTCGACCGTCCTGCACGTATTCGACCCGGACGACATCAAAACGGTGAGAGTTTGGGTTTTTCCGACCATTTCATGATTTCCGTAAAGATCCATTTTGTTTAAGATTTGTTGGAATCGGTTGTTTCTGTATCAACTATCAATGTTGTAATATCCTTCTTTGCCTACGAGCTGTCATAGAAAACAATAAGAGTTAAATGCCGGATTCAAGACCCAGCGCCAGCCCCTTAACTTCTAGACTGTTTCGAAGACATTTGATTAATTTTTTTGCCGTAGATATTCGGGAAGCGACATCCGTCACCTACTTTAAATTTATTTTTCAGGTCTACGCCCACGAGGGCAAGTGGCCCGTCGCGCCTCCCCTCCAGGCCACGACGGAGATGTACCGGCGGCAGAAGGACATGTCGCTCGGGCTGGGAAACACCAACGGGGAGGAGTGGTACAGGCTGAGGTGAAAGGGAAATCCCGAAAAAGACTCATTTTTGTGTGCTTCTTCCTCTCGCAGCAAAAGAGGGCAACTTTTGCAGAAAGTCTGTGGAAACTTCTTTGGATTTTAAGCCGCAAATTAAATCTTGGTCTTTGCACGCGAAAATAATTATGGCAATGAGCAAACTCGTTGTTAAACTGAGCTACGTACGTACGATAGGTTGCGTCGACTTGTTTCGGATAGTGACGATTGAACGAACCTTTCCTTGACATTTCCTCAGGTCCAACTCGCAGCAGAAGCTGCTGCGCCCGAAGGAGGTCCAGTCGCACCTGCCCTCCGTGAGCCAGGTGGCCAGGGAGTTCGCCGCCAGGATTGCAAGGCACAGATACGTCAACGACGAGGTCAACGACCTCAAGACAGAGGTGAGAAAGAAAATAAAATTTAGAAATAGACGGGAAATAATATGTAGTAGGACGAATTTCAAGGTCGGGATTTAAATGCTGCGCCCTATCCGGTATGCCATTGAAAAGTTTTAAATATTTGTAGGCTCTGTCGAATTTTTTTTATGCCGTGACCATAAAGTACTTTTTATCGAAAAGTAGAAAGTCCAAAAAAATCGTGCTCCGTCCAGGTCGGTAAGTGGTCCCTGGAGAACGCCGGGCAGCTGGTGTTCGACCGCCGCCTGGGATGCCTGGAGGACGCGGACGCGGACGCCGCGGCCGAGTGGGGGCGGAAGATGGTCGAGGCAAACAAGGAGATATTCAGGCTCTCGGGGGAGCTAAAGCTCTCCATGCCCTTCTACAGGGTCGTCTCAACGCCAAAGTGAGTAGAAGTTTCGCCTGAATATAGTTTGCAAACGGGGTTTTCCTGAACGCAATTTGCTTTTCGCGAAAGCACGAAGCGGCCGGAATGCCTTCCTCTCCAATTTGCTGCCTTGAAAAAAGTTAAAGAACAATGTGGGGAAATAATAGTTTGTTTCTTTAAACCTTAGGTGGCGCCGGCTGGTCGCTGCCGAGGACAGTTTCTACAACGAGGCCCTCCAACTTGTCGACGACGCCGTGCTTAGGCTGAGGGACGCGACAGAGGCAGGCACGCTCAGGGACGGACAGTTCAACCTGCTGTCATACCTGCTCACCAGGTACACCTGTCACTATAAAGAGTTTGGTCTGGTGATTTTGATTCGAGCTAGCGAACTACTGTACAAATGCAATTGTGCAATGTGCATTATTTGAAATTTCAAATTCTGTTCTGTGACAGGAATGTTCAAGGCACATAGGTTCGTTTTCTTCTTTTCGTGTATTCTTGCCAATTAAATGATTTTTCCTCCGGCCCTAGGACTGAGCTGAGCCTTAAGGACGTGGCCGTAATCAGCCTCTCGCTCTTCTCGGACGGACTGGTAACACACACTCTTGTTTCCAAAAAAAAATATCAATTTCCGACTTTTCTATTCGCATTTCTCCAGAGCACGACCACCCCGACCGTGCTGTTCAACCTGTACTGCCTAGCAACGAACCCAAGGGTCCAAGAAAAGGTACAGCGACCACTTTTTCCCGCGCTCAATGCGATCGTTTCTATTTATCTTGATTTGGCGTTTCGCAGGTCCACGAGGAAGTGCGGCGAGTCCTGGGCGACAAGGTGGGAAAGACCGTCTTTTTTTTTTTTTTTTTTCAAATCCCATTTTTTCATTCGCCAAAGAAAACATCTTTTGTGTTCCGCCACTGGTTTCTTTGGAATTTGATTACTTTTGAAGCGATGCAAATTCGAAGCAAGATACTTCGACCTTCCGCAGAAGGACCTTACCGCCGACCACCTTGGCCGAATGTCCTACACCAAGGCGTTCATCAAGGAGACGTTCCGCCTCTTCCCGAACGGCACCGAGGTCTCCCGCAGGACGGAGGAGCCCATGGTCCTGTCCGGGTTCAGCGTGCCCGCCGGGACGCACGTTGACCTGAACCCCACCGTGCACTTTAGGGACCCGGTGAGGGAATGGAACATACTTTTTTTATGCGGGAAAGCACGTTCTGTGAATCAGCCAATATTAGAGATCCAAAATGCACGCGGAGGATTCTATTCCCATCGATTGTTTAAAACAAGATTTTCCTTGTGATGTAATTTGCCAACTTTGGAACAAGAAAAAGTCTTCCTTTTTACAGGAGTTGTGAAATTTTTGTGTCCCCCCTTTCCAGATGCTGTTCCCCGACCCCGACTCCCACCGCCCCGAGCGTTGGCTCCGCACCGGGCTGGACGAGGCGGCGGAGGCGTCCAGGGTACACCCGTACCTGCTCACGCCGTTCGGGCACGGGACGAGGATGTGCGCGGGGAGGAGGTGAGGAAGAACATAGTTTTATTAGAAAGGTTTTTGCGGCAAGTGTTGGCAGATCGATAGATAACTTGTGCGTGGATCATCTGCTCGTTTTGAACTTCGGACATCCCATAATCGCTGCTTTTCCAGGTTCGCCGAGCAGGACCTCCTGGTGCTCCTGGCCACCATCGTCCGCCGCTTCAGGCTGGAGTATCCTGTTGGGGAGAACATGGGACAGGTGGGTGCAGCTTTTTCGGAGAAAAATACTATGAATCTTCTGCAATTCTAATTTTTCATCTGTCGGACAGATGTACAACACCCTGCTGTTTCCCGACCGCCCCGTGAGGGTCAGGTTCGTCAACAGGGAGGAGGAGGAGGAAGAAAAGGGGAAATCGGAGAAGAAAGAGAAGAAGAATAAGGGCTCATGATGGAGTTCCCCGAATACGACGCCACCGATACTTATAAATGCCGCCATGATATATCGAAAATGATTTACCCCACGACACAACAGCAAATATACATTCTGAAAAATGTAGCACCGCGATGGCGGCAGCTCCATAAAGCAGCGGCATTGTATTTCAAATGCTGCTGTTGCAGCTCCTACAACATCAGGAGGAGGAGCATCTCCAGCGGAATCTCGAGGGAATAGATGTAGTAGGCCGTGAGGACATACCATCTCCAGACTCGTGAAATTATTCGGGATATTTTCATGTACATAGAACTGCGAAGTGATTTGAACACGCGCGTATCCTAGCGGCATCCCAAGCCGCACAGAATCTTTCTAAATTCCAAAGTGCCGCCAAGGACGAAAAGACTGCTGAGACTCGTTAACTTGGAGGAAAAGGCTTCGGCCGCCGTGGCTAAAGAAGAACAGACTGACAAAAGCAGCCGCGGCGGCGGCTTTTCGAGCCGGCCTGCAATTCCAGCGCCACTTGTTTCCTTCTCCATATTTCGTGACAAAGATCTTTGTCACTCGGCAAACAAGAAAAAAAGATATTTACACAAGGACCTCAGCTAGCGCGCCTAGAGAAGACCAAGACACTTCTTGCGCAAGGGATTTTTGTAAGCAGCAACACTGTTATTCTTAACTTTTACAAAAACAAGCATACTTTTGTTGTACAGCCTTCTTCTCATATCAAAATTATCTCTCTTTCCCGTTTCTTCCACCTTCAAGCAGGCTTCGTCATCTTTCTTCTCCTTCTCATCGTCGTCATCCTGCTCTTCTTCGTCTTCCTGCTCCTCCTTTTCTCCCTCTTTGTTTTACACAAACAGTGTGGCAACAACAGTCTGGTTGTCGGGCGGGATCTGCGGGAACCCCGCCCAGCGCTCCTCCGACCTCCTCGCGACGGCCGCCGCAACTGCGGGGGCGTTTCCCTCGCCACCGCGGCGATCTCGCCGGAGAGCCGCGTCCGACCTGCGGCTGTTGCACATGTTGCCGCATCAGCTATTTTTTTCTATCACTTTCTTTATATTTACAACTTTCCTCGCCATCTCTTTTCTTCTTCCTTCAGGTGGCAGTCTTCTTTTCCTCTGTTTTCCTCCACCTCGTCAGTCTTCTTCCTCCTACTCAGCATCTTCATCCTCTTGTTTTCCTTCCTCACTCTCTTCCAATGGAAGATTGAGGCCGTGCACGTCATGTTGTCCGAGGGGCTGAATGGGAACCTCTCCCCCAGCGCAGCAGAGCCTCCTCCACCACGGCTTCGGCCACCTGAGCGGCGTTGTGCCCGGACGCGATGGCGGCCCGGGCGGTGGCGGCGATCTCCGCGTTGTTGAGCGCCGCGGTGATTCCGTCCGTGCAGGTCACCAAGGCGGCGACGGACGCGAACGGGAGGGGAGGACCCTCTGATGGGTAACTACTAGGGCTGGGAATGATTAACCAAGTAAACTTTCTAATTGGCTAAAATGGTTAATTTTTTTAACCTAACGGTCAATTTCGGTTATAATATTGACAAATTTCAATGTTATTTTCTAAAAAAATCAAACTTTTCAAAACAAAAACCTGTAGTTTAGTAATATTTCTATTGTCATCTTAGAAATATCTTTAAAAAAATATTGAATATTTGTATTTTTATATTTGTTTGGTAGAAAGTGTCCAGGTGTCTCTCCTGGAGGAGTTGGCCCGCAGTCTGAGCGATTGTGATGGCCGTCTCTTCTGCCACCATGGCGGCCTTGTTCTTTTTGCTCCCTGAGAAAAAAAAGAAAGTAGTTTTGTTCCCAAGGAGGCCAAGAGAGTGTAAAACATTCAAAGTGCCAAAAGCTAATGCAACTGTACCTGGCAGGATGCGCTCCTCCCTTTCTTTGCTTTTCTGGTATCTGTACACGGGCTGAACTGTTGCCTTGAAGTGGTAATGGAAGAGGTAAAAACAAACTTGAAAAGTGGCATTAAAAACATACTCTGAAACAGCCGATGGGGAAGGTGAGGGCTCCCGAGTTGCAGCCTTTGTCACAGTTGCTACACTTTTGACGGGAGCCTGTGACGAAGTCTGCCACCTTGGAAAGGGCCTGATGTAGGAACTAGGAAACGTTGTTGTACATTTGGCAACTTTAAAGGAAGCCAAAAAAGCTTTCACCTTGAATGCCTCTCTTTGACCCTTCTCCTCCATGAAGTGCCAGAAGATGTGGGCCACCAGGTAGCACTGCCTGCGGAGGATTGAGGAAAATATTCTATTTACAAAGAAATAACAGATATAGGGATGGTAAAAATGTTATGTAAACTAACTACCCATCCCAGAACTCTGGAGCCCGCTGGAGGGCCTCCTGCAGTGCCGTCATCGTCGGGGTGGGGGGGCGGGGGGGGGCGCACGTTGGCGCCCAGCTCAGAGAGAGAGTAGATGCTGTTGGAAGGCCGGAGGGGAGAAGAAGAAGAATGGTTTAGTCGTCAATGTCGGTTCGACTGATCCTATTCTGAAAACAGCACACACCTGGGCACCGTAGTGGGCAATGCGGCCTCCGAGCTGTCGGTGCCCATCGAAGGCGGCGGCCACATCCAGCGCCGGAGGAGACGCGCCGTGGTCGGGGGCGGGCTGCGGAGGCGGAGGCGGCCTCGGGCGGCTGGAGCGGGAGGACGAGGAGCGGGAAGAGGACGCCCTCACTGCGCCGCCGCCGGCGCCGCTGGACCCGTCGGCGCCGTAACCGGTAAACGGCAGCTGTCCAGCTAGGCGCAGGACCAGGTCGTCCTAATGAGAAAGAAAGAAGAGGGATGGGATTCAGCAACGCCAGGAGTCAGAGAAAGGACTATCAGATCGTAAGTGCAGGGGATCGAGCAGGAACCCTCCCATCGAGCACCCGCCGGCGTTGGAGTCGGGGGGGCAGCGGGGGGGAGCACTTCCTGAACGCGTATGGTAGAGAAGAGGGCGTTGTCCGTGGCGGTGGCGGTGACCACGAGGCGATCCCTCACGCGGCCTCCGACGATGTCCCCACCGCCCACGCAAGCGGACACCTCTTTCCCGAATCTCTGCGGGAATGGGGGGGGGGGGGGGAGTTTGAGCATGGAGGCGCCGCCATCAAAAGCGCACAATAGCTCTCACCTTGCCCGACCAGTCAGTGGCCCTTCCGCCCAGACCCCGAGGTGCATAGCACCGTCTCCAGCACCACCGGTTGCTGGTTCGGTGCGTTCGGCACCGGAACGGGGTCCAGGGGCTTCTTGAACGGCCTCCCGGATGAGGGCGAGGAGGAGGAGGCCAGAACGGCGGCGCCGCCAGCGCCGGAGGGATGGTCGCCGCCTGTGCCGCCTCCGGTCACCGGATCAGAACCCGAGAGGGAGATGTTGAAGCTGTCCTGCAAAGCGCACACAAGCGAACGGGATTCGCCAACCTTTCTTGGGCAACGAGAAACGCTCTCTCAGGAATGTCATGCTCACTTGGATCCTCGTCTTCCCTCCCCGGGTGGTGGCGGCCCCGGAGCGAAGGTTGTTGTTGCTGCTGCTGATCTCCTCCGAGAGGAAGAGGCCGGCGGGGGCGTTTTGCTCCGCGGAGAACTCCATCGGGCGGGCGGTGGACGGGTCGGTCGGGTGGGGCTGGCCACACGGGAGGAGGGCTCTTGGAGGTCGTGGAGGGGAGGGGGCCGCGGACCGCGGAGGGGAGCGAAGCCGGGTCGTCGGGTTCCTTAAAAAAAAATTCTTCAAAAAGTTCGCCAAATTTCGCCAAACTCTAGACTAAAGCGCCTTTTTATGTCTTTTGTATAACAAATATTTTGGAGAAATCAAAAAATATGGGTTCAAATTCAAAAATTATTTTTTCTGTTTGCTTTTGAAACAAAGGCAATTTTTTAAAGGATATTTTCTTTTTAGTATATAACAAGAACAGACTTTGTTCAAAGACCTGCGGCATTGAAAAGACAAAGATAAAAAAGATTAAGGAAAAAATAGAGGGATTCTACTCAAGGAGAAATTCTAAATATACAAATAAAGATGAATGGATCAATGGGGGAGAAGATACATTTTGTATTAAAAAACCTGGATCCCACCACGACGAGAAATTTGATCTAGAAGCGATGGATCCCACCCCAAAGAGAAATCTGATCAGGGAGCTACGGATCCCACCCCAAAGGAAAATCAAGGTGGGAGATAAAGGAGAAGAGAAAGGACAAACAACAAAAGTTGACCTTGACCTTAGGTCTACCTACCCCCCACAACAACTCTCACCATTCTATGAAGTGTCGGCTTCGCCGCAGGTAAAAATCGGTATTGCCCCTTTGCGACCTGCAAATTTCTTGCGAATTTTGACTTTCAAAAATTTATGTAATAAGAAACTCAAAATGTCCAAATAAGTTTCGAAAAAAAGGACGAAAAAAATGACCTAGGAAACGCTTATGTAGTAAAAAATTTTTTGCAAATTTTTGAAAGAAAATTTGCGATGTTTCGTTGCGAGAATATTCCTAGGTTTGGTTAAGTTAGGTTAGCTTAGATTAAATTTAAAAAAATGAACCCCGGACCTCCTGCTTGTGCGTCAGGATTCAGGAGTCGCAGGAGAGACTGAGAACTCGTAAGTTTCGTAACCATCACGCAACGTAGTACGCATGAGAAAGAATTTTGAATTTCCCGCCATTCGGGCAAGTGTACCAAAAAAAAAAAAAACTGACAGGCGCTGCCGGCGATGCTGTTGCAAAAAAAATTACAGACAAAACTCACAAAAGTCACAAAATCACAAAAAGTAGTAGGCCTTGAAAAAGGTTCATGTCAAGTTTGTCAACTCAAAAATCCTGACCTCGACCTCGACCTCCGTAGTCCGAAACCCGGCGACATGCTCCCGGCGTCCTCCACCTCCTCGGCGGCGGCGGCCGCCCTGCACCTTTGGTTCTGTAGGCACGGCCCCCCTGTGGTTCCTAGCACCAGGGCCAGGCGCAGGAACCTGTCCTCCTACAGGCCCCCGCCGCGTGACCCTGGCGACCCATACCGCACCCTGGGCCTGCCCCGCTCCGCCTCCCGCGCAGAGGTGAAGGCGGCCTACTACTCCCTCAGCAAGCGGTTCCACCCTGACCTGAACCCTGGCGGGGAGGAGGAG
>JAAUYB010124930.1_pt1 | contig 10301 bp, 17 predicted proteins | sample 7278071 | NCBI WGS metagenome assembly JAAUYB01 (sample SAMN14350121, study PRJNA611818) | marine sediment metagenome | isolation source: surface marine sediment (1.8m) | place: French Polynesia: Moorea | collected 2018-08 | reverse complement strand
GGTGCACTGATCGCTTGGTTTAAGCATGTCGGAAAATGGGAGATTTCAAAAGTTTTGTCCGTTGTTTTCTACTCCTTTGAAATGAGTCAAGAAGGATGGCGAGACAGAGAAAGCAGATCCTTTTTTGCGGCTCACTTGAATGCGGGTATTGACTCTCCGTTGAGCTTCGCCTCCTCCAACTCTGAATGGGAATAGTCCCGCGTGAGGAGCATCGGCTGCTGGGGATGGTGTTGTTGTTGCTGCTGTTGTTGCAGGTGGTGCAAGTGGTGCTGCAGCGGATGGTGGTGGGGTGAGCGGTGGTGGTGGTGGTGGTAAGGGTGGTGGTGGGGAGGGGAGGAGGAAGAAGAAGGGGGAGGGGGGGGAGGGGGGGGAGCAAGAGGGGCGGGTCTCTGAAACGGATAAAAAATTCGCATGTGTTCTCTTACAAAAAAACCCTTGAATGTGTACCTGGTCCCCGTTCGCTGAGTGGTGCCTGTACCTTCTGAATGCTCCACTTCCTCCCGATTCTGATATGGGCGAGGTCCTCCTAGGTCCGATGGGGGCAGCAGGGGCCGCGGCAGAGGGAGGAGGAGGAGCGGCCGCCGCGGAAGGAGGGGAGCTCCCGAGGCTGCGGGAGGAGGACGAGGAGGATGCCGCCGCAGAAGATGTGGGGGGATCTGTCCTAGCAGCGGCGGCCCTGCATGAGGATGCGGTGGTATTATTTCTCCAGATAATTTCCCCCCTCTTGCTTTTCTTACCTTGCTTTCTGTTGTTCCCTAAGCCTCCTGATCATCTCTCCGCTGAGGTGAGAGTCAGAATTCGTGTGGCGGCGTTTGATGCCGGTCGTGGAGGAGTGGAGGCGGCGGATGGCGGAGGAGGACGAGGAGGAAGAGCTCGGTCCAGGGCTCTCGTCTGTTGGAGCAGAGGACGCTGCTGCCGCCGCTGCTGCAGCTGCTGCAGCTGCACTGTTCATGCTCTGCACGGCCCTCATCCTGTCGTAGAGTTGCGAGTACAGCCTGCTCTGCTGCTCCTGCAGCCTCTGTTGGGCTGCGGCGGCATATCTGGCGGCTGCGGCGGCCTCGGCCGCTGTGGCGTAGGCGCCGCCGTAGTGCGACGCGGCCGCTGCGGCCGCCGCGGCCGCGGCTGGTGGCAACTGATGAGACCTGTTCAACTGGTCGCTGTGGTGCCGGTTCCGATGGAGAGCCGCTGCATGCTGGGTGTGGTAGGGGAAGGCCGCGGCGGCGGCGGCCTGAGACGGAGGCGGCGCGGCACCGTGGTGATGTGGGTGTTGTTGCTGGTCGGAAGCTGCTGCGGCTGCGGCTGCGGCTGCCGCCGCGGCCGCCGTGTGGTGAGGGGACGGCTGGAGTAGGGTGTTGAGCTTGTTTGCAAAGTCCACCCTAGGGAGCATTCCGAGCTGGAAAGAAGAATAGTCAAGGCTTTCAATAATTGCATAAACTCCACTGTGTGTATGTGCTCAAAACTTCGTTGCTATCACATACATTCATACTCCATACAACCTCAAGAAGCGGAGCTATTTTCCCTTGACGACCACAGATGCACCTTTTTCCCGCTTCTCCGCAGAAAGGTGCAAAAAAAAAGTACGGAAAAGATGGAAGTAATTTTCTGCTTTTACCTCTCTCCGTCCGACCCTCAAACTTTGCACCTAACTGCATCGAGCTGCGAGGAGAAAGGGAGAAAAGAAACTTTCACCAAATGATCTTAATCTCCCAACTGCATCTCGTATTTTTGCCACTCTAGCCATATTAATATTTCAGCCGATTTGGAACACGTCACTAGCTTTCGAAAATCCTGAATTTCAACATCCATCCTCTACCAAGTATTTTCTTACATAGCTCTTTCTTTTCTGGGGAAACTCTGCGACCATTCCGCAGCAGGCAATCCATCCCTCAAAAGCAAAATGCGGGAAGAAGAAGCATCCCATGTGGTCCCCGAAGAAGGGATGAGGAGGTAGGGTATGTAAAAATGCATTTCCTGTCTCTTGTTCCTTCTTGCGGGAATACAGGAGTAGTACAGTGCTACACACATCAGTAGCCAGAAACCGATTTTGCAACAACCCTTCCTTCTCTCCGGCGGAGGCGGCGGATAGACACGGACGGACCCGACCCACGACCGGTGCAGACTCTCTCGAATCTCGGAGGAGGAAAAGGCATTCGGGAATTGCATTGCATCTTTTGCGCACCCCTCCCCCTCGCCTATACAGTATACTACGTCTGGCGATGATGCCAAGTTTCTCTCCCTCCTTTCCGACAGAGCGGAAACAGCTTTTTAATAAGGTAAAGAAAAAGGTTGCAGGTCAAACATGTCTTGAAATGTTTTCCTCATTTGATTGCATGCGCGTGGGAAGGTATGGCAGGCTCGGCAGGTGTCCATTACAGTATATTCAGCTTCTGAACAACCCAAAAGTGTTAAAAAGCAAAAATTCAAAGGCAAAGGAGAGATTGAAACTCGCCGAGTCACACCAAAAATGCGAAGAATCAAGGGTGCGGGCGGACCGAAATAAAGGCCTGATGCTGCCTTGGAACGCGGACGCTATTCGATATTATTCCGGATTCCTAGAAGTCGTATTTTGGCGAAATTCCAATCCCCTCCCCCATCATGTCGATGTCTCCCGATGCAAAAAGTGCACCAAGGAACGAACATCGAATGCACAATTGGACATTCCTAGCCATCGGGCGTGTGTACATGTACTCTCCTTGGTATTTTTTGAATTCTTTTTGCCGTCGGTCCTCCGGGAAATATAAGATCGGCGGAGGAAAAGGGAGAAATCCTCCTTATCATCTCCCGTTTCAAGTCCCCTCCCGCGATCGCCGCCGCCGCGGTGACAACACTACGACGAGACATCGGGAGAGGCATGCTGCACCGACTTTAGCCTCCCTCCGCCCACTCTTTCTCACGTTTCCCACATGAAAAGGAAGGAGGGGGAAAGATCGTGCGAATCACGTCTAGACGGCGAGAAAATGACAGAAAAAAAGAGAAGGGAAGTGTTGTGTCGCCTTCTCTCTTAAACACACACATGTCTTGTTTTTTTCGCCCTTGCGCTGTGGCAGCATCGCCGTCATCACATGTGCATCTAGGGCGGAAAAGACACTTGTCCTCCCTCCTTCCCTCCGTGAGGGCTTGTTCGGGAGGATACATTTTTTGCACTCGCAAATGCACATACATCTTACCGGGATCTGGCGGGAGAACTGCGGTTGGTGGGAGGCCGCAGCCGCGACGTGAGGATGAGAGGTGGCTGCGGCTGCAGCGGCTGCCGCGGCTGCAGCGGCCGCGGCCGCTGCTGCTTCCGGAGAACCAGGAGATCTAGGAAGCAGATACGTAGAACTTTTATTTGTGCCTAACAAAACCAGAAAAAATCTGTATTCCTACCTAGCCCCTCTTGAGTTCCCCGGTCCCGCTCCCGAAGCAGCGGCCGCCGCCGCGGCTGCGGCTGCGGCTGCGGCATGAGGCAACAATCCGTTCATGTTTCCTCCCTTTTGCTGTTGCTGTTGCAGTAGCTCCTGCTGCTGCTGCAGGAAGTTGCTCTCTAGGTTTGTTGAGGACGGCCCCCCGATGCAGACTGGAGCCAGGAGCCTGTATGCGTCCAGCAGCCTTTTTACGTTCTCCCTCGCCAGGTGTCCAAGGTAGTCGCCCAGGCCCTCCTGCTGTTGCTGTTGCTGCTGTTGAGTCTTGTTGTTGATGGAGGATGCTGTAGATGAGGCTGTGGGCGACGGCGGTGAGGAGACGGCTGAGGAGGAGGCCAGTGAGGAGGGTGGGGGAGGAGGGGCCGGTGCTGGAGCTGGGACCTGAGAGAAGAAACGTAAAAACACAAATTACTCTATACTGAAATACTGTTGACACTGTATCTCAGGCGATAACTTGAAGATAAGTCGTCGGAAGAGCGCCATCAAAAGAGTGAGGAACGTCGCCGCGAACGAAAATTATGTCCCACAAAAAAATGTTTTGGTGCATTTTTTCTCTGTACCTCCCGGAGGGGAGAAGAGAGAAAAATTCGTAAAAAATTGGGAGCTCTCCGCCGTTGCCATCACGCACATCCATCCCGTCCCTCTTGATCCCCCGCCTGGCCTTGAAACAGAAGTGCAACAACGGTGCAGAGGGGGAAAAATTGCCACCCCTCCCTCCTCCTACAGTCCGCCCTCCTGGGGCCTACAGCTGCTTCGTCCCCTCTCTCCCTGCAATGTGGGTCGATACCTGCACCGAATTCGCCAAAAAATATATTTGCGATAATATCTCCATCACTGCAGATGGCTCCAGTTGGTTTATCCTTTCGTGAAAAATTTCGCCCGAAAATATCGCACCTTTTGCCGGGTCACTATTCGGGAAATTCCCCACCGTGCACTTTTGCACACATAACTTCTTCGGTCCTCCTCCTATCCCTCTTGTATAGCTCTTGGAAACACCGCTGCCTCTGGGGAGTGGGAGAGGGCCGACGGCCGTTATACGCTTTAAATGCATTTTTCCCCTGCCAGGTATTTTTTCGGGGAAAACGGAGGCAAGGAGTATCATTTTTTACCGTTGCTGTCGTTTGTGCCTGTGGTTGTGCCTCCGCCGCGTTTGTGTTGTTGTTGTTGCCGCTGCCGTCGCTGCTGCTGGTGCTGCTGCTGTCGCCCCCCCCGACGACCCTTGACATGGCCCCGTCCGTGTTCTGCCGTCAGAAAGGCGCCCACAGCCGATCTCCCATTGTCTTCACCGTCATTGCACTCAATTCAGTTTGCACGAAAAAAAGTATTCTAAAGTGGCTGGTCAACAACAATCCCTGTTTCAGGAGAATTGCTATAGTCACTCTTACGTACTTCTCTGGTTGGTTGCAATCTTCATCATCTTCTTACCGCCCCCAATTTCCCCCGAATGCACTCACGCTGTTTTCCCGGGCCCCAAAACGGAAAGTGAAAGCACTTCAACCTTTCACACTCGTGTTTTGTATCAAATGCGAAAGCACCTTTCTTGCCTCTATAGAACGTACGATATTCCAAGCTTCTTGTGGCTCACATTATTTTCTCCTCCGCTTTTTCGCGAAAGCAGTGTGTGCTTTTTGCACTCAATTTCAATGATGAGTGCCACTGCCACCACTTGCATCCACTATCTCTCCTCCGCACAGCGACAGAGGGGAAGGCGAATCATTTTTTGTCTTTTCTCTTCTCCTCCGCTGTTGTTGCAGTTTGGTTGCATAAACGCGTTGCTGTGTTGTAGCATAAATAGAGGAGGAGCTAGGGCCAGTTTTTGTTCTGCCAACAACATTCGCGAATAGGCGGTGAGTGTGTGTGCTCTTGCATGCAGTTGCCGCCTCTCCGTTCCTCCTTCGTTCGGTGGGTCCTGCTGCGGCTGCAGACTGCACTCATCTGATCGCCTCCGCCTCCACCGCTGAGGCGGACTCACTTGAGGAGGACCGAAAAGAGGAGGAGGAGGAGACGTCTTTCCCCCTTTTTTGACGTCGTCGTCGTCGACGGGTGCGGGTGCGGCGGCGGCGGCGGCGGCGGCGGCGATGCAGCAGCCAGGATTCGCAATCTCCTCCTTTCCACTTTTTATTATTTTTCTTTTTTTCGCGAAGGAGTGCGTGCACGCCTCACCCTCCCTCCTCCGCCCTCCGCCCCCTCCGACCGACGGCGGCGACCAAGCCGGCTGTCTGTCTGTCTGATTCCCCCCTCTCCCTCTCCTCCTCCAGCGGCGGCGGCGGAGGCGGGTGCATTTGGGGGTCACACACACTCACTCACGTCACTTTGACAGACGTAGGGACCAAGGAGACATTTAAAAATAGTTTTCAATCGAAAAAGACATGCGTTATAATTTTACTACGACGCCAACCTAAATATTATTTTGCAACTGCTACAACATGCAGTTCCCTAACCGTTTCCTCTAAGGGTTGCAAGAAGGCTGCATGCGTCGGCGTCGGCGTCGGCGTCGGCGGCGGCGCAGAGTTGCAAACCCGGCACGGTGCGGGTTAAATAAAAAGAAAGAAGACTAGGGTCAGACCCGGCGCGGTCGGTCGGTCGGTCGGCCCGGGCCATCAGCAGAAATTCGCCACCGCCTCCGCCGTCTCTTTCGCGGCCTCCCGCCCCCGTCCCCCAATGCATCCGTCCTCTCCAGAGCACGTTTCAGGGAAGAGGGAGGGGAGTTGCAAAGTGCACTCTGCTGCAAATGGTGGAGCTCTTGATTATTGAGAAAGCAGACACTCCATCTTATTCCCCCAACCACATTCGATACTTAAACAGGTTCAATTATTTTGCAAGCGCTCCATCAATTTGGCGGCTCTCTTTTTTTGCACACTCCTCCCTTTCCCTCCGGCGGCGGCGGCGAGAGAGGGAGGGAGGATTGCAGTTATAGGGCGGAGGGAAGGAGGGAGGGGGCGCACATGCCTTCTTTTCCCTTTCCCTCTCGTTTCAAAGGCGGAGGCGGAGGCGGAGGCGGGATCCCTCCTCCTCCTCCTCCTCTCCTGTCTTAGTGCACCACGTACGTCCCGGCGTCCCTCCTCGATCGAGTCTGGCCCACGAAGGCGGCGGCGGCGGCGGAGGAGGAGGAGGAGGACGACGACGAGGTGCAAAAATCGACAATGTCTGGCAAATGACAAAAACGTACTGCAGCAGATTAAAAGAATGTGTACAAAGAGCTGACAAAGGGCCTTTTCGCGCCTTATCACATGCAAGAAGGAGCCGAGACTAATTGTTGTTGGTCGCCGAATTCACTCCCCGATATCGAAACAACTTTTCCCGTCCATTATTGTCCGAGAAAAATGAGGCCTAAAAGAGTTTCCAACACTTATGCCATCGTCGAATCTCGGGAGGAAGAGAAGAGGGCCTTTTCCTTTCTCTCTCTCTTCCCTTTTTGCACTGCATCGCTGCCCGCTCGGAACTGGAAGCGGACGAAGGAGAGGAGGAGAGCGACTCAATTCTCGTTTCTTCCTCTTTCTTTTTTTGGGGGAAAGGTGCGTCGGCCGCGGGCGGACGACGGAGGCGGTGGTGGGTTTTTCTGGCGAGAGATTGGGGGGAGAGGTGCAAACCGTGCAATGTCGAAAGGGGAGGAGGAGACCATATTTTAAACTTTTTTGCAGTTGCACCCGAGTGCAGAGAAAGGGGATCTGCTTTTAAAAATATTTTTCGCTCTTCAATTTTTAAGGGGGCAAGACGGACGGACGGTGTCTTGTATTTGCGGCGGGAAGTAACAGTATCATACGTTCAGATGTTCCTTAGTTGAGGGACTGTCGTAACATCCTCTACCGCACTGTACTTTGCACAAGTGCGAACCTTCTATTTTTAGTTATCTTTTCCTGTGCGAAAATTCTCGGAATCTGCGACTCCCGTGATGTTCGGTATACACTTGTACAGGTGCAACATGTTTTTCAAAGCGCAACGGATGAATAATTAGTAAAGGAGGAAAATCGTCTCCGCCGCTTCTTTTGACGTAACCTCTTCACTGCATGCTGCTATCATTTGGCCTAGGGCCCTCCTCCTTCGGGAAACACATTTTTATGCAGTTATTGAGGCGAGGCGGTCGGCTACACTTGTATTCGCGAAAAAGAACGGTTTCAGGTGTTTCAAATGATTGCAATACACACTCTTGCAGCGTTCCCCCAAGTCTCAATAAATTGAGAGAGCTGCATCAATGCACATAAAATGCCAGTTTTGCCACGCACAATGCTTAAAAAGTTTCCAGAAAATAACTAAAATTTCATCGGAACGCGGTATTTCTTGATTGCTGGTGGCACTCTGCTCCGGCTCGGAAGTAATAACTATGAGTGGGTCATATTAATATTGTCGAAGAGATTTCCGGGATGCAACAGATTACAACAGCTTTTGCCAATGCTACGTAGTTAGCAAAGTGATACTTCGCAAAAAATGCTGCCCACATAAAGTATCTAACTCAGCTGCACTCGCAACAAAACACAAAAAATAGTACCGAAAAAAATTACCGAAATCCTCGTGCAATATATTGTTGTTACCCAATGTTTGAGGAGGTGAAAGATCCTTCCACAGGAGAAGACGGAGAGTTTGGCTGATCAGCATCAATGAGAAAAGACGGGAGGACGACGAATGTCTTGTGTTTTCCCATGCTTTCTTCTCTCTCTCCATCCGCCCATGGAACGGGTTTTCGCGTCTTTTTTTCCCACACTGGGACTCTCCTTTCAATTTTCTGGTTTCGTTTCTCTTCCCCTTCTCACCGTCGCCATGATAGTTGCTGGCAAAAGTGGGTAGTACGACGCATCCTCGCAGTAGTCAGGATGTGTCATACTGTTTACAAGCAACAAAAGCATTACGATGGACTTGTCTGAGGACCTCGGCGGCGTGGATCCGATGGAGCTTGACCCAGGGCTCGGGCTGGGAATCGGTGCCGTCGGGTCCTCCGGGACTGGCCAAGCGAACCCGGTGGCGGCTCCCGAGTCGGGTTTCTTCCGCGCTCCGGCGGGCGCATTAGACCCGGTGGCGGAGTTTGTGGCCTTCATGGAAGGTGGGGACGCCCCGGCCATGACGGCACAACAGCAGCAGCAGCAACAGCAGCAGCAACAACAACAGCAAGTAGGAAGTCACTAACACTCCAACCTATGAGGGAAATCCGAGTCCAGTTTCCGCTCCATTTCAGAGCAACGACTTTCCTTGGGATGAGGCCGAGTCTTTTTTTCTGGATCCCATCGCAGAGTTCCTCGAGTGGACATTTTCTACGTCCAGGCCAAACTGTAACCCGAGGCAGAAGGCAGCAGCAACAGCAACAGTAGCAACAGAAGCAACAGCGGCCTCCCCCATAGGAGCGCATTACAGCATGGTGTCAGAAGCAGAAGCAGCAACAACAGCATTGCAACAACAGTCGTCTCCTGAGGCAGCATCAACTGTCTCTGCGCCAGCTGTGGCGTGCTTCGACCTCACGCCCGCTGCACCAGATGCTGCAACGTCTGCATCCACTCCAACTTACATCCTCACTCCCGCGACAGCAGATTTACAACCACCTGTAACAGCAGCAGCAACAACATCGTCCTCGCACACCATCGATTCCCCAATAGCCACCCCCATTTCGGCGGCGGAGGGGCAAACCATTGCAAAGGCTACAAGGCGCAGGAAATCGCTGACGTCAGGTTTGGAAAATAAAAAAAAACTATATTAGGTAATTGCCAAATGGTAAATCAATTATCTTCATCGTGAACTTAAGAGTGCGATTCTCCTTCGTCATCGTCGATCCGCAAGTGCCACGTCTGCTCGGAGAAGGCAGATAAATTCAGGTGCTACGGTGGAAGGGTCTGCCTAGGGTGCAGGTGCGGTTTGAAATTCAAAATGTATAAGCATGAACATCATTAATGAAAGCCGTTCCTCGACCTCGCAGGTCCTTCTTCCGCCGCGCCGTCCGCAGCCAGTACTACAAGATCTTCCAGTGCAAGGCGGACGAGAGGTGTAGGATGGAGGACTCCAAAGTCAAGAGAAAATGTCAACACTGCAGGTGAATAGAGTTGTTTTTTAAAGTACTTTTCTGAGAAATACAAAACAGGTTCAAGAAGTGTGTTGAGGCTGGGATGAGAGTGGAAAGCGTGCTGTCGGAGGAGGAGAGAGACAGGAAGTTCAACAAGTTCAAGAAGATGAGGGGACAGAGCGATGTTGAAATGCAGCCGCCGCCGCAGCAGCAACAAGAGCCGCAACCGCTACAACATCATCAACAGCAGCAGCAGCAGCAACTGACAACAACAACCTCCTCCTCCCCTCTGAACTGGACCGAGATGGACCTCTCCTCTGAGCCGCTCGTTCTCACAGAAGAGAGCGATCTCATGAGGGACGTTAAGGTGGTAGTACCAAAAAAAAACAACACGAAAAGAAAAAAAATGTTTTCCCTCGCAGGACTCTTGCATGTCTTCCAAGTGCTCGTACTTCCGCGCCAACCCCTCCTTCCTCCGAGAGTACTGCATGCTAGGATACCTTGGCATAGGCGGCGGAGGCACAAGGAGGATGAGCAGGGGAGGGAGGAAGCACCTTGCAAACATGCAGAGCGGATTTCTCTACAGGCTGTTCCAAGGTAAGAAAATAACCTAATTATTTTATTTGTTTTTGATACATTTATTGCCTCAGACTGTCCCCGCCTCCTCCCCCCTTCCTCGTCCTCCTCTTCTTCTTCCCTGTGCCGCCGCAACGGCGCCTCCGTCGACGCCGTCAGACTCGCCTCCTTCCTGGTGGAGCCGGAGGAGACGGACGGGAGGTCGAGATGGGGAATGGTGACAGACACACACATACTTGGGCACGGTGGTTGGCGGCAGGAGGGGGGTAGAAATCGGTCCGGCAGGGGGGGGGACATAGATTTTGGCTCCAGGGGGGGGGAAGAACTTTGGGCTTCAGGAG
>JAAUYB010014260.1_pt1 | contig 10304 bp, 15 predicted proteins | sample 7278071 | NCBI WGS metagenome assembly JAAUYB01 (sample SAMN14350121, study PRJNA611818) | marine sediment metagenome | isolation source: surface marine sediment (1.8m) | place: French Polynesia: Moorea | collected 2018-08 | reverse complement strand
TGTTTTCCTGGTGGGCATATGGCTGCCCCTTGCTTTTATGAAAACTGTCGAAGCCCCTTAAGGTCACCAGGATGACAAATTGAAAAACTAAAGCCAGATTTTTTCGTAAAGCCCCCCTTCTGAACAACTTGTATTCCTACACTGATCAGAAATTATCAAAAACAAAGAATTTTTATTAGTACCTAAATTTGGCTAAAACGTACTTTCTCTCTTGCTGTAAAATCTTATGGGGCAAATTTGAAAAATAAAATCCATATTTTTTCTTAAGTCCTACCTTCTGCACAGGAAACTTTATTGTCATGTTGAGCTGAGGCCAAAAACAAAAAAAAATTACTCCCTTAATTTTGAGAATTTGGTTTTTTCTCAATTTTCTCAGAAGGACACGGGAAAAGTGGCAATTTTTTTCTTGATATGAACAGCCTAGGGTACCTTTCAGATGATACCAAAACTAAAAATGCCCCCCTTCATCAACATAGCATAGGATTTCCTGGTGATTCAGTATAGGTACTGCCCCTGCAGGAAAAATTCGCCGATGTGACATCTTGTTAATTTTTCGCCTTTGTGTCCATTCGCCTTTGTGACAGGGTCCGTTTTCGACGATGTGACCCACTCCCTTCGACCATGACCATGGCAATTTTTCTAAATTTTCTTTCTCCCGCTTCTTTGTTCTTTCTCTCCTCCTCTTCCAGTCTTCCATCGAACAGCTGATTCCAATAAAAATCCAGCTGAAAAAAGACATCTCTCGCGTCAACCAGTGCTGCCAACTGGCATTTTTCAATGCCAGATTTCACGAATTTGGCATTTTTCAAAAGTGTTTGGCATGGATAATTTTCATTTGGCATTTTTTCCAAATTTGGCATTTTTCTGGCATTTTTGTTCAAAAACAAAAAAATCAGGCAAGTTAAGACAAAATCCAGGAAAAAGAGAGCAAAAAAAAGAAAAAACCCAAACATTTTCCACATTTTTCTTGTTTCTCACACTTTTTTTGTTGGGCTTTTTTCTTTTTAGCAACACTTATTTTTTTTTCTGTAAGCTTTTTTGGCTTACAGATTTTCCAGATGGTAGGAAAACTTGTTAATAAAAATGCCATAAAACATGAAAAATAGGGGGTTTGGGGCATTTTTTGTCCTTTGGCATTTTTCTGGCATTTTTTGTTCCCAAAATTGGCATTGAGCTCGTTCCTAAACCTGGCAGCACTGGCGTCAACCAATCCAGCGTCTTGCAGTCCAGTGGCTCCACATCCTCGAGGACGTGGAGGTCCTCCATCCGCCTCACCCTGATCATGAGGTACGTCCTGTGATACCCCCCCCCCTTGCCGCACCACCATGGGTCCCAAGAAAGTGGTCCGGAAGGACTCGGCCGCCGTCAAGGTGACTGCGGACCTCCCCGGCAGGACTTGCGAGTTCTGCCACCGCGGCAGGGCCACCCTGGAGGAGGACCTGCTGGAGAGCGGGGGGTTCTTCAGGCTGGAGGGGCGGTACTTCCACTACTTCTGCGTCCTCTTCAGCTCCCGGTGCCGCATTGCGCAGGAGGGGCGGGACGACGAGGGGCTCTTCGGGTTCTTCCTCAGGGACATCCTCAAGGAGCTGCAGGCGGCGGAGAGGGTGCTGTGCAAGTACTGCCGGCGGAGACACGCCTCCGCCACCTGCGACAAATGCAAGACGTCATTCCACTTCTCGTGCGGGGTGGCCGCCGGGTGCGCCTTCGTCTTCTCCGGCTTCTACAAGAGCTACTGCCCTGCGCACCGGCCGGCGCAAGCACCCTCTCTATTGCGGGCGGCCTCTGAGGACAGGACCTGCGTGGCGGGGTGTCTAGAAGAGGTGGGCACGGGAGAGAGGAGCGTGGTGTGCCCGCACTGCTTCAACGTCAGCCACTTGGACTGCCTTCAGCGGATGGCACAGTCCTCGGGGAGGGAGCACTACCGCTGCCCCACATGCAACGACAAGGAGGAGTTCACCAAGCAGTCGGTCAAGGTGGGCATCTACGTGCCGGAGAAGGACGCCGACTGGGAGGCCCCTGATCTGGAGTCTTTTTACAACTTCAACAGGATGGGTGAGACGTCTGATAACTCTTGTTTCAGTTCTCTATTTGATCTGACATTTCTTCTTCATCCCAGGCCGCCTCCACCAGCAGTGCAACGTGAAGAAGTGCCTGTGCCCCAAGGGTAGAGAGTACCACATGGCGGGGACTGACTTTGAGATCATACGATGCTCGCTGTGCGGAGGGAAGGGGGCGCACATAAAGTGCGGGAAGCTCGTCAAGAGGTGTCCAGAGTTCATATGCGATGACCACGAGACGGATCCCGCCAGTGAACCCCAAGTCGGAGGCCCAGACACGGAGGAGACGGAAACCCAAGGTGGAGGAGGGTCTGGCATGGAGGAGGACACCCTGTCTTCCGAGAGCTCCGATGAGGGAAGCAAGACGCCGACTCCACCTCCAACCAAAAAGGTTTCACCGACTACTAAAGAAAGGATGCTCAGAAGTGGGAAGCGGCGACCGTCTCCTCCCGAGGGTTCTGGGAGGGAGACAGGAAACCCTCCAACTCCCCATATCAGCGGGTCCGTGTCCGTCCTCGAACTACTCTCTTCGGAATCTGAGGAGGAGGAGGAGGAAGAAGACCATCCTCGGAAGAGGACGCGAAGTAAAGCACAAAGCACCACCGGCTCGTCATCTTCGACCGTGATTTCAGATCCTCCTCGCCAGAGAAAAAGGCCCTCCCCCAAACAGAAGAAAACTGAAACTGTGCCGCTGCCCGAAAAAATTGCTGACAAGAGCGACACCGTAGTTGACCTGACTCTCGACGACGATGATGATGATGACGACGCCTCTACGTCGAGTGACGATCGCGAGCTGGAGGACCGGATCCTCCAGACCGAGTTCGCCATCCGGCCCAGGGGGCCAGAGAGTGAACAACGAATTCGGACTCCCGATCTAGACGAAGACGATGAAGTTAGGGAGGTACCCGCCCATGACCCGGCTCCGACCGAGTACACGCTCAAGAAGGTCAACGGCAGGCTAAAATTGGTGTCCGTCGGGCCACTGTCTGCAAAAATTCCCTCACAGCCTCCCGTCTCCTCCTCGCCTACCTCTAGCAAGAGAAGCCAAGAAGACAAAAGTGATCCGTTCGGCTCTCTCAAGGAGTCGGACTTTGTGTTCGTCAGCCCTCCCAGCAAGAAGCCAAAAGTTTCTCCTCAACTCAAAGTGACGGAGAAGCCCAAGTCTACACCACTGCCAACGCCTCCTCCAAGGAACAGGCCAATGCCGGCCTCGAAAAAGGCAGAGGCTCGAAAAACTGCCTCAACCGTCGCAGTATTTTCGTCACGTCCTACCTCACTCTCACTCTCGGCAGCAGCTGCCTCTCCCACTCCCTCCACTTCTTCTGCTCCTTCCACTCCTCCTTCAATCCGCGTGATCGAGTTCGGCTCCGGCAACACCGCCGTCAAGGTCACCAAGAAGTTCGACGTCGTTAACGTAGACTCAAGGGGCCTCAGCGGCGACAGGGGCAAACAGGACAAAGCGGGCGACGGATCCTTTTCCTTCTTCTCTGTGCGGCCGGCGCCGACCATATCCCAGCTGTTGAAGAAGAAGAGGGATTCCACGGACGACTTCTCCCAGCAGCAGAAGAGGAAGAACGTCATCACCCTGGAGCCAGCCAGGCCGGAAGACCTGGAGGAAGACGAGGAAGAGGCATTCCCTTTCACAGCAACTATTGCTTCGTCCACGTCGTCATCGTCCTCCGTCTCCCGCTCTTCTCCATCTTCATCCTCCTCCGCCCCGTCCTCAGGGAAGAAGAAGCAGATCTCGCTCAGCCTCAGCGCTATCGTCAGCTCGGCGCTGTCGGACTGCACCAAACAGCAGCAGGAAGTTGTCGAGCTCAGCGACGACGACGATTAGCATTTTGAGATATAGAAATAATTTATACTGCGGTGCCTTTGTGTGTTCACGCTTTTTGCTCAAACGGACATAAACTTTTTTGTCATACCGTGGAAGGAAGCCCTTGCCGGAATTGGCTTAGAGCCTGTGTGAAGAGAACATTGCATTTCTAAACATGGTTTGTTTTCATGTTGTTCATTTTCGTTAAACCGACAACATTCCCGTCTCAATAAGACCAGAATCTGTGACAGCCGTATCAGACGTGAGTATTTTTTTCTTTTTGTGTTGCGTTGATTAGCGGCTAACCCAGGAGGCCTGCCGTTTCCCGCGAACACTTGTACTGGGGCAGAATTATATTAGGCTTCCGTATATCCTTGTAGGAGCATCACATAGAGATGGCAGGAGGGTGTTTTCTGATGCGTCTTGTACTGTACATAGGTGCGCAGACGGCGAGAAAATGCTCAGTTTGAGAGGCACTCCGGAACCGATCGGAGCTCTTTCCAAGATCATAGTAGTACGTCCAGGAATCTCTCGGGGGCCAGAAAAAGTTATGGATCGGCTTCCACTTAAAAGAGAAGCCGGCGTCGCTCCTTTGATGACCATCCTTCTCTTGGGATTCTTGGGTTTTCTCGCCGGAGGTTCACATAATTTCTATAAAAAATTATTGTACAGAAAGTTGCAACATTTAGCATGTGCGCTTGACGACCCACAGTGAGTTATGCCGACGACTGTCTCGTGACGCTGGAGAAGTTCAGCAAGCCCGACCGCGCACCTCTGATGGCGGAGGGAGGGGAGCTTCTGCTGCCTACCGACGAAGATGCATCCACCGGGAACAGGGTCGTCACCATACGTGCGAAAGACATCATTTTAAGAGGGACTCGAAATTTGGATGTGTAAACTTTCCAGCGGACGGCACCCAGGTGACCTTCCTCTGCCACGGCTCCTCCGCCTCTCCGTCTATTTTCAACAACCGCGGAGGGGCGTCAGCCCTCACCTACAAGTGCAACAACAAGAAACTCTACAAACTGGACGGTAAGAAAACTTTTCGATGCCCTATCAAGAAACATTTAAAAATGTGCATTCTTCACTAGATTCGGGGTACATCCTGTACCGCTACCTGTACTGCGTCGGCGCCGTCACTCCGGCGCTGCGCCGCACGGACAACGCCAACTGCGCCAAGAATGGAGCAGACGGGAGATCGGACGACCTGGACAGGTATGGAAAAAATAATGGGAAGTCAGAGTTTTGATGCGCTAACAAGCGTATAAAAATTTTCGTCCAGCCTGTTTTTGGTGGAAATTGGGTGGCACCTCGACGGAGGATCTTTCTTCGCACAGGTGGGAGAACAACATTGCCACAAATTTTCTTTTTTTTGTCCTTATGTTTCTTTCATCTTCGGACCTTTTTCTGCCCCTGTACCTATGAAAGACACACTTGTAAGATTTGTCTTCCTTTTTTATCGGACCTTCGCTGGAATATTGTGTTGTCTATCCCAAATTGGGCACCTAAGAAGAAATGCGAATTCCTGAGAATTTTCGCGCACCAGTATTTGCAAGGTCTCTCTTTTTGCAATGTTTTGTTTTTTCCCCTCCAAATCAAGGTCACCCTCTGCATTGACGGCAAATCCGACTCCACCCTGTGGTCCCGCCACACCCTCGTCGGGGCTGCCCTCCCCCAGGCGGCGGCGCCCGTAGAGGAGGAGCAGTTCGAGGTGGACGGGGCAGACCCGGTCGGGCTATTCCACGGGGTAGACGTGCAGGAGTAAATGGTTCAAAGATATTTTTTTTTCGGATTTTATTTTGAAAAACTATTTTTATAGCGCGTATGCGGCGGCGGCGGCCTCCTCCGACCTAGTCCCGGGACAATTGTCGCCAGGTGGAATTATAATTTGACAACTGTTTTCCAGAAAAAAATGCTATTAATTTCTCTCCTCAGCGGCCGACTTCGTTTTGAGGCAGGAGCAGGAGGCCACCTTCTTTTATGCCAACGCCGCGCCCAGGAGCGAGGAAGTGCAGGGGGGGAACTGGGAGAAGCTCGAAGAGGTTGTTAGGAAGAAAGTCAGGGCGTGAGTAGGAACATTTGTCTAACTCTTTTTTTTGCTTAATATATTTATTTTTGTTCATTCAGTGCTGGCTCCGACTTTCTCGTTTTCACGGGCACCCACGGCCAGCTCGGCTCCCCCTCTTGCCTGGACTCTGAGGGCAACATCGTCGTGCCGCTATACTTCTGGAAGGCGGTTATCAGTGCTGACGGGACAGAGAGATACGGGTTCCTAGGTGCGTCAGTAGCAGCAACAGCAACAAAACCCAACAACAGCAGCGGTAAAAGCAGCAATAGTATCAACAGCGGTAGAAGCAATACAGCAGCAGCAGCAGAATCGGCGTCACTATAACCAGCAACATCTAATGATCTAACCAAAGGAAAACAAAAGCAACAGTACCTACGCAGTGTTGCAACATAACTTCGATTCCGAAAGACAGTCAGGAAGTTTTTCCGAGGCATAGCTCTCTCATGATAAGATAAGGATATTTAGATCAAACAGCGCTATACCGTGATAGGGGCCTACTGTTGTGAGTGATTGTCCTTTCCCGCCCTCGAGGAGATAAAACACTTCCTCCCCTCCAGCTTTCGATGTGAGCCAAAAGTAGCACAATAAGCACATACCTTTTTCAGCTAGCAAGGAAAAAAATGATTTTCCTGCCTCACCGCTTCAGATTCCTTTTTGTACTCGCCCTTTCAGGCGTCAACCATGTCGGCGGCGACCTCCCGCCCGAGACCCAATGCTCCGACAGTTGCGCAGAGACCAACAACTGGGTGGACTTTGACGCATCGGACGAGGGACAGGGGAAAATATACTGCTGCAGCGTCGACGTGAGATCCACCACCTAACTTCCCCTCATGTCCTTGCTCAAACCAATTGTCGCGTTAAACTTGTCAGGATCTGAACGCCGCCGTACCCAACAGCAAGAGCGCGGCGGAGGCAGAAGCAGGATCTCCGTCTCCTCCCTCTACGGCCCCTCCTCCCCCTCCCCCTTCTCCTCCCTCCCCCCCTCCTCCTTCCACTGGAGAGCATTGTATACTGGACTTGGATGCAAGCGAAAGAGGGTGAGAGTTTGCTAGAGACCATTTTTAAAAAAATAAATTCAAACTTCCTCTTTCCTAAATCAGTCACACACCTCTTTACCTGGTGAACGACCGCTTCGTCTACCCGGAGGAGACCAAGACTGTCGTAGTGGACGGGGAGAGCGAGGAGCACAGGATACTCAAGATCCGTAAGTACAACAATAGTTAACACAATCAATGACAAATTTAAACTTGTTCTCCTATACTCTATGATATACTATCAGCCTCCGGCTCCGAGCTGCATCTGGTCTGCCACGGCTCCCAGTACTACCCCTCCCACCTGGAGGTGGATGGCTCCCCCACGTCCGCTCGATACCTCTGCTCCTCCAATGACGACGACGACGGTGCCTCATTCGCAGCGGACGTTGGCTCCATCTCCTGTAGCGCTGAGCACGCGCCCAACATCCGCGTCACTCCTGGAGACGCCTGCGCAAAAGTGGACGCGGAACTGGAGCCCATCTCCGCCTCGGACTTGGCCCTGGCGGAAATAGGCTGGCTGGTGGAGGATAAGTTCCACCTCCAGATCTTGGTTTGCCACGACGAGCGCTATGACGACACGCTATTCACAAGACACGTGCTCATAGGAGCGGCAATAGAGAACAGGGACAAGACATCAGGGAGGCCGCCGTTCAGGAGGGATTTAAAGGGAAAGAGAGACGATAGGTGGGACAAATTGGCATAATTTTATTTAAAAAATCGGGATTTTTTACATTAACAAAATTGACTTTATTCCAGGTTCTTTACCGAGTTTTCGTCAGACACGGACGTCGACCGCGAGTACCAGCAGTCCAACCAGGAGTTCTGCGCCGACAAGATCCTTGGCGCCAACGTTGACTTTGAGACCAACTCCCCTTTGTTCACCTCTGAGGGCAGCGACTACCTGGCTCGAGGCCACTTGTCTCCCGACGCCGCCTTTGTCTATGACGCCTTCCAGGAGGCCACCTACTACTTTATCAACGTGGCCCCTCAGTTCCAGTCGTTCAACAACGGGAACTGGAAGGCCCTCGAGGGGAGGGTCAGGAGCTACGGGGAAAAGTGAGCTCGGAATAAAGGGACATTTGGGGGGGGAAAGCTGAAACCTTAAAAAATGCTGCTGCAGCAACAGCGCAACAAAGTCCCAGTGCTGCAGCTGCAGCAGAGCAACAAATAAAAAGTACTGCAGCAGAAGCATGAGTACTAGCAGCAACAACAACAGCAACAGAAAATAAGCATCAATTACAGAAGCAACAGCAAAAAGAAACATTGTTTACGCATTCGCACAAAAATCGTTTAGAGAAAAGATTATTCGAAATTCAACAACAATTGATAAAACTCGTTAGGGTTCGCTCCAACGTGAACGTGCACACGGGCGTGCTTGGCCGACTGACCCTCCCCGACGAAGACGGCACGATGAAGGAGCTCTTCCTCGGCTGCGGAGACGACCTCTCCTCCACCCCAGGGCTCATACACGTCCCGCTCTACTACTGGAAGGTGCTACACGACCCAGCCAGGAAAGAGGCCGTCGCATTCGTAGGGCTAAACAACCCGCACGTAGAGAAGGCGCCGGCTACGCTATGCGAAAACAAGTATTGCAAATTTGCAATCCCACATAAACAAAATATGATTTTTCAAACTTGTTCGTTGCTTAAATATGAAATGTCTTTCCAGGTGTTCCTCCGGTGAATGGGGAAAGTACGATTGGGACATGTCCGACCTTGGCAAGGGATTCATGTATTGCTGCGAGATGAGCGATTTCGCTGCTGCGGTCCCATACGCACCTGATCTGAAGGACGAGGAGGGAAATTGGCCTGCATTCCTCGACGGAAATGCAGGTCAATCTCCTTAATATGTCAGAAAAGCTCTTTTTTTATTTGCGGGGAATAAAGTCTGCAAACAAAAACTATTATTTGATTATTGGTCAAACCAACAAGTTAAAATTAAAGACTACCAAAGCTACAGCTCCTTAACATTCTTTTAGCGCTACATACTTCGCCTAGCTTCATTGTACAACGACTGACAAACTAAGCCGCGGAACACATTAGTGTACGTATGGGAGGGTACGGGGGGGTTATCGCCACGGTCTCAAAACCGAACCTACTATGTACGTAAACGTGCGCCCCAAGCAAAAGATCTTGCACAAAAGTATCTCAAATTTGTGCTGGAAATGGAATACCTTTTTTGTAGCAGTGTGTTGTATAATTCGTTAGAAACTTTTTGTCATGCTGTTCAACTTTGGCCGGTTTGTTCCTATCGTCAGTAAAGGAACTCAGCGTCCCACCTTGTACATACAAACTACAAAGTGCTACAGTACGGTGTGAACGGTTTTGACCTGTCCTACATATCGTTTAATTCCTTCTTTACGTAAAGATAGATAACGAACTGCAATAAATCCACTGAGAAAAAGTTCAGTCTTCCACTTGCTAGCAAAATGAAGGTGTTTCTAGCCGCCGGCATCCTCCTCCTGGCCCTACCAAGCCTGGAGGCAAAGGCAAGTGAAAACTATTCAAAATTATTCCTCAGAATAATTATTGGAGAATCTTTGTTTGAAAAATAAGGGCAACAAGGCCTTCGAGGGCGACCGGGCTCTGGAGGACGAGGCCATCGTTCTCATTGGAGGCTTCATCGAGGATGATCTTGACCACGTCGAGATCATCCCTGACAACGGCGACGCTCAGAGCTGCAGCGCCCTCCCCTTCGCCTCAGACTACATGGTGGCATTGAGGGACGGCCAGGGCCAGGCGATGGCGTGCGCAGGGAGGGGAAATCCGGTAAACGGGGAAAAAAGAGAAATGATTTATTTATCTAAGCAATTGTTTTCCCCTTTTGCCACAAATCCAGGACACCCAGGCGTGCTACGTGAACGTTGGGGGCTCTTGGGAGTTGAGCCCGGCTAGACTCATCGGAAACAGGGTGGGCGCTTCCTCGGTCGTCCCCCTCCAGGACGGGAGGTCCGTCGTGCTAGGAGGGTTCTCTTTCAACGACGCGTAAGTTCGAAGAATTTAATTCAGATTAGACTTTATTTGAGTTTGTTCTTCTTACTACAGTGAGCTTTCTTCGGACATTTACGACCCCGATCTGAACGACTTCGTGCCAGGCCCAGAGATGCCCTACAACACCCAGCTCCCTTGCTCGGTGGAAATACCCGATCAGCCAGGTAAAACAAAATTGAAAAAACTTCTTTAACAACTTTCTTATCATTTCCGATTATTATAGGCATAATCTTCATCGCCGGTAGCGAGACCGCCCCGGGCAATGCCTACATGTTCGAGGTGGACACGGGCGAGATCGTCTTCGACTCGAGCCTGCCCAATCCTCGCAACCGCGTCGCC
>JAAUYB010100928.1_pt1 | contig 10305 bp, 12 predicted proteins | sample 7278071 | NCBI WGS metagenome assembly JAAUYB01 (sample SAMN14350121, study PRJNA611818) | marine sediment metagenome | isolation source: surface marine sediment (1.8m) | place: French Polynesia: Moorea | collected 2018-08 | reverse complement strand
CGAGGCCGTCGAGCTGTTCATATTTTCGGCTTACAACAGTTCAACCGACATTGACAAGAACAGAAATGTGAAATATCAGTTCATACAGTAAGCAAAGAATATCATGGCTTTGCTCTATTTGTTGTTTTTTTACCTGCGGCGTTGCCAAGCAGGGCTAGAATGTTTTGTGACGGTGTTGTTGTTTTCTCGCAAACTATAGTATTGTCAAGGAGATTTCCTACCAAAATATTTGTAAAACCCACTTTCCCTGATAAACTGTTGTTGTTGTTGTTGCTGCTGCTGTTGCTGTTGTTGCTGCTGCTGCTGCTGCTGCTGTTGCTGCTGCTGCTGCTGCTGCTGCTGCTGCTGCTGCTGCTGCTGCTGCTATTGTTCCCACTCAAGTTGGCTGTGATTTTAAAAAACCGGTCCTACTGCACAAACTAAAGATGACAATGCTGTTATTAAAGTTCTTGCATTTTCTGTACACATTTACTTTTTTCTATCTGTCACCTCCCATAAATGGTTTTTTTTGCGTTCTCAACAGTTTTTAAATATTTTTCCACTGCGCCGATTTTTATTTGGAGGAAAAGTATTGTTGTGTGTCTGAATCAAAAGTATTACCACGTCTCATGTTGGTCTTGGCTAATATGTTGGTACTACTACTTCTTTGGCTTCCTGTCGGCCTCTGCCGCTCTTTACCAAAGCCATGTTCTGTCATTCCGACCTACAACTTTGTCGCGGGGTGTACTAAAGTGCCTTGCTACCTCCGCTTTTGTATGCCACATCCGCCAAGGAGTTCTGGTTCTTCTTCTGCGTCGGCGGCGGCGGCCTGGGCAGATCCTCCATTCACTACTTCTACTTCAACGACGGAAGCGGAGGAGGAGGAGGAGGTGCGGTGGGCGCACATCACGTTGGACCAGTCGCCGTCGCGGGCAGTCTCAGTTGTGGAGTATGCGGAGAAAGGGACTCGCTCAAGCACTACAACAAATGCCCCTGGATCAGAGGAATCCCATGATGCCGCCACAGCCGGGGCTCCTGCCGACCCTCTTCTCAGTTTTCTGGGCGTCCTATTGACGGGGGCAATTGTTGGGTCCGGCCTCTTTTCCTGGTGGTGGTGGTGGCGGCGGCGGCGCCAAGAAAGAGAGAGACGGCGGGGCACGAACGCCCTAATTGATTTTTCGGGAGGAGCGACAGGGAACAAACATGGAGGGGTGGGAGACAGAGGATTTACCAAAGGCGCCAGCAGAGGAGGGGAACTGATGCATGCTGGAGACAGTCGACCAGATATGATCCTCCACCCACCTCTCCAGCCAGAGCCAGTAGGACATCTTCCTCCTCCCCTTTCTGTCCTTCCTCCTCCTCCAGATTTGGGCGCAAGTGGCGAATGCCAAGGCCCAGAAATTCTTGCTTCCACTACGTTTGCTGGCATGGGAGGAGGAGCCAACATATACAACGTGGTATCAAGTGCCAGTAAAATGGCAGGCAGAAGACGGCAGCAAATGGCCTCCACAATTGAACAGTCCTTCTCTAGAACGGGCGGCAGCACCCATCCAACAAGTCTGGAGGGAGCAGCAGCGGTGGCGTCAGCGGCGTCGGCGGCGGGGGCGGAGGCCAAAGAAAAGGGGCAGAACGGGGAAAACGGCGATGGGTTCCAGTGGATTTCGGCTCTCGTTGCCCAGGAGAAAAGAACAAGTGTGGGATCGGCGAAAGTGCTATCATCATCAGCAGCAGGAAGAAAAGCAACTACTGGGGCAGGAGGAGCTGCAGATTCAAGAACGGCAGCCTCCACTTCTCCCTCTGAAGTGTGCACCAGTTCCCTGTCCTCTACTCCGGTGCCTGAGCCACGGCCGCCTCCTTCTGCAGCAGGAACTTCTTCCTCCTCGTCGCGGGCAGGAGAGAAAATGGTTGTGGTGGCTGAAATTCATCGTCGACCTCCCCCACCATCCACTGCTTCCTCCCCCGGCCTTCTTGTGGGCTTTCGCCCGATCGGAAAGGCGACGGTGGAGGAGGACAAAGAAAGGGAAGAAAGAAATGAAGAAAATTCGCCGCCGCTCGGAGAGGAATTTCAAGCTGTGACTTTATCTCCTCCTCCTCCTCCTGAAGCTGCGGCTGCGGTGGCTTCTACTCTGACTCCTGATGTTGCTGCTGTCCCGCCAGAGGTGTCCATCAATGAGAAGCACCAGGTCTTCCACCAACCACACCCGATTTGCCAGTCTGTGCCACGCTCCCTGTCTGAAAGTTCTGGCGGCGGCGGAGCACAGCAGCACTGGGAGGAAGTCTCCCTCTTCAATCGAGGACCGCCGCAGCCACAGCAGGATCAAGAGGCCGCAAGGGAAGAGGAAAATGTTCGGGAGGAAGGAGGAGGAGGAGGAAACAACAGCAAGTCTTTCTCGCCTCCAGCTCTCGATACAAATTTGCCATCCCCTCCTCCTTTTGATGATGATGACGCACCTGCTGCTCCTGCCCCACCTGCTGCTCCTGCTGAGGAGAGCAAAACACCCACATTGCCCCGACGCTCCAAGAGAAACAAAGTCCGGAAATCTTACAATGATTTCTTTATGTGATTTGCTTGTCAAAATTGTCCGTCCTTCTGTTGTTTCCGTAAAGAAATGATTTGTGTACTCCTCCGTTTCAACAACTTTTCTTGCTGCACCACTTTGTATTTCCTCTTGTTTCGAATAATTTTTCGCCAAGATGGAGGAGGAACGAGGAGAAGGGTAGGAAGTCGGCAGTTGATTCATTTTTTTGTCTTCAAAGTGGTGGAAGTTTGGTTTGCAATGTTGCAGATAAAAAATCACAGGGGTCATCAAACAACCTATTTTGCTGAGTCGTTGAGCATGTTGTTTCAATTCCGTTGTTGTTGTTGTTGTTGCTGCTGCTGCGGCTGCAGTGATTTCAATGCTTCACATAAATTGTGCTCTCTTTCCCATCATCAAGTCCCCAAATTGCCTTCCCAGTCCCTGCGAACCGCCGTCGCCGTCGCCTTCTCTTCTTTCTTTTCTATACTTAAAATATTTATTCATTGGCTGTGGCAGGTCCTCCTCCTCCTCCACTCGAGCGGAAAAGCAGTCATTGGTCCATTCTCCCGTGCTTTTCCCATCTTGCCATCTCGCCCTTCTCTTTTATTTTCTGGGAGGGCGGAAAAAATCTAATAAGAAACATCGGAAGATGAAAATCATTTTTCGAGTCGATTCCCTCCTACTCGTACTCCTACTCTTTTGAAGCGACGGAAAAAATCCTGAGCAATAAGAAGAAAAATAGTACAAAAACTTAATCGTCATTGAAGTGGCTTGAAAAAAATTCTAATATTCAGTTGAGAAGGGAGGGAGGCTCAAAAGCATACTAAAAGGAGAGAGAGAGAGAGAGCTTTTGCAAACTTCGCCTTATCTCTCCTCTTAGGGTGCTAATCAGCAACAACAACCTTTTCTTCTCCAAGTCTTTTAACATGGCAAATTTTCTAAGAGAGGCTGCGGGCTGGGTGCTGAGTGGCCCAATATCATAAGGCACGACTACTGGAAGTGAAGAAGCACACTTGCACTTCATAAAACTACACAGTTGAGGTGCCTTATGAATTAAGACCACATTTCGTTCTTCTTTTGTCTTCCTCCGTGAGTCTTCTTTCTACTGGTTGTCTGCCTACACAAATGTTGAAGCAAGCTAAGAAAACTTTTTATTGAAAAAATAAGCGCTTATTTATTCAGTGTTTGCTCACAGTCTTACTTGATGAAGTACATTAGGGCAACATGGCCATGTTACCTACAGTAGTAATGTATGGGTTTTTATGTTTTTCTTGTTTTTATCATCATCCTTCTCTCCCCGCGAACGAGGCCTCAGCCTCACTTCTCATTCCCATTCTTCTTTTTCTTCTTGGCCTCCTCCGCGTCCGCCTCCTTTTGTACCCCCTCAAAATCGAACAGAGGTGGGCTAGCGCCGTCGTCGTCGTCCTGTATGCTCCTGCGAAGGGGTCTCTTTGAGCCCTTAGGAGGCGACGAAGGTGGCGAACCAAACACCTGAGAGGAGGGGATGGGCGAGGGCGTGTCCCTTCCATCACTGGCGTCCTCTTCCTTGCCTTTAATGAGATTGCAAAAGAGCTGAGTGCGGGCGCACAACAATAAAACATATGAGATAATGGGCCTACCAGCCTCCTTCTCCTTGTCCTCTGGCCTCGGTCCCTTCACGGTGGAGCGGAGTTTCTTTCGCGGAGGAGAAGAGGCGCGAGAGGATTTAGGGGTCTCCCCTTTTTCCTCTTCGATCTCTCGCCTCTTGGCACGGATTTCCCTCTCAAGCCGAGCCGACCTCTCCTCCCCCGTCTCCTCTTCATCTTGGCCGTCGTCCTTCTTTCTTGTCTTATTGTCCCCCGCGCTGTCGCCGGACACCTCCTCCTCCTCCTCCTCCTCCGCGCCGACTTCTAGCTTGTCTTCAGCAGCGATCGAACAGCAGAGCCCGTAGGTTGTGCTAAAAGATAATAAAGGCATTTTTAAAGACTTTAGTCCATAGAGAGGGAGGGGAGGGGAAGGAGGGAGAAAAGTTTTCCCTAAGGCCACTGCAAAGATTCGGGAGGAGGTGCCAACAAGCCAATGAATCATCATTCAGTGTATGAAACATCAGTGCAAAAAAAATTCCTCACCGCGCGGCTAGCATTGTCTTGATGGCGGGTTGCTGGGTGCGCAGAAAGCGAAGGATGTCTGTGGCTTTTGTTTTTGTGCGACACACCTTGCTCACCTGCATGGGGGGAAAATGAAATGAAGCACTCTCTCTCTCTCTCTCTCTTTTTTGGCATCCTACTACAGCGGTACTTGCCTGAGCAGCGAGAGCGCGAAGTCCGTCCTGGCGGATGGCGGCGGAGACCACGGTCTCAATGTCCCTGTACCTCATCCCGCTCTGAAAATTATTTTATTTGTAAAAAATTTGCTTTGCTCATCGAGAGAAAAAGATAAGTGGTCATACATGGTCGTAGCAGATGAGGTTGGTGGCCGTAGTTAGAATCCTTTGTTCATCTTTGACGAATCCTTGTGCTGAGAGGAAGGCATCCTCGAGATGGTCTAAGAACTCTTCCAACTCAAGGAAAGAGAGGGACACAGATTTCCGCGCGAAAGAGAAGGCCTAAAGTAGAGAAAAATGTGCTATTTAAGCAAAATACAAAATATTAAGAATTATAATGTCTGCCATGAGGAACGGAAGGGGGAGGGGAATAGGGAGGGGGAAAATTCGTGACTTTCCTCGTATGCCTTTCCCCACTCAGGGCGGGCCTTCTCCACGTTTTCGTCGTCGTCCTCGGTCCGGTGCGCCACTTCCCTCTTCCAGAGGCGGAAACTAATCCTATAGTTTCCGGCCATGCTCCACTCCGAGACGCCGCCGTGGAGAGTCAACATCCAGGTGGAGGACTCGCTCACCGGGTGCATGGGGACCTCAAACTGTTCGCGATTGAATGCGCAGTTTAACTTTGCAAACAATACCCCCAGGATCTGAATATAAAAAGTGTTTGATTTTAGACACATTATAGGATGAAATACTTTTTCTCGTCACAAACCATTTTCAAGGAGGGCTTTAAATAGGGAAGGAGGAAATCTCGCTGCACAAAACAAGAGAGGAAAACGGGAAATATTTCCAACACACTCACCCGGTACAGACGTGTCGGGTAGATCGAGACCCTGGTCGTCGTGGGAGCGCCGTTGGGAGTTGCCCTCGTGGCAATGAGAATTCTGTGTGGGATGGGAAACATTGTATAACTTTAGCATTTTAGGAGACCGCTCACAGACCAAAAGCTTCTCATTATGCTGCGCAAAATCGCCCCTTATAGTCTTGGAAAATCCTTTTTGACAATTTAGAACAAAACCAACAGTCTTTTCTCATATTTGACTTCATCCGCTCCACTCAATTTTCTGGCTTTTAAAAAATACGGAAATTGCACAAGAGGAGCTTCCCCAATCGCGGCAAGACAACATCAACAAAGGCTGCATTATTTTCACATTTTACTCACCTTCGATTGCCTCCTCCGGGGTTGCACTGGACGGCGATGGCTCTATATGAGCTTAAACTTCGAAGCATTTCAAATGCCTCCTCCGACCCCCCGTCCTCCTCGGCGCCCGCCATCTTGGCACGAACGGGAAAAGTCAAAGTCCCAAGTCCGGAGCAAAAAGGGCGCTAGAGAAAGGAATGAACCTTTCGGCTCGGACCTTTGCTCACTTCTGGCACATTATGTACCAGCCGCATGAGGCTTCGTGGGGAAGGCGGGAAAATTGCCAACACACTTGATTTTATCTTTTTGTTCATATTTCCCTGTACAGGAAAAGGGCGGATGTTTTTCCGCGCGCGCATGCACTCTCTCTCACACACACTCACACACACACACACACACACACACACACACACACACACTTTGACTTCTTCCTCTTACCAGCCTTTCCCTTCTCTCTCGAAATTCAACAAAGTATGATGAAAAAGAAACTGTGTTATTACACTGCCTTGTTCTGCCTAAAGTCGGTTTGGACAATCCCCGAGTCCTCTCGCTGTGCCACTGCCGCCACCGCTGCCGCACCTTGTTCTCCCAAAGTCCTTCTCCGTTTCAAATTCAACAAAGTTAGACTGAAAACTTGATCTTAGTACACAACGTTTTCGTACCAAAAGTCGCCTTGGACAATCCCTGATTCTTCTCACTTTGCCTCCGCTGCCTCCGCCGCAATCCTCCCGCCGCCACAGCCCCTTGTTCTCCCAAAGCGAATCTCAAATGGGCAATTTTCACCCATTATCTATCCCACTATTGCTCCTTTCCCCTAAGCACCCTGTTTGGCAAATCTCTAGTATCATCTTACTACCTCAGTTGGACTTTTGGAGCCACTCGCGCGTAATTAATTGGATTTAGCTCCGCCGCAAAAACATTTTTCTACTCGGACAAAGAGGAGGAGAACACGAAAACGAGGCAAGAAAACAAAAAAATCCTCTCGCAGACGGAGGAGGAGGAAAAACGGGAAGAAACATACTCATATGACCATGGTTGAATGTTGGTGCAAATTTCCGAGTCTCTCTCGTTCTGAAATTCTGTTTGAGTTGCAGCCAATTTGTGAAAAAACTAGGAACAACTATAAATACAGTACTACAACTCGAGTTTTGTGGGAAGACATCCCTGCTTGCTTGTCATTTAATACATCTAATTAGATGCTATTATCGTCATTCGTCAAACTTGTAGTGACAAATAATCAAATCTCAATAATTTGCTCAAAACTTTGCCTCTAATCGTGGAGGTTTATATTGACGAGGCGCCCTTCCTCCCCTTCCTCCTCCCCCTCCTCCTCTCTGTCTTCAGGGACTGCCAGGACGGCGTCCTCCCCGTACGGGATGCCTTCTCCGACCGGAGCGTTGAGCACTTGGGCGGCGGCGGCGGCGGCAGAGTCAGGAGAGAGGTGCTTCCAGGCCAAGTATGCCGCTGTCAGCACAATGCTGCGTTAAAAGAAATAGGTGGTGAGACAAGAATTTCGTAGTTTGCCCCCTCCCTCCCCACAAAAAATTTGTACACGCAGAAATTTTTTGTAACTGGTAGGAAGAGTGTGACATTTTGTAAAAAGAAAACCTGATGACAGCAACTCCTCCCCCAATGCCTGCTACGAGTTTCCCGGCAGTTGCCGGCGGAGACGGGGGAGAGGGCGCGGGCTTGACTTGGGGGTGCCAAGTCAAGCACAGGTCGTCATCAGTCGTCCCAGTCACCGCCTGCCAAAAAAAAAACATTTGTTTTAGATTAGATTTTTCAAAACTGTAGCAACAAAAGCATAAAAGGAAGCAGCAAACTTAACTGTGTCCGGCCAAGAGCAGATGTCCTCGAGTTTGTAGTGGATACATTCGCGCCTGCAATAATGACATTGCATAGAGCTCAAAACTTTTTCTTCCTACAAATTAAGACTTGCCGAAACTCCTTTTCTCCAATAAGGAAGCGGGTGCCGCAGTCCACCTTAACCTCCTCTTCCTTCTCGTCGTCGTCGTCGTCGTCGTAGGCGACGACGGCTGCAGAGGCGATGTTCTCCCTTCCGAGTTTGCCTGTCTGCTTTGCCAACGTAAAAACAAAACCTAAACCACGAGTATTTCCTTGTTCGTAATGAAACAAATTTGTTCCTTTTTATGAAGAGTAGATTATCTTTCTTCTTCTCCTTGTTCTCTCTTGCAACTTATAGTTAAAAATTGGGGAAAAGTGCAAAAAGGGGAAATGCGCAAATTTCGTGCAAATTGCTTGCCTCCTCCCTTGACATGGTCTCGCTCCTCACCGCCGCCGCCGCCGCCGCCGCCGCCCCAGCCAATTTGCTTCGCTTGACGTGGTCCTAACAAGGCAAACATGTATCACAAGCTTGAAAGAACTGTTTTCAATTTATTTTTTGTGCCTTATCATAACAAAAAGTAATTGAATTTGCCTGGATGTCTTGGGTGGTCTCCTCTGCCGCCCCGGAAAAGTGTTTCAAGGCAATCTCTGCCGCCGCTGCGTCTCTCACGCCTCCCTTTTAATATTTTCAAAGAAGGAAAAGTTTTATTTTAGCTTTCATGAACAAGAAGAAGAAAAATTTTTTTGTACCGCCGACAAACTAACATTTGGAAAAACCAATTTGCCGCATGGCTTGCCTCCTTTTTGCCGTCTCCTCCGTAGAAGGAAGAAGAGGAGGGAGAGGTGTTGGACTGTGTGATGGAACCTGGCACCACAGCCATAGAGGTGGCGAGGACGAGCAACAAGTGTTTCTTGGGCCTGGCCATTTCCGCCGTGGAAACCTTGTAGTTGTTGTAGTTGCTCTCCCAATCTTCCGGCCTGACTGAGGTTCTAGCGATCTCCAATGCCACCAGGCGCACCCTTCTCTTCCTTTTGCGTGGCCTCATTACTGTGCGATAATGAGGAAGTCTCTTCCCCTCTATCACACTTCTTTGCAAAAAAAGAAATTGCGCATTAGCTTGCCTTTCTTCCTGGGAAACCAACATGGTTGGGGGCCGCAAATGTAGAACGAGTTGGTGGTTAAGTTGCGGCATATGCCGGACGACCCGAGACGAACCTTGCACGTCGTTCCTAGTAGTGTCCCTGAAACACGAAAAGTGTAAAAGAAGACCCTAAGATCGCGCAAAAATCGCGCTCCTTTTGTTTCTTCGTAGGGAGGCAAAAATGATGTTTCCTCTTTGCTTTGCGAAATGGGTGCCCCTTCTACTTGAGGGATTGGCGAAGATGCTGCCCCCTCCTCCGACAACGCAGTCGTCTTTTGCTTCTGAGCTGTGAGCTGGAGCAGAAAACAAATATTTATGAGTCTTGTTACACTTGTACGAAATTGTACTTTCTCATTCATCCTCCTCCTTATCCTCCTCATCCTCCTTGCACGTTTGTGCTTTTTTTCCCAGTCCCGGTGGTGCGCGTACTCATCAGACCTTGTTCTCTCCCTCCTCTGTTTCCTTCTCAATTTCTTTTTCTTTCCCTCCTTCCACGGTGTAGCAATCGGTTTGTGGCTGGAACCCAAGATAATGTTGTCGGTGGTGCTTGCTGCGCCAGGTGCCTCAGAAAACGTAGTAGTTGTCGTTGTGGATGGCAGGGGCTGTGTGGAAGTTGCCTCCGCCGTCTCCTGCACCGCTCGAGTTTGGACTGATATTGACGTGGTCGACGAGCCTTGGCGGCGGGCGTACTCCTAAAGCAGCAGCAATTTCGCGTAGAACGTTATTTCTGCTTCACTTACTCTACATATTTTTACTCCGCACTGCCCGAAGCCCCCTCCAGGGCATGGCGCCTGAGGAAACACCGTGTCCCACTTCGTACACAGCAAGTATTCAGTTATGACGAATAACTTAGTTACTTCTAGAATAAAGAAAATGGCAAAAACAGACCGCGGTGAAAGGTTCATTTCGCCGCAAAAAAACACAAAATGGCCGGAAATCAGGAATGAATTGAATGCAGATCTGAGAACATACGTGGTATGAAGTTTATATATTCATTCCTAAATTGATATCATTGTGCAAATAAAGGAACGTGCATAGAAAACTATTTTATTCTCACTCTCTCCTTTTACAAATAAAAACCGGTGAAATGCCACTTCATTCTCTCTTTCTCTTCTCTCTCTCTCGCACGCGCGCTTATTACTTGCGCTTCAGTGCGCACAATGGAGTATGAAAAAGGGTTAGCAAACAAGGTGCTCAAGTTCCCTATTTTGCGCGTTCTGGCTCTCACTGACTGTCCCTCTCCTCCTTCTCCTTTATGTCCAGAAACACCATCAGGTCGTGCAGGCATGTCTCTGCGTCCTCGGTGCCGCCATACCGCATCTCACACTCGTCCGGCAGGTTGCTCACCTTCTCCATGTCTATGGCGGTCATGACCTTCTG
>JAAUYB010012072.1_pt1 | contig 10312 bp, 9 predicted proteins | sample 7278071 | NCBI WGS metagenome assembly JAAUYB01 (sample SAMN14350121, study PRJNA611818) | marine sediment metagenome | isolation source: surface marine sediment (1.8m) | place: French Polynesia: Moorea | collected 2018-08 | reverse complement strand
GTCAATAATTAATTATTCATTCAACAATTAAGGTTTAAAGCCTCCCCTTTCAAGGGGATAAATCAAAAAAATTTCCTTTTAGCCAATCCTATCCGTTTCAAGAAGGGGTAATTATTAATTATTAATTGTTCATTATTAATTGCTGAAATATCAAGGTAATATCATGTCTGATTAAATAACTGTAATAAAAAATATTTCCCCAACCTGGTAGGGACGTTTCGCTGCGCGACATGAAACGCATTTTTGTTATGCAACGTCCCTACCTCAGACCCTACTCCTTAAAAAAGACTTTTTCAGCAAACCCTATTTATTAAGGCAAATATTACTGAATAATCCCTGGCAGTTTTAGTGGTATGATAGTTAGACCCGCTAACTCCAAATAGATTTTTCTCTAAAGTAACTATGCCAGATTTTCCTATTGTCGATACCCATCTCCATTTGTGGAATTTTCAGCAATTTAACTATTTGTGGCTGAATAATTATCCGTCGCTCCAGCGTTCCTTTCTTTTGCCTGATTTTCAAGCTGCTTGCGATCCAGTTATAGTGGACAAAATGGTTTTTCTTGAATGTGACATTCATCCTTCTCAAAGGATGGATGAGGCAAAGTGGGTTGCTTCATTAGCATCAGAAAATCCTAGTATTCAAGGTATTGTAGCCTCTTGTGCTTTAGAAAAAGGTCAAGAGATTAGACCTAATTTAGAAGAATTATCTGGCATTCCCCAGGTTAAGGGAATTCGGCGACTGATTCAACAAGAAGATTTAGAATTTTGTTTGAATCCCAATTTTATTCAGGGACTCCAATTGTTGCCCGAATTTGGTTTTAGTTTTGATATTTGTATTTACCACAAGCATCTGGAGAATATAATCAAAATGGTGCAGCAATGTCCTGAAGTATCCTTTATGCTCGACCATATTGGCAAACCAAATATTAAAGACCAGTTGTTTGAACCCTGGAAATTACAAATTCAGGAACTGGCAGCATTTCCGAATGTTTATTGTAAGATATCGGGAATGGTAACTGAAGCAGATCATCAAAACTGGACTGAAGAACAGTTACAACCTTATATAGATGGGGCGATCGCTTGTTTCGGTTGGGATAGAGTGGTTTATGGTGGAGATTGGCCTGTTTCTAAGCTTGCTACTGAGTATCCTCGTTGGGTAGAAGTATTGGAATCAGCAGTTCAGGGATGCACTCCGGAACAAAAGCGTAAACTGTTCCGAGAAAATGCACTACACTTTTACCGACTACATTAGAAATCTCCTCCAAAAGAGGAAGTAGAGACGCCCTTATGCAACGTCCCTACAGAGTGGGGAGTAGGTGGAAATAATTGATGTATCTAGTAGACATCTCCTCCACTCATAGGGAATAGGGAACACAGAAGGTGGGAACACCAAGGAATGGTAAACTTGATTTCTAGGATAAATCCTTTAGGACTTACGCACAGCCACTATATCTAGTAAGGACGAATGCCATTCGCCCCTACAGATGGCGTGTAATTTGATTTTTTTCCGTAAGTCTTGTCCTTGTTTTTAACAATAGAAATCTCCTTAAAAAGCAGGTTTCTGGGTTCACCTATGTAATATCATGTCCGGTTGAATAGTTATAAATAACGAGGGTGGTGGGGGGGGAGTCTGGGGTAGGGACGTTGCATGCAACGTCCGTACGGGAGTCTGGGGTAGGGACGTTGCATGCAACGTCCGTACGGGAGTTGGTTCGTGTGGGAAGATTTGGTAATGGTTGAAGATGGAACTTTTTTTTATCACTAATTATCCGGACATGATATAAGTCGTGATAAAATTTCATCATCTTAGTCCGATAATATTAACAGTGACAAAATGCTGAACCTTGATGGAAATATAGAAGGAAAACTATGAACAACTCAATCAACAAAACTTCCACAATGCAAGCGCTAGTTCTGTACGATCTTGGTAAGTTTGAAGTCCGTGAAGTTCCTAAACCTCAAGTTGGTTCTAATGAAATTCTGTTACGCTCATCAGCAGTTGGTGTATGTGGTTCAGACTTTCACATTTTTTCTGGGGAAAGCAATTTTAATAAGGATAAATATGGTCAACCTATCCCCCTACTCCAACAACCTCAAATTCTAGGTCACGAAATTGTGGGTGTAGTAGAAGAAGTGGGTACGGAGGTTCAAGATTTGTCTGTAGGCGATCGCGTGGTTCTAGACCAGGGTTTAAATTGTTTGAGTAAAAAGGGAAAATCTCTATGCGAATATTGTCTGACTGGAGATTCCCACCAATGTGAAATTTATCAGGAATATGGTATTACTGGTTTAGCAGGAGCGTTCGCTGAATATTTGACAGTTCCTGCTGTGAATGCCATTAAAATCAATTCTGATTTGGAAAGCGTCCAAGCTGTCCTCACAGAACCTCTGGGTTGTATGATTCATTCATCAGATGTAGTGGCAAAAACCCGCACCCGTTATAAAATTGGTGCTGAGGAGTTAGAGCGTCGCGTGCAGTCAATTCTAATTTTGGGAGCTGGTCCTGCGGGACTTTTATTTACTCAGTATCTACGGAATATCCTGGGATATGAGGGTTTAATTCTGGTCAGCGAACCAAATGCGCAAAAGCGTGAGTTAGTTAAAGGTTTTGGTGCAGATGTCATAGATCCTCAAGCGGTAAATATTGTAGAAGCAGTGAGAGAAAAGACCAATGGACGGTTAGTAGAGTATGTAATTGATGCTTGCGGAAATGGTTTGATTTTTAAATCTATTCCCAGTTTGATGCGTAAACAAGCAACGTTTCTGATATACGGTTATGGACATGGGGGAGTAGATTTGAGCGTCTTAAATAACTTACAATTTATAGAGACAATATTGGTTTGTGCGACGGGAGCTTCTGGAAAGTTAGATGCTCAGGGACGCTCATTAACCTATTCTCAAGCACTTAGAGCGCTGGAAGAAAAACAGATAGATGTGTCATCATTGATTACACACCGTTATCACTCTCTGGAAACTGTACCACAAGCGTTTATACATGACTACAAATTGTCGGATTATATTAAAGGTGTGATGGTGTTATGAGCAATATTGGGATTTACAGGACTTAGATACCGAAACAAGAAACCGGGTTTATTGCCATGATTATTGTTTTTTGGTCTCACTCATTGATAAACCCGGTTTCTGCGTAAGTCCGAATTTAGATTATTGCTAGTTTGAGATGGGATGGCATACTATTCTGTAGGAATTTACTATAAATTTTCAGTTTCAGTACCAATAGACTTTTATCTCTTTTTGTAGATTGCCAAGCTATTGTCATCATTAATACCTTGAAAATCAAATCCTGCTTCATCGAATAATTTTTGATAAGCATTCTGTCTGAACAAAGTAATTATTAGTTTTTCTTGAGCTATAATTTCACCATCTTTCTTAAAGAAATAGCTTTTTTTACGAGTGTGATAATCTACTTTATCTTCTAATTCCTCAATAAGTTGAGAATATACAATTCCCCCTGGTAAATTTTTTTCAAAATTAATCCCTGACTTTTGTATACTTAACAAAAGCAAACTTCCTGTTCGTAAATGACTAGCTAAATTTTTTAACCCTTTATAGTTAGCTTGAACATCAGGAATATGACTCACTAACTCCAAGCGATCGCCACAACTAATAAATAACCAAACTCCTGCATTTGATATAGCAACATCAAAGATTGTATTTAATTCCATTGTGAGAGCATTAGCTACAATCAACTTAGCTTTATTTCCCAAACGTTTTTTAGCAATTTCCACAAAGGATGGTGTAATATAAACTCCAGTAAACTGACAAGTATTGTCAATTTATATGTATTTTTCTGCAAGTAATCCTGTTCCTACTCCTATTTCAAGAATATGACAATTATTATCTACAATTGAGTATGCTTTCTTAGCTATATTATGGTAGTCATAGTAGCCATACCTCATCAATAAATCGTAATAATTAGTAATTCCTGTATATTGATTAACCATTTTTTTTACCGAAATTTATTAGCAAAATTTTCAGATTTAATTATATCAATAATTTATTGTTTTTACAGATAAATATGATTTACCGAAAAATTAAGGTATAAAGCCTCTCCATTTATGGAGAAAAAAGCAGTCGTTTGCGGAGAAGTCCGTAGGATGGGATGCTGTTTCGCTGCGCGACATGAAAAGCGGAGCGGCTCTGCACTCTTCGGGAAACCTAGCCATATCTAATCGACCAACAGAAGAAAAAAAATTCCTTTTAGCCAATCCTATTCTTTATAATTAAGAGGTAATTATTAATTATTAATTGTTAATTATTAATTATTGAATATCCCTGATTCTTTCTTGAATAATAACCATAATTATTCAGCAATTTCCCATAAAGTTTCAGCTTCAGTGCCAGCAGTTATTATCCTCAACTTTTGACTTAATCTCTGAGTTTGAGAAACTGAAAAATGTGACTTCCAATCTCCCACTTTTCCTTTACGAATAAATGGAGTCATATTAGCAGGACGTTGACTAGACCAACGACTTTGATTTTTGCTCATGCTATTAAAACTCGTATGATAAATAATGCTTTCTATAATTTGTGGATTTTCGATTTTTTCTACATAATTATCACCTAAAAATTCTGCTATGGCAGTAATATTTATTTTTGGGTTATTTTTCATAGATTCATAAGTTAAAAACAGAACATTTTCATCATTTTTATGTTGTACCCAAGAAAGTAAATTATCGAAGTAATCTCCCCAGTCTACTTCTCCATTAATAAAACATTCAAAAAAATCATCAAATGTACCTTCCGCAAAATCATAATGTTTGACAAATCCTTGAGTATGATAATAAAAAGAAACAGCACAGTCGAAAGGATTACGAGCTACATAAATGTATTTTGCATCAGGATTATAGGGAGTTAAATCGTAAGTCAAATGGGTTTTGATAAAACGAGGTTCGGATAAAGATTTGACAAAATCACTTCCTACTTCTTCTAGATGAGGAACTTCTAAATTAATATTTTTATCTACAGGTAATGGTTTACCATCGTGAGATAGCATCCAAAGAATATGTTGAGTCCAAGTTGTTCCACATTTAGGATAAGTAACAATAAAAGTGTCTTTTGTTTGAGCTTGATATGTAATTCCAGAGTCAAAATTTTCTGGAGGAAATCCCATTGGTAGGCGAAAATTTTTGTGCAGTTTATAGCGAGGCTTGATAGTTTTTTTCATTAAGGCTAACTCCTTTTTTTTTAGTTATTTTTCACCAAAACTTTTACCTTCGATTTGATCTTAATTATCTAGAAATTTCCTAATAATTGACAAAGTATTTTTTTGATAGTATTGTTACCATAAATTCATAATTATAGTTTGATAGTTTAAGCAAGAATAACTTAATAGGAGTAAATATGCAATCCATAACTTTAGAAAAGTTACTTTTTGACAGACCAAACCAGAATTTTTCTGAATATAAAACCCAAGCTCATTTTAACTGGAAAAAACTTTTAAATACACAATTAGAAAGTATAGAATATCGAGCAGCTCAACCATTTATTGAAGGTTTAGCAAAAATCACATATTTGATTCAAGATATTCCTAATATTAATCATCTTTCCAATTTTTTATACGAACAAACTGGATGGCAATTATGGCCGGTTATAGGATTATTAGAAGCAGATAAATTTTTTGCTCTACTTTCTCATCGTTATTTTGCCGTAGCAACTTTTGTGAGATCGAATGCTGATATTAATTTTTCTCCATTTCCCGATCTTTGGCATGATGTTTTTGGTCATATTCCCTTACTTTTTTCCCCAATATATTCTAATTTTTGGCAATATTTAGGTAATCAATATGTAACTAGAGAAAATCTCAACAGCAAAGATATAAAACAGAAGATATCTGGGTACATCTCACATTTGCCAAAATACTTTTTCCTATTCCCTATTTTTTTCATACCTGTTCCCTGTTCCCTGTTCCCTGTTCCCTAAAACCGATAAATTTTCGGCTTTATTCAAAATTGAGATGCACCCAGATATCTCGGCTTTTTTGGTATACAATTGAAGTTGGTATTTGCTATTAAAAAGGGAAACTTAAACTTTATGGATCTAGTCAACTTTCTAGTATTGAAGAAATAAAATATGCCTTGAGCAATTGCCCGATTAGATATCCCTTGAAACTATGGGAAGTGATGAATTTTACAGTGGAAATTGATCGGATACAAGATCGGCTATTTGAAATTCCTTCCTTTGAATATTTAAGAGTAATTCAAGACGATTTTGACAGTTACATTAAATCTAATCAACTCATATAAAATATATAGCAATCAGTTGTGATTTGTGAGAATTTGTAATATTTTATCGTAGGGGTTTGGTTGAAAAACCCCATCTGAGCTAGGGTTTGGTTTCCAAACCCCTACAGTTTTTTCTCACATCTTATTCCTGATTGCTATAGATGAGATTATCATCATAATTATCTCTGAAAATTGTCTAATTATTTCTATGTTCAATCCTCCTCCAGAAATATTTGAAAATCCCAGAGATTCTTATCGTAATCTCTGGATTTTTGGTATTCTAATCATTGTTGTTATTTTCCTATTTATAATTATGTATTCTCTAGAGTCTCAATCCGAATTTTTAACCGACCCATTTCTCCAAGCTCCGACAGAAAATTCTGTACAAGTTGTTTGGTTTACTGAATTTCCTGGCAAACGAAATTTTGTAGTTTATGGTGAAAATTTGAATCAAGTTGTTGAGGCAAATACTACTAAATTAAGTCGTACTCGTGAAGACCAAGATTCTATGGTTGGAAAACAAACAGAAAAAGGTTTAATTTATCAACAACCTATGATGCGAGATATCTGGCGACATGAAGCCAAAGTTATTGGTTTAACTCCTAATAATTCTGTGCCATATCAAATTATTAGCGAAACAGAAAATGGGGAAAATATAAAGAGTAAAATTTTTAATCTTGCTCCTAAACCAACTCCTGGTAAACCTTTAAAAATTCTCCTAACTTCTGACCATCAATTAAAACCAATGAGTTCGGCAAATCTGCAAAAAGTTACAGAAACTTTTGATGAATTAGACGCTATTTTTTTTGCTGGAGATTTAGTTAACATTCCCGACCGAGCTTCAGAATGGTTTGACGATAATCGAGGCAATGCTTTTTTTCCCAATCTCCAAGGTAAGGCAAATTATGAATTAGAAAAAAATGGTAAAAAAAGTGTTTATAAAGGTGGGGAACTAATTCAAAATATCCCCCTATTTCCAGCAATTGGCAACCATGAAGTTATGGGAATATTTTCCATGGAAACTTCTTTGAACTATCAATTTAGTCAGCCATACCCCAGACAAGCTGCCAAAAATGTATATCCACAAAATCCACAAAATCTTCAAAACATTAATCCCGATACCTGGCTAAAAAATAATTCTTTTAATACAGACACTTACCAAGAAATTTTTACTCTACCTCAAAATAGTTCAGAGGAAAAAAATTACTATGCTGTAACTTTTGGCGATGTACGTCTAGTGGTTTTATATATCACAAATATCTGGCGAGTTCCGCATTTAAAAGATAATGCTAGAGGCAAATATCGGGAACGGAAAAAAGATTTTGATAATCCCGCTGAATGGGGTTACGGTCAACATATTTTTGAACCTATTATTAAAGGTACTGAACAATATAATTGGCTAGAAAAAGAACTGGCAAGTCAGGAATTTAAACAAGCCAAATATAAAGTAGTAATGTTTCATCACCCACCTCATTCTTTAGGTGAAAATGCTATTCCTGCTTATACTAATCCCATCCAATATATTGACCGCGATGAAAATGGGAAAATTACCATGATTCGTTATGAATATCCCCAACAAAATGACTATATTATTCGAGACGTTTTACCATTATTAGAAACTGCTGGTGTTCAGTTAGTATTCTACGGACATTCTCATCTTTGGAATCGTTTTATTAGTCCGACTGGAATGCACTTTCTAGAAACATCAAATGTGGGAAATAGTTATGGAGCTTATCTAGGAGAAACAAAGCGAACTGTTCCTCAAAATTATCAGGAAAAATATGCTGAAGTTGGTAATCCAAATAGTTTAGAACCAATAATTCCAACCATCGATCCTTTGCTAGATGAAAATGGTAAACCTCAACCTTTTATTGCTAGTAATGATATTACAGCTTTTAGTATTTTTGAGACTGAGACAGGAACAATTAGTAGTTACTATTTTGATACAAGAAAGCCTAATTCTCAAGTTGTAAAATTTGACGAGTTTCAGCTTCGGAAATAAAATGATAACTAAGTAGGGATGTTTTCTCCAAAATCCCTACTTAGTGGTCTAACTAATTATCAAAAAAAGCTGTCATAATAAGATTTGAATCAAAAGTCATATAAAACTATTAATAGAAAGCTAAAATTACCAATATTTAAGCTCAACCATAATTTAGACCGTAATTTTCACCGTCACACCTTTCCTAGATCAAAGTGGAAAACTTCCTACTTAATATTAGGAGTAATAAGATGAGAACTTTTAGCATTTCTCAGACCGAGACCGGAATAGTTAGTAGTTACTATTTTGATACTAGAAAGCCTAATTATCAAGTTGTAAAATTTGATAAATTTCAGCTTAGAGATTAGGGAGTAGAGAGATTTTATTAACTCAACCAATTAAGTGCTGATGTAAAATTAATTAGAGTTTACTGATTAAATATCTAAGGATTTATATACAAATTTTTTAGACTTTTTAGGTCTAAAAAAAATACCAACTTTTAGGTCGAAAAGGTTGATAAATTTAGTATTTTGGGCAAAATAATTGCAGAAAGATTCAGGGACGATATTTTCTTTGTATCTTCTCTAAATTTCCTATTCTTTCCGACTCCTGAATCCTGACTCCTAACCTAATCCATAAGAATTTTTCAGCAAACCCTAATTAAACATTACTAAGTAGGTGTGCAAAATTAATTACACATACTCTAGGTCTCAAAATCCTATATTGTAAAAATTACAGGGAAGATAATTAGGTAATTAATTTTGCCTCTGCACTTATTAGACATCTCCAATCTTATCTACAAATTATCAATTATTCTTCCCTATTCCCTATTCCCTAATAAAACTAAAATTTTTTAACGCAAAAAATGAGCTAAAGCAACTCCAATAAAAGTAGCTAAAGCATAACCGAAAGTACCACAAAGAATGGCAGGAGTTACTAACTTATACCAATTTTTCGCTTTTGCCATAGCAGCAGCAGTAGTTGGACCTCCCAAATTTGCGTTAGAAGCTACAACTAATTCAGCTAATTCTAAGTGCAATAATTTACCAGCTAGTAACAGAAAAAGCAAATGAACGGTCAAAATTACCCCAGCAAAAATAAATAAAACTGGTCCAAATTCTAGAACTTTCCAGATATTAGCACTAGCTCCAATTACGGCAAAAAATATCTGCATTAACAAAGTACCAATTTTGTCTGCTACTGTTAATTTTCCTAAATATTGGGGAAATATTGTGGCGAGAGAAACTATTAAAATAGTGGTGACTAAAATTGCTGCTTTAGAAATGCCTAATAAACTAGCAATACTAACGCCTAATGCACCTAAAATTCCACTAATAGCTAATGCTTTACTCATATCTATAAGCGATAATTCTTGTGTTAGTGACTCAGAAAAATTCCTTTTACTTTGTTCTCGAAAGCTAGTATATTGAGCAAAATTATTACCAGGAAAAATTTGTTTTATCCATTTCAGAGAAGGTAAAGCAAACAACAACAGAAAAAACAAAGTCATAGCCAAATTATCTGCTGCTGTTCCTGCCGTTAATAAATCTCCCGAATCTAAATTTAATTCGATAATTTTAGCAGTGGCAAAAAAATTTACAGACCCACCAATATAAGTAGCAGAAAAAACTCCAGCTAATTTCCAACCTAACTCACCTATAGGAATCAAATAATATGCCAATATAGTTCCCAAAACTGTTCCCAACGCACCTAAAAAATAAGCAATTAAAACTCGCCCAGATTCACGGATAATTTGTAAGATATTAGCTTGAAATAAAAGCAGAGGAATAGAAAAAGGAACCAGAAAAGACCAAACTACATTATAAGCAGGAGCATCAATAGGTATAATTCTTAGATTCGACAGAAAAAATGTTACTAACATAGTTACAACAGCACCAGAAATACTTGCACCCCACCTTTTCTGTTCTGACCAAAAACCAATAGTTGCTGCTGAGAGAAGAATTGCCCAAATAGCGAAATTTTGCTCAGGTTGAATTAAACTGTTTGTCATAACTGGTCGAAAATTGTTTTTCAGGGATAATTCACAAAATTCTACAAAAATATGTTAGTAAATACAATAGATATCT
>JAAUYB010047593.1_pt1 | contig 10313 bp, 6 predicted proteins | sample 7278071 | NCBI WGS metagenome assembly JAAUYB01 (sample SAMN14350121, study PRJNA611818) | marine sediment metagenome | isolation source: surface marine sediment (1.8m) | place: French Polynesia: Moorea | collected 2018-08 | reverse complement strand
TTTATTGTCTTATTGGTTTTATTGCTGGCCTTGGTGGCCTTTTCCTCACTAGAGTCCTGTTGGACCCACTTTTAAAGTTCTAGTAGACCTGCCAGGAGGCGGTCTCGAACATTTGGCGCCCAACTGCCGGCCAGGCAGTGTGGGAAAAGGCCTTTAATCGAGATGTCGGCCCCGGCCACTACCGCGTCTGCGGCGGCCGAGGGTACGACGACGGTCGTCTCTACGGCGGCGGGGGGGACGGCGGGCGTGTCGACGCCAGTTTCGACAGCGGCGACGCCGTCTACCTCCGCCTCGGGGGTTCCTGCCCCAGGCTCTCCGGCGCGCAACACGCGTGCGGCGAAGAGCGCCGCGGCGGCGTCGGCGACGGCGACGGCGCCGGTCGCCAGCACGTCTGCTTCCACGTCGGCAGCCGGCAAGGGCAGCTCGAAGGGTAATTTACATCCCAACGAGGTGATCGTGAAGACGGCCTTGCAGGAGGCCCAACAGTTGGTGCAGTCCGTGGGGGCGAAGTTGGCGGATCCGGCCGCCTCCCCGGAGGAGTTGCAGCAGCATCTCCAGGCGGTTGTCTACATGAGAAGGGATTTGCCCACGTTGGATACGGCAGGGATTCCGCAGCCGCGCAAGGGCCGCTACGCCAACGATGCAACGGCGCAGAATATCGCGCTACAAACGTTGGAGGATGTTTTACGTTTGCAGGTGCAGAATCTGCGAAGGCAGCCGGTGGGGACGGCCCCGGTGGCGTCCTCCTCGGCTTCGGCGGGGGCCACGGGGGCGAGTACGGTGGCGGGTCCGTCGACGGCGCTCGCCACCTCCGCTCCTGCGCCATATGCGGCGGCGACTGCTGCAGCCTTGGCGGCCGCCAGCACCTCTGCCGCGACACTCACAGGGGCGCAGGGCAGGCTGTTGTCGTTGGCTGGGTTACCAACTAGCACGGGTGCTCTTCCGTCGGTTTCTGCAGCCGCGACGTCTACGTTGCTGGCGACAACGAATGGATTGATCACCCCCACCTCAGTGGTGGGGCCCGCCTTCGTAGGCGCGCAAAACACCTCGACGGTAGCCGCCCTTCCCGCTTCCCTTCCATCCTTGGGAGGAAGCTCGTTTGGAGGGAGCGTCCCTTCTCTTCCGTTGGCAACAACTGCCGGGGGGAACCCACCGCCGGCCCCGGGGGTGGCGGTGGGGCCGTTGGCGGCTTCAGCACCTGCTGCTGCTGGCCAAACGCCACACTTTCCATGGATTCCCGTACCAGGGGAGATGGGCTCTGGAAGCCATTTTACGGCCACATGCTCGCAAGGGCCTGCTTATTACATGTCTTTCCCTCCTCCATGGAACATGCTGCCGCCTGCTGAGGACAGCCATCTCAACACGATGCTGAAAATTGCCCCGCAGGCCCTGCCCAAATTCTCGGGGGACAGGAGGTCCTACCTTGCGTGGAGGGACACTTTCCTCCCCTGCGTACACTTAACTAATATTGATGTACGTTTCAAGGTAATGCTCCTGCGCACGTGCCTCGAGCCCAACTCGGCCAGAATGAGAGAGTTCATCAACTCCATTCCCGGCACCGGCCCTGGATACAGGTACGCAATCACGGAGTTGGAGAACCGCTACGGCGGCCAAGAGGCGGTGCTGATGACTCGCCAGGAAGCGCTCCAGGCGTTGCCGCTGGTCAAGGAAGGCGACTTTAGGGCGCTGGAAATGATGCAGTCGAGACTGGGAGTCTTCCTCATGGAATGGACAAACATAGCAGGCGCCCCCATCACGGAATCGGAGTCACTTGCCTTCTATACGCTGCTTATGAGCAAAATAGATTCCCTGTACACCTTAAAGTACTTGGCCTGGCTGCAGCACTTCGGGCTGCGCAAAGGGGTGCAAAGTCTGTACCAGTGGCTGGCCACCGAGCTGAAGAACCACAGGACGGCGGAGACGTTCGCTCGCGGCAGGCTCAGGACGGTGGCGGCGGCTGCTGCTGCTGCCACCAGAGCTGGGGGAGCTGCGGCGGGTGGCTCCCGTCCTCTACCACCGCAATACCACCACTTGGGGTGGGACGGCGGGGAGGTGGGAGAGCAGCAGGAGGACATCTTCGGATACCTGGGGGAGGGAGATGGGGAGCTGGGCGAACAAGAAGAACACGCCTTTCTGCTTCGTGGAAGACAGGGAGGTAAGGGCGTGTCCCGGCGACCCCCTTGTCCCCTCTGCAAGCAGGATCATGGCCTGGGGAGATGCGCTAAATTCATTGCCATGGCACCGTCCGAGAGAAAGGCCACGCTGATCAAGGAGAGGCGTTGCTACCTGTGCTTCCAAGGAGGCCACAATGTCGGCCGTTGCACCGTCTCATACTCCTGTGCACACTGCAAGCAGCGCCACCACACTCTCCTGCATGGGGCGGAGGTGGAAAAGACTACCACCTTGTACACCCAGGAGGAGGAAGAGCTCGACTTCGAGGCGGCCACGGAAACGCTGGAGTACGGTTTGAAGGCCACAGAGCCGGAAGCGGGCCGAGTGTCGTTGCGCACCCTCCCTGTCTTGCTGGTAAACCCCACGAATGGGAAGAGGAAGAGGGTCAACGCACTTCTCGACGACGGCTGCACTACGGCCGCCCTCGTTAGTGAGGGGGTGGCGGCGGAGCTAGGACTAGCAGGACCCTCCACTTGGACTTCCACAGAAGGCGTGGGAGGAAAGATCACCAAGTATCGCACCATCCTCACCGTGGTGGAGGTCTGCAGTCTGGGCTCGCCCTTCAGGCGCAAACTTCCGGCGCAGGTGATGGCGAGACCGGCCGGCACCTACCAAGCGGTGAACTGGGGCCCCCTCTGCAAAAACTTCAAGCACCTTCAGGAGGTGGCCGTCCTTCCCCCTGAGGGGGAGGGACGGATTGATATTTTGTTAGGCAGCAAGTGCGCCGAACTGTTGGCCAGCCGCGCCGAGATTGTCGGCGACGAGAACGCCCCGGTGGCGAGGCAAACTGCCTTGGGGTGGACGATTACGGGGCCCACGCAGGTGGATGCTAGCTCTGTGCCCAGGCAGGCGAGAGAGGTGGTGCCGTTGGAGGCCGCCTTATTTGGGGCCCCTTTGGCACAAGAGGGAAATTCGGTCGTCCTGGTTCCTCAGGGAGGGAGAAAGGGGTTTCGCCTCCTTCCTTCCGACAAGCAGCTAGCACATCTCGTGCAGCGGATGCTAGAAGTGGAGGATCCTGGAGAAGCCGAAATGTTGTCTCCCAAAGAGGAGTACATCATCAAAACCCTCCGCCAGTCCCTCGCAGTGGTGGAGGGACAGTATCAAGTCTCCTGCACCTGGGCGCCGAGCAGGGAGAAACCGCCGCTCAATCTACACCTGGCGCAGGCTCGTTTGCGCAACCTGGAAAAGAGCAAGGCCTTCCGAGACCCCGAACTCCGCCGTGCCTATGGGGCGGTCTTCCTCGACTGGGAGGAAAAGGGGATTGTGCGGCGGGTGGAGCTTGACACACCGCAGGTGCTGCACGTGCTGCCGCATTTTCCCATCATCAAGGACAGTGAGTCCACCCCAGTCCGCCCAGTGATGGGCTGTGACGTCGCACTGAACAAGTTTCTTCTTCCTGGTCCGAACCTGCTGAACGAGGTGGTGGGAGTCCTACTAAGGTTCCGTTCTGGCAGGTTCACCATCGCAGGGGATATTAAGCAGATGTTCCTCAACATTCGTCTGGTGCCAGAAGATCGGCCATATCACTGCTTTCTTTGGAACGAAGATTCTACCCAGGTGGTGTATCAGTTCCAGCGCCATGTCTTTGGAAACGCCGGCAGCCCCTGCGTGGCTGTGTTCGTCTTGAAGGAGCACGCCAGGAAGTATAAGGACTCCGCGCCGGCGGCAGTCGACACTTTGTTGAACTCCACCTTGATCGACGACGTCCTCGACTCGGTGGAGACGGAGGAGGAAGCTGAGGAACTCCTCCTCCACGTGCGGAAAATCATTGCCCAGGCTGGCATGAAACTCGCCAAGATTCACACGAACTCTCAGAAGGTGAGAGATTCCGTCGACCCCTCCTTGATGGTAGCAGGGACCCTGGATTTGTCTGCAGCAGGACTAGCACCTGCTCTCCATGGGCTGAAGACTCTTGGGCTTGCTTATCGCCCAAGGGAGGATGAGTTCTACTTCACAATGGCCACACCGTCGGCAGATACGGTTTGGACGAAGAGGGAAGTGCTCAAGCTATTTCCTCGCCTATTCGATCCGTTGGGGTTGCTTCTACCCTTCTCCATAAGAGCCAGAATGTATTTTTCCGTCCTCGCCCGCAGCAGGTGTTCGTGGGATGAAAAACTCCCCCCGGCAGCCACCTGGCAGGAGTGGCTACAAGATCTACAACACCTGGCGGAGTTCAGGGTGCAGCGAAGCGTGCGTGCTACCGGCCCCGGGGAGGCGGAGCTGCACGTCTTCTCAGACGCTTCGCAAGGAGCCTACGCAGCAGTAGCATACTTGGTCGTCCGGCAGCATCAGGCCGCCTATTCGAACATTGTCTTTGCAAAGGCCCATGTGGCCCCGTCCAAACCACTTACCATCCCCAGGATGGAGTTGTTGGCAGCACATCTGGCCCTCAAGGTCAGGAAGGTCGCGCTGACGCACTTGAAGGCCACAATCACGAAGATAGTCCACTGGTCAGACTCTCTCACCGTCTTATTCTGGCTCAACGACGATTCGCAAAGGTTTCAAGCCTTTGTGTACAATAAGCTCCAAAAGATCCGAGCGGCCACCTCCCCTACGGAGTGGAGGTGGGTCCCGACTGAGCAGAACCCAGCGGATTGGGCGACGAGGGGAAAGGACCCCAGCTTCTTACAGCTGAACGAGATGTGGAAAATCGGCCCTCCGTTCCTACGCCAAGACGAAAGTAATTGGCCAAAAACCCCAGCTCTGCTGAGAACCTCGGAGGTCTTGAAGGAGATGAAGAAGACAGAACAGGTGTTCTGCTTCCGCCAGCCAAAAGGGGGGCCAGCCTTGCCGCTGCCCCTCGAGCGCTTCAGCACTTGGGAGAGGGCGCTGTCTCTCTTAACGAGGCTTTTGCGATGGCGCGACAAGGCCCGTTTACATCTCCGGCTGCCACCGCTGCGGCCTCCTGCCCAGAGGGCGGAGAGCATCCTTCTGCGGGTGGCTCAAACGGAAATGAGAGAAGGGCTGCAGGCAGCTTCGGTCACGCGCGGCTGGAGGAAGCAGTTCGGCCTCGACCAGCTAGACCCCTACTTGGACGAGGGAGGCCTCCTTCGAGGCCGCGGGCGGCTGTCTCAAGCAAAGGAGCTGCCTAGGGATGCTAGAGAACCCATAATCCTCCCTCCAACTCACCGAGTTACCAAGCTATTGGTGCAGCACGTCCATGCAAAACAATTGCTCCACGCGGGGGGAGTCTCTTACACCTTGAACAGGCTTCGCGCTCGGTTCTGGCTCCCACGGGGGAGACAGTTGGTCTTTTCGGTGGTTTCCACTTGTGTGGCTTGCAAGAAGAGGTTGTGTAAACCACTCGCGCAGCCAGTGGGGGATTTGCCCTCCCTCCGGTTCCACAGGAGGTGGGACAAGAACGTCCGTTCGCCGTCACAGCAGTAGACTGTGCGGGCCCGTTTAAGGTGAAGAGGGGGCGCAGCTTGGAGTCCCATTACCTCCTTCTGTTCACCTGCTGTCACATCAGGGCCGTCCGTTTGGAGTGCCTTTCGGCCTTGTCCACAGACGCCTTTCTGTTGGCTCTTACAAGGGTGGGGAGCCGCGGAGTGGACCCCCATACCATCTTGAGCGACAACGGCGGCAACTTCGACGACGCCAACCGGCTTCTGCGTGCCTTGTGGGCAGCACTGCCGCAAAACGAGCTGGAGCATAGGAAACCGCTCATTAAGTGGAGATTCAATCCCCCCTACGCAAGTCATTACGGTGGTGTTTTCGAGCGGCTAATAGGAGCAGCAAAGGCGGCTTTACATTATGCCCTACCTCTCACACAGGCCACCACGTTGGAACAGTTGCAGACCGCGTTTTCCGTTGTCGAAGGGATTCTAAACGCCAGACCGCTGGCATATCTGTCTGCACACGCGGACGATTTCCAGCCGCTCACGCCGAACCACTTCTTGGGGGGAGGTGGCTCCCGTTGCTGGGTCTCCTTCGCAGAGGACACGGCTGGACACACGCTGGCAAAGAAGTGGTCTGCCTTACACAGGATCACTTGTTCGTTCTGGGAAAGGTTCTATAAGGAAATCGTCCCCTTCATGCTGCATTCCACCGCCAAACGCGCGGCAGTCAGCGGCTCCGCGTCCGTCTTAAAAGAGGGGGATGTCGTGCTTTTTCTTCTCCCTACGGGGGAAAAACGCTGGCCGATGGGCCGCATTGTACGCACATTCCCTGGCCCAGATGGTCGAGTGCGTACGGTGGAAATACGCGCCTCGGCGGCGCTGAATTCCTCCACATTCCGTCGGGACGTCCGTCAGGTCTCCCTTCTGCTCCCGGCGGAATCCACCACTGCCCCACTTATTTGACATGCGGACGAGAGCCGCCTCGGAGGAGTCCACGGACTCGCGGCTCTCTGGGAGGGAGATAGTCAAAGAAAGAAGATAATTGAAGGAGATTCTCCTTCGGACAACAAGCACATGGGGCCCGCCGTAACGTCACCGGCGTTTCGCGCCACGAAGGCCGCATCGGACGATAGAGGGAAGGAAGGAGCGCGGGACGGAAAGTGCGAGGCACGCCCACCGCCTCCCACAAGCAAGCGCACGCTAATTGAAAAAGGGAGAAAACACGCCGCCGCTCGGTCCAGGAGACGGGCGGGTGGGCGGCGAGTGAGAAAGGGAAGAACAACGGTTTTCCCTTCTAGCCTGCCGGTGGACCAAAAGATGTCCGCCCCCAGGAAGGATCTCCCATCCTGCATTGTAGCATCTCGCCCCTCAGGCGCACTTCGCTTGCGCTTCCTCTCACAGCTCCAAAACCAGTTTTGGCTGGCGAGCTCGTACAAAAGACAGAGACGGCGGAAGAATTCCCGCGGCTCTGACAAGATGAAAGGATGGCAGGGAAAGGTAAAGATCAGGCGAAACTCCTCTGGAAGTACTCGCCCGCCCCCCTGCTGCTCTCGAAGAGCAAAATCAACACCCCCCACTCTGTCTCAGTCGGGCGGGATCGCTTCCAGCGAATGCAAGAAGATGGAGGCAGCAAAGATGTTTAAACCCGAGCCCTTCCCCCTCAAGGGGGCCAGCTTCGAGCGCGTGGTGAAGGCCCTGGCAGGCCAAGCGCGCAGCACTTACAATGTGCTGTACCACTACCACCTGCTCACCAAGCCCAGGCGCTGGCTGGACAGGCTGGAGAAGTCGCAGAAGACGCACTGCTACTTCGTGGCCAAGCCGGAGGACTGGTTTGAGTCCGGCGCTGTCGGCGAGTTCGTCGCCGCCACACAGACTGTGCCCGTGCTGGCCGTCTACCTAGTGCGGCGGCTGAATATTATCAAGTACCTTGGCATCGCCTCCTACAATGGCCGCGTCGCCATTTTCAGCCTGTGAGCCCTCGCCAAGGTCTGCCAGTGGAGGGAGACGGTCGAGCTCCTCCCGCCCGAGGTCCGCACCTGGCTGGTGGACCCGGACGTCGTCATTGTCACGTCCGGAGAGCGTCGCACCTTCCAGAGGAAGCTCCAAGGGATCGAGATCACCAACCAGATCGACGCGGAGAGGATCTTCCAGATCTATCAGGACAAGGGCGTGATCAAGCCGGCCGTCCCCGCTGAGCGCGGCGACGCCTCCTGGCAGATGGCCTTCGCCCTGGGCTACCACGCCTGCCCCTCTCGCAAGAACACCTGGATGCAGCTCATCGGCTGCAACAAGTTCAAGATCAAGGGGAGGGATTGGCCGGAGTGGCGCATGCCCGGGTGGCAGCCCGACTCCATTTGGGAGCTGGAGGAGCAGGAAGAGTTCATGCTCTATTTCAACACGTACGGCCCCCACATCTTCATCAGCCGCCTGTTGAGGCACGGGTTGGTGTATGGCGGCATGGAAGCGGTCGTCCCCTCCGCCCCACTCAAGGACTGCTTCCTCATTTTCCTCCAGGGCGCCATGGAGGAGCCCGAGCTCAAGCGGTGCAACCCGCTGGCGCTGACCTCCGACTCCACGCTCACGCTGCGGAGGGACACGGCCTCCCCCGCCGTGCGCCTCTACAACCCGGCGTTCGAGCACCTCCGCACGCCGGCGGAGCGCGAGAAGGCGAAGAAAATGCGAATGGCCGCCGTCGGTCTCGTGGAGGAGGAGGAGAAGGAGAGAGAAAAGACGCTCTTTCCGCAGCAGCCCAGCTCCACCACCAGCGCCTTGGACGACTCGGCCCAGGCTGGCGAGGAGGAGGGGCTGGAGGAGGGGGAGCTGGCGGAGGTGGAGGATGAGGAGGAGACGGTGGAGATCGTGGAGGAGGAGGCGGCGGAAGAGGCGGCAGAGGAGGAGGAGCCGCTCCAGATCTGCGCCGAGGAGGACGATTTGCTCCTCGACGGCAACAACAATGAGCCCGACTCCGCCTCGGAGCCCCGCCGCGAGAGGAAGGACACCCGGAGGCCCAAGAAGGGCACCAGGGGCACCTCCACCCGCAGCGACAACAACAACAACAACCGGAGCAGCCGCAGCGACGCGGACATCAGGGATGCCCTCCGCCAACTCGCTGGACAGGAGGCGGCGGCTCCGCCGCAGGAGCAGGTCCTCCGCGAGGTGAAGGTCCTGGCGGAGACCATCAGGGTCCCCCAACATGCGGGGAGACTCCCCCTAGCGCAGAGGCTCGGGCCGATCCCGGCCAAGGAGGAGTCCGCCCCGGTGCCCAGCACCTCCGCCCAAGCCGAGGAGCACCCGGGGTACTTTACGCGGCAATGGGAGGAGAACCATAGGAAGGCAGCGGAGGCTCAGGACGCGGCCTTGCGCGCTCTCGGCCCTGCCGATGAGGAGGAGGCCGCGCTGCAGCAGGGGCAGCAGCCCGACATGGGCGGCGGACCGGACCGTCGGGGACATCTCCGCCCGCGCTTCGCCCCCTTCGACCACCGCTCACGCACAAATGAAGGAGCCGCAGCAGCCGATCTCTACCGGGAGGAGGCGAAATTTTTTCCACCTGCCCAGGTGGCGGTGATCGCCCCCGACCGCAACATGGTCCTGGCGGCCAGGACGGCGAGGGGTCCCAAGCCCCAGCAACCGCGCAGCTCACGCAAGGGGGATAGGAGGCAGCACAGGAAGCTCAGCAAAAGACTGCTTGACCATCCTGTGCTCAGCCTTGAGCAGGTGGTGACCAACGCGTACGTCGCCGCTCCCATCTTCGACAAGCGCTGCACCTTCTGCGCCTCATGGCATTGCAGCCGCTACCTCAAGGGCACCAGGACGCTCAACTGCGCCACCTACAAGGAGCAGCTGGAGCTAGCTCCGACCCGCCGCATTTGCGACTATCGTCGCTGTGGCACCGCCGCCGTCGACCACCACACGGCCGTGTGCCCCATCCTCCACGCCAGGTGCGGCGTTTGCCACTGCCGGGGGCACACCGCCGCGCACGGCTGCAACTTGGGCGATGAGAGGATTATGGAGAGACTGCGCTACGATTTCGAAGAGTACGCCGACATCGGCGTCTATACAAAGAAGAGGTTCGCCAATCTGGCGTGGGGGTTCTACCCCTATCCATCCAGCGCCCCTCGTCATGTCGTCGTCGTCTCGTACCGCCGCCTGTCGGACATGCCGGTGTTGGCGGCGATTGGCCTCCTGGAGACGGTGCTCCAGCTCCCGGAGAACAGGGCACTGCCCCAGGGCGGCGTCCTGGAGAGCGGCCACCGCCTCACCGCCCACACGGCCCGCGGCCAGCTCTCCGCCGAGGGCGCGGACTCGGACTGGGGCGGAGAGGAAGACGAAGAGAGCGACGACCACCACTAAGGCTGTGCCTAGTGGGCCGGCTCCAAGGAGGAGAAGATCCGCATGGAGAACATCCTCCTGGGCAGCGCGGAGACCGGGAAGAAGAAGACGGAACGCTTGAAGAAGGGAAGAAAATTTCATTGTCCCGTCCGTCGTTCCCCTTTTTCTCTTATTTTTTTTTTAATAGGTTCATTTACGCGACGACTATGTTCCCGTCGGTGTCTCGGTCGGTTTTTCTTTTTTGCCTGTATGTGTGTTCTTATGTAGACTTATTTACCCGGCTTTGAAAGTGGGCTCGTCCCCACGTTGGGCTTGTTTGGGCGGCGAACCTGGTTCCCACCTGGCCGCCCACTGGGGGAGCCATGTATAATATTCGAGACCGCCCTCCCCTGCTTCCTATTCTGCAATAACTGGTTTTTTCCCCTGTGAGATGAGAAAAGGATGTGAGCAGAAATATTGTGTGGGAGCTGAGCT
>JAAUYB010139161.1_pt1 | contig 10324 bp, 8 predicted proteins | sample 7278071 | NCBI WGS metagenome assembly JAAUYB01 (sample SAMN14350121, study PRJNA611818) | marine sediment metagenome | isolation source: surface marine sediment (1.8m) | place: French Polynesia: Moorea | collected 2018-08 | reverse complement strand
TGTTCTTTCTCATCAGCTCCATGACAGAGTTAAACCCCATCTACCCAACAGGGTAGTGAAACCAAAACGTGACGTTTTAACCACGACCAGCATTTTCTGTCTTACCTCTTCCAGGTCTCCGCCTCCGGGTCCGCCGCCGGGTCCGTCCTCGCTGTCGGAGTCGTCCTCGTCCTTCCACTTGTTGAAGTCGATCTTCAGCCAGTGCTGCTTTGTCTTCTCCTTGAGCAGACGCTCCCAGTAGGGGCCCTCCTCCGCCTTCTCCAGCGCGAATTCTATCACTCGGTCCCGCACGGCGAATTTGGATTTCTGGAAAACGATGACGGAGGATAGAATTAGAAAAAGACAATGTACGTTTCATGTATTGTTAGACTTCGGCTTTGCGTTTACAAAATGGTGATGGTGGCTTTCAAGTTTGCCCTCACTTCTTCCAGCGATTGGAGTTAACATGCGCACAATTTGTCTCAAAACTTTCTTGTCGTGACTTTGAAACCCCATTTTGTTAAATTTGCCGGAGCCTAGGGTTGGGGAAGGTCTTCGGGACCTGCGGCGCCTTTTCCTTTTCTTGGTTTTCTTCTTTCGTTTCTTCTTTTTGTGCTTTTTCCGCTTTTCAACTTTTTTAAGCGGAATATCGCTAGACTTGGGTGATGCGGATTTCTGTTGGGGAACTTTTTTCCTTTTGGCGTTTGTTTCTTCTCTAGGGTAGGGTTCTTTCGCCGGTAAAGGCTTTTCTTTGGGGTAAGGTTCTTCAATCTTTTTTCTGGGTCTCTTCAAAGTTGGCCTTCCATATCCAAAGGACGATTTGGATCCCCGACCGGTTCCTAGATCCATCAGAAGAGCGTCAAATGACCGTTGTTCTTTGGAATTCCTTGCAGTGTCCTTCTTCATGTCTTTGACTAGATTCTCCAACTGCTCTTTGCTGAGGATGACCGCCTGCTTCTTGGGCTTCTCCCGCTCGAACCAGAACCCAGTCCACTTGGGCGTCTCTCGGTCGCGCACCGACACGAAGAGCACGGCCAGGGTGACGCAGCCGACGGTGACGAGCCAGACGAGCACCAGAATGACGTATATGAAGGCGGTGAGGAAGGGCAGCATGTGGCAGTAGTTTACGTCGGTCTGCGAGTCGCTCACCCAGACGGAGTAGGCGGGGAAGACAACTACCACGCCGAACACCGCGATGCAGAGGTTGGCGCAGCACTGCAGGACCGTACCCACCAGAGGCACGATGAAGCGCAGGATGGACAGCCCGATGTTGGTGTAACCCGCCACCATCAGCAGGATGGGGATCTCCTCGAACGCGCAACGGTTGAATCCCACTTGGTTATAGTAGTACGTGCCCAGCCCGGCGAGGTACCCAAAGATGACGAGGTCAATCGCGAGGGAAATGTAGTCGATGGGAGTCTTCTTCTTCTCCGGGTCCTTGGACGGGGGCGACTCCGCGTGCAAGATGACCAAGGCATACTTCTGGGGAACCTTCTTGGCAGATTTTCTGACTGCGCTCTTCACGGAAAATTTTCGTTTCTTCTCCGTCTTCATATCAAGGACAACTAACAAATTCCCCGAAGAGTATTAACAAACTCTTTTAAATTCAAATTCACGATAAAACATCTGAATTTCCACAATTTTTCATGTACCGGTTTTCCTTCTTAATATATAAATTTGAATTTCGACACACTTTTGTTTAACAAATCATGAATTTTCCTTAAATTTAAAAATAGGCTCCAGACAGAGAGAACAGAAGTCGTGACACTTGCCTCTGGGTCGATCTCCTTGAAGAAGATGATGTCAACGGCGTGCTCCTTCTTCTCGGTGCCGCCCACGGCCTTGAAGGACAGCTTGTCCTTCTCCACCTTGATGTTGGGGTCCTTGCAGTCGGACAGGCACACGGTCAGGAAGATGAGTTTGGGGCGCTGTGCCCACGTCACCATGGGGGGAGGGGGGCTGCAACGATGAGAAATAAAGCGTGAACAGGAATTCAAGTTGCACTCATCCTACTCGTCCAGTTCCAGCATCATCTCCTCCTCCTGCTCCCGCTCCATGGTCGAGTCCAACAAGACTGGAAGAGGAGCTGGGAGAGGGACAACTGGACAAGGGAGGATCGATAAAGGAGGAAATACAGCTTTCATAAGGGAGAGAGGAAACTTTCGATCCCCTCACGCTACCTAACAATTAAACGATGTCCCGCATGACCCAGGCGGCCCGATTCATCTTCATCGTCCCGAGATACATCACGGAAGGCTAAGTTTAATATAGAGATAAATTGTCTCGAGATTTTCCCATTTCCTACTCTTCTGATGACCGATCGATCATCTTTTGTCGATAACAAGGCTGGCTGTAACAATTTTATAACAGGTACAATAAGCGTTGCAGCGACGATGTTTCCTCGTGTTGTGTGCCCTCCCGACCGGCGTCCTGTCGGCCTCGGACAAGTGCCAAGTCCCCCTTTCCCCCCGGGTGAGGCTGTGGCCGCTTGGCCTGCCCCCTGCCCAACCCATAACAAAGACACTCACGTGCTCATGTCGCCGGTAAGGTGATCGGGGTGTCCACGGGAACTCTGGTCTCGAAAGCGGAGGTTCGCTGGTCGTGAGGTCACTCTGGGGTCGCCTCGAGGTCGCGGCACGTGAATCGGAGGTCACTTTATCCCAGCGGCGGCCTCACCCGGCTTCTCCGAAAAAAGATCGAAGAAAGCAGAAAAAGAAAAAGCACGCAACTCAAAGTTGACGCTGCTGCGGGGTGACCACAAAGTTTGGCGAGGAAAGCGGCCAGCGGGGGGCAAAAAGCAGAGGCGAAGACTCTTTCGGGCCTTTGAAAATCTGTAAAGCAATGTATATTGGCTGTGGCACACCGATTTATTGCAGGAAATGAGATATATTTTTTGTTCAGTGTGATTTCTTTGATGCGAAACTTTTGGAATAAGCACCTTTTGTGAATAAAAATGCTCATGCTGTCGCCTTGGTCACCGGCAACAATGTCTAAAAATGAAAACATTTTTAACAACAGTTCCTAAGAAAAAAGTCATCTTAATAGTTAAAACGATTCTCAAAAGTTACAGTACCATTTTCCACATGAATGTCTAATCTTTTTTTGTTCTGTCATGTGTGCTTTGTTTGAACACGTACACAGTACTGGTGGATAAGGTGGTCTTCAGATGGAACAGGGAAGTCATTGAACGTATACTGTGGAGTACCGAGCCACAGCATGAAGGGAGGATAAGAAGGGAAAGAAAGATCTCGATGTTTCTAGGAAAGGAGCGCGAATTTCAATGTCTCGAACATCACAAAAAAGCCAACTGTCCACGGTCCACCGATGGCATACGCACAAAAGTAATGCTACCTGGGCATAAATACGACGAGCCGCTCATTCGATCTGCATTTATTTTTCTGTTAGATCGATAATCTCTAAGCTGAAGTACGTATAGCCCTCGAGGCACATAGAGAAATAAATCCAGTCCCACCCCGCTCCAAAAACACCTGGCCGAAAAAAAATAAGACAGAAATTCGATGTATGACAATGTAGAAGACAATGCAACAATACTTTTTTTTCGCTGGGGCACAGAGAGACCTCTCTCGCATTTGAAAACGAGGCCGCAGGTCGAATTTGGGCCGCGTTTTTTTGGTGATGGAGCAGCCGGCGCAAGTTTCAGTCTTCAAAGCCAGTAGAATGAATGACAGCAAGACCACGGAGTAAGGACCGAGCTGCAGTAGTAGAATGGTTTCTCGTTCGAAGGATGTAATTAAGATCGAAGTCGACGAAGCGAATCGTCTCGTTCAGAAGCTGCTGAGTAGTCCCGTCCCTGGAGGGAGAATAAATACGAGTAAGCACTCAACAATCAAAAATGCGAACAACAACTCTTTCTCACCTTTGAATCCCTCCTCTGGGTCCCTGGCCGCCCACCCTCCTCCCCCGGCCGCCCCTGACCCCGCCCCGTTGGTTCCGTTCACACTTGCCCCTCCGGCCGAAGCCGCTGCGGCACTCAAGTCCCCCGCGTCGTCCCCGCCGCCCCCCGCCGCCAGCCCCGGCTCGTCCGCCCGCAGGTAGACGATGGAGTTGGGCAGCACCTTGAGCTGGCCCAGGGTCTTGGCCGAGTCCGACAGCTGGCAGTCGTCCACCGTGAGGTGCTGGTCGAAGGGGGCCACCTTGAACATCTCCATGATCCTGACCTTGAAGTCCCTCAGGAGCATGTCGGAGCTGACCACCACGGGCTTGTCGCCGCGCACCTTCTTGCTGCGGTTGCTCCGCCTGACAAAGTGCGAGAGGTCGCCGTTGGTCATGGGCGGCGGGTTCGGTGTGGCGAAGCCGTTGCTGCCACTGATGTCTCCGCTCCCGTTGTGATCGACGACCTTGGAACCTCTCCTGGAGCCTCCGCCTGTCGCCGAACTAGTAGGCGTCGACACCCCGTTCATCTTTGGCGCTTGAAGGTTGGATGCCTCGGGGGTTAGCGCGCTGGTCGCCGGCGTTCCGGGCCTCTCGGGGACTCCGTTGCTTCCTGCTCCCCCCGGGAAGTCCGGATCGCTGGCGTCCTGCTGCGCGGCCGCCTTGCCCATCTCTGCAGCGGTCAGCTGCCGGACGTACACGTGCACGTTGCGGTAGGTCAGCCTCTCCCGCTCCTCCTCCTCGTGCCTCTTCCGCACGCAGTCGCCGCACGGCTCCGGGGTGCTGGAGAAGAGGCTCTCGTCGGCGGAGGAGGGGTGCTTCTTGTTGCGGGTGACGACGATGTCGGTGTCCACCTCGAAGAATCTCCGGATGTGCCCCCACTCCTCCTCCGACACCATGAACACGGTGGACTCGTAGTCCGACTCGGTGTCTAGGCCCAGCGGGTAGAGCAGGCCACCGTGCTGGCAGAGGAGCACTTGGTTGCCCACGGCCTGCACCGGCTGCCGCGCCTGGGGAGACTTGACAAAGAGCCGCCACTCCTGGACGAAGCTGCGCGAGACGATGTGGACGCGCGTGAGCTGCACCTTGGACCAGGTCGGACGGTTCCTCTCGTGGAAGACGTCGAGCAGCGCCGCCTTTTGCGAGGCCGCCAGCTCCCGCCGAGACTCGTTCTCCTGCGCCGTCTCGCTCTGCAGATCCTGGCACTGGCGGCAGGTGGAGGCGCTTCGTGGGAACTCCCTGGCGCCGGGGAAGTACTCCCGCAGCCTGCGCCAGACCTGCCGCGAGACGAGTCGCCGCTTGGCCTCGGCCGGGATCAGGTTGCCGTGCTGGCAGATTATGTCGGCGTTGAAGGAGTGGGCGACGGCGCCAGAGGTGGGGAAAGGGGAGGAGGTTGGTGTGGACTTGTTCACTCGCCCATTCTCCTTCAGCTTGGCTATCACCGGCGAGGGGGCCTCCGACGAGACTGCCTCCTTGCCATTCTTTGCGGGCGCCTTGGTGCCATTGGTCATCACAGCCTTATGGTTTACGTCGCCGTTCGAGAGGGCTTTGGTGGAGCCCTTGACGATGTCGGAGGAGGGCGAGGAAGAAAAAGCTGAAGAAAAGGCGGAGGAGGAGGGCCCGTTGGACCTCGAGTAGTCCCTCTTTGGCACCTTCTCCTCTCTCTTTACCTTGGGAGTGTCGTCACCGAGTAGAGTCTCCGCGGACTCTGTGGTCTCCTCCTTCAGCTTCCGCTTCGATCCCGCGATTGGCGGCTTTGCTTCCTCCTCCTTCTTGACAATGTTCTCTTTCTCCTCCTCGTTTGTGACTTTGGCGCCGTTCGCACTTTTCCCCGGCGCTTTTTCCGCCCCCGGCGTCCGTTTGGACGCCGTCCCTTTCTCCGACTTCCTCACCGGAGAGGATGAAATGCTGACATTCTTGGTTCCTCCTTTCGGAATGACTGAGAGGCCCGCAGACCTCTTCCTCTGCTCGTTGGGGCCTCCTCCTCCTCCTCCGCCCCTTCGATGGTGCTGCGGCTTGACGAAGGCGATGCTGGTGCCCATCTTTGAAAGCTTCTTGGACACTTCGTCCAGGTTCAGGTTGCTGGAGTCCACGGAAGAGGCTGAACAGGTACTGTCGGCAAGGCTGTGGCTGGACTGGCTCGATCCACTGGAAGAAATCAAAGATACATAAGTCTGCTCGGCATGTCCAACCTTCACCCTCAACTTACCACCTATCAAGGCCATCACAGTTGTGAGAGTGGTCGCTCATGGCCAAGCAGTCGTCGTCTTCATCGTCCTCCTCCTCCTCCTCCTCTTCAAGGTCCATGTGCATTGTTTCCTCCATGATCTGGTCTTCCAGGCACTGCCGTGCCTTGCCGCGCCACTTGCTGACGGACTGCTTGCCAACCCAGAAGGCAGGCTCACTTCTGACATAAAAGAACAAATACTACAGTATGTGGACATGATAATATGGGCAGCAATTTCGCTTGCTTACTCGTCGGGTGCCTTTTTCAGCAGCTCCATAATCTCCTTGCTGTCGACGAAAGACTTTCTGTCGAAGGTGATCCTCCTGCACTTTATTCGGACGCAGTGCTTGCAGAGGGAGGAGTACTTGAGTCGCCTCCCATGGCCGCGGCCGGCGCTATCGAACAGCCGAGAGGCCTGCGGGTAAAGGAAGGTCACGATATGCTATAACTACAAGACGAACAACAGGACTACTACGACTCACCACGTCGCAGCCGACAATCTTGGCCTCGTTGAGCTTGTCCAGGTCCATCTTGCCGTGGACGCACATGAGGTTGACGGTGTCGATGACGGGCATGTCCTGCGGGGTGCGGAAGTACCTGGACAGCCAGTCCGTCGGGATGAACTCGAAGTCGCGCGGGTCGATCTGGAAGCTCATCAAGGAACAGATGTCCCTCATCCTCTTGCGCAGCTCGATGTGCTCCTCAAACTGCTCCCTCTGCAAAGACAGTAAGGCGTTGCGTAAATTAAAGACTGAAGATTGAAAAGAAATGCATATGAATAAGTTCTAGTGGAATAGGAGGCCTATTCCATAGAGCTTTAAAAACACCCTCCACTTTCCAAGAACCAACCTTGAAGAAAAAAATCTCCCATATGATATGGTTTTTTGTTTGACAACTTTGATAGAGTATGAATTCAAGATTTTTTACCTGTTGCCTAGATCATGAAACTGTACTCGTTCTTCTTGCTCTTCTTTCTTCTTGCTCTTCTTCTCGTTGATAGGACCACATAGCACATACTGATTTCGAACACTGCAGAGACTGGCAAAATTTTTGTAGAGACAAAATTAATTCAGTCCTAACTCCTAAGGCAATAAAAGTCAGATGCTTTGCTTTGTACCTTGAAAGATCTTGCCAGAACTTTTGAGCCCATACAAGGAGACCCAGCTATATTTGGTGGGGCGAGATAACTTGTTTTGTCATATTTTGACCTTTGAAAAGATAAACATGTGAACATAAAGGTGCAAAAGATAGTCAGACCAAAAACCGCAAGTCAATTGATCAGTCTGTTGTTGCCAAAGAGTGTTATTGCATACCTTCATTTCCTGTGCTATTTTAGCGTCTTCCTCTAGCTGCGCTCTGTCTTGCTCCACATAAGAAATCAGGTACTGTGGGAAACTCTTAGGAAAGACCATCCCGTTCTGGAACATGAACTGTGGCTTTTCCTCCTCCTCCTTATGTTTGACTGGCTCCCCTCTCTCGCCGTCCCTTCCTGCCGCCGCCTTCCTCCTCTTCCTAATATCCTCCAGGTCCTCCATGGTCTCAGGGTCGGTCGATGCCTCGGACTCGGTGTCGTCCCCTTGGGCCCTCATGATCCGCAGCCTGTCCGATACCTTCTGCCTCATCCTCCGCCGCTTTCCGCCCGGGGCGGCCACGGGGGTCCTCTCCACCTGCCCGCCTCGCCTCAAGCCTCCATTGGACTTCTTTGACGACGGCGCGGGGTTGTTACCGTTGGTCCGACTCACGGGCAGCGTCGCATCCGTCTTTGCCACCATGGCGCCCCTGAGCTCCTCCTGCAGGCTGTTCTCCTCCACCTGCTTCTTCTGCCTGCTCTTCTCCGCCTCTCTCCGCCTGATAGCCCTGAGCGTGTTCTGTTCGGTGTAGACGAGCATGTAGGCGTTGTTGGACGTTTGGGTGCCCTTGGCCGACGACGACGAAGGGGTGGCCGACTTGGACTTTTTGCTGGCCGCCGAACCTGCTCCGGGCATCTCCCCCTCCATGGGGTCGCTCTCGACCCCCAGCTTGGGGTTCTTTCCCGCCAGCCGCTCCACCACCGTGTCGGAGAACTTGAACCACTGCCCGCTCCTGGCCTCCTGTATGTGCGCTAGGTAGTGCCCGTGGTTGGCCTCGGCGCCTACGTGCATGAGGACGCCCGTGAGGCAGTAGACGGAGGTGCCCTCCTTTTGCCGAAGGTACGAGGACATGTCCACCTGCTCGGGGAACTGAACGGACGAGTTGAGCTTCTTCTTGCGGCCGGTCTGCATGTCGAAGATGAAGCGGTTCAGCTGCATGTTGAGCACGGGCGGCAGCTCCAGGAGTCTGACGCACCTCGTAGCGTCGCGCTTGGTGTTGCAGCCCTCACAGAAGTACTGGTTGTCGCCCTCCAGCTTCTCCTCCTTGGTGTAGTCCTTGAGGCAGTCTGAGAGCGTCTTGTTTCCCTGGAGAGTCAGGTCCAGCTCGTAGAACTCTGTCGGCCGCTTGCTCTCCCACCCACAGTGGCAGCAGGTGGTGACGTATGCGTAGCGGCCGCGGAACTGGTCCTGCACGACCTTCTGCACAGCGCGGTTCTCCTGCGCGGCCAGGCTGGACTCCAGCAGGGACATGAAGAGCTTGGAGAACTCCTGCGCGTCCTGCTGCACCTGCGGGTCCAGCCCGAGCTTGGTGATGAAGTCGTTGGGGTCGACTGCGCGCCGGTTGGTGAACTCCATCATGACGAAGAGGAGCTGCAGGCTGGCCACCTTTCCCCTGGGCTCGTAGTTGCCCACCAGGAGCGACTCGTTCTCGCGCTCTTCTGAGTCCAGCGCGGGGTCCCACTCGTACAGTGCCTGACGGAAGGCGGCGTTGTGGAACCAGATCTGCAGGAAGGAGTTGACGTAGCAGGTGTTGCCCAGGTTCTTGAGTCCTGCCGGGACGTCCATCTCTCGGAAGGAGGGCGATCCATCCACGTCTGCGGCGGCCTCGGCTTCTAGGAGGAGCTCCTCCTCGTCGCTGTCCTCGGAAGTCAGCCACTCCTTCATCCCCAGGCCTGCGAGGTGAAATAATAAGGTTGGAAAAAACCCACATTGAGACGCAAAAGACAGTCCTGTCGCCAACTCACCGCAGTAGCACCTGGGGTTGAACTTGCAGTTCCTCTTGCAGGCCTGCTCCGGGTAGAAGTGCGTTGGGTAGTGGAGCCTGTAGGCCAGTCCCACCTGGTGCTCCGAGATGAGTCCCCGCTCGGGGTCCTCCACCTCGTCCACCCAGGCCCAGCACGACTTGTCCAGCTCCTCCCTGGGGGTGCCCTGCGGGTACCGCCGCGGGGGACCCTTGAGGGAGGGAGTCGACGGGGACTTCGGGGCCATCGTCGCGCCTCTCGAGGATGGCGTGGAGGCCGCGCTCTTGGAGCCCCTCTTCATCTTGGCCCCTCAGACCCCTCAGGCGGACTGGAGAGACCGCGGGAGCATGATCAAGGCCCCCAAGACCCTTGACCCACCCTGGGGTCGCTCAGGAGTCAGGGCAAAGACGTCAGTGGCGGGACAGCTGTGGCTCTGTCAAAACTTGTCCTTTCCCACACCACAATGGACGTTTTGCGGTGGAAGTCAAGGCTGACTGATGTGGTCTGAGGTCGTGACCCCAGAGGTCGGCGCAAGGTCAAGGTTTGGGCAAGAGACGACCTCGACCTTTTCCCACTTTGTTCCGGCGATTCCGAATTTCTTTCCTTCTCGCCTTTTTCCGCCTTTCTCTTCCCAGTGGCAGCAGACAAAAAAATCCGCTCCGCTTCAGCTGTCGACGCAAGAGAAGGGAGGAGAAGGCGAGGAGGGGAAAGGGGGGCAGTTCTGGCAGGGGAGGGCTGAACAGGGCAGGGAAGTGGAGGCGGAGGCGGAGGAGGAAAGGCGTCAAAAATCCGACAAGGGAAGGAAAGGTTGAACACAGATTTGATTTTTGGACAAGGAACATACGGCAATGATAAGAGACTGTGAGCAAGGCTGAGGGGAACATTAATTAGGCGGCCTAATTTATGAGAGACACTTTTCCCTACGTTTACCTCAGCATTTTCTCAAAAAATAAAAACGCTTACCCTTGAATTGAATGCGTTTTATTCTTTCCGAAAGATTTTCGAAGTTGCGAAATGAAAGTGCTCAAGAAAAGATGTTTCTGAAAATTAGCTGAATAGCGGGATCCTTTCTACAAGTGGATTGCTGGTGGCCCAAGACCTCTGGTTACGCAAGGATGCCAGGAAAAGCGTCAAAG
>JAAUYB010131861.1_pt1 | contig 10331 bp, 8 predicted proteins | sample 7278071 | NCBI WGS metagenome assembly JAAUYB01 (sample SAMN14350121, study PRJNA611818) | marine sediment metagenome | isolation source: surface marine sediment (1.8m) | place: French Polynesia: Moorea | collected 2018-08 | reverse complement strand
GACGAGAAGGCGAGAATTGAAATCAAAATACTTTTGATGGATTGGACAATGATTGCGGAGTGAGGAAGCGGGATTTCGAAAAGAGAAGAAGGGTTTCTGTTCTGTCCGCCGTTGTTCCAGAGATGGACCACACAACAAAATGAGGGGCAGGTAGGTAGATGCATTTTCAGGTACGATATTGAAAGTGTTGCAATATCGGAGTGTTGATTTAGCGTGCAGGAAAACTACGTAGATGACTTCACCAAGCGTCGTAAATGGGTCAGGCGGGTCAAAGTTAGATAAAGACGAGGAGGGGGAGGAAGAGGACAGGTGGTAAGAAACAAAACTTCTCGATGCGCCGCCGCCGCTGCTGTCGCCAACAAAGACGAGGAGGAGGAGGAGGAGGAGGGAGGCTGCCAAAGAGGGTGACTTGAACGCGTGTCGAGAAAAGAAGGCGGCTGCAACTTTCGCCTGTTTGATTTTGGCATCCCTCGCCTGCCTCCAACAAGATCAAACTTCTTTCGACAAGTTTGGACAAAAATAGAGAGAAAAAGCCGAACATGCGGCGTCAAGATTGTTTTTTTTGCAGGTGTAGTGAGGTCTTAACATATTCATAATAAATATAACTCTAATTGCTCAAAGATCCGCCAACAGCTACAATGAGGAAACTTTTTTGCTTTCCCCCCTCTCTTTCACCTGGTCAAATCTGTGCACTCCGTCACCTGCCGCCGCCGCCGGAAGAAAACGAATGCGTGTTTGTGACCTCCCTCCCTTCCTTTAAGTCTTTTAAGGGTCAATCAATTTCGCCCCCTCGGGGGACCGACCGAGCGATTACGAATCGCTCCGTCCGATCGATCTAACCTCTGACAAAAGTCGAGGACTTTCAAATTTCCCCCTTCCTATTTCTCGTATTTAGATTGATCTGTTTTGGGGGGAATCGGAGACCTTTAATTCCCGACATCGTCCAAATCTGGGTCGCAGCTAGATCCCTCCCCCTCCCTCCGTCTCATCGAAAGCGTGCCCCACAGACAGCTGCTGCTGGGCTTCTCGCATTCGTACGTACGCGGAACGAGGGAGAAAATAAAACAGGACTTCCTGAATAAATTACCGGCCATCTCCTAAAACCCGTCTCTTCTCTTCTCTTTTCTCTCTTGGAAACGCCGCCGCTTCCTCCGCCCTGACAGGTTTCTCCTCTTGTTTGGCCAGAATTTAATGGCTGTTGAATGGGAATGAGGGGAGGGGATCCAAGTTGGTGGCTTGGGAGGAGAAGAGGGGATCGAGTCTTTTCTCGGACTTATATCGCATGCAAAATTGCATTTCCATAGTGAAAATGGCCCCAGTTTTGTTTGGATAAGAAAAGAGCAGTCTAGAAATATCCCATTTCCCCACGGACATTTTTCCCTTTCATCGATTGAGCCACCAAGTATCCAGCCCAGCCCGCCCATTACAAGCTCACCCATCAATATGATTGCAGTTGTCCGGGGAGAAATTCACCGGTCTCTGGGAAAAAACCTGTAGGTACAACATACTGTAGATTCTGATGAGTTTTGTATTTACGTAGAGTTTTTTTCTAGTTTTCTTTTGGTGGTTTTCTGCACGGATAGACGTAAATTTCTGTTCCTCTTGGCAAAGAAGTCGGACTAAGAAAGAAAGCGTCCACTTCATGGGCTGAAGACGTCAATTTTTCTGACATCTCTGACTGCGTGATTGAGCGAGTCGCCGCCGCCGCAGCTTCTGCTGCATTCCCACTAAAAAATTACACGGCAAAAGCCGACCTCCTCTGCATTTTTGAAGGTTCGGCTTTTTTTTTCGTGGTGGAATTTTTCGTGGGTGTTGGAAGAAGAAGAAAGAGCCAACGGATGATTCCCATGACACCTCAGGACGATGGGTGCTGCTCTCCCCTCTTTCAACCATTGATAATTTTGGGTGAGGGATCGGGGGGAGAAAGAGGAAGGCTGAATGGAAGATGAGTAGGGAAAAGAGGAAAGGGGAGGGAAGGGAATGATTCCTCGGTCAGAAAACTCCTTTGACAGGTATAATCATTCCGGTTAAACTTGCTGGACTAGCTGTCGTGGAAGACTTGATTCACATGAAAAAATATCCTGCATTTACCAGTAATTTAAAAGCGAAAATGATTGCAAAGTACCCCGAGATGAAGCAATAGTACGTAACGTTAACTATTAAACAACTACTACCATTCGTGTAATATCTGTCTGGAACTCATCTTTCCCTCCAGTTGCATCAGTTTTTCAGAGTCATCATATTTCGGTTCATATTAAAAGAGGGGGCCGGGAATAAAATCAACGCCATCTCTGTGGCTTCAGTCAGTCTTTGTGGGAACCTGCCTACAGGGATTAAACGATTACCTACGATGCATTTTAGGCAACTCTTGTCATGATGCCACCGCTACATGTGTTTTTACGGAGGGCTATTAATTGCACAAAATCCCCCCTCCCATTTTTCGCGAATTGTCGGGCCAATAAAAATGATTGTCGCAAATTCACAAAAGAGCTGCTTGCAATATATACGAAATCTCTGTTGTTGCTCACCTTTCCTGCCTCTGTTTCCCTCGAATGCTTTATCTGCCTACCCCTTGAATTTCTCTCCGGTTCAAACGGGTAGGGGAAGGTGGAAGGACGTAAAGAGACACAATAACATTCTTTGTGTCGTGTTGAATCCTTCTGTTCCTCTGCGGCGGCGGTGGTGCACGCTCAAGTGACAAGGCAACTTCATTGTAATAGTTAGATCGCTGCTACCACCGATGATCAGACAGCTATAAGGCGTCTCCTCCCCATTTTTTCGCTCTCATCGTCGTCGTCTTCCATTCGACACAATGCCTCAGACACCTGTATGTACGCGGCGTGAGAATGGCTAGCCGCTCCCCCTCCTTTTCAATCGATCATACATAATCCTTTGGTTATGGGAGGATCCGCCTTCCGTTTTGCCACCCGCCGGCCCCTGCCTACTGGAGCAACATCGTGGGATGGGGCGCCTCGTGAAACGAACATGATTTTCTTTTCCAAATGGGGCCTAGTACAGTTTTCCCGGAGTGTCTTCCATCTCGTGCCGTAGAAATTGGAAGCACCTATGTAGGTATTACTTGTCTAGTGGCAGCTTAATAAGAAGAGAAATTATCTTCACCTGCAGGTGTCTCAGACAGTCAGTACTAGCTTCTTCTTCTTTTCCCCCTCCTTTTTGCTCATTTTCTATACTCAATCAATCACTCCCCCCTTCGTTTCATTCTCTGTAGCAGCTAAAGAAAGCGACGCCACCTTCCTGCTTTTGGCTGCTTGGTTCTGCCTGATCATGCTCGCGCCTCAACCAGCCTTGTTGTATCTTCTCTCTTTTCCTTTTCTCTTTTCCTCCTTTTCCAATACGTCGCCCCTCCTCACTTCACCTCCAATAAAGGCCATTGACTGAGGAGGGAGGAGAGAACGAAAAGCCCTCTGTCGGATCAGTCGAATCATTGCCGCGGCAGCGGCAGCAGCTACACACAAGAAATTAAATGAGGTTTTTTTAGAGAGAGAGGAGAAAGGAGGAAATTGAGCTTGAAGCCATCGGTCTATCAGGATCTTTTTGAGAAATGGAGTCTGAGCCTACTACACGTAAGAGTAGTAGGAACAGGTATGGAAAGAAAGTCTTACCTTTTTTCGGGAAAGGGAAAATTGAAAGGGCAGAGAGACGATTCTCCTTTTGGACAATTAGTCTTGGGCAGACTGACACACACATCATGGCACAAAAAGGCGATCAAGGCAATCTTTCTCTGTTGGCCATTGGATCCCCACTGGGCCTTCTTTGTCTGCGGGGAAGCCGTCTGGTCTATGTACGCCAGAGGTTATCGGTGGTATTACTGTGGAAGGAGGGGAACGAACTCTATGGGCAAAACGAGACATCAACTGTTCCAGGATATTTTCTGAGGAAGCAAAATTTATTCTTGTTTTCTTTTTCTCTTCCTCCATCTCTCATCTCGCCCAAACCCCATCAGGAGGCAAAAGTCAGACTTCAAAAGGGGAAGATAATTACCGGGCAGGTGCTAATTGCCTTCACACGAACGGGAGGGAGGGGAGGAGATTCGCCAAGCAAGAAAGCTTTGAAAAACCCAAAATATCACTTTAAGCTCCTTTTTTCTGGGCAAAGCTACAGCTAGGTTTTCCCGTGGCTGGGTTCCGTTTGGAAGAGACACCTTTTTGCCTCATCTTCGCTGGCTGGCCAGTGGGGCACTGCTCACAAATAGAGAAAAACGCTTCCAACCTTCAATTTACCCAACAACTTGTCACTTTTTTGCGCTTCCTTCAGCCCTACTTTTTCGTCCCTTCGGTCTGGTCCACATCCGTCGTCCGACAACCGACCGACCCTTGGCCGTGGGATCTTTCCTTCCAACCCTTTTCCCTTCTCTTTTTCTGACAAAATGTCGGCTAATCCTTCCTTTTCATCGCCGGAGGAAGAGGAGGAGACCGTAGTAGCTGACAAGTGACTCTCTCTCTCTCTCTCTCTCTCGGTCAGCCAAGGGCCCTCCTCCTCCTCCTCCTTGGGTTCATGGACCCAAAATCTCCCTTGACGCTTGCACAATTGACTAATGAAGTCGACTCGGAAAAATCTCCCTTTTCTTCTTCGCTCCATCCCGCTACAGCTCCGGTCAAATCGTTACTTTGTCAGTTCGATGAATCGCCCGTCAAAACAACAAAAAGATGACGAGAAAGGTGGGGACAAGAATGAAAAGTGAATTTTGCCTCTTCAACTGGTCTGACCTCGACTTGCTTCCCCTTTTGTGCAAGAAAAAATGATTTTCATGGAATGTCTTATAGTTCGATGTAGTAAGTCAATGGGGCTCAGAGCGGATAATCGAAACAATTGCAGCTCTGCTGAAGCATACCTACTGTAAAGCAACTGTCTGTAAATTTTTATAAAGAAAATGCGCCCTACTTGTCTACCACGCTACCGGAATGAGCGAATTTTTGCTCGAACCGCAGCTCTGTCATAATTCGCTATTGGCGTGATGTAAATATGTGTACTACATACAAGCGGGGTTTCTTGGCTATGACTTGGGAGCGATCGCGTGTCGCCGTTTCGGAGGGAGCGGCGACAAAAGACTTCCCCTTTTGTAGAGCGAATTTCAATTGAAGTTTCGTTGAACGAATCGAGCTTGCAAAGACGCTCTTCTTTTCAGGGTCACACGCAGGGTGGGTCGGCCGCCAGACAAACAGACACAAAGCGAGAAGGAAGGGGGGGAACAAAAAGGGGTTCCATTCCCTCAAATTATGTTTTCGCCCTTTTTCTCGGCGATATTTGCTCCTTTTTGTTGTGTGCGGGTTCGGTTTTTGGGCGGTGGGAAAAAACGCGAGGGTTCAGCTAGGGCGAGCTTTTTCGAGTCAGCGGAGAAGTATGTCGCATGTCTATTTTGTCGGGCCATTCTCGTACGTGAACAACAATAAGAGCATCTGTTTCTCTTTTTACACGCTTTTTACACATTTCAGGCACGATAATTCTCTCCGCGCGACGTCGGTGGCGATTACTAACATGCTCCGAGGCACGCACACACTCACATCATTCGGAGCGAGCGAGCTTTTCCACTGGACCAAGTAGCATCGTCCCGTCGTTTCGTCAGAGCCTTTTTTTCGACATCGGAACATGTGTAACGCTTCAAAAAGAGAGGAGCAATAATTTCGGGGCTTTCCTTTTTGCAAGCCGCGCTCTGACGCGGGCGAGAGGAAGGGGGGAATGCTATAGCTTGAAAAGGATGAGACTCATGAGAGTGCTGTAGAGCTGATTTAGGTACGCCATACATACGTACATATGAAAACATTAGACCTGTGTTTATTACGTTCTGTTTCCAAACCTTCTTCCTTCAACGTCGCTCATCTTATGCGACGGGCCTTCTCTCGTCGGTGTCGCCCCACAAATTCGTTTCCAGTCGTGCTTTTGTGCGTTGCACATACCTCACGTTTGGACTGCTGCATGTGTCACACGAGGATGCATTTAAAAAGCAGTTGTCGTTTGTTCGTTTCGTCCTTGCTGAAAAAAAATTCGGGGTGTTCGTTTTTCCTGTCAGATAAGAGAAGTAGCAGTCACTGTTTTGGTCATTATAGGGAGATGCATTTGTTCTACGATATACAGTCTGTACATTGGGAAACAGAACTGTTGAAGATATGTTTACTATTTTTCCATACAGAAACATCCAAACGAACGAACCAACGATGCGAGGGAATTCCCATTTCCTGCCATAAAGTCCCCCATTTCCATCTTGCAATCCATTCGGCATCGCCGCCGCCAACGCAGTTCAGACTGAGCCGAGCCCAACACGTATTACCGGCAGCGTAATTGTCTTGCAAACAGGAAAAACCGAAACGGGAAAATGCCAAAGTCATATTTTAGTTCAAATCAAACTATTCTCTTATTTGCAAATTTGTCGTTCTTGGTATTTTCCTTGTCAATCTCCCGAACGAGGCGGAGAAGGAGCCCCGATGTGAGCCTTGACACGGAGAGGAGGAGGAGGAGGAGGGACCCACTTAGGGTGGCAAAACGACGAACAGAGGTCGGGCTGTGGCAGAAGAGGAGGAGGAGGAGGAGCAATAATGTGTTCCTCCGTCGCCGCCGCTCCCAGCCAAGGTGAGGCGGCGGCGGCGGCGGCGGCGGATACAGCCGCCTGTTGATTGCGGCTCGTTATGAATATTGGCGAGGCGGAGGGAAGGCGAGCAAGGCAGGCAGGCGGGCAAGGGGAAGGTGGGCTCTTTCACGCCAAGCATCATCATTGTGGCAGTGCGCGAAAAAAGGAGGAGATGTACATTGTACACATAGGTCGGTTTGCGAAAGGCAGCAGCTGCATGTTGCTTCCATTCCAATTCCACCTCGTTTCTTCACTGGATGACGGCGGCTCTCAACGGAAGGGGGAAATAATATTACGATTGATTTTTTGTGAACTTCTTCTAGATCGTGGGATAGATTTGAAGGTTGAAGGTTGAAATTCAAATACTCTGAAATTTATATTCAATACATCTCACGTTCGCTCTTGCCACGCTCGGCTATTGTAATAATAGCATCGCCGATTGCTTCATTGGATCCCCTCCTCCTCCTCCTCTCTCTCCTGCAAAAAGGTATGAGCAGTAGTGGCGAATGTGACATACTTGTCTGGGTCGCATACGGTATACATTTTAACCGAAGCGGAGTCCCCTCGCTCCTTTTTTATAGCATGCGCGGCGACGGTGGAAGAAGAAGAGATAATGATGGGCAGATGCCTCTCCTCTCCTCCTCCGACGGCGGGCGAGAGGATGTGGCCGCCGTGTTTGAGATAAGGGATTGGATGGATGGTGGAGGTGGTGGATCTGCTCCACAACCTACGTGTACCTACCTACGTCTACCAAGGGGATCGAGAGCAAACGAACGCGGCATTGTCATTTTGGCGGTTGGCGTTGTTATCAACACCTCTCTCGGTGCTGCTGTAAAATATGCTGTGTCTGTAGTATGTGTGCTGGAGCAGAACAACAACGTCCAATCAAAGGGGGATCAAAATGGCGTCGGCGTCGCCTTGTGTCATATTTTGTTGTGTTTCAAAGTAGATTCGTTTTCACGTTGTACCAGACCTAGAAAAGTACGCTTGGTTTCGTTACCTTGGAGAAAATCTATGGTTTGTCATTTCTTCCTTCCATTTGGGCTAGTATCTAACTGGTCGACCACAATTTGTTGTTCACACGACAACTGTTGACTTTTTAGAACTTTCCATCGAAGCACTTTCCCGCACCAAGCCCCTCCCCCCCCCTCTCCCCTCCTCCTCCCTTGGAGCGAAGGAACCATTCAGGTCCCACAATCGAGCCTGGAGGGGGAAAGAGAATAGATGCCTGGTGGCGTGGTGCACGATAAAAGTCGCTGAGCTTGAACCAAGGGGAAGGAAGGAACGGTGGCGCCGCCGGCAGCAGCGACCATCGCGAGAGGGAAGGAGAGAGAGAAGAAAAGGGCGAGCGGCGGCGGCGGCGGCGGCGGCGGCGGCGGCGGCGGCGGTGGAGCTTTGAAAGCTCATTGGCCACTGAGCTTTACCTCTTGGCTCCGCCCCTTTGCATTGGACGTTGTGGCTGGAAATCGAAAGAGAAAGGCTTCCTCGAAGTTGTCAATGGAAGTTCTCTTAGGATTAAGAAGACAGCTCTAGTTATAACGGTGAAAAAGGCTCTAATCTTTACGAATTTCACCTTTTCTCTCTTTCCACTTTGGTGGAGCTCCTCCTCCTCCCTTTTCGCTTTAGCAGGCAGTCAGGCAAGCAGCACGGCACAAAAAAGCAATCATGTGGCCCTCCTTTCCCCCCTCTCTCTACCTCTCAACCTGCCTCTTGCCTTTTCATGGAGGGAGGAGATAGAGAAAGGTAGGCAGAGGGAGAAAATGGAGTCGGGCCGTAAAAGATGGAGCTGGGGGCCCTCCCCTCCTCTCCTCATCAGTGGGTCCTACTCGCTCACACACGAAAAGGGGGAGAAGAGAATGAATCCAACGGTAGTAGTAGGTGGAGGCAGTAGGTGGAAGAAAAGGAGATGGCGGAACCTGCCTCCCTCTCCTTTCATGTGTAGGGCTGTGCTTGCCTGCTGCCTGCCCCTGCCTACCCCGACTGTGGTCTTGACTGGTCCCCCCCCCCCTCTTTCCCTTTATATACCTTTACCGTCGTCGTTCGTCCTACACACACTCACTTGCCATCCCGCCTCCTTTTTAAGGGCGAAGGGGAGGGGGCCATTCCCCAATCCTCCGCCTACTCCTATACTCCTCCTGTTCCGCCATGTGTGCTTTTCGTTCGAGCTTTGCCCTCCCTACGACATTGCTCCCTGCCAATCTCCGGACCAACCTGATTCAACTTTGGACCCCTTAACAAGGAGGAGCCATAGAACAACTTTTATCAGGCTTTAGGAGACGGCTCTTGTTTGTCTATGGTTCATCCAGCATCCGTACGTGGGCACGACCAAAGGGATGACTTGTCAAGCTTAGCAAAGAATAAGAGGAGACTGAGGAAAAAAGGAAGATAGAGGCGCTTTTGTTCGCCGCCTCCCTCTTCTTTTGCCTATTCGCCATCGACGAAGGAAGAGGAGGAAGGGAGGATTGGAGGCACTTCAGAAAAAGAGGGGGAAGGAGGGGGGCCAGCTCTCTCCCTAGCTCCTCCTTAGGTTGGATGGATGACGGCTGAACGATGATACCACCTATTGTCGAATCTGACAATGCAATGGCAGTCACTGCCTCCCTCAGCTCCTCTGAGCACCACCGCTGCCTACACACAGCTCTCTCTTTCTCTCGCTCTTTCGAGAGCTCAGAGAAGGATGGGGGTCTTTGAATGACTATTTCGGAGAAGTCTTTTCTCCTCAAACCCTTTCTTCTCTTGGTTTCTCTCCCGGTACGACCAATGTACCCGTACTTGTTTTTTCCTCCTTTTCCCTCCGTCTCCCTTTCTTCCAAGGCAGGCAGGGCCGACGACGACGACGACCATGACTAGGCTTCTTTTCCCTTCCGCCTCACCACTACCATTTCCCCCTTCCCTCCCTCCTCCTCTTCTTCTTCCGAGGCTCATTGGATAAGGTGCACGTTCAATAAATGTAATCAGCATTGAAATCTTTTTTCTGACACCAATATAATTACGAAAAGGAGGGGGGGGGGAGGAAGGAAAGTGAAGGGATAAGTACTACCGGCCGTGAAAAGAGAGAGAAACTCGGAATGGACCAGAAAGCACATCTGGCTGCAGTTTTACTCTCTCCTTACCCGATGAGGGGGGATGAGGGTTTTTTTTCCTGCACGCAAAGCCAACTCCCGATACAGCTTTCCAAGTCAGGACTTTCCTCTTTCTTCTTCCTTTTTTGATCTAACCTGGATGCCAGGCAGGCAGGCACAAGGAAGAAGGCAGGTAGTCAGGCTTGAGTTCATGCCTCTCTTTTTTCGCCTTCCCCCTCCTCCTCCTCCTCCTCCGCTCTCTCATGCAGCACCAAAGGGGAAAAGGGAAGGACGAGGAAGACGTCTCCTCAGACGAAGCGACGAAGAAGGGAGAAAGTTCTCACTTGTGCCACTTTTCTCGCTCCGCTGCGCGTCCGTCTCCCATCGTCAAATGGAGGGAAATGTTTTGCCATGTTCAAATAAACTGCACCTCTCTGAAATAAATCAAAGCTTAGGCTTGTGGTTCCATTGTTCTTCGTCCGTGGTCACCCGGTTCCTTTTTCGCTCCTTTGGGTCGCCCGCTGAGAGATGGATGCGACTCAATTTGGAAAGGGGGGGGGGGGGGGGGGTTAAGTATAAAAAAAATACCCAAACGGTTTGGGGCATGGGTGGTTTTTTAAATGGGATTTAAAAAAAAAAAAATTAAAAAGGGGGGCCCAAATATAAAAAAATTAAACCCAATGAGG
>JAAUYB010173711.1_pt1 | contig 10335 bp, 8 predicted proteins | sample 7278071 | NCBI WGS metagenome assembly JAAUYB01 (sample SAMN14350121, study PRJNA611818) | marine sediment metagenome | isolation source: surface marine sediment (1.8m) | place: French Polynesia: Moorea | collected 2018-08 | reverse complement strand
CCTGAGTTCGGGCCGCGCTTGCGGTTTTCCAAGATTTTCACCAATGTGCCGCTGGCGCATGACCCACCGCGAAAGCTGGGTGTGGCGGCGTTTTGCGATATCTGCACCGCCTGCGCCGATGCCTGCCCGGTCAAGGCCCTGCCGTATGGTCCGCCGTCGGAGGAGCGGCCGGACCGATCCGCCATCAAAGGTGTGCGCAAATGGACGTCGGATGCCGCCAAATGCTTTGGCTTTTGGGCCAGCACAGCGTCGGATTGCGCCATCTGCCTGCGCGTCTGCCCGTTCAACCGCGACTTCTCCAAATGGCATCATCGCTGGTGGCTGCGGCTGGCCCTGTCGCGGTTCCGCCGTGTGGCGCTCTGGCTGGCACGCGGCCATGGCAAGCGAGTGAAGCCATCGACTTGGTGGGCGAGATGACGGCGCAGAGGTCGGTTGATAGCCCGTTGGGGGCCCTGACCCTGACCGAAGAGGACGGCGCAATAACTGCGTTGCGCTGGAGTGACGGGCCGCGGGACGACACACCTCTGCTGCTGGAGGCCGAAAAACAGCTGGCGCGCTATTTCGCCGGAGAGCAGACGGTGTTCGACCTGCCGCTGGCGCCCCAAGGTTCGGACTTTCAGAAAGCCGTTTGCGCCGAAATGACCGCGATCCCCTTTGGCGAAACGCGGACTTATGGCGAGTTGGCAGAGGCCCTGCACGTCACGCCGCAAGCGGTGGGTCAGGGCTGCGGCGGCAACCCGTTGCCAATCCTGATCCCTTGCCACCGGGTGCTCGGCGCAAACGGCTTGGGAGGGTTCTCGGGCGCAGGCGGCGTGGAAACCAAAGTCTGGCTCTTGCGCCACGAAGGCGCGGGCCTGCTGATCTGAGCCACTCAGTCGCGGCGCGGGTCGCGGGGATAGACGCCGAGGATTTCCAGCATATCGGTGAAGTAGTCGAGCTCATCCAACGCGTGCCGCACTCCGGGGTCGTCCGGATGCCCCTCGATATCGGCGTAGAACTGCGTCGCGGTGAAGGACCCGCCGACCATATAGCTTTCCAGCTTGGTCATGTTCACGCCGTTTGTGGCAAAGCCGCCCATCGCCTTGTACAATGCCGCCGGGATGTTGCGGACCTGGAAGACAAAGGTCGTCATCATCCCATGCGTGCCCCGGCGCGACACGTCAGGCTCTTTGCCCATGATCAGAAAGCGCGTGGTGTTGTGCGCGTGATCCTCGATATGCCGGGCGAGGATGTGCAGACCGTTTAGCTCGGCCGCCAGGTCCGAGGCCAACACCCCTCGCGTCACCGACTCGGACCGCGCCAATTCCGCCGCCGCCCCGGCGCTGTCGGCCGCGGGAACACCGCGAATCCCGTATTTGGTCAGAAACGTCTGCGCCTGGGGCAAGAGCACCAGATGGGCGTGCACCTCTTCCAGCGCTTCGATCTCGACCCCGGGCATCGCCATCAGGCTGATATGCACCCGCACAAAGGCCTCATCGACGATCCGCAGCCCGGATTCGGGCAACAGACGGTGGATGTCGGCCACCCGTCCATAGGTCGAATTCTCCACCGGCAGCATGGCCAATTCGGCCTGCCCATCGCGCACTGCGTTGATCACATCCTCGAAGGTGCGGCAGGGCAACGCCTTCATATCCGGGCGCGCATCGGCGCAGGCCTGATGTGAATAAGCCCCCGGTTCTCCCTGAAATGCGATGCGGCGCGTCATGACCATCCCAACCAATTTTCGAAAACTCACCCGATCTGGGCGTTTCGTCGCGCCTTCTATACCTTGCCTGCACCCTAGGAAAGCAATAGATACCGCGCCGACGGATATGACAGGACACGCAGACCCATGCTTGACACGATGACATTCACCAAGGCCGTTGGCGGTTTGTGCGGCGCGCTTCTGATCTTTCTTCTGGGCAAATGGGCCGCGGAAGAGCTGTACCACGTGGGCGGTTACCACGGCAAAGAGGTTGCGGCCTACGTGATCGACACCGGTGAGGATGACGCAGCCGCCGAAGAAGAAGCGCCTGTGGATTTCGCCACGCTCTTGGCCTCTGCGGATGTCGGCAAGGGTGAGAAAGTGTTTGGCAAGTGCCGCGCCTGCCACAAGATCGAAGACGGCGCCAATGGCACCGGCCCGCATCTTTATGGCATCGTCGGCCGCACCATCGGCGGCGTCGACGGCTTTGGCAGCTACTCGGGCGCGTTGGACGCGGTGGCCGAGGTCTGGACCGCGGAAAACCTCAACGGTTTCCTGGAAAACCCGCGTGGCTGGGCGCCCGGCACCTCGATGAGCTATGCCGGCCTGAAAAAGCCCGAAGACCGCGCCAACCTGATCGCCTGGCTCGACACGCTCGACGACTGATCGGCGCCCATCTGACATGAAACGGGCCGCACCTTCGGGCGCGGCCTTTTTCGTTTCCGACCCGTCGGGCGGTCTGAGGCGCATTTCGGCTCACAATCACGCAATCTCAACTTGAATGTGGCCAACGCCGCCCCTTAGCTTATCTCAACAGGCATCGGACCTGACGAGGACAACAAGGGATCAGCAGATGAACCGCGAAACCGCCAAGGCCCAGACCGTCGCACGCCGCCACCCCACGCGCCCTGCGCTTTTCCTGTCACTGATGGCCCTGGGCCTCGCGTTGCTGGCGCAAGCGGCGTGGGCTGAGATGAAAACGATCAAGGCGCATGGCGTGTCGACCTTTGGCGAGCTGAAATACGACGCGGGCTTTGCGCATTTCGACTATGTCAATCCCGATGCGCCGAAAGGCGGCGAGTATTCGACCTGGGCCTTTGGCACCTTCGACAGTCTGACGCCTTACATCCTCAAGGGCAACGCCGCGGCCGGGTCCACCGTTTTCTACGACACGCTGCTGAGCGGCAATCTGGAAGAACCCGATTCCATGTACGGGCTTGTCGCGCACACCATCGAGTATCCGGAAAACCGCGAATGGGCGATTTTCTACATGCGGCCCGAGGCGATGTTCCGCGATGGCACACCGGTCACCGCGCATGACGTGGTGTTTTCCTATGAGACGCTCTTCAACGATGGCCGCCCGTCTTTCAAGACCACCTTCAAGGACTTCCAGACCGTGGAGGCGCTGGATGATCACACCGTCAAATTCACCTTCGATCCCGAAGGCCCGCTGCGCGAATTGCTGATGACCGCGGGCGGCATCCCGATCCTGTCGAAAGCGTTTTATGAAACCGTCGACTTCACCGAAAGCAGCCTCGAGGCCCCGATGGGCTCGGGCCCCTATACCGTGGCGGATGTCGATCCGGGCCGGTCGGTGACCTATGAACGGCGCGACGATTACTGGGCCAAGGCCCTGCCGGTGAATGTGGGCCACAACAATTTCGACCGGATCAAGTTCGAATACTTCGCCGATTACACCACCGCGTTTGAGGCGTTCAAAGCCGGGGCCTATCTTTACCGCGAAGAGTTTTCCTCGCGCGTCTGGGCCACGGGCTATGACTTTCCGGCCATTGATGATGGCCATGTGATAGTCGAAACCCTGCCTGATGGCCGCCCCGCCGGCACACAAGGCTTCTGGTTCAACCTGCGCCTGCCGAAATTCCAGGACCCGATGGTGCGTGAGGCGATCGGCATGGCCTTCAACTTTGAATGGTCGAACGACTCGCTCTTCTTTGGGCTTTACGACCGCACCGACAGCTTCTGGGAAAACTCCTCGACCCTGCAGGCCGCCGGCATGCCGTCCGAGGGTGAGCTTTTGCTGCTGGAGCCTCTGCGCGGCCAGATCCCCGACAGCGTCTTTACCGATCCGGCCTTTACCCCGGCCGTGTCCAAGGCCGAAGACCTTGCGGACCGCCGGACGCTGCGCCGCGCGGGGCGGATGCTGGACGAGGCCGGTTGGGAAGTGGGTGATGACGGTTTCCGCTACAAGGATGGCGAAAAGCTCACCATCGACGTGCTGAATGACAGCCCCAGCTTTGAGCGGATCATCAACCCCTATATCGAAAACCTCAAACGCCTGGGCGTGGATGCGCAATCCAACCGCGTCGATGCCGCCGAAGCGCAGGAGCGCGAGAAAGAGTTCCAGTACGACATGGTCACCCAGCGCTTTTCCATGTCGCAGACCCCGGGGATCGAGCTTTTGGGCATCTTTGGGTCCGACACGGCGAACACCTCTGGGTCGAACAACGTTTCCGGCGTCGACAATGCGGCCGTCGACAGCCTGATCCGCAGCATCGCCGACGCCGAGAACCGCGACGACCTGACCGTGGCGGTCCAGGCGCTGGACCGCGTGCTGCGGGCGATGCATATCTGGGTGCCGCAATGGTACAAGGGTGCGCACAACATCTCGTACCGTGACGTCTTTGGCCGCCCCTACACCGACGCCCCGCCGCCGCTTAGCCTCGGCACATCGTCCATCTGGTGGTGGGACGAGGAAAAGGCCGAGGCGCTGCGCGCAGCCGGAGCTCTGTAACCCGCCATGGGCGCCTATATCCTCAGACGCCTGTTGCTGATCATCCCGACGCTGCTTGGGATCATGATCATCAACTTCTCCCTGGTGCAATTTGTGCCAGGCGGCCCGATCGAACAAATCCTCGCCCAGATCGAGGGCGAAGGTGACGCGTTCGAAGGCATCGCCGGTGGCGGAGGGGAGATTGAGGCCTCCAGCAGTTCGGAGGAATATGCCGGCGCCCGTGGTCTGCCGCCGGAATACATCGCCGAGCTGGAGCGCGAGTTCGGCTTTGACAAACCGCCGCTCGAACGGTTCCTCAACATGATGTGGAACTACCTGAGGCTGGATTTCGGCGAGAGTTATTTCCGATCGATCAGCGTGATCGATCTGGTGCTGGAAAAGATGCCGGTGTCGATCACACTGGGGCTCTGGTCAACGATCATCGCCTATCTGGTGTCGATCCCCTTGGGCATCCGCAAGGCCGTGCGCGATGGCACACCGTTTGACACCTGGACCTCGGGTGCGATCATCGTCGCCTACGCCATCCCCGGGTTCCTGTTTGCCATCCTGCTCCTCGTCCTCTTTGCCGGTGGCTCGTATTTCCAGATCTTCCCGCTGCGCGGCCTGACCTCGACCAACTGGGAGGAGCTGTCGTTCTGGGGCAAGATCGGCGATTATTTCTGGCACATCACCCTACCGGTGCTGGCCTCGACCATCTCGGCCTTTGCCACCCTGACCCTGCTGACCAAGAACAGCTTTCTCGACGAGATCAAAAAGCAATACGTCATCACCGCCCGCGCCAAGGGGCTCGCCGAGCGGCAGGTGCTTTACGGCCATGTCTTCCGCAACGCCATGCTGATCGTCATCGCCGGATTTCCAGCCGTCTTTATCGGGGTGTTCTTCTCAGGTTCGATCATCATCGAGACGATCTTTTCGCTCGACGGGCTGGGGCGCCTGGGCTTTGAGGCGGCAGTGGAACGCGACTACCCCGTCATCTTCGGCACGCTCTTCATCTTTGGCCTTATCGGGCTGGTCGTAGGGATCCTGTCAGACCTGATGTATGTTCTGGTCGATCCGCGCATCGACTTTGAAAAGAGGGAGGGCTGAGCATGGCAACGCAACCCGACCCGCAACAGCCTGATCTCAATCCCGACGTGTTGCCCGCCCATGTACCGGGCATGCCGCCGCATGTGCCGCCAGTCAAAGCCGGCCGGTTCACCCTGTCGCCGCTCAACAAGCGCCGCTGGAGCAACTTCTGCAAGAACCGCCGCGCCTACTGGTCCTTGTGGATCTTCATGGTGCTCTTCACGCTGTCGCTATTCGCCGAGTTCCTTGCCAACGACAAACCGATCCTGGTGAACTATCGCGGCGAGTTTTACACCCCGATCTTCAACTTCTACCCCGAGACGGAATTTGGCGGCGATTTCCGCACCGAGGCGCCTTATCGCGATCCCGAAACCCAATGCCTGATCCGCACAGGTGGGTTGGAGGAGTGTTTCGACGACCCCGAGGGCCTGGTCGAGCAAGTGGAACAAGGCATGGTGCTCGAAGGCGATTTCGTCAAAGGCTGGATGCTCTGGCCGCCCATCCCCTACAGCTATCGAACCCCCGTCGACCGCCCCGGAGCCGCCCCGTTGCCGCCCAACAGCCAGAACTGGCTGGGCACGGATGACACCAAACGCGACGTGGTGGCGCGGGTGATTTATGGCTTCCGATTGTCGATCCTGTTCACGCTGATCGTGACGGTCTGCGCCTCGATCATCGGGATCATCGCTGGCGCCTTGCAGGGCTATTTCGGCGGTTGGCTCGACCTTATCTTTCAAAGGATCATCGAGATTTGGGGCGCCACGCCGTCGCTCTATATCATCATCATCCTCTTCGCGATCCTGGGGCGAAGTTTCTGGCTCTTAGTGTTCCTGACCATCCTCTTTGGCTGGACGGCCCTGGTGGGCCTTGTGCGGGCCGAATTCCTGCGGGCGCGCAACCTGGAATACGTGCGCGCGGCCAAGGCGCTGGGGGTCAGCAACTGGCGGATCATGTTCCGCCACATGCTGCCCAACGCAATGGTGGCCACCGTGACCATGCTGCCCTTCATCGTGACCGGCACGATCAGTACGCTGGCAGGCTTGGACTTCCTGGGCTTCGGCCTGCCCTCCTCGGCGCCATCGCTGGGCGAGCTGACGCTACAGGCCAAACAGAACCTGCAGGCGCCCTGGCTGGGCTTCACCGCGTTCTTTGTGTTTGCGCTGATGCTGTCGCTTTTGGTCTTCATCTTCGAAGGTGTGCGCGATGCCTTTGACCCCAGAAAGACCTTTCAATGACGACCCTCTTGAACGTCCAAGATCTGCATGTCGGGTTCCGGCAGGATGGCAAGGTGACCGAAGCCGTGCGCGGCGTATCGTTCCAGATCAACCGCGGTGAGACGGTGGCGCTGGTGGGCGAATCCGGGTCCGGCAAATCGGTGACGGCGCTGTCGACCGTGTCGCTGCTGGGGGACGCGGCGTTGGTCGACGGCTCGGTGAGCTACGAAGGCCAAGAGATGATCGGCGCCGATGAACGGCTGCTGCGTAAGGTGCGCGGCAACGACATCAGTTTCATCTTCCAAGAGCCGATGACCTCGCTGAACCCGCTGCACACGCTGGAAAAGCAGCTGGCCGAGTCGATTGCCTTGCACCAGGGGCTGGTCGGCGATGCCGCCCGCGCGCAGATCATCGAGCTTTTGACCAAGGTCGGCATCCGCGATCCCGAAACCCGGCTGGGCGCCTATCCGCATCAGTTGTCGGGTGGGCAACGGCAACGGGTGATGATCGCCATGGCGCTGGCCAACGGGCCGGATTTGCTGATCGCGGATGAGCCGACCACAGCGCTGGATGTGACGATCCAGGCGCAGATCCTCGATTTGCTGTCCGAGCTCAAGCAGACCGAGGATATGAGCCTTTTGTTCATCACCCACGATCTGGGTATCGTGCGCCGCATCGCCGACCGGGTTTGCGTGATGAAAGACGGTGAGATTGTCGAAACCGGCCCAACGGCCGAGATCTTTGGCAACCCGCAACACCCATACACCAAGATGCTGCTTTCAGCCGAAAGCACCGGAGCGCCCGATCCGGTAGAGGAAGGCGCCGAAGAGATTGCGCGGACGGATAACCTCAAGATCTGGTTCCCGATCCAGCGCGGCCTGCTGAAACGCACCTATGGCTATGTCAAAGCGGTGAATGACGCCTCGATCTCGGTCCGAGCCGGCGAGACCGTGGGGATCGTCGGCGAAAGCGGATCGGGCAAGACGACGCTGGCCCTGGCGATCATGCGGCTCATTCAGTCAGAGGGTGGGATCACCTATCGCGGGCAGGACGTGCGCAACTGGTCGACACGAGAGCTTCGCCGGCTGCGCTCGGAAATGCAGATCGTGTTTCAGGACCCATACGGCTCACTCAGCCCGCGGATGACCTGCGAGCAGATCATCGCCGAAGGGTTGGGGGTGCATGGGTCGCCCGACGGACGCCCGCACCGTGATCTGGTGACCGAAGTGATGGTCGAGGTCGGCCTCGATCCTGCAACGATGCACCGGTATCCGCATGAGTTTTCCGGCGGTCAGCGGCAACGAATTGCGATTGCACGTGCGATGGTGCTGCGGCCACGGCTTGTGGTGCTGGACGAACCGACATCCGCCCTGGACATGACCGTGCAGGTACAGATCGTCACGCTGCTACGCGAGTTGCAGCGCAAACACGATCTGGCCTATCTCTTCATCTCACACGATCTCAAAGTCGTGCGCGCCATGTCGCACAAGGTGATCGTGATGAAACAAGGCGACGTTGTGGAATACGGTACGGCTCAAGACATCTTTGACGCGCCGCAGACCGATTACACCCGCACGCTTTTGTCAGCGGCCTTCGATCTCGCAGGATAGGGACTGGCAGGCCCACACCCGCCTTGCGCGCGTCGGCCCAAATTCCATGCATGGAATTTGACAAATTTCTTTGGAAGAAATTTGGCCCCGCTCAGATGGCGGAGCTATGCCCTGCCTTGGAAAGATCATAGGCGTCAAAGCTGCGGGCAATCATGCGGGTCAGCGGACGTGCTTCCGGCGGGATGAACAGCCCGTCTTCGGTCACCTGCAACAGCCCATCGAAATCCCCGGCCGCGGTGCGGAACATCCCGTCCAAGGCCTCTTCCGTCACATCATAGTCTTTCAGGATCTCCGCCCGGTCGATCCGGAAGTCGCACATCAACGCCTCGATCAACCGCGACCGCAGCACATCATCGCCCTTGAAGGCATGACCGCGCGCCACAGCAAACCGGCCATCACGCACAGCGGCAGTGTATTTCGACGTGGCCGACGCGTTCTGCGCAAACCCCTGCGGGAATTTCGAGATTGACGATGCGCCAAGCCCCACCAGCACATCCGACGTGTCGTCCGTGTACCCCTGGAAATTCCGCCGCAGCTTGCCAGCCTTCTGCGCCACGGCAAGCCCGTCCTCCGGCGTCGCGAAATGATCGATCCCGATCTCGGCATATCCGTCCCACATAAAGAGCCGCCGCGCCGTATCAAAAAGGTCAAGCCGCTCCTGCGGGGTCGGCAGGGCATCGGACGGGATCATCTGCTGCCGCTTGGCCATCCAGGGCACATGCGCATAGCCGTAAAGCGCCACGCGGTCGGGCGCAAAACTCAGCAGCTTCTGCACGGTCTCGGTGATCCGCGCCCGGGACTGATGCGGCAGGCCAAAGAGAATATCGGCATTGAGGCTCTTCACCCCGCGCTCGCGGATCATGTCGACCGCCTTGCGCGTGATCTCATAGCCCTGCCGCCGTCCAATAGTCTCCTGGATCTCCGAATCGAAATCCTGCACCCCGATCGAAGCGCGGTTCATCCCGCCCGCGGCCAGCACATCCAGCCGCTCTCCGTCGATCTCGTTGGGATCGATCTCAACCGAAAACTCCGCACCCTCGGCAAACTCCGCCACCTCGCTCACCGCCGCAATCAAGCCGCGCATCATGTCGGGCGTCAGCAACGTCGGTGTCCCGCCACCCCAATGCAGACGCGACAGCTTGACGCCGTTGGGCAAATGTTTGCGCAACAGCGCCAATTCGGCTTTCAAAACCTCAACATAAGCCTCGACAGGCGCCGCCGTTGCGGTACCCTGCGTCCGGCACGCACAGAACCAGCACAGCCTGCGGCAGAAAGGCACATGCAAATAGAGCGATATGTCCCCACCTTCAGGTATGGCTTCGATCCAACTCATAAAGTGTTCGGAGCCAACGGAATCTGAGAAATGCGGCGCCGTAGGGTAGCTGGTGTAACGCGGCACTTTCGCGTCAAACAGACCCAGCTTTGCGAGTTGTTTTTGAGTAATCATACGCTTAGACTTAGTTTTAACGGGAGGACCAGACTTTGACCCAGATCAATCCGGTGAAGCCTCATGCTGAATGAACGTAGCCTGGCTGTGTCACAAGAATGCGCGGATTGTCCGATCCGACATCGCGCGGTTTGCGCGCGCTGCGAAACCGATGAACTCGAAAAACTCGAGGAAATCAAATACTACCGCAAATTCGAGGCCGGTCAGACGGTGATCTGGTCTGGCGACCGGATGGATTTTGTCGGCTCTGTTGTGTCTGGAATCGCCACTTTGACGCAGACCATGGAAGATGGTCGCACGCAAATGGTCGGTCTCTTGCTGCCAAGCGATTTTGTCGGGCGGCCCGGGCGCGGGCTTGCCGCTTATGACGTGGTGGCGACCACCGATCTGGTGATGTGCTGTTTCCGCAAAACCCCGTTCGAAGAGATGATGCAGCGCACGCCGCATATCGCCGAACGACTGCTGGAAATGACCTTGGATGAATTGGACGCCGCGCGCGAATGGATGCTGGTCCTGGGGCGCAAGACGGCACGCGAAAAGATCGCGTCGCTTTTGTCGATCAT
>JAAUYB010016193.1_pt1 | contig 10342 bp, 6 predicted proteins | sample 7278071 | NCBI WGS metagenome assembly JAAUYB01 (sample SAMN14350121, study PRJNA611818) | marine sediment metagenome | isolation source: surface marine sediment (1.8m) | place: French Polynesia: Moorea | collected 2018-08 | reverse complement strand
AGAGGCTGAGGATTTCTTTTACTCGTACTCGGTACGTTTTTAAAGCATTCCCCTTTTCGAACGTTTTAGTCATAAAGGTACTGAGCTTTTGGCCCTTAATTTACACATTTTTCCTTTGACGTTGAACGAACCTCCATCTTTTCTCTGCCTCCATATTACGGAAGAATTCAAGATCATTTAATGTACAATAAGAAAAAACACGGCACTCGCACAACTTTGCACATGGGCACTGGACAGTTAGCTGCTAGCTTGCTTCTTTGGTGCAAAGAAAGTGCGAAAATTTCAAATCCACGACAAGAAAAACATTACTTTACTTGGTACTTTTACAAGATTATTTTGCACTGTATATACATTGGTTGGTACATCGCACATTATTCTTTATTGACGATAGTTAATTCGAATGTATGAAAAATTTGTGACCTGTGAACCTTATTTCCCTCCCCTAGCAGCACTTGAGGATGACCATCGCCGCCGCCAGAACGTTGAAGGACTGTGCAAAAGTGAGAATTTTTAATGAGACACTACATTTTCCGAAAAAACATAAAAACAAAGTTACCATGATGCATATCGCGGCGATGCTGACCCACATGATGACGTCCTCGTTGTCCTCTATCCACTGCTGCGCCTCCGCCGTGCAGCCGACCATCTGGCTCTTGGAGGAGAACTGCGGGAGGTCCGGGTCTTCGATGCAGGTAGTCTTCATGCTGCCGGAGATGCCAAGGTTCTCGCAGCAGATCTCGGGTACCTGGGTGGGGAGGGAGGATTTCGATTTTATCCTACTAAAAGCACGCGTTTGAGTACTACAAAAACGGGACTCTATCTGTTATGCACGTCGAGGAGAGGTGCATACGAAATTCAGATTTTAGATCGAAACAAATTTGAGAGGGTTTTTGTCTGCGGCAAAGCTCAGACCATGGAACAGTTGATGTTGTTGTTGTTCTTCTTGTTGTTGTTGTTCCTGGGGGGACTACTTTGATTTTAAATTTTTTTCCAGATACTGAAATCTTTATAAAAGAACATTTGTAGACAATAATGATGTGACAAACCGTGCAAATTTTCAGCCCGTTGTGATTAGTACTTTTGCCAGAAAAGCTTTAAATGATTTTGCAATTTTTTTGCAATTTTTGCGGGTTTTTTTACTTTTTGTCCTGTCAAATGGCCTTAAAATTTTAAATTGACCTCATCCGCCCAACCTATTTTGGGGGTGTCCGATCTTTTTGATTTTATGATTTTTTGTGTGTGACCATCCTTCTACTTCAAAAAGGACTTATAAATATTTTTTAACTTTTTTGCTATTAGGCTGCAGCAAAACTTTGCCAAACTATCAAAACTTTGTCAAATCCCGCCGCAGACCTTTTAAACAGAGTTTGTTCTTGCTTTAAAAAAAGAAAGAAATTGTTGTGTAGAACTGAGGAACGTACCCTGGGTCCTCCCAATGTTTGGTAGTTGTCGTTGTAGTCCTGCCAGTCCTCATAGCTGTCAACTCCGCAGCAAGTGAACTGAAAATAAAAACAATGGTTTTTACTCAACACATCGCGGATTTCCTATCCGCACCTCTTCCATGACGCTATTCCAGGCTTCCACGATCTTCTGGTCGTTGTCTGTGACGCTGTCGGGTTCGTACCTCTCGAGGGTGTCCAGCAGCGCCGCGTCAACCTCCTTCTTCACGTCCTCCACGCTGATGACGATCGCTCCGGACATGTAGAAGAAGACGAAGGCGCCGAGGACGCAGCCGTAGATGATAAGCATGATCTTGCTCTCCTGCAATAAGGAGAAAAATAGTTTAGCATAGTTTTCCCAAAAAAATTGGGACAACTTCCGCAATAATACTTTTAAAGCTCCGTAGCAGCCGAGGAAGGTGACGATCATGACCAACCCGCTGCTGACTATGAGTATCCAAGGCCCCGACGTTAATATGCTTAAGTCGCTGTCCGCCTCCGACAAGTCCATCAGGTCGTGGAAGCCGGCCTGGTCGTCCACCAGAGCCCAGATGGACACGCCGAAAACGACGCCGCTGATTATCTGTTTTTGAAAAAGGGGGATTTTAGACAAATAAATAAATCGCATTTTTATTAGTATCTTACGAAAACGGCGACGTTGCAGGCGAAGAGCAGGTACTTCATTATGCTTCCAACACAGCAGCAACACATTTTGGTGGATGGTTATTTTCTGGTCCGTCACAAATTAAAAAAAAAAAAACCTTCAAAAAGGGTGCGGTGCGAATTCTGAGCGGTTTTTTTCTTGCGAGGGCGGAACTGAACCCTGGAACGACGAACAGGCTGGATGGGCCAAGCACGTTATCAGGAGAGAACAACCTCCGATACCCTATCGTCGTCTACTGCAACGGCCTCCTGTTGTGGGCACAAGGATATATCCTCGCGGGGAATGACTAAAAAAGAAAATAAAAAGAATAAGGCAACAACTGATAAGGCGCTCCTACACGCTAGGCGACGGCAATGACAACCCGCAAAATGAGCAATGCGTTTTGACATACTCAGAGATGAATCATAGCAGTTTTCTGTACGTACCACATCGTGAACAAAAATATTTCGGCTCCCTATATTATAAGATTCGAGGGACAGAGAATCGAGAGGAAAATAAGCATTCTGTGTACTCGAGGAAAGAGATGTGATTTCTTGCGGTTTTTTTCGCCACCTGAACTCAATGACTCCTTTCCTCAAGTCCAGGTGCATTCCATCGTCGTTGAAAGATCTGACGTATTGCCTTTGAATGTCCTGATAGTAGGGATCGGGAGCTCTCAAGTTCCTTTGCCAATGTTGAACAGCATATATGAGTCACGCATTTTGATAGGGAGGGCAAGACGAACGCGCGAATGGAGCGGCGGTTACTTTATTATCGGCGTCTTCCCGATGAAATTGAAGGGAGACAAAACTAACGGCGGTGGCGGTAAGCGACGATTCGTCCGTCAGGAACAAAAACACCCGGGGCAAAAATCGATCTTGTACGTGTTGAACCTGAGCGACATGCAGGTTAGGGACCCGACTGCCTTCTCTATCTCGGAAGCGTCTAGGCCGACCACCGGCCTCTCCTTCGCGTCCTTCATAAGCGGGTACGACTTCGGGTTCTCCTTCTCCGACTTGCAGAGTAGGATGCCGTTGATGGCGATGCAGTTGGCGGCCACGTCGTCCGGCACTTCCAGCTTCTTGTACTTGATCTTGCTCTTCTCCCTGATCTGGTCGAACATGGCGCGGCCGCCGTCCGTCTCAGTGGAGAAGGAGAGGGTGTCCTCCGCGTACAGGCCCATCATGGTGGTGAGGTGCAGCGGCCCGTGCACCTCCACCGCCACCACGTTGTAGCGCGGGAAGGTCTCGCGGAGGACCTGGATCCCTTTGTCGTTGGTCCTGCGCGAGTGGCCGGCGATTATCTCCTTTCCCGTGAAGATGACGTCGCCGCCGTCCAGCGTGGCTTCCCGGTCCTTGTCCTCCACCGTCTCCACTTTGAGGCCGAACCTCTCCTGGAAGATGTCGAAGAGGTCCTCGGACACCTCCTCCCGGCGGCTGACGGGCTCGGGGCGCGTCAGCAGCACCTTGTCGTCTATGATGACGGCAATGTCCTCCACGAAGACGGAGTCAGGCTGGTTGTTTCTCCTTGGCAGGTAGTACACCTTGGCCCCGGTCTTCTTGAGGGCATTGACGTACGCCCTGTGCTGCTTCCGCGCCAGCTCCACGTCCAGCTTCTTCCCCTCCGCCCCGATGGCGTGGTTGAAGTCGTCCGGGATCTCGCGCACGATGATGTCGTGGTAAGGACGGAAGTGCGACATTGCAAATTTAACATGACATGACTTTAAATGATTTGACTCAAAATATGTTCTCGTCCAGTAAAAAATAAATGTAAAAAATAAACTCCAAAGAAACTGTCCACGTACTTCACGAAACTTTCGATTATCAAAGAGTTATCAGCACCACAGCCCCTCTTAAATACTGATCAGCACTAGCCACTACTACTCAGCTCCAGCCTCCACTCCAGCGATGAGGCTATCAATACTATTGACCACTACAACTCAGCAATATGTACGTAGTACTCTTCATTATCCACGTGTAGGTTTTTTTCCTCACAGGTGAAACAATGCATCCAGTCCGTCCGTGTATAAGAGTTGTCCGGATCAAGGATTCAGTGATAAAATAACAAGTGGGCGATACGAAAAACGAAAACAGATAATGTTCCTGCTCTCGCCCAGGATTTACCAAGAAGGCTGTAAGACGTCTTATAGCCTTCTGAGCTGGTCAGACTGACCAGCATATTAAAAATGAGTAAGGACGAGACTCGAGAGAGGGATCTTTTCTTTTCTACAGATAATTTATTTCTTCTGAACGAAAATTTATGATCGGACAAGACAGACGGGTCGGACGCGTCGCGTCCCAACACCATTCTACGGAGGAAAGGGGATTTGAACTTGGCGCCAAAATTCCAAGGTAGAAGAGGAATCAGCTGAGCAACGAGTGACGCAAAGCAAAAACACCAAAAGTCAAAACAGTCAACGTCAAGGCGTAAAAGACGTTGTCCGTGTTCTTCGTCTCCGTGTTCGCCGTGTTCTTCCTCTCCTCCTTGGACCTCGACCTCGACCTCCGCTGAGGGGGCAACTCCATATTGGACCATATTGATTGGGCAACGCTATAGAGGACAATGGAGTAAAAAGGAGAAGTGAAAGTGAGCCCGCAGGGCCAGCCACTCCACAAGTGGTCCCTTTTCCATCATGGGCGACCCCGCTCCCGAAGACGACCGTGTGCTGTCCGCCTTCGAGGGGTGGAAGGACGGGCGGTGCAGGTACCTGTGCGCCGAGTGCGGCCGCGTCTTCGCCACCATGCTCAGCTTCCACTACCACGCCTCGGCGCACCACGGCCTGGCCGCCGACGCCTACCGGGCCCGCCATGGCGCCGCCAGGATCCGCACCGAGCGCGTGGACTGCGTGCTGTGCGGCGCCAGGGTGGTGTGGGACTACGTCAAGCTGCGAGTGCACATGGAGCGGGCTCACCAGGGCATGGACCTCTTCCAGTACTTCCGGGACCACGTCTACTGGGCCCAGTACGGGAAGAAGGAGAAACAGGAAAAGGACCAGGAGGAGGAGCAGGAGGAGTCCAGACAGCCTGCTCTAGATGAAAGAGTTGCCCATCAGGGCTGTGAAACCGCGCACGTGCCCTTCGAGGAGCAGACTCAGGAGGAAGAGGAGGAGGGGCCTTCGAGAGCAGCAACTCCAGTCGAGCCGGAAAGAACCTTACGGCGAAGCAAGAGGCGCTCGAAAAAACCCTTGGGGGTTGACGATGGTGGCAAAGAGTGTCCGGGATCAAGGAGCGGTAGCCGCAGTCCGGCCGGGAAGCGGGGGAAGAGAAGCGAGCTGGAATCAGCGGCGACGACGGAAAACGGGGGGGATCTTTCGTACAATGAAAAAGACGGGGAGAGCTCGCCGAAAGCGTCGGCTTCGTCGGAGAAAAAGACCGAGGAGGATTACCAGTGCTGGATCAGCGGATGCTCCTACCTCTGCACCTACTGCAGCACCAGCGTCCAGCAGTCTAGAAGCCTCAAGGAGCACCTCTTGTCCAAACACAGGCTGGAAGTCGGGAACCAGTCCCTGGACGACCTGGTCACGAACAGCACGCTCGTTCGATCCTACACGAGGTAAGTAAAATAAGGCAGGGCTTACGTGATTCTTTTTGAAGAAAACAAAAGAAATTATTTCCGATTTCCAGTTGCTCTCTTTGCCGGGCAAATATCGTGAGGGAGCTGGACGAGCTCCTGATCCACTTCAGCGACTGCCACATCAACCTCAGCCCCAGGGATTACTTCTTCCGGCACCACGACTGGGAGAGGGAGGAAAAGGAGATCGAGGGAGCTGGGGCAGACACCAGCATTGCGGAAGAGACCACCTCGGCCGCCCCCGCTGCCCCCGAAGAGGAGGAGGACGCATCGGAAGACTTTTCCGAAGGTGACGGCCATCCGACAAAGAGTCCCTCTGCAGGGTCGTTGGCGGGGGAGGAGAAGGAACGTGACGAGGAGAAAGGCGACAGCAGAAATGGCCAACAAGAATGTGCCAAGGTGCCGGCCAAATCTTTCTCTCATTTCACCAAAGCTATTGGCAACTTGTGCACTTTCAAGTGCCCCAAGTGTCACAAGGTATTTGACTCGTGGACTAGGATGAAGACACACAACGTGACCTCCCCTCACGGCACTGGAAACAGAAAGTTCTCGGATGACTTTATCCACAAGAAGAAGCTCCACAGGTGTCGGGTATGTTCCAAGGATGTCATCTGCGACCTGAATTTCATCTCATGGCACGTCAGAGCGCACGGAAAGAACTTCAATGTCCACAACTACAGCAAAGAGTACGGGCTAAACATTGTCCATGGGCCCTCTGTCGGCGTTCGAAAAGTCACCAGCATAAAAATTACCAGACAGAATCAGAGTAAAAGACAACCTGGAGCCGCTCCTCGTGCAAAAAAGACGACCATGGGAAGAAAGGCGTCAAGAGCCCCCGTGGTCGAGACCTTGAAAAACGAGTGCGTCTTCAAATGCACTGATTGCGACGAGCAGTACCCGTCCTGGGCAGGTCTTAGGTATCACTTGATCACTCGAGGCCACGGTGTCTGCGCGTCAAAGGGCGGGTTCTCTCGGGCCTACCTTCTAAAGGAATCCCTCCACTCGTGCAGAAAGTGCGGGAAAGAGATCCTGTGCGAAAAGAACATGATTGCCTGGCACGTTAAAACCCACGCGCTTACTTTACAAGAGTACGTCTCCGACTGTGGGTTGAGGTTGGAGAAGACTTCTCACAAGAAGCCTATCTCTCGGAAGAACGAAACACAGCATACACTACGAGTGCGAAAGAGATCCGAAAAACAAAAAAACATACTCCCTGCCTTGACTGCTTCCACTCCGCTAGTCGATGTCGCCGCCGCTGCCAAGGTCGGCCGTCGCACGTTTCACATGTACCACGAGTCCAATTTTAAGTCAGAGGTCACCGTCACGAGAGAGGTGGGTGACCTCTGTCTTTACACCTGCCCGACCTGCGACTGGAGCTGCAAAAACTTCAAGGATATGAAGGCCCATGCCGCGCGGGAGCACGAAGAGACCAAAAGCCGCAAGAAGGCCTACATGACCAGGGAGGTTGTGCTGCACAAGTGCAGGTACTGTGAGACCCGGACAGCCTGTTCCATCAAAGAGATCTACGAGCACTTCATGCACCAGCACGCGAAGACCCAGGGAATCTCCTTCGGCGAGTACAGGGAACTCTGCAACTCTGGTGAAAAACTACCTGGGTCAGAAGGCAGCTCCCATGCAGTAGAAACCGTGTCTAAAAAAGCGAGAAAGAAGAAGTCTTCCAGCAAAGAAAGCGCCAATGAAGGGAAAACTGAGGAGGAGCAAGATCGCCCCGCCTCCGCCCACGGGGACGGGGACCCTCTTTCCGCCATGCCGGACAGACACCACTTGACAGGGCCGCTCCTGCCCTTCGTCTCGAACCAGTGCGACTTCCGGTGCCCTCGGTGCCAGGAGATGTTCGTCTCTTGGGCGTCGCTCCGGGCACACTCGGTCGAGGAGCACGGGGAAAAGGCCAAGTTCCGCATCGGCATGATGGCCTCGGCCGCATACCACCGGTGCCGCGTCTGCTCCAAGCTGCTCTACTGCGACCGGCAGCTCATCCGGAGGCACGCCGTCGGGAGGCACTTCTCCACGTGGCAGGAGTACCTGGACATGTTCCCCGAGCAGCAGGAGCGCCAGGACCGGCCTCCTGTCGTCCCCTGGGTAGACAACATGTGCCGGTACAAGTGCGCCAAATGCGGGCAATTGTTAATCAAACCCTCCAGACACAATAATCTCCTGTGCCAAAGAACTGACTGCAGCAACTCCAAATGCAGGACAGTCAATCATGGCTGTTGGATGTGTGGAAAGGAAATCCCTTGTATCAAGAATAACATATGGTCGCACGTGACCAGAAGGCACCCCTCCGTCACCTGGGCGGATTACCAGAAAAAATGTAGCCAACCTCCGCTGGTCTCTCAGAGCGGCGGCGGCGGCGAAGGAGGGGCAGAAGAGGCTGCCAAGAATTCCTTCCGCCTGTCCGACGTGGAGGGCCTCGAGAACCGCTGTACCTTCCGCTGCGACGCCTGCGGGGAGCTCCTGCATTGCCTGGCGGACCTCATTCTCCACAAGAGGAGGGCGAAGGAGCAGCCGCACGGCTTCTCCGGCCAAGGGCTGGTCAAGAGGTGCGTGGAGAAAAAGGCCTTCTTCCGGTGCCCGGGCTGCGGCATGGACGTCCTGTACGACAGGAAACTCGTCCTGCTCCACCTAAACAGCCGCCGTCACCGCGGCCGCCGCTGCTCGGAGACCAAACAGGAAGAGGAGGACACCGACATTAAGAACAAAGTACGTCCTTTGCTTTGAAAAACATTTTTTTGTAGTTAACATACCGTACTTTTTCTGTTCCTTCCAACAGGTGCCTTCTGCCAGGAAAACGGAAGAGGCAATCTGTGATGACACCGACGAACTGCCCGACATCTAAACTTGCCAAATGTACCTGAAGGATATTTGCAACAAAATGTGAAGCTAAACAACCAACCATTCTGATGCGCTAATAAGCTGAGAGCAAGAATCTCTTTCCAAACTCAATTTTTCAAGCAAAAAATCACTCAAATATACGTGCATACAGATGATCCTTGTAGAAAAGGAAAATGTCGCCAAGTGAGTCTAACGACGTTTACTAATCGGAGCTGGCTGTGGTCGGTGTATGTTGGTATAGAGTTTAAATCTTTATTGTTCGGGTGAGACAGAACAAAGTCACAAAAAGAATCTATACTGAATGTCGAATTGTAATCAACACCACAACTAAAGGGTAGTTTTGTTTTGTCGTAGCAGCAGTGTATATCTGTAATCATCGTAGATATAGAAAGTCACTCTCGTTTTTTTATACATATACACACCATTTTCATTGTACGTGCTTTTCTCAAGGGCGAAAAACAATTTGGGTTTTTTTGGTGCTCATCGTCGGGATGTCTTCGAAGAAAATACACTCAATGTTCGGGTGGCCATGTGCGCAAGGACCGTACCTTTTTTCGAGCAAGCCCATCCGTGGTCTCTTCAGACTCCTTTCTACCCTAGAGGGTCTCAGGGATCGGGGGGGAAAGAGACGTCTATTTTCGGGAATACTTGAAAGGAACGGAAAGGTACCGTAGTAGAGGGATGTAACATGGAGGGAAGAGCACTCTTGAAGGAGAAAGAAAAAATATGGAGGGATCAAGAGGCAGCGAGGGGGGAAACACCGAAGGGACTATGATAATGATGCTCTCTCCTGTCTGCACTTTGTCCTTTTTCACGATCCGTGCCGGTTTTTCCAGGCTCTTTTCCGTAACAGTCCCCTTGGCATGTCACTCGATCGAATCGAATTCACCTTGGTGCGGCGTCTCTAGGCTCCTCATCATCACTCACCACAAAATCAGTCTGTAGGGAAAATAGCTCTCGCTCTCTCTCTGTCTTCCTGTATACTTCAACTCTTCTGCCCCGTGTACAACTCCTTGAGAGATTTGAGCTCCTCTATGAGGGCCTTGTTCTGGTTCTCCAGGACGGCCACGCGGTTCTCCAAGCATTTGATGTACTCCTTCTTTTTGTTGCGGCACTCGCGCGCCGCCTCGCGATTCTTCATGAGGCGGATCTCGCGCTTGCGGACGGCCTCCTCCGTGCCGCCGCGGCCGCCGCCCCCGCCCGATCCGGATCCGCCGCCGTTGGGAGAAGCCTGGTCGCCGGAGGGAGGGGAGGAGCCGCCGACGGAGATGACCTGCGTTCCCCCCGATGCCGCGGCCGCCACGGTTTGGCCGTTTTGGGAGGTGGCCGCGTACTGCACCACACCTCCTCCTCCTGACGAGGATGATGACGACGATGCACCGCCCTGGGCGGCAGCAGCAGCCGCGGCCACCGCGGCCGCGCTCAGTCCCTCAGCGCCGCCACCGCCCGCGATGGCGGCCGGCGACACTATCTGATACTGCTGCCCATTTATTGTGATGGTTTGTACTGCACTGGTGGTGCTGGTGGTCGAGGAGGACGAGGCCGACGCCGTCGTAGTGGCCGCCGATGAAGAGGCCGCCGAGGAGGCCGCTCCCTGTTGCTGCTGGCCCTTTGCCATGGCTGCCTCCGCGCTTCCCGTCAGGTCGTCCAAGATCTTGCAGTAGGAGGGCTGTCGGATGAGAACCTCCCTCCTGCTGCTGGAGGCCTTGCTGGCCGCCCCCGCCGCTGAGTCTCCACTGTCCGGGTCTTCCTTGATCAGCACCGCGTCCGTGGTTGAGTGCACCGCGTCGGAGGAGTCCGCCACGTACTGGACCTTGCCGCCGCTCTTGCTCTTGGT
>JAAUYB010017442.1_pt1 | contig 10343 bp, 5 predicted proteins | sample 7278071 | NCBI WGS metagenome assembly JAAUYB01 (sample SAMN14350121, study PRJNA611818) | marine sediment metagenome | isolation source: surface marine sediment (1.8m) | place: French Polynesia: Moorea | collected 2018-08 | reverse complement strand
GGGCAATGGAGGGAGGGACGAAATGGGCACCCAAAAAAGAGGAGAAGGGGAGGGGGATGCAAAACAATGGGCAGAGGAAGGGCCAAGAGAAGAAGACGGAAGGGGGACAGATCGGATTGTTGTTGCTAAAGTGGCCGATGCCGGAAATAAACGGACCAAGAGGAGATTTCCGCCGGCGGCGGAGCAGGATTGCCCAAGGTCAGTAGTACTTGGGTGGGTCACAAGAAATGGACGATATGAAAAAAGAAATGGCTGCGAGAACGAAGACGCAAACTTGAATACAGGATTAACACATGATTAAGGTATTCATCATCCAAGAGCTATGCGACAAGGAAGAAAATATTTATTTCCTTTTATCGGGTGAATAGCGGCTTGATTGACGAGAAGACAGGTAACACTCGTGTGTAACTTGTTTCAATGATGGCACTCTTTTCGGCTTTAGCTGCCTTTGGCAGCGGAGAATAGAAATACAAACAATAATAATTAATTTGTACTGACAGAGTATAAAAAGGAGCACGGTTGTGAAAGAGTACTACATGTAACCTACATGGAAGCGCTGCGTTCTTTGACTGAATGAATCTTCGCTAAGGGAGAAGAAATGGAAATGCGGGCCAAATGATATTTTTTTTCTCTTCTGTTGAACAGAAATCACAATTTGGATTGTCTCTCTCAATCTTCTTCTTCTTCTCCGTCCTCGTCGTTGGGAGGAGGCGCCGGCGCCCGGGAGCGAAGCGGCGGACTTGGCACCCTGGAAGGCGGCGGCGGCTCAGGCAGGACGGAGGCGCTGTTGACAAAGAACGGGCTGCTCTCATCGGCCTGCAGCCCCGGGCCGCCGGGAGCCGCCGACTCCCCCGCGCCGCCCTCGCCGTCCAGAGAAGACTGCTGCAACCGCTGGCGGCTGTACAGCGGGGTGCTCTCCTGGTAGACGGTGCTGCCTCCGCCGCCGCCGACGTCGCTGTCCTCGTAGGTGGAGTTGGCGGCGGAGGTGAAGTGCCTCCTGGCCGGCGGGCCCGCACCCCCGGTCACGGAGGAGCCGCCGCCGCCGGCACCAACGCCGTAGATGTAGACGTCCGATTCGTCGTTGAGATCGGTAGAGCAAGGGGTGGGAGGGTGGTGATGCTGCTGCCGGTAAGACGAGGGCGGTAGTGGCTGTTGATGCTGTTGTTGTCGGAGCTGCCTCTCCTGCATCTGATTGTGCCGGGAGAGGGAGTGCATGCTCAGGTGGCTCCCGCCGTGATGGTGCCGATGGGCGCCCCGGTGGCCGGCCGCCGCGGCTATATGTCGGCCGCCGCGTTGCCGGTTCTGGCGTATATGGTGCTGGTGGGGCATGGTGGAGACGGCGCCGGGGCCCGCCATCGCTCCTCCCCCGTTCCGGACGGTGGTGGTAGGCGAGGGCAGGGGCGCCACTTGCTGGAAACAGGAGGAGGAGGTGGAGGAGCTGGCGCCGGTGACGTGACTACGGTCGTACATGACTCCGTTGGACGATCCTCCTTCTCGCTCCAAGGCGGCGGTTGGCCCCTCGGGAACGAAATCTCCTTGTGAGACCATATGACGGTCTGGGGGAGGAACGTTTGGAGGCTCAGGAAGGCGATGAACTCCTAGAAGAACATGGTCATGGCCGTGGGAGAAAGGTTGCTGCTGTTGATGGTGAAACTGCTGTTGCCGCTGACGACCCAGCGTGCCGTTCTGAGCAGATTCATCGGTGATTCCGTCAGGGTTGGTCCTCCCTCCGCTGTCCGCCTCTTCCTCCTCCGCCTTCGAAGGCGCCTTCCTCCTCCACACGCGGCAGTAGCCGACGGCGCCGCAGCCGATGACGATGGCCACGACGAAGAAGACGGAGATGAGCACCGTGGCGATGCTTCCGCCCCCGCCGCCAGACTGCCCCGGCGGTGCCTCCCTCCTGGGCACGTGGATGGCCACGTCCGCGTTGGCGCACTGTGCCACCAGCTCGTCCTCGTCCGTCTTGTCCCGGCAGTCTGCCACGCCGTCGCAGGTGCGCCGCCCGTCGATGCACTCATGGGAGAAGGCGCAGCGGAACTGGTCCTTCCGGCAGCAGGTGGTCTCGTCGGTGCCGTCCTCGCAGTCCTTCTTGCCGTCGCACAGCAGGGTGGCGTTAACGCAGTCGCCCTTGCCGCCGCACAAGAACTGGCCGTCGTGCGGGCAGTACGGGCAGTCGATTTCGTCAGAGAAGTCTGAAAACGGAAGAAAAAGTCGTCTTTGTTCTCACTCAGTTAAAGAAAAAATAGCTCAAAAATAGTTTCTTCCATATAGCATCCTATTTCAAAACTTCCAAATCCATTGTCTACTTTTCTCAAAGAAGTTTTTTTTCCCATACAAATTCCAATTCTGCTTATCATTCCCACTCACCGTCGCACTCCTTGGCTCCGTCACACCGAAACGGCAGCGGTATGCAGTCGACGGACCCCGCCAAGCAGGTAAACTCGTCCGGCTTGCAGGTGGGCGGCATCCCGCAGCTCTCACCGTCAGGGTTCAGTACGAGCCCGGTGCCAACAGGACAGGAGCACCTGGAGCCGCCCGTGACCTTGTCCACCAGGCACAGGTGGGAGCACCTGTTGCCCAGGCAGGGGTGGGAGGCCAGCTCAGGGTAAGAGGACACGCTCACCAGGGCCGAAAGGTGCTTGACGTGGCTCCTGACCACCTCGGGAGAATCCCCGGTGAGCTTTTTCATCCTCATCACCACATTCGTTCCGGCATCGGCCCAGTAGAGGTGGTCCCCCAGGGCGGCCAGGGCAACAGGATGGGAGATCTCTTCCTCTCCCTCCAGCAGCAGGACCCTGTTGCCGCCGTCTAAGTTGGACCTCTCGATCCGCTTTGTTTTGGCGTCACCCCAGAAAAGAAGGTCCTGCGCGGGGTCCACCGCCAGGCAGGTGAGATCCTCCACCTCCGACTCCACTATCGTCCGCCGATGAGATCCGTCCAGCAGAGATCGTTCTATCCGGGCACTGGGCTCTCGGTTCACCCAAAAAATGAGGCTGTAAATGCGAAAAATCGAGAAAGGAAATTAAAATGGATTCAACAAACGGGTATACCGGTATGAGAAAGTTACCTCTTGTGGTAATGAAGAGCCAGCTTTTCCGGCTTGTCCGACTTCCCGCCAATGGTGCCGATGCTGTCCTTGTCCTCGTCGTCAAACAGCCTGGTGATGTGGATGCTCCCAGTCCCTGCGTTCGTCCAGAACAGAAGCCTGTTGACCGGGTCCACCTCCAGGTCCTCCGGCTGGAACCACTCTCGCTCCGGTCCGCCTTGCAGCCGGCGCCCGAGCAGGGTCCCATTGTCAAACGCCCTCTTGATGGAGAAGCGAGCCGCGGCCGTCTCTTCTGAGCGGCGGCCCCAGTGGCTGCCCTGGTCAACCCAATAAATGAGGCGGCGGCGGGCGTCGTAACTGAGCGCTTGGACATCTCGAGTTCCCTGCACGGGCAGGATGAGGTCGGGCACCTCGTCAGATTCTTCGTGTTCTCCTCCTTCCTTCACTATCACTTTCCCGATGACGCGCGATATCTTGTTCTTCTGGCTGAACAGGACGAAGTCGCTTGGCGGCAGGCACCTCTTCCCGTCCTCCGAGAGTCTGAAGTGGGACGGGCACGCGCACTTGGCCTCCCCGCGGACGAACAGGCACAGGTCGGAGCAGCCGCCGTTGCCGAACTTGCAGTCGTTAGAGCCGATCTGGAGGGAGTCTTCGTAGACGAGGATGTCCATGACGCGGCTGACGTTGGCGCGGACGACGACCTCGCCGGCGCCGGTGTCTTTGTCTGCGCGCACGACGGCCCCCAGCTTCCAGTCGGCCCAGTACAGCTCGTTCCTGAAGAGGGTGAGGCCGTACGGGTGCGGGGCGCTGCGGATGACGGCTTTGGTGGCCTGCAATGAGGGCTGGAGGTAGGAGTAGGAGATGCTGACGCCGTCTGTACGGTCCAGATCGGTCCAGTAGATCCTCGACGTCCTGAAGTCAATGGTGAGGCCGTTGGTGCGGCCAACGTCGTCCCTGAAGACCTTCCTGTGGGTCCCGTCGAGGGCGGCCTGCTCTATCAGCGGTTTCTCTCCCCACGAGGACCAATAAAAGACCCCGTCGGCAGGGTTGACGGCGATGCTGGACGGCTTCACCAGGTCCTCCCAGACAAGGACTCTCCTGGAGGAGCCGTCGGTGCGGCACACCTCGATCCTGTCCAGGCCCATGTCGGTCCAGTACAGGTTGCCTGCGTTCCAGTCCACCGCCAGCCCGTCGGGGAAGTCGAGCCCGTGTCTGACGACGGCCTCGGCGCCGGTGCCGTTGAGGTGCGAGCGGGAGATGGTCTTGGCATCGATGTCGCTCCAGTAGATCCTGCCGTCGGAGCGGTCAAAGTCCAGCGCCGAGGCTTCCCTCACCCCCAGCACGGGGAGGACCGCCGAGCTGTCTTCACCCGCGCCAGGACGCAGGCTCATCCTGCCGATGGCGTCTTCTCGGGTGTACAGCAGGAAAGCGTCGGGGACGACGCAGGTCTCCCCGTCGGCATCGAGCTCGTACACCTGCCCGCCGTGGAGACCGTCAGGACAGGTGCATCTATGCCCCTCCGGAGTGGCCAGGCAGAGGTGTGAGCAGCCGCCGTTGAGGTCTCCCCTAGAGCAGGCATTCTCCCAGTCCGGCCGCGGCGAGGTCGGAGAGGCGAAGACGCCCATCAGGTTCTCCAGGTGCGCCGCTAGGATGGTCCTGTCCTCTCCCGTGTCCTTCCTGGCGCGCTGCAGGGTGTTCTCTTGCCAGTCCGTCCAGAAGATGTAGTCCCCTAGTAGAGTGAAGCCGAACGGGTGCGGCAGGACGGCGTCGATGAGGACGCGGCGGTCCGAGCCGTCAGCGGCAGCGGACTCGATCACGTCCTTGTTGGCGTCGCACCAGTACACCCTGTTGGTCTCGGCGTCAACGGCCAGGTTGTTGGGCCAGCCCAGGCCCTCGGAGACGATAATCTCGCGGTGGGATCCGTCCATCCAGGCCCGCTCGATCTTTGCGGCCTTGCCCCAGTCAGACCAGTACATCCAGCCGCGCGTGGGGTCAAGCTCAATGCCGCGCGGCTGGTCCAGACCGCCGCCGGAGACGAGGACGCGCCGGGCGGAACCGTCCAGACGAGAGACCTCAATGCGGTTGGTGCCCGTGTCCGTCCAGTAGATGTTTCGCGCCAACCAGTCGATGGCCACGCCGTCCACGTGCTCGACCTTGGAAAGAAAACAGGAAAAAAGAGTCTATTATTTGCAGCATGCTCAGCACTGTAGCAGATTCAGCCTCTTCTCATCCACTTACCGCTACATCCGAGTAAGCACAAGAGAAATTGCGAGTGATATTTTTAAAGCAACTCTTAAAGTGGCAACAACTCCGGAAAACTTACGTCTGTGACGACCTCCTCCATCGTCCCTCCAGCCAAGTCCACCCTGTTGATGCCGTTGAAGTGGTCCGTCCAGTAGACCTGCCCCTCCACGGGGTCGTACTCGATGGCGATGGCGTGAACGTCGTCAAAGTCGTAGTAGTCGTCAATCTTGAAATTGATGAAGAAAAATCCATAACATGGAAGTTTTTTGTAGGAAAACGAGATATACCTCGATCAGGACGTCCGTGAAATCGGGCGTGTCGAGGCTGATCCTGCGCAGCTCGTATCTGGTGGCGAGGAGCAGGACCTCATCCATGCTGCCTGCGCACGTCCTGTTGTTTAGCATCCTGAGGCCTGTGGGGCAGGCGCAGGAGAACCCGGCCGCGTTGCTGGCCGCCAGGCAGATGTGGGAGCACCCTGCGTTGTCCCCCCTGGAGCAGGGCGGCGGAGGGGCGCCCTCAACGGGCATCGGCTGGCGCTTCGGCTCGAAGACCTTGATGTCCATGGGGTCTAGGCGGTGGCGGAAACCGAGGATGCCAGGGTGCTTGGGGGACAAAGAGGTGTTGAACCGGTGGATCCCGTTGGAGGTCCAGTCCGTCCAATACAACTCCTTATTGTAGAAGGTAACGGCGAAGGGCTGCGGAAGCGAGTCCGGCGCGATGGGCAGCCTCCGCCGCTCCCTCCCCTCCCAGTCCACCGAGCTTATGTGCTGGCGCCCCTCCTTGGCCTCCACCCAGTAGAGGCGCCGCTCGTCCAGGTCCAGCGTGATGCCGTTTGGCCACCGCACGTTGTTCTCCACCAGGGCCACTCTGGAGGCCGGGTCTCCGTCCATGGAGGCGCGCTCGATCTTTGGCATGACACCCCAGTCGCTCCAGAAGATGAGTCCGTCGAGCGGCGAGAGGGCAACGGCGCGAGGCTTGTCCAGGTCCTCCCAGAAGAGCACCTTCCTAAGCCGCTCCTCCCTCCCCGCCCTCCTCTCCATGTCGACCACCTCGATCCTCTTGGTCTCCGAGTCAGTCCAGTAGAGCTTCCTGTTGACCCAGTCGCAGGCCAGACCTTCGGGGTTCATCAGATCGGTCGAAACCACCACGTCCCTCTCAACGCGGCCTCGCTTGCCCTTGTCGATCTTGGAGCAGCTGATGAGCCTGGAACGGGAGTTTCGACGATATGAGATAGAGGCTTGCACAAAAAAAAATCATGATTGAAGCACGTCATGAAACTGTGCTTGGCAAATCGAGCATGCTAAATTGAATAGGTTTGACAACGGTTTCTCTACCTTGATTCTAGCTCGGTCCAGCATATCCTGTTCTCCCTGAGTACGTAGTCTAGCGAAGCTGCGTCCTTGAGTGGCTCAACCACCACCAGCGGCTTGGAGTGCGATCGCCGCTGGGTGGGCGGGGAGATCTCCAGCAGCCGGATGTCCCGGTTGTTGGCGAAGAGCACCCATGGCCGACCCAGTCCTGTGAATGAAAATAGGGAGGAAATAAATTACGGGAATTGTCTTAGAGATGGTAAAAAGTAAAATTTTCTCTCATCTGAAAAAACGTGCACATCGAGAGTGCATAAGCGCCGCTTCTTTCGAGTCCCCCAGGGGGGAATCGAGGCTGAGAGAGAGCTTTCCAAACAAGCTTGTCGTCACGCAAGACGGGTGTATGTACGTGCTGTGCTGCTCCCCCCCAAGGCGAGGGAGCCAGGTCCAATGTTTGTCTTTTGGCAAAAATCTCGGGGGGAAGCTTTGGAAGCTTTGAACGCTGAGGAGCAACACCCGCAAGAATGAAATCGAGGAATACTCCTCATATAGTACAATGGAATTCTGAGACGGTCTCACAGTTTGACCATCTTCCCGCCCTTTCTCCCTCCCTTTCTTCTACTCCAAAAAATTATGGCCCAGGGATCTTTTCCCTCCTCCGGGTGTCAGTTTGTTCTTCTTGGTGTTTCTCGCTTGTCTGGGCGCGGATGAGAGGAAGGGCGGGAGATAGAATCTCGACCCAAACTGGTCCGCCTCTCTCGACCACCCCTTGCCCCCCCCTTTACTGTTCACCTCCGCCACCTTCTCCCGTATAGTTTCCTCTTCTATTCCCTACATTTTATTTCTATCCTGCCCAAAAGTTGCGAAGTCACATCGCTGGCAAAATGTTGGTCCTGGGCAACAGTGGTGCTTCCAATAGCTTCTCTGACATTTCACGTTCATTCTCAGCTTTTCTTGGATCCATCGGTGCTGAAATATGGGAAACATTTCTTCTCTCTTTTGCATTTCTCAGTTTTCTTTTCTTGTCGGTTGGTCTTCCCCCCCCCCCTCGAGCTCGTTGTAGTCAGATTTCAATCGCAGTGGGATTGGCTGCGCGCCCGTTCCCCGTCGCCCCCCCTTCAAGGAGCTCCTGTTTCTTCTTCCTCCCCACATAGAAAAATGGCATGCAAAATACCCGGTTCACTTTGTCATTAGTCCATTCAGGAGATACTTCCAATCGTCCAATGTGGACTTCAGATATCGGTCTAAAACAGGAGCCATCGCTACGTATCTGCGGACAAAAAATTCTAGGAAAGCGTTGAGGAACAATTCGACAAAAAGAAGCTGGGAGGGGAGGGGAGGTAAAACGGCGGTCAAACGACGACGACTACGACCATCACTCAGTCACCACCACCACGCTCCCCCTCCTTCCCCCCTGTTGTTCACCTGTGCAGACAGCCAAGAGGGGAGGGGAGGAGGGAGGGCACCCAGTTGAGCAAACGACCCGAGGGGGGGAGGCCAGCCATCAGTGGTCTCCCCTCCCTCCTTTTCCACTTTTCAACCCAACTGCCATTTCCAGTCTCTCCACCCGCCCCATTGTGCTCTCCCTCGTTTTCTTCTCCTTCTCTTTTACCCTCGTTGCTGCTCACCACTTCCAGTGAAGGGAAGATGCTCGCCGAACCCCCCCCCCCCTCCTCCTTTGGCCCCAACAGTTGGTTGTGGGCGCTGCTAAGCTCTCCCTCCCCTTCTCTTGCCCCCTACTTGAACCCTCCTTAGAGCAGTGATGATCGTCTTGGGGGCTCCTCCACTATTCTCTTCTTTTCCGCCTCTTTCTTGTTCTCCCCCCTTCTTTTCCCCTTGACTGATAGAAAAGGGAGGAAGCTCTGCCCTCTCCCCTAGCTAGGTATTGAACGTATACAACAATAAGTCGATGATGATACTCGAAATTCCGCCATGACTCGCCAGATCGACGTGGAGACAAAAATTCGAATTCTACGGAAATGGTAGAGGATCGATCAAAGCCGGCATACTGCTGTAATGCACGAAGGTGCTGTTCGTGTTTTCGGACTTTTATGCACGCTTTTCCTATAGGTTCGAAGCATCTGATTGTTCGGTAGCACACCCCAGGCAAGACGGAGGAAAAGGGGTTGGGGTCCTTCTGCACTATGATTTACCATGAAATTCAATCTTGACTTGATGAGTGCTGAAACTCGATCAACTCTCCCGGGGAAAAGAGTTGAGGTGGGAAGAAGCACGCGAGGCTTTCGCACCTCTCTGCACGATAAAAGATTCCTCTTTCGAGAACAAATATTTTTCAGCAAAGCTATAAGCTGGACACATCGTGATCTGCATCAAACAGTTTTTCTTACCGTCGCATGAAAGAGAGAAAATCTGCCTGGAACAAGGGTTCAATACGTTAGTCAAGTTTGATTGTCTGACTCTCTCTGGTAAAAGTGCCACCGAGGGCGCCAAAAATGATGGATGTCCGTGTGCATTACGAAGCCACAACAAGATCCGTTTGCGCGGGAGATTCCCTTTCTCTGCGATGACAAACGGCCTCTCTTCTTTTGTTTGACCTGACTGCGCTCTTTATCAGTTTCGTGTGTGCGAGCTTGGGGGCGGGCGAGGATATGTGATGGATGGCCCTAGGCGGTGGCGCAAACGAACAAGGGGGGGAGAATCTGGAGATACCGCTCCCCACCTCCTCTTTTGTCTTCCTACTAGGAAATTACTGGGAACAGCTAATCTAATGATGATTCAAATATGTGCCTATGCAACGGACATTTATTTCCTGCTTCCGCTTTCTTTCGAATGTCAAATGCAAAACAATGGAAGCATGGGAAGCACTATGGGACCAGGCATACACGAAAATAAATTTGGGTGGATAAGGTAGAAGTAAGCTAGGAAGAAAGCCTTCGGTAATTTCGTTTACATGCATGAGTCGGTGAATATGTGAGATAGTAGTATCATAAGCTTAGAAGGAGGGTCGTTGAGGGGTGGAAAGATCCTGGTATGAGATTCCAAGACATACTGACCTGCTGGGACAAGGGAGAGGAGCAGGAGGAGCAGGATGGCCGGCCTGTCGAACGAGAACGACAAGGAGGCCATGGCGCAAGGAAGGGGAGTTGGGGAGGCCACTCCCCCGGGGAGCTCTTCAGTCCTCCGGTCGACCCCGCCGGGTGCCTGTTTTGCCCTCGCCGGTTCCTTTCCGCCGCGAAACCCGGGTTATCGGGCTGGCCATCCCGCCGGGTGGCACTCAGGCCTGTTGCGCTCTCACTTTTGCAGCCCGGCACATGAAAACACGCTTCGCACCCCGTCGACGCACACTTCACTCCGATCAGGTCACCCGGAGACCGGTTCAATTTGACCCGGCGTTCCACAACCCTTTTCTTGATTCTTGAAGGCACTTTTCTCTTTTCAGTACTTCTGCTTTTCTGGTCTTTCTTCTTTCTTGTGTGTGACTGTGTGTTGCTGCTGCTTCTCCAAAACACTGAAGAAGCGCGAGTCTCCGCCTTCGCTGCTGCTGCGCTCTCGCCGCCTCTTTCACCTGTGGAGGAACGAGAAAGATCTTGGAATGGGAATGGGAATGGAGGGATAACAAGAACGAATTATTAAAACGTGAAAATAAATACATTGATTGGTACTATTTATTCTATTTTTTTCATTTGGAAAATGTCTTTGTTGCAATGATGATCGGTGACTTCATATAGACCATAGAGCTCTTTACGTTTAAAGCCTTCCATGGTTGGACTCTGTTCTTGTACTGT
>JAAUYB010024731.1_pt1 | contig 10344 bp, 11 predicted proteins | sample 7278071 | NCBI WGS metagenome assembly JAAUYB01 (sample SAMN14350121, study PRJNA611818) | marine sediment metagenome | isolation source: surface marine sediment (1.8m) | place: French Polynesia: Moorea | collected 2018-08 | reverse complement strand
TAATCAGATCGGTAAAGTAAAATTTAATAAGCTAAGAGGTGAAGCGATTAAATTACATTCCCAAGTGATTACTAACTTTTGCGAGAATGTTGGTATTGATAGAACCGCCAGACAAAACATGATCAGAACCGCGAGAGATAACGGTAAAAAGCTAGGTTTACTCGCTTAAATTATTAAAAAAGTTTCCATTGCATCGGATTTCTCCTACTTTCCCCCCCTGGTATAATAGCCAGGGGTTTTTGTTATCCTATGCAGCTTGTATTCTAGATTACCTTGTTATCGTAGTTGATCAATATTTGCAGTATTACCAGACTATTTCAGATATAGTGAAACTTAAACCCGTATGAACTATCTTTGAGGCAATAGCCACTATGGCATCTAATCAAGATAAAGATGACTTTTTCTATCCCCATTATCCCTATCGTGGGGAAGTTAAACCAGAAAATGTACTGTTCAATGCTAACTTACAAGAGTTTGCTCAAGAAGTTAGCTATATTTGCAACTTAGAAACCTCTGGAAAAATTAAACCCGAACAAGCTTATCGTAAAATCAGAGAACTTTGGAAAAAGCTGAAATTCTCGAAACAAGAATTAAAAATAGGAGAGAATTTATTTAATCAAGAATTCGATAATAATGGTGAGGGTGAGACGGATAATGATTAACGAAAAATCAAAGGTTGACCAATTGTCTCCTTTACAGTTAATAATAATGTAACTCTTACATCATTGCTCATAATGTCCCGTTCTAAAGCGATACAGTATTATATAGCTGCCCGTCTTCTCTTGGCACCGTTGATGGTGTGGACCATTGTTACCTTGGTTTTCTTGTTGTTACGGGCAACCCCTGGGGACCCGGCGGATGCTATTTTGGGGAATCGTGCGCCAGAAGCAACCAAAGAAGCCTTAAGGGAAAGTTTAGGGCTGAATAAACCTTTATTGTTGCAATATTTGGCTTATTTGGGGCAACTTCTCCGTTTTAACCTGGGAACTTCCATCACCAGTCAAGGTCAATCCGTTTGGGAAATTATTCGTCAGCATTTTCCCGCGACAGCTGAACTTACCTTTTATAGCATGGTTGTGGCCATCGCTATTGGGGTGACTATCGGTATTTTATCCGCCTCTCGTCCCAATAGTGCCATCGATGTGAGTGGGCGACTATTTGGTATTATTACTTATTCTCTGCCTATTTTTTGGGTGGGGATGTTGTTTCAATTAATTTTTGCGGTGCAGTTGCGCTGGTTTCCCCTAGGAACCCGTTTTCCCCTCAATCAAACCCCTCCCAGTGGACTGACCGGTATTTACACCCTTGATAGCTTATTTAGTGCTAATTTGGGGCAATTTTTCACTGCCGTTTATTACTTAATGTTACCTTGTTTTACCTTGGGTTTATTGTTAAGCGGTATTTTTGAGCGCATGGTCAGGGTAAACTTGAGACAAACGTTGCAAGCGGACTATGTAGAAGCAGCTAGGGCGCGAGGTATCCCCGAAAGGCGAATTTTGCTGGCCCATGCTTTTAAAAACGCTCTCATCCCCGTTATCACCGTCTTAGGATTGACGTTTGCTGCCCTATTGGGGGGTGCAGTATTAACAGAAGTCACCTTTTCCTGGCCAGGGTTAGGGAACCGGTTATACGAGGCGATCGCAGTGAGGGATTATCCCACCGTACAAGGAATTATGGTCTTTTTTGGGGCTATTGTGGTAGTCGTCAGTATTTTAATTGATTTAATAAATGCCTACATTGACCCTCGTATTCGTTATTAATAGAGGTAAACTTTATGTTAGACGGTAGGGTGGGCAAATCAGAGATGTATCTAAACTACCTGTAAAATGGAAAAGTTTGCCCACCTTACAAAACTGGGTTGTTATTTCGTTTAAGTCCCTACGGGAATCAATACTAATCTATAAAATTACTTTTAAGGTATGAAATACTTAAACAAAATCAAAACAATTTATCGACAAATTCTAATCCTAGTTTTAGTAGGATTTTCTATTTTGACTGTAAACGCTTGTGCTTCTACGGGTAATGAAAATCAAGTGGTTTTATCGGTTATAAGCGATCCCAAAACCTTTAATGCGGTGTTATCTCAAGAGTCACCCAATATTTTTGGTTTAACCTATGAAGGGTTAATTACAGAAAATCCTTTTACGGCAGAAAAAGAGCCAGCTTTGGCAGAATCTTGGGACATTTCTGATGATAAGTTAACCATTGTTTTTACCTTAAGAGAAGGGTTAAAATGGTCGGATGGTCAACCTTTAACGGCGGATGATGTGGTTTTTTCTTACAATGATTTATATTTGAATGAGAAAATTCCTAGCAATTCTCGGGATGCTTTGCGAGTCGGCCGTAAGCGAGATTTTCCCACTATCAGAAAGTTAGATGATCGACGCATAGAATTCAAAATTACCGAACCTTTTGCGCCTTTTTTAGATAGTGCGAGTCTTTCCATTTTACCCGCTCATATTTTACGCAAAACCGTCCAAGAAACCGACGGTAAAGGGAATCCTATATTTTTATCCACATGGGGAACCGATACCCCACCCGAAGACCTTATTGTTAATGGTGCTTATAAACTCAAGGAATATGTTACCAGTCAACGGGTTGTCTTTGAAAAAAATCCTTACTATTGGAAAAAAGATCAACAAGGAAATCAGTTACCAAACATTGAAAATGTTGTCTGGGCTATTGTAGAATCAGAGGATACGTCCTTATTACAATTTCGTTCAGGCAGTTTAGACTTTATTAGTGTCAATCCTGAATATTTTTCTTTGTTGAAAAATGAAGAAGATCGAGGCAATTTTACCATTTATAATGGGGGTGCTGCTTATGGAACTGTATTTATTTCTTTTAATCAAAATAGGGGTAAAAGAGATAGCAAACTATTAGTTGATCCTGTTAAATCTGAGTGGTTTAACAATGTTAATTTTCGGAAAGCCGTTGCCTACGGAATTGATCGCCCTCGCATTATTAATAATATTTATCGAGGGTTAGGCAGTCCTCAAAATACACAAATTTCAGTGCAAGCTCCTTACTATAATAAAGCAGTAGAAGGATATGATTATAATCCCGAAAAATCAAAAGAATTATTGTTACAAGAAGGGTTTACCTACAATTCAGATGGTAATTTACTAGATAGTAAAGGAAATGAAGTTGAATTTAATCTAATTACCAATGCAGGAAATAAAATCAGGGAAGCAATGGGAGCGCAAATCAAAGAAGATTTAGGAAAACTAGGAATGCAGGTTAATTTTAGTCCCTTAGCGTTCAATGTTTTGGTCGATAAACTTAGTAATTCCTTAGATTGGGAGGCGCATATTATTGGATTTACCGGAAGAAACGAACCCCATTCTCCTAATATTTGGTACACCGACGGTAACTTGCATATGTTTAACCAACAACCCCAACCTGGAACAACACCCATTACCGGACGAGTCGTGACAGACTGGGAGAAAAAAATCGAACAATTGTATATCGCTGGATCTCAAGAACTAGACATGGAGAAACGCAAAGAAATCTATAACGAAGCACAAGCATTAGTATCAGAATATTTGCCTTTTATCTACTTAGTTAATCCTTACTCATTAGGTGCAGTTAGAAATCGTTTTGATGGGATTGAATATTCTGCTTTGGGTCGTGCTTTTTGGAATATAGAAGAACTATCCGTTGAGGATAATAGTTAACGAGAGTTTGGGGTTAAATGATTTTTAACCCCTTTAAATTATCGCGAAATCAAGTTTTATCGATAACTTTTTTCCATTCCTCCAAAATAAAATAAGGAACTTTAATCATACTAATATCATCGTCTTTTAAAGGTAATTCTAGTACCCAAAAATTGTTAGTTTCCAACTTATCGATAATACCCTTAAAATTATACTGTCCCATATTAGGGGAAAAGGCCGCTTCATCACTAGCAAATACGTCAGGAACTTTCAGGGTTAAATCGTCTCGAATATTAAGGGTTAATGGTTGGGGGTGTTCAAACTCAAATAAATCAGGAAACCCCACTAAACGCAAATTAATGGTCGGTTGATTGTCTCCTTTTATCTCTTTGAAAAAAATCAATTGCCAAGGATTTTTATCTTGATCTCGCCAAGTTTGTATGGATTTATAGAGTAAAATATTAGGGGGAATTTTGCTTTCTCTGACAACAGCATAAGCAGGTTGTACAAATAATAAACAGATCAACCCCAACACTAAAATTAATTTAGAAAGTTTTTTACGCATTTTTTTCTGATTAAATCATTAAACATTGCCACATTTTTCATTTGCTGGAACCGCTTCCATCATCTTTTGAGGATGGGGTAAATTAAGATTATTCATAAAAGTAATAAACTGGTTGCGAGTACGTCCAACAAAGCGAGGATTATATTGTTTTTCCTCCCCAATGGTAGACACCGTATGACCCCAATAATCATGGCCAGGATACACCAACGTTTCATCCGGTAAACTAAACAACCGTTGCGTTACCGAATCATATAAAGTCCCCGCATCCCCACTTTGAAAATCCGTCCGTCCACACCCTCGAATAAATAAAGCATCCCCTGTCAAAAGACACTTGTGGTTCACAAAATAAGCACAATGACTGTCTGTGTGACCAGGAGTAGCGATCGCTTCTATGATAACGTTTCCTAACTGTAAAATTTCCCCATCCTTAATAAAACGATCTGCACAAGCAATCTGAGCATTTTCGGGGACAATCCCTAAACATCCCGTCATTTTTCGTAATTTTGCCGTTCCTGTGATGTGATCCGCGTGGATATGGGTTTCTAAGCAATATTTTAACGTTAATCCTAACTCATCGAGAAGCTGGCGATCGCGGTTAACTTGTTCTAAGACCGGGTCTAGCAGTAACGCTTCTTTGAGGGTGCGATCGCCGATTAAATAGGTATAAGTGGATGATTGTTCATCGAACAATTGACGAAAAAGCATAATTTTATCTCAATTTTTTATACTTCTACAATAATTTTACCCACAACTCGGTCGGTTTCACTATAAGTATGGGCCGCCATAATTTCTGATAGTTGATACGTCTTATCAATAATAGGTTTAACTTTTCCTTGTTCCAATAAATCTTTTAATTCAGCTAAATCTTTAACTTGAGGTTCGACTAATAATAATTTTGATTGTTTACCAGAAAAAAAGGATAAAAACCCATCAACTATTGAGGAAAAGCCAGGTGCCAATGTTAGATAAACCCCTTGAGGTGTCAAACTTTTCTGACATTTTCTAAAAGAAGAATTACAGACAACGTCGAAAATAATGTCATATTGCCTTCCATTTTCAGTAAAGTTTTCTTGACTATAATCGATGGTATAATCGGCCCCCAATTCTTTAACCAAAGGGATATTTTTACCACTACAAACCCCGGTCACTTCTGCCTGGTATGCTTTCGCAATTTGCACTGCAAACGTCCCCACACCACCCGATGCACCGTTAATGAGGACAGTTTGACCTTTTTTGACCTTTGCTTTGTTTCGTAAGCCTTGTAAAGCCGTAGAAGCAGCTAAAGGAACCGCCGCCGCTTGGGAGTGGGTCAAATTTTCGGGTTTAGGACTAAGACACTGAGGCGTTATCACCATGTATTCTCCATAAGCTTTACCCGAACCAGGGTTAAAAAAGCCGTATACTTGATCACCTAGCTGAAAATTGGCTATTTCTTCCCCAATTTCCACCACTTCCCCAGAAAAGTCGTGACCCAAGCATAAAGGAAAGTTATTTCCTGTGATAACTTTTAACATTCCGCGACGAATTTTGCAATCGAGGGGATTAACACTACTAGCGACAACTTTGACCAGTAATTGTTTAGCCGTCGGAGAAGGTTTCGTCACATCTGTATACTCAAGAACATCAGGAGAACCATATCGATTGAAGATAACACCTTTCATAACAGCCCTAAAAAAGATCCTGACCTTGTTAATTTTAGCAGTTTTTTGGGCATTCTAGAACCATAAGGATTCAGTCTCTACCTCCTTGTTTATTTTAGTCAATCCCATGCTAAAAATTAAGTTATTTAATCCGCAACATCCCCTAGAACATCAGGAACTAGAATTAAGTGATCATCGCCTTAAAGATGATGGCTGTTTAATTGGTAATTCTCCCAGTTGTGGGTTAATGCTTCCTAGTGTTAAAGTCCAAGAAGTGCATGGTAAATTTTTCACCGATAAAGGTAAATATTACTTTCAAGATTTAACGGAAAAAGGAATTACTCAATATAACGATGAAGCGGTTAATAATAAGAAATCCTATGTTCTAGAAACCGATGACATTATTCGCATCGGTGAATTTGTTCTGATTGTAGATGGATTACCTATTAAAAAAAAATCTAAATTTAGAAAAAACAAAAAAAACAAAAATGGTAGTTCATCTAATAAAAGAAGTTTGCAAAATATTAAAGCCTTAACCAGAAGAAATCGTCGTTCTGCGGATAAAAAGACAGAACCACCAGCAAAATCAAATCATATTACCATTGACCCCAAAACTACCCTAAACAACTATCAATCTGAACCCGTTTCTCCCTCTGAAAATCCCTCTAATGGGGCTGCTATTTCTCCCCCTCTACCTACAGCAAAAAAAGAAACGAAAACCACCCCTAAACCTGTCGAAAACCCGACTACAAATATTCAAGCTCAACCCCCAACCTTAGAAGGTGTAAACTGGTGGAATAAAGGTAAAATAACCGTTCGCTGTCTCAATATTATTGAAGATACTGCCGACGTTAAAACTTTTCGTTTTATCGGCACGTCTCCCACCTTATTTAATTATAAACCGGGTCAATTTGTCACCCTCAATCTTAATATTAATGGTAAACCAATTAAAAGAGCTTATTCCATTTCTTCTACCCCTTCTCGTCCCCATACTTTAGAAATTACAGTCAAAAGAGTTCCTGCGCCGGTGGATATTCCCGATGCACCACCTGGGTTAGTTTCTAACTGGTTGCATGACCATCTTAAGGTAGGGGATGAAATCACTTTAACCGGTCCATCGGGTAAGTTTACTTGTGTGGATAATAATACCACTAAATTGTTATTTATTTCGGCTGGAAGTGGCATTACACCGATGATGTCTATGTCTCGTTGGGCCTTAGATACCGTCGCTAAACGAGATATTACTTTTGTTCATAGTGCCAGAAGTCCAAGGGATATTATTTATCGAAAAGAACTAGAAGCAATGGCAGCCAATCATAGTAATTTTCACCTCGCATTAACCATTACGCGAGACGCAACCGGCGATCCTTGGTGGGGATTTAAAGGCCGTTTGAACGAGATTTTATTACCTGCTATTTGTCCTGATTATAAAGAAAGAGTTATTTATGTTTGTGGTCCCGATGGCTTTATGAAAGGGGTTAAAAATTTAGTAGAAGCATTAGGATTCCCGATGGAAAACTATTATCAAGAAAGTTTTGGAAGTTCCAAGAAAAAACAATCCCCTTCAAAAGAGAAAAAGGATAATATATCTGTTGTTGAACCGCCTAAAAATACCAGCAATAATGGTCAGTCTACTCCCGCAAAACCGGCTACAGTTTCGAGTAATAATACGTCTTATCCTGTGGTTTTTGCCAAGTCAGGAAAAGAGGTACTTTGTGATGACCAAATGTCCTTATTAGAGTTAGCGGAAGAAGAAATGATTGAGGTTGACTCTAGTTGTCGCAGTGGAGGCTGTGGGAGTTGTAAACTTAAAAAATTAGAAGGAACGATTCGTTATGAAGGGGAAGCGGATGGTTTGGATGACAATGACGAAGAAGACGGCTATATTTTAGCTTGTATTGCTTATCCTCAAGGGAAAGTTGTGATTGATGCTTGAAGGAGGCAGGAGGCAGTAGTTGGATAGTTCATCTATTTCAGCTTTAAACCACAAAAAATAGATTAGTAATTATCCAATTTTTCTTGGAGTAAACTTTGTAAAAAGCCGATGGTGTTGACCCCTACCTTTATTTATTGGTTGGCATTCATCCCCACCTAAATCCAGCTTGTTTTTAGCTGTAGAGATTTTAGGTGAGGACTTCTGCCAACATTCTGTTAAATCAAGGACTTTTATGGTTTTTTCCATCTAGTTTCAAGACCACCTCTTCGGGATGATGATGTTTATCTCGGACATCAAGAGGCGGTAAGACAGGGAAAAAGGGTTGATGAATACTGATTAATTGGGCTAAGGTTTTTTTCAGTTGAGTGCGAGAAACAATGGCATCCACAAAGCCGTGTTTTAACAAGTATTCCGACGTTTGGAAGCCATCGGGTAACTTTTCCCTTAAGGTTTGTTCGATCACCCGTCGCCCTGCAAAACCGATGGTGGCGTTGGGTTCAGCTAGAATAATGTCCCCTAACATAGCAAAACTGGCCGTTACCCCGCCCGTGGTGGGATGGGTTAAGACAGGAATATACATTAACTTGGCGTTGCGATGATGTTCGAGGGCTCCAGAGATTTTGGCCATTTGCATCAAACTTAACATTCCTTCTTGCATTCGCGCCCCACCAGAGGCACAAATAATGACCACAGGGAAGCGTTCGGAGGTGGCGTGTTCAATGAGACGACAGATTTTTTCTCCCACCACAGACCCCATGCTACCCCCCATAAAGCGGAAGTCCATCACAGCCAAAGCTAAGGGTAGGCCGTCAATTAATCCCGTTCCCGTTTGTACCGCATCCACTAACCCGGTTTTTTCTTGAGTGTCCTTGATGCGATCGCTGTAAGGTTTGCGATCGCAGAATTTAAGGGGATCGGTAGGGGTTAGCTGTTCGTTGAGGGGTTTCCAGGTATTTTTATCAATTAACTGGGCAATGCGTTCGGAACTTTCCACACGAAAATGATGACCGCATTCGGTACACACCAGTTGATTGGCCTGAAGGTCTTTCGTATAGGTTAAAGCGGTACAAGCTGTACACCTCGTCCATAAACCATCGGCAATTTCCCGTTCTTTTTGTTGTTCTTGAATGGGGGGTTCGGACTTTTCTTGTTTAGCAAACCAATCAAATATAGACATGGATAGAATATAAGATTAATAATTGTCTTATTTTACTCTTCTTCGGTAGGACTCAATAATAATAGAGCAGTCCATCGATCGGGGGAACAAACCTGCAAAGCAGCCTGGGACCCTTGACCACAATAAATTCCCAAACCAATATCAAGGACACGACTAGGAATATTATGGGCTGCCAAGAGTTGCTGCATCAATTCAGCCTCCCAGCGAGCTTTTGTGGTTTTGATAGTAATCCAGGACACCTTATTCATTTTATCAGTCATTATTAACCATTGAGCAATTGTCGTGTTATCCCTCAAAAGTATAGTAAAAGCAGAAGCCCCACCTACATTAAAAATAGATAGGTGGGGTAAATGTCACAAATGACAGGATTAATGGCGGGTTTTTTAGTAGGCTAAGCCCATACTGCGGGTTGTTTCTGCCCCAAGATAAACACGGATGCTTAAGAAATCCGTAGGACAAGCTGTTTCGCATCGCTTACAGCCCACACAGTCCTCTGTACGAGGAGAAGAAGCAATTTGACTTGCTTTACAACCATCCCAGGGAACCATTTCTAAAACATCGAGAGGACAAGCGCGAACGCATTGAGTACAACCAATACAGGTATCGTAGATTTTAACTTTGTGTGACATTGATTCCGGCTCCTTAACCGAGTGTTCTCCTTAGTCAAGCACCTTAACCTTAATAGATTAACGTCAAGGTTTCCCAACTGAACAAAGACTTAAGAGTATCTTATCTGTCTGTTGTAAAAATAGTCAGGATTAAGGGCTAGTTTACCGCAGTGGCAGAATGTCCTCACAAAAATTGCTATAGAACTTTAAATTATGTAACAATCTATTCCTAATCAGGATCATCCAATTGTTTGACAGAGACATCCACCACCTCAACGTCGATGGTTCCTGGGGGAGTCACCCGTTGAAACTTGCCGTTTTCAACTTGTAAGGTTTCACCACAATTGGGACAGCGAGTTTCTACCCCATTAAACCCTGTAAATTCGTAGCGACACACAGGACATTGATCCTCGGCCAAGTTACGCTTTACCCACCATCGTAAAACCCATAACCCAATCACTGGGGCAATTAAAATCACCCCCAATAAAATCAAAAATCCATTAACCACCCATCCCAAGCCAACGGAGACCAATAAAATGGCTAATAGGAGTAAATTGAGTAAACATCCTAACCCAGAGTTATTGAGCCATAGTAGTTTTGGAGAATAATTATTCACAATCTCTTTCCCAGGTTGCTGTATTTAGCGACTTATACTGACATCTTGCACCAGTACAGGAAAACTCAGCAACAAAAGACAGAAAATAAATTCTTAAGTAGTTACCATCAAAATAAACCCTGTTCCCTGTTCCCCGTTCCCTGTTC
>JAAUYB010066664.1_pt1 | contig 10346 bp, 10 predicted proteins | sample 7278071 | NCBI WGS metagenome assembly JAAUYB01 (sample SAMN14350121, study PRJNA611818) | marine sediment metagenome | isolation source: surface marine sediment (1.8m) | place: French Polynesia: Moorea | collected 2018-08 | reverse complement strand
ATCGGTTTGTTTAATATCAATTTCCATCAAATATTTTTGATTAACTTCTGCTGAACGGGGATAGCGAATGATGGGTTGAATAGATAAGGGAATTTCTTGACTATTAACCATTTAGTTTCCCTCCTTTGCAATCAGCTTAAGTTTCGTCATGGGGTTGCCATAATAGATATACAGAAAAGTAAAGAGGAATAAACGTTGATTGTCTCGATTCTTTTCAGATAAATAGTTTTCAATGGCTTTACATCTCATATTTTTTAAAATGGTTGCCACAGGAAGCTGGGGATTTTGTTGACATTCATCAAAGAAATTTTTAGCAACTTTAGCTGCATATAAATCGGCTACTTGACATAAGGTTCCAATGACTCCATTGGCTCCTTTTTCTAGGAAAAAAGTTGAAAAACCAACGCGCTCATCGGAATCAAAAATATTGAAACTTTCATCGGTTTGTAATCTTCCTGAATGACAACTATTCATAAAAACAAGACTAGAACAATTAGCTAAGCAATCAAAATCATACGCATATAAGTCGGGTAAAGATATTTGTTGCTTTTCATTTTCTTCTCCTAACATTGTTTCAGATATATTATTACCTAAAAACCCATGACTGGCAATAAAAACGAGACTAACATCTAAATCAACTGTATCTAAAAAATCCAAGAAATTATAAATATTTTCATGAACAATGGGATTAAACGGCTCAATTGTCTTTTTTTCTTCCCTAACCTTGGGTAAATCTTTTGTATTAAGATAGGCCACGATATTTCCACAACAGTTATGTTCTTCAATTTTGAGATCAATTAAACTATCCACCTCATCTAAATTATCAGGATCAGTAATATCTTGCCATCGCACTGTAACAAGATTTGCTCCTATATGTTGATTCTGTTTAAGTTCTACAAGTTCCCAAGGAATTTCAAAATTTGTCCGATCATTAATAACTAAATAAGATAATTGATTCTCAAGTTTTCCTTGTAATTTTAGCAACCATCCTCTTAGTTGTTTAGCTTGAGGATGTTTTTTTGAAAATCCCCGAATGATACCATACATCCTCCCAATTTTTGTCATATCTTCTGCTATTTTTGCATAAGATATATTAGGAGCTTTGAATGATTCTGTTGTTAACTGCTCACTTAATTTTAACGCGCCATGATAACAATTAATAATGATTGATTCTTGATCAAACTCATCATTTTCTATGACGATAACTGCCATTTTTTGGGGATATTTTGTATCAATTTTTATCCCAAAGGAAGAGAATTCATAAATATCAGTTTCTTCAGTTATTATGTCGCTATTTTCAAGGTCTAAATTTTGTTCTTGTCTTAATTGTTCTAGGGATTTTTCTTGCTCTGATGATTGAGGTAAAACAGAACTAGGTTGCTTTTTAATAGCTTTTTCAATTAAATTTCCCATTCTTCCACCTCCCAAGTTTCGCTAGGTGGAATAGAGACAACTTTTGCCCCTAATGCTTTAGCTAATAATAAGGGTAATTCAGGATATTGTTGAGATTGAGGATTTAAAAAGATGGTTTCAACTTGATCTAAATTACCAATTTTTTGAGCAATTTCTAAGGCATCTTCTACCCCTTTTCTTCCTACAGGTGTTTGAATTTTCCCTAAATAACTGGCTTCTATCGGAACATTTCCCCGTCCATCACTAATGACAACTAAAATGGCTTTATGGATGGTATTTTTTCCATGTTGTAAAGCATGACGTAGGGTGTTTAAGGTTAAGTCTAGACCATGTGCTAAGGGTGTGGCTTTCCCTTTTTGAGTTTCGTCTAAATCCAATCCTCGACCAATGGAAGGGACTAAAATACTTTGAGCGAATATTTTTTTTGCCCGTAATTCTTGCGGGTTAATCTGTATAGTTGAAGGGTCAATATTTTCGGGAGCAATACCTACTTGAATTAAAGCAACACTGGCTCTTTGAGTATAAGCCCAACTAATATAAGGAAGTAATTGATCTTCCCATTGACAGTTATCTAAACAGGTATAATCAATCAGTAAGGTGAGCATTTGTTCAGCCACCGGCGCACGACGATGACGATATAAATCTGTGGGTAATATGGTTAATTTCTGCTCATTATTTTGTTGGTTTTTTTGACGAATTTTGTAGAATTTAGCTGCTTCTAATACTGTCCTAATAATATCTAAGTCTTGTGCGTTGTTGGTTTTTTCAGCACCAATAATTGTCCCTTTTGCTATGGTTTTTTGCCGAAATCCAGCAGTGGGTAATTTTAAGGAAGCCATTTCTCTTTCGATGGGGGCATCATCTTCTTGATAAGGTTCTTTTAACGGAGCAATTTCTGGAATAATTATTGTTGGTAAAGAATTAGATTGTTCAGGTTTATTAACCGATATTTCTCTATTATTGTTTGCTTGTTCATTACTTGTTAAAACGGGTAATATGGGCGTTTCTGAATCACTAAAATCCTCGAATTCAACCACTTCTGTTGATTTTTGTTGCTCAATTTTTCTATTTTCTGTAGAATTTTCTGACAAGGTTAACCCGATCATTTGAGCCACGCTATCCACATGATTAACTGTTACTTGTTCTGCGTTTTCCAGTTGAGCGAAGGCAGTAGAAAAACGAGTCAAGGAAATGTCACGGCGATGATAAATATTGGAAACAGAGCTATAGTTTAAAATTCTTTCTAATGCTTCCCCAGTCATTGCTGGTTTCATCAAATAAGCTTGTTGTAACCATTGTTGTAATTCAACGTCAATCTCTGGTTCATCAGATAATAATTCCTTTTTTCTTTCCTGCTCTAATAACTGTTTAATCTGAGTAATTCTATTTCTATTATCTTGAAATTTTCCATTCAAACGCAGAGCGAACCGATCTAATAAATGGGGTGAAATCTTACCAATTTCTTCTTTTTGACTGCTTAAACCCACTAACCAACATACATTAGGTTGCAAAATTTTCCCTTGTCCATGACGTTCTAAATGGGCCACATCGGCTCCCATTAACACCACACAAGCTCTCATAGCTGCTAAACTTAACTGAGTTAAATCAGGGATAATAATTAATCGAATCTCATCGCTATTTTCCCCTTGTCCTAATAGTCCAGGTTGCCATTGAAAAGCAGATGTTTCTAATTGATTGCCGAAGCTCATTTGTCCCCACCAATCATCCTCTGACTCAAACGTTCCTAACTTAACTGGCACAACGTTTTCGCAATTTGTGGTTACTTTCAACAGAGAAACTAATAGACTTCCTATCTGTTGTAATCCCATCGGTGAACTATCAAATAACAAAAGACTCCGTAATCCTGGATTCAATGCCACACAACAAAGAGATTGAAGTAAAGGACTTTTTTTGACAGTTTCTAAACTTAAGGTCAACTTCATGCCTTTTGAGCCAATTTCAGAACCTCTTTAACTTTATTATGGTCGCTTTGAGTCCAAGGAAGCTGACTACTTTGAAGAAATTCGGGACGACGATGACTAAGCACTAATTGAGCAATTTTTTGAATATGTTGTGCTTTGACTGTTGGTTCTTTTTCCCTAGCAGCATAAGCACGAGAAGCCAAAGCCATGATATAGTCCCCTCGGTTCCCTTCTGCTTGAAACGCTTCGGTTAAACTCACACAAAACTCGATCATCTCATCAGACATAGTTACATCCCGAAAGTTGTTTTTTGCTTCTTTCAATTCTTCTTTATAGCGTTGATCATTGTTCCGTGCTTGTTCTACTTTCTTCGTATATTCTGAAGCATTACCCACCGATAGGTCAAATAATGCCTTATCCCAGTCCATCACCGTTTGTAAAATCTGCTTGCGTTCTTCTTTTTCTGTTTGTGCCTTAACCGCTACCATTAAACCAAATCGATCTAATAATTGAGGCCGTAACCCTCCTTCTTCCGGATTCATGGTACTAACTAAAGTAAAAGAAACCGCTTCTTCTTTTCTCTGTCCCTCTCTCTGTACCACTAAAACCCCTGTTGAGGTCACATCCAGAATAATATTGACAACGTGATCATCCAGTAGATTCACCTCATCAATATACAGTATTTTATCCGACGCTTCTTGAATCAAACCCTTTTGCCAGACGGCCTCAGTCTTCATGAGTTGATCAATGGCCCAACCTCCAATTACCCGATCTTCTGTGGCGTTGATGGGTAACGTAACCGGCAGTTTCTTTTCCATCATCACCGAAAACGCCCTAACCGCACTGGATTTTCCTGTCCCCCGTTGTCCACTTAATAAAACGCCCCCGATACGAGGGGCGATATAAGCCAGTTCAAGTGCCAGTTTTAGCTGTTCCTGACCCACTAGCCAGGTGTAGGGGAGGATTTTCGAGGTGATGGCTGTCTGAGTCATGAATCTTCTTTTAACGTCCATTTCATGGTGACTTGCATCTGCACATCTACCCCCGCTTTGGCTAACATGGGGACTCCTGCCTCAGAATCAAGGGTAATTCCCAGTTGAATCTGGAGTTCACTGGGTTTTGTCTCCTTCTTCATCTGCTTAACACTCTCGATCACTTTCGCCGCACAAGTCCGAGTTAAGGCTAAACCTTCCCCAAATAAATCCCCGGTAGCTTCAATAACTTTTGACCCTCTACCTCTTGTCGTCAGTAGGGGGTCATCTTCCTCATCTTCTGGTAGGGGTTTGAAATCATCATCAACCTGGATATAAATGACAACTTCCTCATCCCCAATTTTGCTGATACTTTTTGCGATCGCCATACTTTCCAGTTTCCGTTACATTTTTTTCAATTCAACGCCTCCCCACACTCCCCACACTCCCCACACTTCCCAATAGGGATAAGGGGGGTGCGGTTTGAATTTCCACAGGGATTAATCTTTCAACCAACTAAACATGGCCCGCAAATCTTTACCCACTTCCTCAATGCGGTGTTCGGCTTCTTGACGACGCATAGCGGTGAATCCGGGTTTACCAGATTGATTTTCGAGAACAAATTCCCGTGCAAATTGACCGGATTGAATTTCGCTGAGAATTTGTTTCATTTCGGCGCGGGTTTCGTCGGTAACAATACGAGGACCTCGGGTTAAGTCCCCATATTCTGCAGTATTAGAAATACTATCCCGCATTTTGGCCAGTCCCCCTTCCACGATCAAATCCACAATTAATTTGACTTCGTGGAGGCATTCAAAATAGGCTAATTCGGGCTGATAACCCGCGTTGACTAAGGTTTCAAACCCGGACTTGATCAAAGCGGATAAACCACCACAGAGGACCACCTGTTCCCCGAATAAATCCGTTTCCGTCTCTTCTCTAAAGGTGGTTTCGAGGATACCAGCACGGGTTCCGCCGATTCCTTTGGCGTAGGCCATCGCGCGATCGCGGGCCTGTCCACTGGCATCTTGATAGACGGCGAATAAACAGGGAACCCCTTCTCCTTGTTCGTAGGTTCGACGCACTAAATGACCGGGCCCTTTGGGGGCAATCATGACCACATCGACGGTTTCGGGGGGAACAATTTGACCAAAGTGGATGTTAAAGCCATGGGCGAAGCATAACACCTTCCCTTCTCTTAAATTCGGTTGAATTTCTTCTGTGTAAATCGTTTTCTGCACCTCATCCGGCAGCAAAATCATGATCCAATCCGCCGCACTGGCCGCATCGGCCACGTTTAGCACCTTTAGCCCCGCTTCTTCGGCCTTTTGTCGTGATTTACTGCCGGGATACAGCCCCACTACCACATTCACACCACTATCTTTTAAATTGAGGGCGTGGGCATGACCTTGAGAACCATAACCAATGATCGCTACAGTCTTACCTGCTAATAAATCAAGGTTGGCATCTGCATCGTAATACATCCGAGCCATGAGGCTGTCTCCTAATTTTCTTACAAACTCTCCATTATATAATCTATAAGTCCTATGGTGTGGATTTGGGGATTTTGTAATCTTTCCTTTTGTTTTTGCTGCTTAACTGGGATTGACCCACATCAAGGTTTGACCATATTCCACGGGTTCCCCGTTGGCGACGGCGATCTCCATCACTTCTCCAGAGACTTCGGCTTCGATCTCGTTCATCAATTTCATCGCTTCAATAATACACACCGTTTGCGTATTCCCAACGCGATCGCCTACTTCCACAAAGGGGGGTTCATCGGGGGCGGGGGCGCGATAAAAGGTCCCAACCATCGGGGAGGTAATGGCCAGCCATTTTTTCTCTGCAGGAGATGGGGCGGGTTCGGGGGGTGAGGTGGGGGTGGGGGCCGTAGAAACCGCAGAGGTGGCCACGATTTCGGGGGCGATGGATGGAGGAGACGCTTGAGTTGTCGCGCTCACCTCTCGACGCACTTTCAACTCAAAGGTGTCTGTTTTGAGGCTAACTTCGGCAATATCCGTATGAGCGATCGCCCCTAATAACTCTCGCAGTTCGTTAAAATTAATTGACACAGATTATCTATCCCATAATCATTGATCAAACATCGGTTGTCTCTCTAAGGACAACCATTCGGGCTTTAAGTTTCCCGTCCAAGATAGGACCCATCACGGGTATCGACTTTAATTTTTTCCCCAATGGAAATAAACAAAGGCACCATGACTTGTGCGCCTGTTTCGACAATGGCGGGTTTGGTTCCCCCGGTTGCCGTGTCTCCTTTTACGCCGGGATCGGTGTCGGTTACTTCTAAAATAACTGAGGTGGGTAGTTGCACCTCTAAGACAGTCTCGTTCCAGAAGAGAACGTCGGCTTCCATTTCTTCTTTGATGTAATTAACCGTTGTTCCCATTTGGTCGGGGTTTAAACGCACTTCTTCGTAGGTTTCCATATCCATGAAAACGTATTGTTCCCCTTCCTTATAGGTATGTTGCATGGTGCGTTTTTCTAGGTTAGCCTGGGGAACGGTTTCTCCAGCACGAAAGGTTCGTTCTACCACGCTGCCGGTTTGGGCATTTTTTAATTTGGTTCGCACAAAGGCTGAACCTTTACCGGGTTTAACGTGAAGAAATTCAACCACGCGCCACACCGAACCATCTAATTCAATGCTGGTACCAGTCCGAAAATCGTTACTAGAAATCATGAAAGGCGTTTAAAGCTTAGAAATTCCAGATTCATTTTACAAGAGTTTGGCAACCCTGAACCATGGAACCTCATATCTGTTAACATTTTGCTTTGGCGACGATCGCCCGATGACGGGGACTCACAGGGGTTATTTTTGGAGAGTCAAACCCGACTTCTGTGAGGACTGTTCCCATATCTAAGGCAAAATATTGATCGAGATAGGGTTCGGTACTTTTCAGGAGGGTGAAGACATAAGGGGGCATTTTTTTAAAGGCTTCGGCGCGGGGGTTCATGTCCATCAGGGTCAAGTATCCCCCTGGTTTGAGCAGACGACGGGCTTCTTGGAAAATCGCGATCGCTGCTGCTTGGGGGAGTTCATGGTACAACAAAAAGGTCGACACTAGGTCAAAGGACTCTGACGGGAGTCCGGTTTCTTCTCCTGCTGCGTGTACCCAGTTAATGGCAAGGTTGCGTTGTTGACTGCGGTAATGGGCGACGGCTAAATGATAGGCCGATAAGTCCACGCCGGTTAGCTTGGCCTCGGGGTACATTTCTTGGAGGGGAAAGGTACTCATCCCCACGCTACAACCGATGTCTACAACACTTTGGGGAGTGATGGGTAACTGTTGTTTTAAGATTTGATGATAATTGTGCCGTAACCGGGAATCTCCATTCACCCCTGCTTCTGGCCAAATACTGGCATGGACTGCGTAAGCGGCTGATTCTACTTCTAGGGCTGATTGCCAACTTAAATTACCGCTATCATAACCATGAAAGGAACAAACGTAATAATCAGGATAGATGAGGTTGGGGTTTTCAACCTTAGTTATTTCCTCTTGCCAGTTATGTTCACAGAGTTGACGCACATTCTCTCGCCAGGGAACCCCGATTTTTTCTGCCCGACTGATAATCATGTTGCGGGCTTGATGTTTGGCGAGTTTGGCTAGGGGTTTGATGGATAAAATGCCATTGATGACACGGGAGGCCATACTGGGTTGAGGTTGAACAGGGGTAACAGTCATATAATTCTCGTGATGTGGCTTGTCTCAGTAACCAAGTCGTATCGATGGTTACTCAATGGTTTTCGTTGTCGATTGTACCATTTTCTGTTTCGATGACTGTTAAGATTTTCTCTTCTAAGCTGGTTAAAAAGGGACGCTCAATTTTCCCTAACGCCTCTAAAAAGGTTTTCACTGAATCGTCTAATTGATTTTGGTTGATTTCAGACAAGCGATCGCTGATTTTTTTGATTTCTTGTTGTTGCTTCGATGAGTAATAAACATCTTTTAAGTTCTCAATTTTTACTTGAATTATTCCATCCCAAGTTCTCACTAAACAAGAAAAGTTTAAAACTTCTTCAATAATACACCACTGACCACTTCTTCCTCTGAGATCAGGATTATTTTTAATAACAATTCTGGCGACTTCTCCCACACGCCAAGGGTTCGGCACTGGCCGACGCTCACGAATTTCATCAACAATGCTTCTTTCTTGATTATTGTTTCTTCTGGTTTTTACCGTCTTTTTGATGATTTTATTGGCATTTCGTTTCTTTTTATTTTTATTAATTGCTGGCAAAGAATTAATAGAGTTATTCATAGCTAAAACTTCTTGATTGTCAATTGTTTTTCCCAGGATAATGGCTGTTTTTATCCTTAATTTACTTTCCTTGGTTGCTTAATTAACTCAAAATGTTTTTCAGTCAATTGAGTTTTTTTATGGTCTATTATCCTAATCTATTATAACACAAAAATCAAGCCCCTAATTTTCTGATTTTGATGATAATCTGGTTACTATTTTCCCCAAATTAGATGATTCGGCAATGGGTTAAGTTGCCACAAAATTGATGAAGTCAACCTTTCACCCCAGATAAAATTATTTTTTTATTGTTGAAAAAGCTGTGGAAAATATCCCTAGACATGGGGAAATCTCTCAAAAATAAACAAAATCACTTTGTGTAACAATAAATAACAAATTCTTAAAAGGGTTAAACATAAAAATTATTAAGACTAAAATATGACACAATGGTGCATAGACATTGACAATTAATTTTAACGGCTATGAATACAATTTATCCTGTTGTTTGGTCTAATAATAAAGTTTTATTGATCGATCAAACCTATTTACCCAGTCAATATACCCTAGTAGAAATTAGTCGTTATGAAGATATGGCAAAAGCCATCAAAACCATGATTGTTCGGGGTGCGCCAGCCATCGGAGTTGCTGCTGCTTACGGAATGTATTTAGGAGCGAAAGAAACTAACACAAAAGACAGAGAAATATTCTTAAAAAAATTAGAAGAAGTTGCCGAAACATTACGTCAAACTCGTCCCACTGCAGTCAATCTTTTTTGGGCAATTTCTCGAATGTTAAAAACTGCTTACGAAACCCTGGGTACAGTAGAAGAAATCAAAACTATCTTATTAGAAACAGCACAAAAAATTCAAGCAGAAGACCTACAAACTTGTCAAGACATTGGTCAAAATAGTTTAGAAATATTACCCAAAAATCCAGACAAATTAAGCATTCTAACCCATTGTAACGCAGGGGCATTAGCCACAGCCGGTTATGGAACCGCATTGGGGGTAATTCGTTCTGTCTGGACAGCAGGAAGATTAAAAAGGGTTTATGCGGATGAAACGAGACCCCGTTTACAAGGAGCAAAATTAACCGCTTGGGAATGTGTTCAAGAGCAAATTCCTGTGACTGTTATTAGTGATAATATGGCAGCCCATTGTATGCAAAAAGGACTGATTGATATGGTGGTTGTTGGTGCTGATAGAATTGCTGAAAACGGAGATACTGCGAATAAAATAGGCACCTATGGAGTGGCAGTTATAGCGAAAATGCACAATATTCCTTTTTATGTGGCTGCCCCCCTTTCTACAGTAGATTTTAGTTTAGAAAATGGGGAATTAATTCCCATTGAAGAACGAGATCCCTCCGAACTTTCTACAATTGGAAATACAATAATTTATCCCGATGGTGTTGACTACTATAATCCTGCTTTTGATGTAACTCCCGCTCATTTAATTACAGGCATTATTACTGAACAAAAAACAGTTAAACCAGAGGAATTGATTCATTTAAACCCTAGTTAAAATGACTTCTAAACAATTTTTTTAAGGTTATTTTCTTAATCTTTCGGGTGAGAGGAATCACAGTCATCTGCTGCTTTCTATCATATTCTAAAATAGTTATTATTATGCTTAATGATCAATAATTATAAGACTTGTAAATTAATGTTGACGTAGTCAGACATAAATATAATTAACTGTCTTAAGAAATGTAAACAAGCTGTAACCCATCTCCCTGCTCCCTTTGCTCCCTGCTCCCCCGCTCACTTGACAGTAAGGTTTAT
>JAAUYB010028170.1_pt1 | contig 10351 bp, 11 predicted proteins | sample 7278071 | NCBI WGS metagenome assembly JAAUYB01 (sample SAMN14350121, study PRJNA611818) | marine sediment metagenome | isolation source: surface marine sediment (1.8m) | place: French Polynesia: Moorea | collected 2018-08 | reverse complement strand
CTCAAATGGAAACGCTCTATGATGTGATAATAATAGGGTGGACATTGCCCACCCTACATTTAATTGTCATTCTTCTACTTTTTGTACATTTCCTGCTTTTACCCAACCCTCTTGTTGACTCCCTGATAAACGAACTTGTTGCCAATCTCCATCAGAACTGGTTTGGAGTATAATCAGTTCATCATTATAGTCAACACCGCCGATTCTTTCAGCGTCTGAGTCTGGTTGCGATCGCAAACTTAAACCCGTTGACCAAGTAACTTTAGCCCGATAGGCCCCAGTCGGTAAGTCTTCTTTTTCTTCTTCGACTACCTCCTCAACTTCTGGTTCTTTGGCTACTACTTCTGCAACTTCTTGAGTTTCAGTTTCAGTTTTAGCAACAGGTTCAGGATCGGTTTTTGCCGTGGGTTCTGGGGGTTTCTCTTCAGCAAAAGTCGGCTTTTCAGGATTAGCAGACATCCGAGCAAAGACCACATAAGCTAAAGAAGCGGTTCCCCCTACCAGGAGAAAAATTCCCAGAAAAAATCCTAATAAAAATTGAAAAACACCAGATAAACGATTCATAATGATTTCGATGTGATCAGAAAAAACTTAAGGTTGCATATTAACGTTTAATACCCTCATTTGGCTACAGTTCAAAGATTGTTTAACCTCTCAGCTAGATAGAGAATTTAAACTACTTTGACGAGAAGCTAAACGGGCTTTGCCAGCGGCCGCCCAATTTTGGAGAAATTCGATTTCTTCTTGAGCAGTGCGGGCTAAGGGTATAATTTGACTGGCTGCTTCTAAGACATCATCGGTGGTAAAGTCACGATTTTGACTAAAGCCAATGTGCATGGCCTCAATTAAGGTTTGTTCAATTTCTGCCCCCGAAAAATCTGGGGTTTCATAAGCAAGTCGCTTAATATCGTAAGTCTTGAGATTATGGGGACGCAGTCTAGATAGATGGACGTTAAAAATAGCTTCTCGTTCCCCTTGAATGGGTAAACCTACAAAGAAAATTTCATCAAAGCGGCCTTTGCGTAACATTTCTGGGGGCAAGGCTTTGATATTATTGGCAGTAGCTACCACAAAAACAGGGGATTTTTTTTCTGCTAACCAGGTAATAAAAGTCCCAAACACACGGCTAGTAGTTCCTCCGTCTCCTTTTCCTTCTACCCCAGCAAAAGCTTTATCAATTTCATCGATCCACAGAACACAAGGGGCCAAAGCTTCTGCTAAACTAATCATCTGACGGGTACGAGACTCAGACTCTCCCACTAACCCCCCAAACAGTCGCCCCACGTCAAGACGTAATAGGGGTAAATGCCAATGATGGGAAATGGCCTTAGCTGTGAGAGATTTTCCGGTGCCTTGAATACCTACCAACAGTAAGCCGCGAGGGTGGGGTAAACCGTAGGCTCTCGCTTTTTCGCTAAATGCTCCCCCACGACGCAATAACCAGTCTTTGAGGTTGTCTAGTCCCCCAATATCGGAAATTTGTTCGGTGGCGGGGTAAAAGTCCAGAATTTGGGTTTGACGGATGGATTGACGTTTTTCTTCTAAGATTAATTCTACGTCTTCGGCTTCAATGCGTCCATGACTGGCAATGCAACGGGTTAAGACACGGCGTATTCTCTCTAAGGATAGTCCTTGGGAGGCTCTGACTAATTCATCTACTAGGGTATCAGATAAGGGTTGTCCTGTAGCTGCTAAGAGCCGTTGTATTTCGCTTTTTATCTCTGTTGCCGTGGGGAGGGGAAAGTCAACTACGGTGAAGACTTCGGTTAATTCTGGGGGTATTTCCACTTGGGGGGCAATAATGATCAGATTTTTAGGTTGAGATTTTAAGCTACGGGCTAAATTTCGCAGTTTACGGGAGATGGAAACATCTTCAAGGAATCGTTGAAAGTCCCGTAAAATGAAGATTCCCCCGATATTATTGGGCAATTGTTCCACAAATTCTAAAGCTTGGAGAGGGTTGCGTCTACCTACTCCTTCATTATTAGGATTATCTTGATAACCGTCTACAAAATCCCAGGTATAGACGGAACGGTTTTTCATTTTTTGGGCGCATTGAGCGATCGCATTTTCCAGTCTTTCTTCTTCGGGGGTGGGAATATAAATTAATGGGTAGCAAGCTCGCAGGAGTAGTTCAAATTCTTCTCGAAAGGTCATCGTTAATTAGAAGAGTTGGTTATATTTTAAGTAACATAGCATATGGTTATAATTATTATTAAAGAGTCAGAGTAAGTTATGAGTTTAACTTTATATTTTTTACGTCACGGAGAAACTGAAAGTAGTCTCAGTGATAGCTTTTGTGGAACCCTAGATCCTGATTTAACAACCCAAGGAAAGGAAATGGCATCAGCATTTGCTGATGCTTATCAATCTTTTGATTGGTCAGCTATTTATGTTAGTCCCATGAAGCGAACTATCGCAACAGCTAAACCACTTTGTGAGGCAATAGGAATGGAAATGGAAGTGAAAGAAGGTCTCAAAGAAATGAATTTTGGAAAATGGGAAAATCAATCCCGTGACTGGGTAAAAGAGCATTTTTTAGAGGAATATATTGATTGGATGACTGAACCAGCCTGGAACCCTCCTCCAGAGGGTGAAACAGCAGTACAAGTTGGGAGTCGTGCTATGTTAATTATATCAGAAATTGAAGCAAAATATCCTGATGGAAATGTTTTGGTTGTAGCCCATAAAACTACTATTAGAATTATTTTATGTCATCTATTAGGCATTGATTTAGGACGTTATCGTGACCGTATTGATATGTTAGCTGCTTCTGTTAGTATCGTTGAATTTGGCTTACATGGTCCACTATTAAAACGTTTAGGCGATCGCTCTTATATGAGTCAAGAATTACAAGCTCGTGCCGGAACATAATAGTTATGATTATGTATTAAATATGGAATAAAAAAGATGAAAAATAAATTAACCTCATTGGCTATTATCCTGCTAACCACGCTTTTGATTGTTCTGAGTTCTCCCATAGTTTTTGGACAGAATAATGAGGTCACAGGCAATAAAATTGACGGTTATCCTGTGATTTTAAATGATCAAACCTTATTTAAAATTCAAGCCCCAACAGGCTCTTTTTCCCCTGAAGAAAGAGCAGATACTATTACGACAAGACTCGAAAAATTTGCGGAAGATAGTTCTTTATCTATTGACTCCATTAAATTAGAAACTAAGGAACAAATAACCAGTCTCATTGCTGAAGATAAAATCTTAGCAACCTTAACGGAAGAAGATGCTAATGCTGCTAGAAAATCTCGCCAAGAATTAGCAGATGAATATTTAGAAATTATCAAAACATCTATTGGTCAATTTCGAGAAGAAAGAACCTTAGTTGCCAGAATTTTTAGTCTGGTTTGGACTGTTATTGCTACTCTATCTCTTTTCCTTATTATCAAGTTAATGGATATAATTTTCCCTAAAATTTTTAATCTATTAAATCGCTGGAAAGATGAGATAATTCCTAGTTTCAGAATCCAAAATGTAGATTTAATCAGTTCAGCACAAGTAACTGAAGTTTTAATTGGAATAGTTAAATTAATTAGAGTTATTGTTTTTTTATTGATTCTGTTTCTTTATATCCCATTTATACTCAGCTTTTTTCCTTTAACCCGTAAAATATCTAGCAAAATTTTTGATTATATTTTACAAGCAAGTTTATTTATTTCTGAGGCAATTATTAATTATATTCCCAATATTTTTATGGTTGGGTTAATCGTCTTATGTACTTATTATATTATTCGGTTTTGTAAGTTTATTTTCCGAGAATTGGAAAGAGGTGATATTACCATTCCTGGGTTTTATCAAGATTGGGCAATTCCTACTTATAATATTCTCCAATTCCTAATTATTGCCTTAGCTGCAGTGGTAGCTTTTCCCTATTTACCAGGGTTTGATTCCCCTGCTTTTCGTGGTATTTCTGTATTTTTAGGGGTTCTTTTCTCCCTAGGTTCAACCTCTGCTGTAGCTAATACAGTGGGGGGTGTAATCTTAATTTATACCCGTGCATTTCAATTAGGTGATCGCGTACAAATTGGGGATATTATTGGTGATATTGAAGACAAAACTTTGCTAGTTACACGCATTCGTACTCCCAAAAATGTTATTGTCACTCTTCCCAATGCTGCCGTATTAAATAGTAATGTTGTTAACTTTAGTGCCTCAGCAAGAGAAACAGGAATACCCTTAATTATTTCCACAACAATTACTTTAGGTTATGATGTTCCTTGGCGCAAAGTTTATCAGGTTTTATTAGCCGCTGCTGAGACAACAGAGTCCTTATTAAAAGATCCGCAACCCTTTGTTTTACAAACCAGTTTAGATGATTTTTATGTCAGCTATGAATTGAATGTTTATACGGACAAAACCCGTAAATTATTTTACATTTATTCTGATCTTCATCAAAACATACAAGACAAATGTAATGAGGCAGATATTGAAATTTTATCCCCCCATTATTCTGCCATTCGTGATGGTAATCAAAATACTATTCCCGCTAATTATTTACCCAAAGATTATCAAGCACCAGGATTTAAAATTGAGAACTTAGGTAACTTATTGAACAAAAATAACTCAGAATAGGAGATAGGTTCATTATGTTAGATGATTGGAAAAGTTTAAGTAAATGGTTATCTAACCCTACAGTTGAGAAACTGATAGAACTTGCCATTGGAATTATTTTTGTTTGGATATTGTTACGCTTATTACGTCAATTTCTGGGACTTTATATCAAAGATTCAGATATTCGTTATCGTGTGCGAAAAGGCATTACCTTTACTGGCTATTTAGTCATATTATTATATACTGCTAGTGTCTTTAGTAATAGTCTCGGACAACTAACAGTTATTTTCGGGGTTGTAGGTGCAGGTATTGCTTTTGCAATGCAAGAAATTATTGTTAGCTTTGCCGGTTGGATCGGCATTTCTTTAGGGCAATTTTATAAACCAGGCGATCGCGTCCAATTAGGAGGTATTATGGGGGATGTTATTGATATTAGTATCCTCAGAACAACTTTAATGGAATGTGGAGACTGGGTAAAAGCTGATCTTTATAATGGTAGAATTGTGAGAATTGCTAATAGTTTTGTCTTCAAAGAACCTGTTTTTAATTATTCAGGAGATTTCCCGTTTTTATGGGATGAAATTACCGTTACTGTTAAATATGGTTCAGATTATCGTTTAGCCAAAGAAATTTTGGAAACTATTGTTAATGAAGTGGTAGGATCATACATTCCTTTTGTTAGAGACAAATGGGATAAAATGGTACGAAAATATTTAATTGAAGATGCACAAATTGAACCTATTGTCACTTTAATTGCTAATGATAATTGGCTAGAATTTACTATTAGATATGTAGTTGATTATAAAATGCGTCGGGGTATAAAAAACGAACTTTTTATGAGAATATTAGAAGAAATTGATAAAACAGAAGGTAAAATTAGTTTAGCTTCTACTACATTCCATCTGGTTGAAGCTCCTACTTTAAATGTGAATATTAAACAATAATTTTTCACTAATATCATACAATATTACAAGAAATAATACAGATAATAATAAAAAAAGAGTCTGGAGATTACTGATTGAAGGAGAAAATTATTTATATATTTTTCCAGCATTACCTGAAAAAAATAGAGGGTTAAGTGTTCCTGTTATCACTCTTTATAAACGAGACAATGGGACACAAATTTTAATTCGTAATTCATTTGTATCTGATTAAATTAATGACGTAAACTTAACCAACTTAGGTTACAATTTTCAATATAGTAATTTATGTACAAAGATATGAACAATACAACCTCACCCACTCTATTAAGTCCCTGTAAACTAGGAGATATTACCCTAAAGAATAGGGTTATCATGGCACCTTTAACCCGTTCAAGAGCAGGGGAAAAAAGGATACCCAATGACCTCATGAAACAATATTATACTCAAAGATCGTCAGCCGGATTAATTATTAGTGAAGCGACGGTTATTTCCAAACAAGGTTGCGGGTGGTTACATAGTCCAGGTATTTATTCAGAGGAACAAACAGAAGCTTGGAAACTAATAACCCAAGCACTTCATGAAAAGGAAACTCCCATTTTTTTGCAACTTTGGCACTGCGGAAGAGCATCTCATAGTAGCTTTCAAGAGAATAATCAATTACCTGTTTCTGCATCGGCAATTAAACTTAATGGGGACTCTATTCATACTCCTATTGGTAAGCAATCTTATGAAACTCCTCGCGCTTTAGAAATAGAAGAAATTCCCCGTATTGTTGAAAATTATCGCTTAGGGGCTGAAAGGGCCAAAAAAGCAGGTTTTGATGGGGTAGAAATTCATGGTGCCAATGGCTATTTAATTGATCAATTTTTACAATCAAAAACTAATCAACGGACAGATAAATATGGGGGCAGTGTTGAAAATAGATACCGTTTTTTACAAGAAATTTGTGAAGCAGTATTAACTGTTTTTCCTGCTCATAAAGTTGGAGTCAGATTATCACCTAATGGTAGTTTTAATGATATGGGTTCCCCTGAGTATCGGGAATTATTTACCTATGTTGCTCAACAGTTGAATATTTATCGGTTAGGATATATTCATGTGATGGATGGTTTAGAATTTGGATTTCATAACTTAGGAAAACCAATGACATTAGGAGATTTTCGTGAGGTATTTGATGGGGTATTAATGGGAAATTGTGGTTATACACAAGATAGTGCAGAAGCAGCAATAAAAGCCGGAAATGCTGATTTGATTGCCTTTGGAAGACCTTTCATTAGTAACCCTGATTTAGTAGAAAGATTTGCTAATAATTGGCCTTTAAATCCTACTGATGATATGACAACTTGGTATTCTTTTGGAAAAGAAGGTTATATTGATTTTCCCACTTATCAAGAGAGTCAAAATGGTGAATTAATTTCTTTTTCTGAGTAGAGATGTTTCAGGAGGAAACATCTCTACATTAAATTACATTAATAATACTTATTTCGTGAAATGTTAAGTCTCATTACAAAAATAGGGGTAGGACTTGTAATAGGTTCAGGGTATTCAGGTATGATAATTCAAGTAACTTAAATAGCCAGGTTCTAAATTATAATGGGTCTAAAAATAATTGAAAACTTTGATGCTAATTTTACCCTCACACCAGAAGCCAAAGAAACTTTATATAGTTTATTAACAAATGCAGAATTTATTCAACAATTTTCTCAACAATTAGCAGACAGAGAGACATCTATCCAATTTACTGAATTATTATTTCAACCTGTTCCTTATAGTAGCCAAACCCCCAAAGGAATGCCCTCAGAATTTGAGAGATATCACAATTCTGATGAATACATTATTATTAATGTACCACCTAATTTTATGTTTAAGTCGAAAATATTTAAGCCTAGTCGTCTTTGTGCTATTTACCGTAAAGTTAAGTAAGATTCTTGCGAGTTAACCTCATTATTTTCCCATAAATTCCTATGACTACTGAAACCAAAACCCCAAAGCTAAATAGCTTAGAATATTTTCCCTATCTTAATGAAAGTGGAATAATTACCGCAGAATTTAAAAAAAAAATTGGTGTTTATGCCATTTTCGATCTAGATAAAAAGCTGCAATTTGTTGGTTATTCCCGCGATATTTACGCCAGTTTAAAACAACATTTAGTCCGCCAACCTCATAATTGTTATTGGCTAAAAGTTGAAATTATAACTCGTCCGAGTCGAACAATTTTAGAAGAAATTAAAAAGAGTTGGCTAAGTGAAAATGGGGTTGTTTCTCTAAATAGTGAGGAAAACCAAAGATTATGGACACAACCCATTGATGCTAAAACTTCCATGACAGAAGCAGAAAAAGAAACCTATAAAAATAGTGATGAACTTACCCAAATTAAATTATTGAAGAAGATTTCTAGAAGAGTTCAAGGGGATATTGAAGACAGATTAAAACATCGTGGAAATCAAATGGAAATACGCTTTAATCCTAAACTGAAAGAACAAGGATTATTGGATTTAAAGTAAATTACATTATTCGGAGTTCAGTGGGGGCATAATATATTATGCTCCTACAAAAGTTGATAAATGTTGTACATTAAAAAGTGAAGTAAACTTTATAATATAAGGAGCAATCAATAATGACATGGCGTGGGTCCCTGAGCGTACCAGACCGTATTTTTGGAACATTAGTCTATTGCTTTGCCGTTTTTGACACCATGTTCTTTGGTAGTTTTCTACTGCAACAGTTTCCCATTTTTAACTTTCTGCTGCTTCCTGCCTTACCTGTAGGAATCACTTATAGTGTAATTGGGTCTGTATTAGGACCTTTGGGCAATTTTGCCAGTTTTCTTGTCTTCATGATACTTTTTGTCGCCGTGGTACGAAATGACAGAATCAGCCATTTTATCCGTTATAACGCAATGCAATCGATTCTCATTGGGATTTTGTTAGCCTTAGCAGCAATAATTATGCAGTATGTTCTGATTCCTGCCTTGGGAGGTAGTGGTATTCTCATAGAAACCCTTTTCAACGTGATGTTTTTAGGTGGCATGGCAGCGTCTTACTTTTCCATGATTCAATCAGCATTAGGACGCTATGCCGAAATTCCTACGATTTCTGAGGCTGCTTATTCTCAGGTTCGTTGGTAGGTTCAGGGGACCTTGTATCACTCATGACAGGGTTTTCTAAGCTACCAATACCCTCAATTTCCACCCGAACTAGATCTCCTATTTTGAGGGGGCCCACCCCTTCAGGGGTTCCCGTCAAGATGACATCTCCTGGGAATAAGGTAAGAATGTGGGAAATGTAAGAAACGATCGCTTGGGGAGAAAAAACCATTTCCTTAACTAAACCAGACTGTCGTGGTTCAACTTCATTATTGATAAAAGTTTGAATACTGGCCGCAGCACTTAATTCGCGGATAACCCAAGGTCCTAGAGGACAAAAGCTATCAAACCCCTTTGCCCTAACCCACTGATTATCCTTTCGTTGAAAATCACGGGCTGTGACATCATTAGCAATAGTATAACCCCAAATTTTGCTACGGGCTTCTTGAGGAGAACAGTCTTTTGTCACTTCCCCTATGACTAAGGCTAACTCTCCCTCATAGTCAACCTGTTCAGATTGTAGAGGATAATAAATCGGACTTCCCTCTCCCGTAAGAGTAGAAGGAGGTTTAAGAAAAAGTAAAGGTTCCTCTGGAACCATATTCCCCAGTTCAGCAGCATGGGCCTGATAATTTCTCCCCACTGCAATAATTTTTGACGGGAAACAAGGGGCCAAAAATTGATAAGTATCAGCCTTTAAGACGACCCCACTGGGTTGTCCTCCGTCCCAGGGAGCAGCGTCAAACACTGCTACACTGCGGTTAAGGTTAAGTGAACCGTAGTGAATATTTCCTTGAGTTGTTTTTACTCGAACGTAGCGTTGAGGCATAAACTTGAGCAGTCAGTTAGGTTAAAGATAGACCAATCAGCCATTGAATATCGTAGCAATTAGTCATGCAGTCGTAGTATGATTTTAAGGGAATCTGTCTTAAAAACGACATTTTTTGTCTTGATTAGTTTCCAGTGATCCTTGCTTCTTGATCTCAAGACCATGACTGATCACGAAGCCAACCCGTCCATAAGGAGTTTAACGCAATGAGTCAACATTACGAAATGATTTATATATTGCGTCCTGACTTGTCAGAAGAACAGGTTAAGGAAGCAGTGACCAAATATCAGGAATTTTTAACTGCAAATAACGCTACAGACCTCGAAACTAAGATTTGGGGAAAACGTCGTCTTGCTTATCCCATTAAGAAGAAGTTTGATGGTATCTATGTTCAATTTAATTATCAAGCAGATGGCACCCAAATTGCACCCTTGGAACGGATGATGCGTTTAGGGGAAGATGTCCTACGCTATCTTACCATTAAGTTGGAGAACGTCTCTTCAGAAACCGCAGAGGAAGAAGTAGAAGAAGCAGAAGCAGTAGCAGAAGCGGTAGAAACTGAACCTGTTGCTGTTGAAGCTTAAAAAATCATTATTTACTTAACATCAAGAGATAGGAAGCTGACTGTTTCCTATCTTTTCTTTTCTCTATTCTTTAGATATTTCTAGATTATTAAAGCCGAAAATGTCCCTCAGTCGTCGTCAATTTTTTACTGCTTCTTTAGGAAGTTTAACTCTAGTTACTTCTTTATCTCAGACCATGTTTGCTGCAAATTATTCTATAATAAAACCTGCGAAACTTAAACCAGGTTCAGGGGTTAGTTTAGTTAGTCCTGCGGGTACAACTTTTATCACTGAAAATATTAATATTGTACAAGAGGCAGTGAAAGCATTGGGCTTAGTTCCTTATTTGGATTACAATTTAATTAAAAATAACCCGAAAATTATT
>JAAUYB010071272.1_pt1 | contig 10353 bp, 18 predicted proteins | sample 7278071 | NCBI WGS metagenome assembly JAAUYB01 (sample SAMN14350121, study PRJNA611818) | marine sediment metagenome | isolation source: surface marine sediment (1.8m) | place: French Polynesia: Moorea | collected 2018-08 | reverse complement strand
GTCCGGCACGCCGGGGTCCTCGGCCACCTCCGGGGTCTCCCGGTCCTCCTCGGTATCTTCCGTGGCCTCCGGAGGGAAGCCGGCGGACGGGGCCAGACCGGGCGGGATCGGCTTGGGGCCGTCCAGCAGATCCGACACTAGCGAGATACTGGCAGAGTCCACCGTATGTTCGAGCCCGATCGGATCTCGATCCATGCGCTCGTCCCGGATCTCGTCAGTGGAGAGCGCCCCGATCGACCAATACGCCTTGTCTGCGATGGCGACCTTATCGGGGTCCTGCTCCTCCTCGAGATCATCCCATCCGAACTCGACCTCCGGTTGACCCAGCGGGCCGGCGATCACGCCATCCAAGATCCGCTTGATGTGGTTGGCTAGCGGCTTGGTGCCGCGCATGATCCTGTTTTCGCGGCTAGCCTCACCGAAGCCGGCGCCGCCCAACCCGGATCCGCTCGGCTCAAAGCCCAACTCAAACGCCGACGTACCAAACGCACTGGCAGTGACGTGCATCAGCCACTGCTCTACTTCGTTGGTCGGTTCCTTGTGCATGTCCACTGGGCCGGTCCCTTCGCCGCCCGGGACGAACCGCACCTTGGCCCGTGCCTCGTCGTTGCCAGTCAGGATCTCGTCGAAGATCCGCTGCAACTCGCTTAGTTGGCTGTCGGTCCATTCCTTGGGGACCTTATACCACTGGGCCGGGATCGTGCCGGCGGAGTATAGGCTCATGTCGAGCGTCTGCCGGCGTAGCGCCCGGTTCACAGTCAGCATGACCCACTCCATCGGAGGGTAGCCATACGGCGATCGCGTCCGCTGGTGGTAAGGTGCGTACACGATCTGCTCTCGGGTGAACTCGCCGTACACCACGCCCTTGATCACCTGATCATAGGCCGGCAAGGGCGGCAGGGGCGGGCGGCCGTATTCATCGATGATCGGCTTGATCGTGGATCCGTCGATGATCTCCAAGCCATACAGCCCGCCGGCTCGGTTGGGGCGCAGGTAGATCGTCGCAGCGTCGATCGTAAACAGATCCTCGAGCCACATCGCGAGCCAAGTGCCGAAGTCATCCTCCTTGTTGGGCGAATGGAAGAATGACTCTACCTCGACTACGGCCTCCTCGAGATCGACCTCGCGCTGCTTGCGTTCGGATCGGGAGATCCCGCGCTTGGCCTTCGGCCGGATCGACCACGACAGCCCGCGCATCTCCGACTTCCTCGCTTCGATCGCGAGCCGGGCGATATCGTAGCCATCGCACATCGAGCGGAGCAGATCGAAGGAGAATGCCTCGTACGTCCGGGGCTGGGTGGCCACGTTGCGCCCCGGCTGGTAGTCCCAGCGCCGTGGCTCCTCCTGCGTGCCGACAGGCGACATGGGCACGCCGGGCCCGTGGTCGGTCACGTCGTTGATCTGGCCGGAGACGCGGGCCACGGTATCTGCGTCCACCGGGGTCTTGGAAGTGGCGAGATCCGCGGCCTTCGTGATCTCGTAACCTAGGATCCTCATGTCTCCGCCTTGCGCTTCTCTTCAACGGACGATCGATAAAAGCCTAGCACACCCGGCGCCCCACTACCAGTCAACTCGGTCAGCGCCCATACCGCGGCATCCAGCCGATCCGGGCTCGCTTGCTTGCCGTCCGGCACCCACGACGCCCACTGATCCTCGAGATCCGCGAAAGCGCCGGCGTGGTGGACCATGCCTCGCTCGTACAGAGCGGAGATCGGCTCGGCCCGGGTGCGCTTGCCGCGGCTCGCCGTCACGGCCTTGTAGTTGACTCGGCTATCGGCTGTGCGGATCACGTGCTCCACCATCTCGCCGCCGTTGTTGACCTCACCGACGATCAGATCGGCAGTGAGTGTCTGGTACAGCGTGGTGGCGGCCTTGCCCCAGCCGGCCGGCGTGGCGCGCACGCTGACGTCATCTAGGACGATGTAGTGATCGTGGTCCTTGTCGTCGTGTTCGTCGGCCTCGTGCTTAAAGGCGCCGGCGGCGATGATCCCGGTTTCGGCTGCGCCTTCTGCGCTGCTGGCCTCGGGGTCTACGCCGACCACGATCCGGTGCAGATCCGGCAGCCGATCGGCCGACCATCGGTGATCGTCGATCCAGATCCGGCGGACCAGCGCCCCGGGCACGTCCTCGAGCATCTCTCCCTCGAGTTCCTGCCGGCCCAGCGTCGTGCCGCCATATCGCTTGATCAGGTAATCCACCAACCCGGGATCGAGATTGTCGCGGTTGTCGATCGTCTTGACAAGCGACTTGACTACATCCTCGTCGCCCATCAACTCCCGGACCAGCGGATGGGCTCGCTTCGGCGTGCCGGTCGCGATGATCTTGGCCGGCGCGATGCGGACCGCGTACCGGATCGCCTCTTCCCACGCCATCTGCCATTTCTTCCACAGGCCGATCTCGTCCGCCCACAGCGCGGCTAGGTTCTTGCCTTGGATCGTGGGCGCCCCGTCGTCAGCCCCATCCGCCCAGATCGTCGCTCCGTTCCTTAGGCGCATGTCGTGGAGTGATCTGTTCCATGACGCCACGATCGGGCTCTTGCCCCTGTCCACTTCGGCCCGGGTGGTGTTGAACGCGGCCAGCAGGCCGGACGGTCCCTCGACGCAGGTATCGCGGGCATCGGCGTACGTCGGGGCCACTACCGCGAACTCCAACCCGGGGTTGTCCCGGGCCCACTCGGCTAGCGTGTTCGATCCGGTCCATGTCTTGCCGCCGCCACGGCCGCCACGGATGTACCACGTGCGCCAGTCGCCGGCCGGCGGGATCTGCTCCGGGCGGGCGGTCGCACGCCACGCATCCGGATCCGGCATGGATGCGCGCCGGGCCAAGATCGCCCGGGCTGCGAGGGTCAAGATCGCCTCCGCCTCCTGTGGCGGCAGCCGCTTGGTAGACGCCATAATCAGCGCCCGGTCGGGCGTCTCTTACCTCGGTGGCGCGGGCACCGTAGCATCAGCCGGCCGCCGCGGTTGTACACGGCCCACTTCGCTTCCCGGATCCGAACCAGCGTATGATCAAGCACGAGATCCGGTTGGTCGGTCTTGATCTGCCAAGTGCGCCGACAGGATCGGTGGCTGTCGTTCGGGCAGACTGCCGTTACGCTGATGGTGCGGGAGCCGATCACAGCATGCGTGATCAGCGGGCGATACCCGGGGTCTAGAGGCGGGCGATCAGCACCGGGCCCAAGATCCGCATTGACCATACCGTCAACCAGAATGTCCATGACAGTCCGATCGACAGCCAGATAAGGGCATCCATACTAGCGTGTCAACTCCATCCACACGGCCCGGGCGGCGTATACGAAGATCGACCCGCCCAGTAACAGGCCGACGATCTCCAATGTCCCCATGTCCACGGTCCGTCTCCGTCTTCTTGGTACCGCGGGGCGAGAGGGGCTGCCCCGCGGTTACCACCCAAGTATAGCATCGCCGGACCAGATCCGACGCTACTTTCATGGGATCGGGATCTCGATCTGGCCGGGCGGCCGGTCCCGATCCGGGGCGATCTTGGCCAGCGTCTCGCGGATCTTGGTCGCGTCGGCATAAAAGTCATCGGCCGCTTCCTGCGCCTCCTCGCCTCGCTGCTCCAACTCGGCGGCCTCACCCTCGAGCGCCATCCGGTGCTCGACTATGTCGGCACAGGCCGGAGCGTGATCACAAACGGGCTCGTCGTCGCGATCCAGCGGGGCCGGCTTGCCCCAGCCGTCCCATGCGTGCGGTTGCAGCATCGCTAGTTCTGCCCATAGGCCGTGGAACACGGCCCGCTGCTGGCTTTCCTGATCGTGGACGATAGGCGGTCGTTGAAGTGCCACGATGTGTTCGGGTACTTGTAGTTGCCTAGGTTGGGCACGGATCCGGAGAAGCGAGTGAACCAGCGCCCTTTGTGGTTCTTGTGCTCAAAGAAACGCACACACTCGCCGGCGTCCAGACCCCATATCTTCATCGACGTGACGCGATCGTTGGCCACGCCGTAACTCGAGTTGGCCTTGCGGCACGCGTCCACCGATCCCCATGATGCGTTCCAACCTAGCGGGATCTCGCACCATGTATCGTTGTTGGGCGTGCCCTTCCTGTTCGTGGCGCTGTGGCAGATCCGCGTCTTCGGGCCCTCGTAGTTGGCGTGGTTGTAGACCACCACGCGGAAATGCTCTTGGCTGGTGCCGCATCGGTCGTCCACCCAGCCGCCCCACGATCGGGAGTAGTGGTACTGATCGATGCCGTCATCGAACCAGCCCGGGGCGCCGTGGATGAATGGATGGTTATCCGGCGGCTCGGCTGCCGCAGCCGGCGCGGCGATCGTCAGGGCCAGCAGGAGCGCGGCGATCGGGGCGATCAGTCTGGTCGTCATCGGTAGTCTCCTTCTCGCATGTGCCGGCCGCACGTCCGTCGTCGCGTGCCGGTCGTCTTCTCGTTCCAACCACAAGTGGCGAGATCGAGGCAGTCGCCCTCGTCGCACGCCATCTCGTCCATTCGGTGCGGATCGTCCCAGCCGAGCACGGCGAACGCGTCCTCGAGAGCGGACAGCCCGCCCGTGTGGACGTGCCCGTTGCTGTAATAGGCGAACTGCAGGACCACATCCTCGAGCGCCTCCCTCAGCCGATCCTCGTCGGTTTGCGGTTCGGCCCAGTCGAGGTGGCCCTGCGGCCCCTTGGCGCAGACACCACAGAGGGAGCCAAACCGCTGATCCGCGAACGGATGGTGCTCCGGATCGAACGCCGGGCCGTGGGCGATCTTGCCGGCTCTGATCCCAACGCGGATCTTCGGCCCGATCTTAGCCATGGGCCCACCAACCCAGCCACTGGCCGACGATCCAGCCGACAGTGAAGCACAGGAACCACAGCCGGATCGGCGTGTCGGTCACGATGACGAACACATCTCTGATCATGCCTTCCCTTTCTCGATCAGGGCCATCGCCTCCGCGATGATCTCGTCCTTGTCCAGCCCGTATTGCTCGGCCACTTCGCCGGCCATCTTGGTGACGTCCACCGTCACATCCACCCGATCCCGGTACTTGCCCGGGCGGGCGCCCTTGAGCAGGAAGATCAACAGCGTATCGCTGTACCGACGGATATCGGTCACGTGCTTGCCGGCGGAGACCACGGGCTCGACCGTCCCTTCGACCGCCCGCCGCCATGCCTCCTGCTCCATCGCGTCGATCGCGGTCTGCTCAGCCTGCCGGAACGAGAGCGCGTATTGCTCGTCCGCCTCCATCCATCGGTAGTGCGTGGATCGCTCGATCTCGGCCCGCCGGCATGCCTCGCTGATGTTGCCGGTCGCGGCTACGCTGGCCAACATCACGCGCTTTTTTTGCTGCTGTACTGCGTTGCGTGCTGCTCTGGATCCGGTCCTAGGGTCCCGTTTCTTCGCCGCCATCGTCTCCTCCGATCTTAGCCCGGGCGGGCCTTTCCGGCCCCAGCCGACCCGCCCGGGTTGCCTGCCACGGCCTCCCGTCCATTTCCCTTACTCTCGCACTGGAATACAACGGATATGGGCCCTGACCGGCCCAGTCTACCATCCGAAGCCGCCGCGGTCGATCCGCCATGGGTGCCGATCTTGGGATCTGGCTTGTGCCCGGCGATCTCGCTTGCGCTGCCGGATCTCGTCCCGGTGGGCCGCGTGGTAGGCGCGGGATCTGGCATTCTCCCGATCTCGGTTCCTCGCGTAGTGCGCCCGGGCCGCGATCCGGCGGCATTCACGGCATCTGCCTGCGGGATCAACGCCGACGATGATCCGCGGGTGTCCCTTGGAGCAGCGGGGCCCGGGGTGATCATCGGTATGGGGCGCCCAGTTGCATACTGTACAGAGATCGAGAATCGGTCTTATCCATGGGGCCGGATACTCTCTTGTGATTGGCGGCCGGCCCGGGGCTGAGGGAGGAGGTGGAGGAAGCCCAACCCCGGGCGCGGCTCAGGTGATCAGCGTCGGCTTGTGCGCGATCGCTGGCTGCTCCTCCTTGGCCTTCGGCTTCTCGGCAGCGGGCTCGGGTGCCGCCGCGTCCTCCGGGAGCGTCTCCGTGGTATCTTCCTTGCCCTTTGCGCCCTTGGGCGGGTTCTGGGCCGACTTGCGCCTTGTAGGCATCTCTTCGTGTCTCCTTTGCGGTCGGGGGTTACGTGATCAGTGTAGCACGCGCATGGCTGCTGTCATAAGCACCACGACCACGGCAGCGGAGATCGCCGCCCCGACGATAAACGCGTAATCCCATGCCGTGATCTTCGGCTTCCTGCTCATCGCGGATCGATCCGGCGCCATTTCATGATCCGGGACTTATGCCGGCCGGCGCGGTCGCTCTTGACGTAGTTGAGCGCCCCGATCGTACCGCGCTTGCTGGCCGCCACGAAAGCAGCACCGACAGCGCCCTGTGAAGCCGGCACGCCGATCGCATCGCAGAGATCGTCGGCGGTGAAGGTCGCGCCCATCGGCTGCCCGTCGATCCACTCCCGGGCGGCGAACTGCCAATCCGGCGTAGCGCCGGCGGCCTGATCCACGCCATCCTGCTTGGCCTGCTCCTCGGGATCGGCAGCGCGGTACTTGGCCGGCGGATCTCCGATCGGCCAGACATACTCGCAGCCATCGCACAGCCACCGACCATCCCGGATCTGGCTGAACCGATGCGGTCGATCCGGATGGGCCATACCCTCGGCTAGGCTCGTCTCAAACGCGCCCATTGGCCCGCTCCATCTCGGCCCTGCGCTTGGCCTGCCGCTGCTCGTACCGGGCGACGTACCCGGAGGCGAACGAAGTCGGCCGCTCTCCGATCGCTGCCACTCGCTTGGACAGATCCGTGATCTGGCCCTTGGTCAGGATCGGCTGCATGTCCGCGATCGAGTGCGCACTGATAGTGGACGCTCCGCCCGGCGCCTTGCCGGCGGGGCCCATCGGCTCTGATCGATCCACGATCTGGTCCGTGCCGCCGAACGCCGGCGGCTGTGGGTACTTAATCCGCTTGATCATCGCTTGTCTCCTGCTCTGCGCCCGGTCCGCCCGGGCCCTTGCTGCCGGCAGTGTAACCTGCCCGGTATGCGGCTCGCAATGCGTACACCACTTCCATTCGCCCGTTCCACTCCGGGCTGTTGGGGCGGATGCCTTGGAGCCTCGCCTCGTACGGGGCTACGATCTCCCCGAAGGTGCCGTCAAGTCCCGGATCGCCAGCGCCATCTGTCGCCATGAGTCCACCTCCCTTACACCCAACTCGCGCAGCCGGGTGGCGAATAGCCCGCGGCCAAGATCGCCAAGCACGATCACCGCCACATCATCGCCGCCGTTGACCTGCCGGGACACGAAGCGCCATATCTCCACCGGGGTACCGAAAGACGGCTCCCTGATCGCGTCCCACACTACCAATAGCAGGTCGGCGCTGCCCAGCGCGGCCATGTTCACCGCGATGCTCTCCTGCGATCCGCGCCTAGCGTCGTATGCCTTGTGCGGATCGAACAGATAGATCGGCAGATTGAAGTCACGGATCATCACCTTGGCCCGGACAGATCGATCGTCGGCGTCGCCTGTGTAATCGATCGGGCCGGCCAGATAGGCGTGCTTCACCGTACTTCCCTCGGTTCGACAGGATCAGTCTCCACGAGCCGGCCCGTGGAGCCAAACCCGTTGGTGCCGCGGTCGCTGTCGGCTAGGTCCTCTACGACGTCCACAGAGACAGGATAGACGCTGTGTGGGACGATCTGGGCCAGCCGCTCGCCGGCTTTGACGGAAATCGGCTGGTCGGTCCGGTTGATCACGCGGGTAAACAACTCCCCGCGGAAGCCATTGTCGATCGTGCCTTGCACGACGTCGATCCCGCGCCGGGGCGTGCTCGATCGGTGCTCGATGCTGAACCACCAGCCCGGATCCGGCTCGATGGCGATCCCGGACGGCAGATCAGCCGGCACGCCGGGCAAGAGCCGGGCATCCTCCACGATCGCCAGATCGAGCCCGGCATCACCGATATGATACCGGATCGGCGGGATCGCGTCTTCCCTCAACAGCCGCACTCGCAGCCTCATCAGTAGATCTCCCTTCGTTTGCCGTCCACGTACAGCGCGAACGTATCGAACACATGGTCGGGGTGTCGGTATGTGGTGTTGATCGAGCGGGTGTGGGTGGTGGCTTCCCGGATCCACTGGCCCTCGAGTAGGGCGGCCTGCTCGTCGTATCGTCGGGCGGCGATCTCGTCGGTGTCGTCCGGCCGGCCGCGGCGCAGGATCCGCTCGATCGCTATCTCCCGGGTACAGCGCAAGGCGAAGACCAGAGAGCCGGCCGGCAGCATGCCCACTTGATCCGGGGTCCGGGGCCATCCGTCCACGATCAGCGGGCCAGTCGCATCGCGCAACACGGCATCAAATGCGGCCGCGATTTTGGCTCTGTCTGCGAGCCGGCCCTCGACCAGCGCCCGCGGATCTGCGATCTCCACCAGATCATGGCTGCTGATCACGACGCGGCCATACTCGGCGCTGAGCCGATCAGATAGCGTCGTCTTGCCGGCGCCGGGGTGCCCGGTGATCGCCCAGACCGGAGCATCGTGCCGGCTAGATCGGGGTGCTTCCATCTTGTCTCCTGTGTGCCGTGGTGCCGGGCCCCGCGGGAGGGTAGGGCCCGGCCCATCGATAGTAGCAGATCGCTACCAGACTAGCGCTCGGTCGGCGCCCACTTCACGCCATGGGCATCGCGGCCGACGCCATCGCGGAAGGCGAGGCTCCACCGCGGGCCGCCTGTACCAAACGCGACGATCGGCACCCGCCATTCATTCTCGATCCGATCGACCAGAGCGAGGAAGTCGCCCAGTGGACTGGGCCCCTGCTTCTCTGCTTCGGTGAACAGCACACGCTCGTCGGTCGTGCCCGTCGCTTCCGGCACCAGATAGTCCGCGAACATCAGGAACACGCCGGTCGGCTCATTCATCCGGACGGCCCGATCGAAGACGCCATCGTGCCACTTGGAAATCCGGCGGACGCGCTTGGTCACGGTCGTCTTTTCCGGGGTCTGGACGCCGGCGTGGGCGACGAGATCGGCCCAATCCAACTCGATCCCCATCGGGCCGCTGTTGCCGGCCACTCGGATCGGGAGGGTGCGGGCGACGAGGAACACACTATCGAGGTGCGCCGGCGCTAGGCCGGTCTGGTCCAGCAGGCCGGCCGCGTTGGTGCCGGCGCTGGTGGCGTAGGGCCACTCGATCGTATGATTGAGATCGAGCCCACTGCCCTGCGTGCCCTCGAGCATGATGCTGGCCCCGGATCTGGCGTACCGGGACAGCAACTCCCGGGTATCTTCGTGGATCACCACGCGCTCATGCCACCGACCCCAATCGCGGGCCAAGATGGCGGTGCCGTCGATCTTGCGCCGGGCCATCTTGCGCGCCCTCGCTTCACCCACGCCCTCGTTGGTGCTGCCGATCGCTTCGAACATGCCCTTGCGCTTCTCGGTATGAGCGTCGGCGTGGGTCACCACCGCGGCGCTCGCATCGACGGTGATCGTTACGTGCGCAGGCAATAGGGCCAACTCAGTATCGAGCAACTCGGGATCGACCACAGCGCCGGCGCCGATGATCAGATCGCATGTGTCGTTGATCCATGCGCAGGGCACACCCCGCATCACGTGCTTGTCGTCGCCGTCATAGAACGAATGGCCGGCGTTGGGACCGCCGACACGGACGGCAACGTCAAAATGATGGGCTAAGGCGCCGGCGACCACGCCCTTGCCCTCGCTGCCCCACTGCCCTCCGATGATCGCTGTCGCTGTCATGCTTCCTCCTGTAGTGTCCGTTCGATCACGTCCCAGTCGCTGGGCCGCCATAGGTGGGTCTCGACTCTAGACCCGTCGTACCCGGCTACTCGTTGTAGCGTCTCGAGCCAGATAGCCTGCTCTGCTGTAGGCTGTCCTCCCTCCCTCTTCAACTCCGCGAAGATCACTCGCCGGCCGTTGGTCAGCACCAGATCCGGGAAGCCCCGGGCCGATCTCCGGCTGTCGTGGGTATGGTAGGCCATCCATCCTAGCAGCCGGGCCGCTTGGATGATCTCCGCCTGAAAGCGCGCCTCGCTGTACCCACGCCACATGTCTGAGCGACTGTGTGTGACGGTACGCCGTCTTGATGCCGCCGCATTCGCAACGATCACATCGGTGGATCTGCCAATGCCCGTCCGGGCTGATCTCCCGGATCCGCCTCTGCGCCCCTTGGTCATCAGTCCAGTATACCGGGAAGTGACAGCCGATGCACGGCATGGGGCCCACGATCACTCGCATCTATATCTCCTGTCCGGCCAGTCCGTCCGGCCTGTAGGTTGGAAGGTCCCGGGACCTCGCTCGGTTGGGATCGATCCGATCGAGGAGACCACGATCGGGATCCCGCCGGCCCTCTGATTATCCCGGGATTAGG